>Ga0268298_10000675_pt1 | contig 43408 bp, 41 predicted proteins | sample WWTPWeurt_MetaG_FD_194462 | JGI IMG/M metagenome (GOLD analysis project Ga0268298, IMG submission 194462) | Activated sludge microbial communities from WWTP in Nijmegen, Gelderland, Netherland - WWTP Weurt | ecosystem: Engineered > WWTP > Aerobic digester > Activated sludge | place...
ATCAGTTGAGACTTCAAGCTGAAGTACAGCGGGGTACTATTTTAGGCATTTTCGACATGTCAGGCAGATGGATTAAAAATGAAATATCCATTGATCAGACTATTGACATCTCAGATCTACCCGCCGGAATGTATTTGATCCGACAAATCAATTCAAAGCAAAAATCCGGCAGTGCTGAAAAGTTTGTGAAATATTGAGTGCGTGAGTCAAGCCTGGTCATTGCTTAGTCCAAGATAGATTACTTTGTGCAATTATTGTATGCTGCACTGCAATGAGGGCAAAATGATTTATATTGCAGGATGATATTCAGGTTTTTTGTCTGCTTTTTTGCTTTTACTTACAGTCTTCAAGCTCAGACACTTGCAGATGAGAGAAAAGTAGATTGGAGTCATGCAGGAAATAATGTCAAGGCCCCAACACAGCAGATCAATTTTTCGGATTATCAACCCGACACCACAGGCAGATCAGACTGTGCGGATATATTGACAGAAGCTATAAGTGTAGCAGCCAAAGCCAAAGCGTGCTTGGTGATACCTCCAGGTAAATTCTTATTACTGAAAACGATTACACTACCATCTTTTGTTGTAATAAAAGGTGCGGGAAGTAGTCTAACCCATTTTATTTTTGACCTGAAAGGAAGCAATAAAGACTGTTTTTCAGCAATTGGAAAGACGGATCCCAACGTCAATCTGACCATAAATCCGATATCAAAAGGGCAACAATATTGTATTCTTGGCACCAAAACCGCAGAATTAAAAGTTGGAGATTGGGTAAAATTGCAAGATGATGATCTTGGAAGGGTTACTTCAGATTGGGCTAAAGGAACTATCGGTCAAATCAACCAAATCGAGAGCATAAAAAATGACACGATCTATATGAAAAACGAATGGAGACTGGATTTTTCTCCTGCGTCTAAAATTACTAAATTGATTCCTGTTTCCGAAGTTGGCCTGGAATGTTTTTCCATATACAGGGTGGACTCCACTGCCACACAAACATCGAATATATTGCTGATCAGGTGTGTTGATAGTTGGGTCGAAGGGATTGAGTCCAGATTTACAAACTTTGCACATGTCTGTATTCAAGAGAGTGCTCACATCAAGGTCCAGGGTTCTTATTTCAATAAATCATACGGTTATGGTGGAGGAGGCAGAGCTTATGGGGTGAGCTTACAAATCAGCTCCGGTGACTGCCTGGTAGAAAACAATATATTCGAACATCTCAGACATTCTATACTCCTACAAGCCGGAGCCAACGGCAATGTTCTGGCATACAATTATTCCTTTGACCCTTATTGGACAGAAAGCTTTCAACCCAATAATTCTTCCGGGGATTTGGTCCTTCACGGAAATTACACTTTTTGCAATTTATTTGAGGGCAATATTGTACAAAATATTGTCGTAGATGCTTCACATGGGCTCAATGGTCCATTCAACACTTTTTTTAGGAATCGTTCGGAAAATTATGGAATTTTTGTGTCTCAAGGTGCTGCTGATCAACTCAACATTATCGGAAATGAGATTACCGCTCCTCAGGGATTGTATTTGCTCCTGGGAAATGATCATTTTCAATATGGGAATAACAAAAGAGGAACAATACTTCCATCGAATACGACCAAACTTTATGATGTCAGTTACTACTTGAATTCTACCAAAGCTATCTGCAGGATGGACTTCAGTAAATTTCCACCCATAGGAATTCCGCAACTCATCAATTCGCACTTCAACGCAGCTTTTATTCGTAATATTAATCAAATACACAGCAGCTGTAATAAAAACTGCACGTATCTTCTACACGATCAAGAACTGATCACCGAGGAAGAACCTTGTGCAGATAACAGTTATCCCGCTAGTCTGGTCTGGCTAGCCTGTACTGACTATACCTGGCTTATTGATGGCGGCAAATTCACTACCATGCCTGTGCATCACAATGCCTTGATACAATGGAATCTTGTTGATTCCGGGACCATAACGGTCATACTTGCAAATGAAGAGAAAGGATGTTACGGTACAGTTAGCAAAAAAGTAAAAATTAAAAATTGTACGGATACAAAAGAAAAAGGATTTGAACAGGATATTTTCAAATTTTCTCCATTCGGCACCCTATATATCTCAGAAATTGCCAATTCTTTGGAGGAGTATGAAATGAAAATATTCGATATATATGGACGGATGATCAAGCAAATTCGATTCAATACAATCCAAAAAGAAATTGATTTGAATTTAATTCCGGGTATTTACCATTCCATCATATTCAGCAAAAATAATAAGAGATCCAAGCAAACTAGTTTTCTCATTTTAAGCAGATAAGCTCTTCCTTATTTCTTTTGTTTTGATCCTGGTCTGACAAAGGTTGTGATGAGAATCAGAATAGCCCCAATCTTCACGATATTTACTCCCCAAAACAGCAAGGGACTCAAGCGTTCTGCATTGAGAGGTTCACTCCAATAACGAAATAAATTGAAGTATTTTATTTTGATCGGAACCAGCTGTGTCAAGATATTCTGACACCTCAATGTTTCAGGTATTTCATTGTCAAGTGCTTCGACATAGCCATCATACCGCTGTTTATATTCTTTCTGATCCAATATATATTGGTATCTATAAATTCTGTCCGGATTACAAATATGTTCATATATTTCGGCTTGTCCTTCTGAACTAAAAAAGCGGAGCGCAATCGATCGCAGAGGGTCTTCCACTTTAAAAAATGGTAAAATAAAAAAACAAGAAATAAAAAAACCAGCTGTAATTTTAAGCCAGTACATCAACATATATTGTGTAGTTTTGGACGGCAAAGTTAATAAGATTTTCCGATGACCTGGAAAGAATTCCAATACAGATCAGGCAGAGCAGTCCGTACCGTTTTCCAGAAGTGGAAACGACTTACTGTGACAAAGAAAATCCTTTTTACTTTAGGAATGCTTGCATTCTTGCCAATATTCTATGCACTCTTACTCTTGATCTTTTATCCTCCGATTACTGTAACCCAATGCAGTAGTGTGTTATCCGGCAGAGGTCTTTACCGAGACTATGTGAGTATGAAAGAAATTAGTCCAAATATCGCACTGGCAGTTATCGCTGCAGAAGACCAAATTTTTGTCGATCATTTTGGTTTCGATGTCGAAAGTATCAGAAAAGCACTTGAATATAATACCATAAAAAAAGGCAAAAAAACGAGAGGTGCTTCCACCATTACACAACAAACGGCAAAAAACATTTTCCTTTGGCAAGGCAGATCCTGGTTGCGCAAAGGCTTGGAAATCTACTTCACTTTTGTCATTGAAATTCTGTGGCCCAAAAATTACATTCTCGCTCAATATCTGAATGTCATCGAAATGGGAGATGGCATATTCGGCATTGAAGCAGCAGCCCAGGCATACTTCAAAAAGCCTGCTTCTCAACTCAGTATTGAAGAATCTGCAGCGATAGCAGCTGCATTGCCCAATCCCCGTCGATTCAAGGTCAAACCAGCTTCTACCTGGGTCCAACTGCGCAAACCCTGGGTGATACAACAGATGCAGCAACTCAAAGACGAGCCTGAAATTATTGAGCTTTTGTCTGCTTTTGGCAAATGAAAAACGTCCTAACTCAATGCACCTCTCCGGATCCATTGACTACAACCTCACTTTTGGCAGAACCTGAGTTGTAAATAGACCCTGAACCATTGATCACACCTGTCAATTTTCCAGAACAGTTGAAATGCATATTTCCGGAACCGACCAACTCCAGATTGCATGTTTCGATTGGATCATCACCCATAAAAATGTCCCCGGAACCTTTCACGAGCAAAGCAGCTGATTTGATTTCTCCATGATTGGTCACCATTCCGGAACCGATTAATTCTATATTGATATAATTTCCATGAATTTGAGATATTATGTCACCAGATCCTGAAAGTCTCAGATTCAAACTGTCACAGTCAAATCTCTGCGCCATTGTCAATGAACCTGAACTTTCCAGACTCAAAAATTTTAAATCAGGCATCGACAATTTGATTTTCGGTCCTATGGTAAAATTATTGTTTCTGCTCATGGTGGATTCTTCATCTATAGTCAAGACTGAATCACTAATCGTCCACTTGATTCCGGAGATTGAAAGTGAATCTCCTTCCACTTGAACTTTGAAATCTCCCTGCATCAGCTCAATATCCGAAGATACTTCTAAATGCAATGCATTGAAATCTCTGAAAGTATTCATCTCCTTGTGCACGAGAGTAGAAGAGTACACCGATTTCATTTCATGATACTTATTATAAATATATCCAGCGCCGACGATCAGGACTGCTAGTATAATGGCAAGGCCAACAAATAATAATTTTGTACTGTTTTTCATTTTTTTTGAAATTTAATTAATTGTTAGAATGTGTTGAACAAACTCCAAATCATAGTAATTGCTTCATAGATCATTTGGAATTTGTACAGAATGGATAAATTCACTGAGCAATATTTTTTTCTATCTCATCCAAAATTTGCTTTTTTGGAATCTGCAGTAATCTTATGGTATGAATCGTCTCCGGAAGAATGTGGTCAAAGAATTCTTTTTTCTTAATTTCGAGTGTTTTGTGTAAAGCATTGTCGGTGATAAAAAAACCTATACCACGTCTTTGCTCTATAATATTTTCATCTTGCAGCCACTGGAATGATCTTTGCACTGTATTTGGATTGACCTGAACAGTAGTGGCTAATTCCCTTACCGAAGGAACTTTTGCGCCTGATGTAAGTTTTTGTTCCAAAATATCTTCAAAAATTGTTTCTGCAATTTGCACATATATGGGTTGATGTTTTTTAAAATTCATAATTATACCTCCTCTTCTTTTAGTTTAAAATAACTGAGTAACATAAAAAAACAAAATACAAGTAGCTGAACTATCAGCTTGGTACTCCCGGGCCATGGTATATCATTCAAGTTTAAATTGAATCCGTTCAAATGTTGTGTTTGGTTTTCGTGAAGCAATAAATAAAGCATCCCGAATGATAGAAAAGCATAGAGCAAAGAAAGTACTATCAAAATGCCCAGGGTTTTGATAAAACTGTTTTTAGGAAAATAAATCGCCCCGGCAAAAAAGATACTTTGAACCATCCAAATCGAACCCATTGAAAAATATTCTGTTAGACTAGGCCATATCATAGGCATGATATTCCTCCCTGCCAATTTTATCATCCATGTAGAAAGTGCTCCAACACTGAAAAAACATAAATAAAAAACAAGCGGAACAGCAATCGCATAGATCACCCATTTGGAAAACAATTTTTCAAAAGTTGAAGCAGGGATAGTGAGGTAATGCACCTTGGAAGATGTATGTCGCAACTCTGCAAATGAAAGACTCACACCTACGAGCATCAATATAATAGTCGATACTATAAACGTACCTGAATGAAATCCATTTACACCAATCTCACTAGTCAAAATTTGCAGCAAATTAAATATCAATAATGTGCCACAAATAGTGAGAATGGCAATGATCATTGGCTTAGCAGATTCATTGAGATCTCTTTTTAAAATCAATAAAAATCTGCCCATATCAAAAAACTGGTTTTTCATATCTGTTTATTTCGAGTTTGAGTTATATTTTTCTATTAATGAGACGATCCTTTCTCGATGAGCTTGAACTGCATTAAACAATATTTCAATATCGACATCGCTGTCCTGTCCCTGGGTATTTTCACTGATCGTGAGATATCCACCGGCAATACGTTCCGCATAAATCACATCCTGCGGTACCTGCATGCTAAAATGCTGTGCAAAGTGCAGAGCGCGACCTATTTGTTCTATAGAATAATGAAATATGACCCTTCCGTTTTCTACGATGAGAATCGGATCTATGAGCAAGTTCATATCCCGAACCTGGTGCGTCGAGATAATGATAAGCCTTTCTTCAGTCAATGCTTCAGTCACAAGCCTACGGAATTCCGATTTAGCCGGTATATCAAGTCCATTGGTTGGTTCATCCAAAATGAGGACTTTACAATTTGTGGCAACTGCAAAACACAACACCACTTTCTTTTTTTGACCATGGGACATTTTATCCATTCTGAGACTTCCCTCCAAACCAAAACTAGTCAACAATCGCATAAATCTGTCATAGTCGAAGTTCGGGTAAAATGGTGCATATGTGTACAAATATGTCAATACCGTTGTACTCGGAATCATGGGCTCCTCTTGCACAAAATAGATGTCTGCAAGATTCCAGGGAAGTCTTTTTGCAGGATCGTCTCCCGACACCCGCACTTCTCCTTTTTGTGGAAAAATCAAGCCATTCACCATTTTTAGTAGCGAGGTCTTCCCTGCGCCATTGCGACCCAGCAGACCATAAATACTGCCAGGTTTCAGAGTGAGATCCATTTCCCTGAAGATCTCTTTGGTTTTTCTGTAGCCGAAACTCACTTGTTTTAAGTCAATCATTTTGTATTTATTTACTGTATTAGTTATCTAATACACCACAAATGTAGAACGGTATTTTCTATTTGTGCAATTTTTTTTAAAAAAAAATTTAAAAAATTTTTATTTAGCTGTATATCTGTTATTTATACATGCATATATTTATAATGTAAATTAAAGACCCGCGAGGAATTGCCCTGAGATGAACCAAAAAGCGGTCGAAGCAGTTTATACCTTTATTGTTAACAGTATCGCTCGCTTGCTATCAGATTAATTTGGCAAAGTGAATGATTATACCTGTGAAATATTAGAATACGGTATATATAGTTACCGAAATAATCAAATTCGCTATGATCAAGAATACCTAAACCATTTCAAATCAATACTTTGATTTTTGGATTAATTAAAACATCTTCTCACTCATCATTTCACATCAAAATATTAAACTCAACAAACGAAATTGATCAAATTCAAATATTATATAAATAGAAATACAATAAAAAATTTGTACTTTCAATTGTGGTAATCATTGTATTTCGATAACAATGATTACCAGACTGACATATCCTCAACAAAATGAAAAAAAACAAATCACACAAAAAAATAATAGCCCCAAGATTAAAAAAAATCAGTACCACTCAAATTCTTGAAGTGTTGGATCAACAAAAGGGGAAGCCGGCAGGTATCACCACTTTTCTTAAAAAAATACATGGACACAAACCGGGTGAAATCATCAGTTTTTTAGAGCAACTCGAATCAAAAAAAATGATAGACCGCGTTTCTCCGGGAAAATGGGTACTTCACAAATCACTTTCCGGTCGCAATTCTGATATCAAAGAAAAATACATCGAAGGTATCGTAGATATGGCCAGGGGCGGATTTGCTTATATTCTGAGCAAACAGTTACACAGAGATATTTTCGTCGCAGCAAACAAATTGAAGTCAGCTCAAAATGGAGACCTTGTTCAGGTACACCTTCTCAAAGGCAGGAGGAACCGCCCTGAAGGTGAAGTGATTAAAGTAATCACTCGATCAAAATCACAGTTTGTTGGAATTTATAGAAAATACAAAAATCAGGAAGTTGTCATCTCAGGTAGGAGTAATCAACTGACTGAAATTTTTATTGACAAGACAAATAAAATACTTGCAGAAGATTATGATAGGGTGGTTATCAAAATTACACGTTGGAAAGACAGACCCAACTCTCAAAATTACGGAGTGATCATCCACAATCTGGGTAAAAATACAGACATCGATTCAGAAATGCAAAGTTTGCTTGCTGACAAAGGATTTCCACTTGAATTTTCTGCAGAAGCATTGAAAGAAACAGCAGAGATGCCACACTTTATCTTGGATCAGGACCAGAGAAAAGATTTCAGGGAAGTATTAACTTTTACTATTGACCCCGTGGACGCAAAAGATTTTGATGATGCCCTTTCATTTGCTTATAACAAAGATGGTGACATAGAGCTTGGTGTGCACATTGCAGATGTTAGTCACTATGTAAAACCCCAAACTCAGCTAGACATAGAAGCGCTCAAAAGAGGAAATTCTGTCTATTTGGTTGACCGCGTAGTCCCAATGCTTCCTGAGAGGCTCAGCAACGATCTCTGTTCACTCAGGCCGAACGAAGACAAAGCGTGTTTTGCAGTTCTTTTCACATTCGATGCAGAGTCAAAAATTAAAAAAACCTGGATTGGCAAAACCATCATTCATTCCAAAAGAAGATTTGCTTATGAAGAAGTACAGACAATATTGGATGACAAAAATGGCGAATACTATACCGAATTAAATGCGCTCAATCTACTTGCAAAAAAAATAAAATCTGAGAGAATCAAAAACGGCGCTATTGATTTCGAATCAGAAGAGGTGCGTTTCAGACTGGATGAAAACAAGCAGCCCATCGAATTATATGTCAAGCAGAGGTTGGATGCGCACATGTTGATAGAAGAATTTATGTTGTTGGCCAATAAATATGTTGCCCAATATATCTCCAGAAAAAATACTGCAGCGCCAATTCCTTTCGTCTATCGAATACATGATACTCCCGATCCAGGCAAACTGGAGGATTTTTTGGAATTTGCAGCATCATTGAACGTGAAGCTGGATTTTCGAACTCCCAAAAAAATAGCTCAGTCTCTCAATGATCTCGCAGAAAAAGCAAAAACTAAGGACGAATTAAAAGTACTTCCGCCTCTTGCAATACGCACCATGGCAAAAGCGGAGTACAGTACTGAAAACATAGGCCACTACGGCTTGGCATTTGATGATTATACTCATTTTACGTCACCGATCAGAAGATATTCCGACTTGCTGGTCCATCGGATATTGTTTGACAATCTCAAAAAAGAAAAACGCTATGATACAAAGATTCTGGAGCAACAGTGCGTACATATTTCTTCTCAGGAGAGAAAAGCCATGGAAGCTGAAAGGGATTCCACTAAATATTTTCAGGTGCTTTATATGAAAGACCATATTGGTAAAGAATATGATGCAAGAATTACAGGAATGAATGATAAGAATTTTTATGCAGAAATAATAGAAACAAAATGTGAATGTACCTTACCGCTAGATTTGATTCCGGATCAGATTGAATTAGATGCTTCAAGACTTAAAGCAAAATCTATGGTGTCCGATCAGGTATGGCATATCGGAAGTAAAATCAGGATACGCATCACCTCGGCAAACCTGGAGGAGCGACTACTTTTGGCTACGCTTTTGTTTCCTGAAGACAAATGAAAACCAAGATAGCTCCTGTCTGATGTATCTGCATAGAGCAAAGGTAAACTGTATTATGAATCAAATGTCAAGTTTTCAAAAATAGGAGATTAAACTATTTGAATTCTGAATCGTCTAAATAAAATGCGTTTCGTTCTCTATTTCCTTATCATTATTGGCTTGCAAAATATTGTAGTTGCACAGGATTCCATTCCTGTTCAAAAAAACTACCGAATCCTCTTTTTCCTACTTGAAGATTGCAAAATCACACAAGCCTATATTCCTACCATCAATGAGCTTTATTCAAGTTACGCAAATGACTCCATCCATTTTCATGGGTACTTTCCTAGTCCATCTTCCAATAATGAAAGTGTAAACATTTTTTGTAATAAGTATAAACTCAGTTTTGATACTGAGATGGATCCAAATCAGATCAAAGCACAGGATTACGAAATTGACGTATTGCCACAAGTTGTTGTGATCAATCCATTGAACCAGGTTATCTATCAAGGCAGAATAGACAATCTGTTCGAGAGGATAGGCAAAAGACGACCTCGCGCCAGCTCACACGAACTTCAGGATTGCTTAGAAAAAATTAAAAATGCCCAGCCTGTCATTCCCCAGAAAACAAAAGCTGTAGGTTGTGCATTGACTCGATTTGATTAAAATTGGCTCAAAATATGGGCAAAATAAAATACATTTGTATTCATAAATACCAGTAAATCAATGAATAAGTTTCTATTTTTTCTGATCTCATTATGCAGTTTCGTGTACAAACCATTAGATGCTCAGAATTATTCTGAAGATATCGCACCGATTATTTATAGCAAGTGTACGAACTGCCACAGACCAGGAGAAATAGGACCCTTTTCTCTGACAAACTATCAGGAAGTTAAAAACTGGGCCTATACGATCAAATATGTAACCGCAATAGGCTATATGCCTCCCTGGAAACCGGATATCCATTACCAGAATTTTCAAAAAGAAAATGTGTTGACTACAGAGCAAATTCAGGATATTGCGGATTGGGTAGATAAGGGCATGCCGCAAGGTGATCCAAGTAAAGAGCCCCAATTGCCTACCTTTCCTACAGGATCACAAATAGGAAAACCTGATTTGGTACTTTCCTTTTCTCAATCTTATACTCACAAAGGAAACGGTAAGGATGAATACAGGTATTTTGTTATCCCAACAAATTTAACGGAAGATAAAAACTTAATCGCCCTGGAAATGAGACCGGGAAATAAAAAAATTGTCCACCACACATTATTCTGGGCCGACAATACCGGTAAAGCAAGACAAGAAGATGCAAAAACCCCGGAGTATGGTTTTTCCAACAGCCCATCAGGTGTTTTGACAGGAAACCAACTGCCCGGATATGTTCCCGGACAGAAGCCGAATGTATATTCTAATGGGATGTCTCAGGTGTTGCCAAAAGGAAGCGACTTGGTATTACAAATGCACTATGCGCCAACTTCCTTAGACGAAACAGATAGCTCTACGATCAATCTTTTTTTTGCAAAAAATCCGGCTCCAAGACAAGTATATAGTAAAATATTGCTGCCTACGGACCTGGTGAACGGTCCTTTTATCATTGCACCTGGAGCAAAGCCCAAATTTCACGCTGTGTACAAAGTTCCGGTTAAAGTAAGTTTATTGGGTATCTGGCCACATTGCCATATGCTTGGAAAAAAATGGGAAGTCTATGCGAAACTACCTGATGGTTCGACAATTAATCTGATCCGAATCAATGAATGGGATTTCAACTGGCAGGGAGGTTATTATTTTAATAGCTTGATAGTTTTGCCGCCGGATACTGAAATTCACGCATATTGTTCATATGACAATACTGAAGACAATCCAACGAATCCAAATAATCCTCCAAAGTATGTCACATGGGGTGAAGGTACTGCTGACGAAATGTTTTACCTGCCTCTTTCGTTCGTATTTTATCAAGCCGGTGACGAAAACATCACACTGGATACCGATCAACCAAATTTCCATGACCAGGGCTTTGAGCAATTAGAAGATAGGTTGGAGCCGGTCGCACCAAATCCGGTTACAACCAGAGAATTGAACACAACTCTTGTCCTCTCAAAAGACCAAAATGTTGAATTCAAACTTTTTGACGAGAAAGGCAGTTTGCTTGGTACTCTACTTCAACCTACCCATTATTTGCAAGGGCAACATCAGGTAAATTTAAAGTTACCGGTATCAAAATCCGGGATTTATTTCATTCAGGCGAACCTTGAAAACAGAATTTTGGTACAAAAATTCTTAGTAAGCAATTAAGCAGAAAATTGGCCACATACTTGAACATTCTTTGACGCATTGCATTGAACCCAATGACTGTCATAGTGTTTTACAATTATGATTATTGAGGAAAATAAAACAGACATTCAGAGTAAAGAAAACATCAACAAAATAGTCCACACGTTTTACGGTAAAATCAAAGGGGACGAGAAAATTTCCTATTTCTTTAACGATGTAGCAAAGGTAAACTGGGATGAACACCTGCCACGCATGGTTCAATTTTGGGAGTCTGTTCTTTTTGGCACAGCAGCTTACTCCGGTAATCCAATGTCAGCACATATACTATTGCATAAAAAATCACCCATTCGGATAGAACATTTTGAACATTGGTTCAAAATATGGACTGAAACAGTAGATGAATTATTCAAAGGACCGAATGCTGAAAAAATCAAAAAACAAGCAGATCAAATGGTCCAGCTGATGTGGTATAAGATTAACGAAAGTGCAAAGACTTCTTTTATCCAATAAAGGGAGACGATATAAATTAAGTAGAATTTATCGGATCTAATCTATATCGTAATTCTCAAAATCCGATTAGATCCGACTTCATTGTTAATCTAAATTTTCTTAAATGCGCTCAAGCCAAATATTTCACTTCAAGATCTATTACACAGCTAATTGATTGCAAATTCAGGGTTTAAATATTCAATTATTTTTTGCGCTCCTCGTATACGAAAGTATTTTCAGTGATTGAAAATGGTACACCCCGGCTGGCACACCAAGCGGCACATTGGACACGATATTCATGCCACAATGATTTTGCCCATTCAGGTACTGAATTTACCCAAAGCATCTCATCGGGAAAATAGACATGTGCCTGTCCCATAGTATACTCCAAAACCAATATGCCGAGATGGCTTTCTGCCTCAAGTTCTTCCCTCCATCTGATAGTAAAATTGATTGCACCCATATTTAATGATAATCACCAAAGATCATGCTGAATAGCATTACGGTAAGTATCAAAAGCCAAGGTCCAATACTAAGCAAAAACAACCATTTGTCATTTGTTTTGCTGAACAGGAAATAAAATCCCAAAGCGGACATCACTAAAAAAATGACTGCATAGAGTGCAGTAGCTCCGGGGGAGTATTTACTGGTTTGTAATACTCCAACTACATTCAATAAAAACCTGATACCTATATATCCATCCACTCCTAATAAAATAATGGAAATAATTTTGATGATATTCATATTGAGAAATTCAATTGCAAATTTAATCCTGATCCACAAAGTACAAATACTATCACAGTTTTTTCTTTCTAATTCCTCCAAATGCCTATATCGAAAGAGCAATTCTAAAAATCTCCCAATTATACAAAAGCCAGCTTAAATAAAATTGCAGATTCTTGTATCATAAAGTACAATTTAACTGAAAACTATAGATCAAATTATTTATTAGAATAAAATACACTTTTTAAACTATTGGTCAAATTTAGTCAGTAATTTGCGCCGCTAAACTATTCAGTCAAGCATTGGCCACCTGATTCGATTAAGTTTAATTATATAGAAAGTTAATATATAAATTAATCATTTAATATGAATCATAGCCGAAGATCTACTTAAAAAACTGTTGTTAAGCAATCACATTCCTATAAAACGTTCAATTACAAATACTTCACCGAGCTTCGCGATCTTGAATAACAAAAAGATGAAATATTCAGGTCTATGGTTGAATACACTGTTTTGCATCATTGAAGCTTTAATTCAACTATTTTAAATCAGGTACCTTATATTTGAAAATCAATTCTTCATTGCAAAAAGAAAGATCATTGACAATGAACTTTCGCGAGTAAAAAAAAATCAAATCAATCCTGATAAAAACCAAGCTATTTTAAAAGTATTAACATGGACAACAACAGTTTCCCACTTTGCCTCTGCAAAAAAAGATCGGGAAAATGCCTATTTTTGCGCCTCAATGGATCAAGATATGCAGAGGACAAAAGTCAATGACGTATTGAAAATGGAAGCCGATGGACGCAGTCTAAGTGTTATGGGCTGGGTACGAACGTTTAGGAGTAATAGATTTATTGCTATCAATGATGGTTCATGTTTGGCAAATCTCCAGGCATATATAGATTTTGAAAAATGGGATGAAACTCTGCTCAAAAAGCTAACTCCTGGTGCTGCTCTTCAAGTCGTTGGCCGATGGCAAAGTTCTCAGGGAGCCGGTCAGAAAGGCGAGTTGGTGGTGGAAAAATTACATATTTTTGGAGAAGCAGACCCGTCTGTTTATCCTTTGCAGCCGAAAAAGCATTCCTTGGAATTTCTAAGACAAATCGCCCACTTGAGATTTCGAACGAATACATTTTCAGCAGTTTTCAGAATCAGACACCAATTGGCATTTGCCATCCATGAATTTTTTCATAGCAGGGGTTTTATATATTTACATTCACCGATTATTACTGCTTCTGACGCTGAAGGTGCAGGAGAGATGTTTCAGGTGACGACATTAGATCTGAAAGCTCCTGCGAGAACAGTAGAAGGGGAAATCAATTTTAAAGAAGATTTTTTTGGTAGGGCAGCCAATCTTACCGTGTCAGGACAATTGGAAGGAGAGCTGGCTGCCATGGCTCTGTCTCAGGTCTATACTTTTGGCCCTACATTCAGAGCTGAAAAATCGAATACTCCAAGGCACCTCGCTGAATTTTGGATGATTGAGCCGGAAGTCGCATTTGCAGACCTGCACTCCAATATGGATCTCGCTGAGGATTTACTAAAGCACGTCATCCATCAGGTAGTCAATAATTGTTCTGAAGACCTACAGTTTCTTCATGACCGTGAGCGAGAAGACGAAATGACAAAACCCCAAGCCGAGCGCAACACGATGGGACTCAAAGAGAGACTCCAATTTGTACTCGACAATCATTTTGAAAGAATCACCTATACTGAGGCGATTGAAATATTAAAAAATTCAACACCAAATAAAAAAGGTAAATTCCAATATCCGGTGGACAAATGGGGCATCGATTTACAATCAGAGCATGAGCGGTATCTTGTAGAAAAGCATTTTTCAAAACCGGTAATACTGACCAACTATCCAAAGGAAATCAAAGCATTTTACATGCGTGTTGACGATGGTGAAAAAACGGTAGCGGCAATGGATATTTTATTTCCCGGAATTGGAGAAATAGTCGGGGGATCTCAGCGCGAAGAAAGGCTAGATGTGCTGACAAGACGGATGCAGGAAATGCATATCCCTTTGGAAGAAATGTACTGGTACCTGGATACACGCCGCTTTGGCACCTGTCCTCATGCAGGTTTTGGATTGGGCTTCGAAAGATTAGTGCTTTTCGTTACCGGCATGACCAACATTCGCGACGTTATTCCTTTTCCAAGATTCCCTGGAAATGCTGAATTTTAATTCAAATGAACAAATTTCGATTTACAAGTACAATTATCTAAATAACTAAGAATGAAAAATTTAAACTGGATATTACACGCTCTTTCACTTGCAGCAATTATTTTTCTATTTTATCAAAATAGCCAACTTAAGAAGTCTACACCCACGAGCTCGGCCGCAACCGAAATAAAATCTCAAAATACCGGAGATGCTTCCACTCCATTAGCCTATTTTATTTCAGATAGTTTGCTCAATAATTTAGGATTTTTTAAAGAAAGCGAAAAAGCATTTAAAGCCAAGCAAGAATCTATGTCCAATGAGATAAAGGCTAAGGAAAATGCCATGCAGAAGGAACTGGTGCGCTTGCAAGAAAATGCTCAAAACATGACCAGGGTTGAAATGGAATCGGCACAGCAGAAATTAGCAAAAATGGAACAGGACCTAATGGCAAGAAAAGAAAAGTTAGGATCCCAGTATGCACAAGAAACAGCAGAATTCAATGAAAAACTGCATAATAAAATCACTTCTTACCTGAAAGAGTTGAATCAAAATGGAAAATATAAATTCGTATTCTCTGTCTCTCCGGAAGGCAATATTTTCTTCTCAGACGAATCATTGAACATAACAGATCAGATGATCAAGGACTTGAACGAAAAATACAGTACGAATTAATTTCCTTGAAAAAGATCAGGCTAAGGAACTTATTGTCTTTATTCTGACATCACCCGAAACTCTTTGATAAGTTTCGATCCTCCGATATCTTCAGTATAGATGTACACTCGGTATTTTTTTGCATTAGTAGTTGTCATAACCGCAATAAAATACTGTGAGGAATTGTTTTTGGAGACACCGCTGTGAACCGGCGTTACTGTTTTTGGCGGATTGTTTTGTAGAAATGAGCTCAGAGATTGAGCTGCATCTTGCTTTTTGAGAATAGTCATTTTCTCATCGTAACAAAGCTCCAGTCTGGTATCAAACAAGGCAGAAAGTGAGGCAATATCTGATTTGGCCAGAGCATCAAAGGCGGCGTGTTTCTGCGCATTTGCAGATAAAACACTCAAGAACAGTAGGGCTGAAAATAATAGTTTCATTTGCTTGATTTGTTCAGCTAAATAACGAAACATTGACATATTCCGTTCATTTTTAATCCAGATTTTGCTTTTTGAGACCACTGTCAGAATTCATTTTGCAATAAAATCAAGGGTTTGGTTGTGACCGGATGGCTTCGAAAAAACGAAAGTGAGAGAATGACTTCACTCGGCAATGAGGGAACTGCACAGAACTTTGCTCTGCATTCCGATTGCTCTTTAGAGAGTAAAACTTATGTCTTCTCATGCTTTAAAAGTTGAATAAATTTTAGAGCATGAAAGCACAGCTTTGCTAGGTATTTAAAAAAATATCCACCCTAAGCAAGCCTAAGCCAATGCATTGAGCGCACAGATCTTATAACTCGTGATAGATTTTTTTCCAAAATTTGGGTTTATACAAAAAAGAAAACTCCCAAAATTTAAGTTCTCACGACCGAACTTTAGGGCCATTCTTTCCGTTAATTACGCGTGGCAAATAAATTGATACTGACCATATTGGACGGCTGGGGAATAGGCCAGATTCCCTCTGCTGACGCTATTCGAGCCGCAGAGCCCGGATTTTTTAAAACCCTCATGAAGGAGTACCCACACAGTACACTTGTCACTCACGGAGTTGCCGTTGGCCTTCCTGAAGGGCAGATGGGAAATTCCGAAGTAGGACACCTCAATCTTGGAGCTGGAAGAATCGTCTATCAGGAGCTTGAACGAATCAATAAATCCATCCGTGAAGGTACTTTGGCTGAAAATCAAGTGTTGAATCAAACTTTGGAATATTGTAATGAAAACTCCAAACCACTCCATTTTATTGGGTTGATATCTGATGGTGGGGTCCATAGTCATGTCAAGCATCTAAAAGCTTTGGTAGAAATAGCTTGTAACAAATTAACTGTCCCCATTTATCTACACGTCATCACCGACGGTCGAGATACAGATCCTCATTCGGCTCTGGCAACTGTTTCAGATCTAGAATCATTTATCCAGCACAAAAATGTCAGCATATCGACCTTGATAGGTAGATATTATGCCATGGACAGGGACAAAAGATGGGAAAGAATTCAAAAAGCATTTGAGCTGATGACGGATGGAGTGGGAGAAAATTTTGCTTCCGCTGAAGATGCAATTCGATGTTCTTACGATAAAAATATTACAGATGAATTTATTCTCCCTGCAAAAATCTCCCCCCAAAGGGAAGGTTTGATACAAGAGGGTGACGCCGTTTTTTGCTTTAATTTCAGGACTGACAGACTTCGAGAGCTCACCGAAGTATTGACACAAAGGGATCTTCCTGAATATGAAATGAAAGCATTGAACTTACATTTTGTCACTATGACAGCCTACGATGATTCATTCAGAAATGTGGGGATTGTTTTTGATAAAGAAAAACTGAAGAATACTTTAGGAGAAGTGCTTTCTATGTATGGCTTAACGCAATATCGGATGGCTGAAACGGAGAAATATCCTCACGTGAGTTATTTTTTTTCCGGAGGCCAAGAGAAAGTTTTTTTTGGTGAAAAGCGCGAGTTAGTAGCCTCTCCAAAAGTAGCTACTTATGATCTTCAGCCGGAAATGAGCGCTATCCCTCTTACAAATGCTCTCTTGCGCGTAATTCAGGAAGACAAGCCGGATTTTATTTGTGTTAATTTTGCAAACACAGATATGGTAGGTCACACGGGAGTTTTCCAGGCTGTAGTAAAAGCTGTCCAGACTGTTGATGAATGTATGAGCAGATTCATTCCAATCGCTCTAGAAGCAGGCTATGAGCTCATCATACTCGCTGATCATGGGAACGCAGATTTCATGATCAATGCTGATGGTTCACCAAATACTGCACATTCCATGAATCCGGTGCCTTGTATCTATGTGAGTAAAACACCGTCCTATCAATTAAAAAGTGGTAAGTTGGCGGATATCGCACCTACTGTACTGCAATTGCTTCAATTGCCAATTCCTGTAGAAATGGATGGTGAAAGTTTATTAGTCCAAAAAAATTAAAAAACCGAAATGAGTTCTTCTAATTCAACATTTGATACAATGAAAGCGGCAGCACAAATTGCTATACATGGATATATTGACTTTGACATTGACCCAAGTCTGGATCTTTATGCTGAAATAGATCGGCTGAAAAAAGAAAAAAACGCCGTTGTACTGGCACACTACTATCAGTATGGTGATATACAAGATATTGCTGATTTTGTGGGCGACAGTTTACAACTTTCTCAGGAAGCAGCCCGTACCAAAGCTGACATCATTGCATTTGCCGGCGTTCATTTCATGGCAGAGACCGCCAAAATTCTTTCCCCGGAAAAAAAAGTCGTCCTTCCTGACTTGAAGGCCGGATGTTCATTATCTGATTCTTGTCCGGCACCCTTATTTGCCAAGTTTAAAGAAAAACACCCTGATCACGTTGTCGTGAGTTATGTCAATTGCACTGCAGAGCTGAAGGCCCTTACAGATATCTGTTGCACTTCTTCCAATGCTGTGCATATCATCAATAGTATCCCCAAGGATCGAGAGATCATTTTTGCACCGGACAAAAACCTAGGTGCTTATTTGCAGAAAGTGACCGGCCGCAAGATGTTGTTGTGGGATGGCGCATGTATGGTACATGAAATTTTTAGCAGAGAGCGCATGCTTAAACTCAAGAGGGAACATCCTGAAGCCAAAATAATAGCTCACCCGGAATGCGAAGAGCCCGTATTGCGTATGGCGGATTATATTGGCTCTACAAGCGGTCTTCTGCGCTTTATCCAAACTGATAGATCACATAGCTACATCGTAGCAACCGAAGCGGGAATTTTGCACCAAATGAACAAAGCTTGTCCGGAAAAGCTCTTTATTCCTGCACCTCCTGAAAATCAATGTGCTTGTAATGAATGTCCTCATATGAAGCGAAATACCTTAGAGAAACTCTATCTCTGCCTCAAATACGAGCTTCCAGAGGTCACGCTGCCAGATCATATCATCAAAGCAGCCAGAGGTAGCATTGACAGGATGCTTGAAATTTCAGAAAAAGCAGGATTAAAATAAATTTTGGATTTTTACGTTTTTAAAGACAGTTTTAGAATTTATGTGCTCAGTTTTGAAAAAAACACTGCTTTTATTTGGATTTATATCCGGCTTCTTTTTTGCTCAAGCCCAAAAAGGGTATGAGGCAGGAGCGTGGATGGGAACAGCTTTTTACTTTGGTGATCTCAACAATCTCTATAGACTCAATGAACCCGGGCTCGCATTCGGTATGATTGGTAGATATAACTTCAACAATCGCGTTTGCGCCAGAATCCAGGGAAACTTTTCAAGACTAAGAGCGAGCGATGCCAAATCAGACAATCTTTTTGACCGCAGAAGGAACCTTAGATTTTTTTCCAATATTTTTGAGATAGCTCCCGCGCTAGAAATTAATTTCCTTCCCTATAACCATGGGAGTAAGGATCATTTTTTCACACCTTATCTTCTCGGTGGTTTTAGTGTATTTCGCTTCAGCCCAATGACCAAATATGATGGCAAGACAGTGGCTCTTAGGGAACTAGGAACAGAAGGTCAGATCGTAGGTCAGGAATATGGCACCATTAATGGTTCATTAATGGTTGGAGGCGGCGTAAAACTGGATATCAATTATAGGTGGAGTCTCAATTTCGATATTTCTTATCGACATACTTATACCGATTATCTGGATGATGTCAGCAAGACTTATCCAAACTATAACGAGTTGCTTACAAATAGAGGTCCGGTTGCTGTTCAGTTGTCTGACCGATCCATAGCATCGACCGGTGTTGAAAAAATAGGCCTGCCAGGTTTTCAACGTGGAGATTCCAGAGAGAAAGACGCTTTTTTGACCTTAGGAGTCAATCTGGTATATTATTTCGGAAGGTTAAGGTGCCCGACCATTTCATTACCCTAATGATTAAAACAGTACATTTTTCAGTCAATCACTTTTTCTCTGAGGAGAATATTAATCCTACAGGATAAATTTTGAAGTCTGGTTCCGCCAGATTTGACCGCTGATAAATCCAATACAGCTGCTGCCAATTACTTGATCGAAAACTCGGATCTTCTGCTTGCTTCTTTCTGAATTCACGTTCCAAATTTTTGTCATTTATCAACAATTCCTTTGCTTTCTCTTCGAAGACATAATCTGAAAAATACTCTTTTCTCTGCAGGATCCCATCAAAATAATTCCATGCAAAATAAGAATCGGGAGCTTGTGGTTCCAAAGTTTCAATGATGTATCGCTTCGCAAATTGATTCGTAGGAATTAAAAGATCACCCTTAAAAAAACACTGCCGTCTTTTGATTAAACTTAACTGGACATCAGAGTGCAGATAGTGATTTTCGTAAGCATCTGAAGACGTTTTCATGTCAATGATTTTGTATTGAAATAATTCCAAACAAGTATCCTGTTCCAGACGATCGAATTTGATTTGGTTCCACATCAATAATTGTACTATTTCAAAGTAAGCTTGGGGTAAGATATAAAACTCAGGTACTTTGACTTGTGTAGACGATACATACTTATTAAAAAATGGAATTTTCTTTTGGATCGTTTTGGTTCGGTCATATTTCCACATATTTAATTGCGTCACCGGACTGAGGTAAGAATATGCAGGATGTAGAGTAAAATCAATAGAATCCTGTCTGGTTTCATCCAGTTTCCAATCCAATGTATAATCTCTTATAGATGAGGTGTATTGGATAGCAAACTTTTTTGCTTGAATGATTTCATCAAAGTGACGTGAATTATACTGCAATACGGCTTCTAAAAAATGATTCGTTGCATGCACTCTCTTAGGAAAAGGCTTGAGCATATGTGTTTCAGGCAAAAATGAAATCGAATGAAATAATCCTGCATAACCATTTGAATAACGAGGTGATTCTAAAAAATCTACAATTCCATTTTCAGGAATATCCTTTACATTGACATAAGGTACGATAGTATCTTTTTTTTGTGACATCATCATTTGGAGTGCAGGCAACATTTTTGTGTATAATAAATCCGCTAGTGGTGGTGATAATTTATCTCTTTGTGAACTGATCAGACTGAAAGTATACGGATAATCAGCGCCATCTGAAGTATGCGTGTCAATAAAAATTTCTGGTTTCCAATACTGGAATAATACAGTAAAACTGATCGCGTTCCGACTGTCGCATTTTATAAAATCTCTATTCAGATCAAGGTTCTGAATATTTCCTCTGAAGCCATATTCACGAGGACCGTTTTGGTTCGCTCTGGTATAATTATTTCGTCGCATACTACCTCCAACATTGTACAAAGGAATGATCACAATGGTCTGGTGATCAAGCAAATTAGAATATTCCTTGTCCTTGAGTAATTTTTTAGTGAGCAACATACTTGCATCTACTCCATCGGGTTCTCCTGGATGAATGCCATTGATGATCATACTAACGACTTTTTTTTGTTTGCGAACTTCCTCCGGAATTTTGGATTCTTTCCCAATGACCACCTCATAAATTGGCAACTCAACATCAGACATTCCAACTTCTTGAATAAAAATCAATTCGGGGAATTCCTCAGCCATACATTTATAAAACGAGATACATTCCTGATAAGTAGTGGTTGTTGTTGAATCATTTTCGAAGGGAATGATACATTGCGAATGACCCATTGTATACAAACTCAAGAAAATGAAGAATATGAAAATTCTAGTCATGATATAATTTGAAATGATTGGTGATCAAAAGTAAGCAGAAACTTCATGTTCTGGCCGAATAGGAAGGTTCTATCTTTTGCTGAAATCAAAATACATTTTTACAAGGGCGAATCACAAAATTTTTGTTAACTTATTCTATATCAGCAAGCCTGTTTACTCTTCTGGCAAAAGATTAAAAACAAGCATGCTTACTTTCGCTGACATATCATTGTTTTTTTTAAGCTAATATCCTTCAAATGAGCTAAACTTCATTGTTCAAATGTCAGGAAACAGCTACATTTGCAGAAAATTAATAGAAATCAATAATGGAACAAACAATGACTCATGTCTCCTACAAAGTCAAGGATATCAAACTTGCAGATTGGGGACGTAAAGAAATTGAATTGGCGGAAGCAGAAATGCCCGGCCTAATGAGTATCAGAGAGCAATATGGATCTTCAAAACCCTTACAAGGTGCAAGGATTGCAGGATGTCTGCATATGACTATCCAGACTGCTGTCTTGATAGAAACCTTGAAAGAACTCGGAGCTGAAGTAAGTTGGTCATCATGTAATATCTTTTCAACTCAAGATCATGCAGCTGCCGCAATTGCTGCTTCAGGTGTTCCGGTTTATGCCTGGAAAGGTATGAACAACGAAGAATTTGATTGGTGCATTGAACAGACCATATATGCTTTTAAAGATGGCAAGCCGCTCAACATGATCCTCGATGATGGCGGAGACCTCACCAATATGGTATTGGATCGTTATCCTGAACTGGTACCGGGAATCAGAGGTATCTCAGAAGAAACTACAACGGGTGTGCACAGATTGTACGAAAGAATGGCAAAAGGTACATTGCCACTTCCTGTGATCAACATCAATGACTCTGTCACCAAATCAAAATTCGATAACAAATATGGCTGCAAAGAGTCTTGTGTTGATGCTATAAGAAGAGCTACCGATATAATGATGGCCGGAAAAGTCGCTGTCGTTGCTGGTTATGGTGACGTAGGCAAAGGTTCCGCAGCTTCTCTTAGAGGAGCAGGTTGCCGAGTAATCGTGACAGAAATTGATCCAATATGCGCACTACAAGCAGCAATGGATGGTTTTCAAGTTTTGAAAATGGAAAATGCGATCAAACTCGCAAACATCGTAGTTACCGCAACCGGAAACAAAGACATCATTACTGGTCAATATTTCGAATTGATGAAAGACAAAACCATCGTTTGCAATATAGGTCATTTTGATAATGAAATTGATGTTGCCTGGTTAAATCAAAATCATGGTAATACTAAAGTTGAAATCAAACCACAAGTTGACAAATATACTGTCAACGGAAAAGACATCATCCTTCTTGCGGAAGGACGTCTTGTGAATCTGGGTTGTGCTACGGGTCATCCTTCATTTGTCATGTCTAATTCATTCACGAATCAGGTTCTTGCTCAAATGGAATTATGGCAAAATTCTGAAAAATATGAGAATAAAGTCTACATGCTCCCAAAACATCTTGATGAGCAAGTAGCCAGATTACACCTTGCGAAAATTGGCGTCGAACTAGATGTTTTGACAGACAACCAATCCAGTTATATTGGCGTTGAAAAATCTGGTCCTTACAAACCCGATTATTACAGATATTGATTATCGGTTCCAATACATATCCAACAAGAAAATTCATCCGCGACACTCAGTTGTTGCGGATGTTTTTTTTATACAGAAATCGATTCATATTGATATTGACAATATTCATGTGCTTTATGGTTTCGATTAGTAAAATTCAGGCACAGAATTCAAGTCACTTTTCACGGTTTTTTATTCCTTCTGATTCATTCAACAAAAACAAAACGATAGTGGCAAGTAGTTTTGCCGTAGTGGCATATTCTGCTTTCTCATCAGGTTTGTATTATGCCTGGTATAAGAACAGCACATTGAGCAAACTCCACAGTTTTGATGATCGCGGTGAATGGTTCGAAATGGATAAATGTGGCCATGTTTACGATGGATATTTTCAAAGCGCTCTTTGTTATCAGGGAGCAAGATGGTGTGGTATTTCTGAAAATAAGTCTATTGTATTGGGAGTGGGAACAGCGATGTTGTTTCAATCTACCATTGAGTTGTTTGATGGTTTCAGCGACAAATGGGGCTTTTCATGGTCAGATATGGCAGCCAATTGTATCGGTGCCGGGACTTTTGCAATCCAACAAAAATTATGGAAAAAACAATTTGTGCAAATCAAATTTTCAACTTATCCGGTAAAACATCCTGCCAATCAGATTATTCAGGAAAGGACTGAAAAATTGTTTGGAAATTCATTGGGTGAAAAACTCTTGAAAGATTACAATGCCCAAACTTATTGGCTTAGTTTTAATCCTTTTGCTCAGCAAAATAAAAATTATAAGTACTGGCCTCGTTATCTACAGTTGAGCTTGGGATACGGTGTCAATCATCTATACGGTGGATATGAGAATAAATGGAAAGATGAAAATGGAACAGAGGTGATTCTTGACCCACTGATTTATCCTCGTTACAGAAGATATTTTTTATCTTTGGACATTGATTTTAAAAAACTTCCCGTAAGAAATCCTTTCCTCAAAACCATATTTCATGTCATCAACATCGTCAAATTACCATTTCCGGCATTGGAATATAATCGTGTAAATGGTTTTGAATTCCATCCTTTAAAATTTTGAAATCATAATAATTCAAAGCGCTTACTCATTTAATACTCCCTATAAAATATTTCAGTTTACCATAACCATAAAATCAGTGCGGTCAAATCTGGGATAAATAGGGATTAAATCGGATTTTGCTTTGGGAAATGTATTGAAAAGCAAATGGGTAATTATAACAAGGGTTTGTTACAACCAATTGGTTTTGCAAAGCGAAAATCAATTGAAAGATTTGATTCGATAATGAGTGAACCGAGCAAAATCATACTTGACTTGGCGATTACGCTTAAGAGAGAAGACTTGTGTTTTATCAAATTTCATTTGGATCAATATTGATCTGAGCAAGTGAAAATGTTTTTAACTTGATAAAATAATCTATGTTCACGAATTTCTCAAAATGCAAAGATCTAAGTTTGCGGACAATTTGACTTATAATAGAATTTCGACTCCAAAATGAGGGTCAATATCAGTGACTATATATTCCATGGAAAAAATCAATCGATGAATAATACATCGATGTCATATGGTTTCATTCCATCCTCGTTTTTCGAAAATTGGCATGGAAATGATCAAATAAATCCTTCCTGAATCAAATCATGCAGATGAATCATTCCCATGTATTTTTTAGCTTGGATTACAGGTAACTGAGTGATTGCATTTTCCTTTAAAATCTGGAAAGCTGTCAAAGCCATTTCAGACGCTTCAACGCTTTTTGGATTCTTGGTCATAATGTCTTCTGCTCTCAAAACAGACAAATGTAGAGTGTCGTGATCCAACATACGCCTCAGGTCTCCGTCTGTGATCATTCCAATCAATTCACCTTCTTGAGAAATCACTGCTGTCGAACCCAGTCGTTTTTTTGTCATTTCAAGGATCACGGATTGTAATGAGTCATGTGAATAAACTTCCGGCTTTTGATTTTTTGTATAAATGTCAGATACCTTGAGGTAAAGTTGTTTTCCCAAAGAGCCTCCTGGATGGAAATGAGCAAAATTTTCAGGAGAAAAACCTTTCAGTGCCAATAGTGAAACTGCGATAGCATCACCCATGGCAAGTTGAGCGGTAGTACTTGCGGTTGGTGCCAAATTGTTGGGCTCTGCCTCTCTGGGCACGGGAGTATAATATACATGGTCAGCATTCTTAGCGAGACTTGAGTTTGGATTGCTCACAATTCCATGTAGGCTGCTCCCAAGGTTTTTTACCAGAGGCAACAAAGCTTTGATTTCCGGAGTTTCTCCGCTTTTTGAAATGCAAATGATGATATCCGCTTTTGTCACCATTCCCAAATCACCGTGTATCGCATCGGCAGCATGCATAAAAAGGGCCAGGGTACCTGTTGAGTTGAGCGTTGCTACAATTTTCTGGGCGATGATAGCACTTTTTCCGATTCCTGTGACAATGATTCTTCCCTTACAACGATGCAAGGCCAATACTCCTTGCGCGAATTCTTCATTGATCACAGAAAACAAGCCATTTAATGTATCACATTCAATTTTGATACAGTTAGTTGCAGAATCTAAAATTCTCTGAATTTGCGCATCCATGATTTGCTCAAAGTTACGTCAATCTCATCAATGCCGTATGAGTTGCCTTTGAAATCGGACATACCTGAGAATTGTCAACGGGGAAATAAAATGACTTTGAATCCGGATAGAATATGCCGACATTCCAGTGTAGAAAATATATCTATCTTTGGTTTCACCAAACAAAGATCATTTTTTACCATATGAGCAAGGAAAATTTACAATCCATCCAAACGGAAGTTGACGCAAGTTATCTCTATGGAATATTGGCAGATCATGAAATTGATGTGCAAGTGGCAAAGATTTTCCGCAGCATGCAAGAGATAGAACTCAGTCATGCAGAGGCATTTATGAAAAAGCGTGGTCTAGATTTGATCTTACTTCCAAAGCCTTCTCGGCGAGCGAGAGTTTTGAAATGGTTAGCCGGATGGATAGGCTATGATTTTCTATTGGGAATATTGATGGATACTGAAAAAAGTTTGTCTTCCAGCGTACAGAACGCCAGAAAGATGACACAAACTGCTCCTTCTATTTCAGATACTGCACATGTCCAGATTTTGAAAAACATTCTCAGTGGAGAGCATCAAATTTCTAGTCAAAATCTTGCCCGATTTGAAAAAAGGCATCGCTCTGTTGGTGGCAATGCACTTCGGGCGGCAGTGTTGGGAGGAAATGATGGCCTTGTCTCAAATTTTAGTTTAGTCATGGGAATTGCCGGTGCTACCAACGGTCAGAAAGAAGTTTTATTGGCAGGATTGGCAGGACTTCTCGCAGGATCCCTATCCATGGCCCTTGGCGAATGGATTTCTGTGAAAAGCAGCCAGGAACTTTATGAAAACCAAATGGATCTTGAAATGGAAGAGCTTGAATCAAATCCTCAAGGGGAAGAAAAAGAGCTGGCCCTGATCTACATGACTAAAGGGATGGAAGAATCTCTGGCAAAACAAATGGCAAAAGATGTGATACAGGACAAAAGTAAAGCACATCAAATTCTTGTTTCAGAAGAGTTGGGTATCAATGCAGAAGAACTCAAAGGTTCAGCGATGGAAGCCGCTCTAGCTTCATTCATAAGTTTTGCGATTGGTGCTATATTGCCTGTTATCCCGTTTTTTTTCTCCGGGGGGTTGCAAGGAATTCTCTTGTCAGCATTAATAAGCGGAGTAGGACTTTTTGTCATTGGAGCGATTATAACATTATTCACCAATAAGAAAGTCTGGCACTCCGGTCTCCGCCAATTATTGTTTGGATTTATGGCAGCAGCAATTACTTATGCAATCGGAAAATTGATCGGTGTATCATTAGCGTAATATCAATAGATTAGTCTAAACCGCTTTTACAAAAATACAACTCTGTGTTCCTGACTATCCGAATAAAATTTAGCACGACAAAAAAAAGCTCACTATGCTTAGTGAGCTTTTTACAAGTCTTTAAATCCAAATTATACAAAAAAATTCTAAAGCAAGACACATTCCCAGCAAATATTGGCTCATAACATTGAAATAAAATCCTTGACCTCTTGCAATGTTTTCTTCTGACAATGGATTTGAGTCATCTCATCTTTTTCTACTTTTTTCTCAACATAACCAAGATAATAATCTACTTTTCCTTTCCCTATTAAAATATAAATCACATTTTGTCCGATAGGTAAGGCTGAGAAACAAATCTTCTCTGAATTTTTTACACAACATGGTCGCAACACAGCGTTATAATCTTTAAAAACGCCATATGCATTGAATGTAATCGTATCATTTCCAGGATTAGTTGAGACAATCAAGCAAGCTTCAGTTAGATCAATGCTGTCAAATTTAAGAAAATAATCACAATTGACCCATTTTAATCTCTCTGGAAAACATGTAATTCCAGTTTTCAATCCAAAAGAATCTACTTCCCATTCAGAGAAGAAAACATTTAATCTATTATTTGGATTTTTGTCAGCTTCAACCCAGTTGATTCCCGTTCTCGTTTCTTCACCATAAAATAAATCTACTTGAGGATTAATGTTAGACTGATCGACGGGAATTTGAATTTGATATTTTGCTCCCGGTTTCAGATTTACAGACTTACCATTACAGAAAATTTCAAGGTAAAACATGCCGCTTGATTCCAGTATTTCATTATTAGAATTGGTCCCTACCCCATTCGCAACCATATCTTTTTTTACCAATGCTCTTCTGACAACCGCTTTTACAGTACTGCATTCAGATGGCGATATATCTAATTGAAAAATTGATGGGTCAAAAGTCAACCTGGAGAAATCTGGGAATGTGTACTCAAAATATAAATGTGGATCAAACTCAAACGTATACTCTTCTGTCTTTAAGTCATCGAATGTACTGTTTTTCCAATCAAAGTTAAAACCAATTGCATCATCTCCATATGGAAAAAATACGTCTTCATCTTTACATTGCCAATGCAAAAATGACAATAAAATAATGGTTGCAATCCCGAATTTCAAATTTGTTTTCATGTTTAATTTTTTTTGTTATCTATATGACTGAAGAAATAGATACCCTGTTGCATGGAGTTATTAAAAATAATACTTTAATCCAATTTTAGTATGAATATTGAAATATCTTTGTTGAATGTGATACGAATTTTTATTAATTGGGCTAAAATAATATTGTATTGCAGGCTCGATAAAAGCTGACCATCTGTATCTGATTTTATGTTCCCATTGGACAGATAAGAAACTACTTAAACCAAAATTAGAATTATAGATTTCAGATTGCGGATACTTTCCAGTAGTAAAATAAGCATACTTGGAAACGCTATCCAAAACAGCACCTTTATGCCATGAATAGAAATTTACTCCTACACCTAATTGTATGTTGACTTTATTTTTTCCTTTTGAGAGTGTGTATCCAATTGAGACCGGGACTGACAAATGATGATGATAATTATGAATATTTACAAACCTTTCTCCGGTTATTGTATCTACCCTTACCAACTGACCATTGACAAATATTTGTTCAACTTTTTTATAGTTTTGATCTGAAAACTCCATTCGTTCCAACATATTTAAATATTCTATGCCTGTCCTCACTGAAACTTTTCGGAACTGTACGCCAATTTTAATACCAGCCATTGCAGATATCCTCGCAGACTCCGACGTTTTTCTGAGTTCAAAAACCTTTTGTGCATCCAGGTCTGAATTACTCAATCTCATTGGTGAATAAGAAGGTCCGGCATATGTTTCAACAAAAAATCCGACCTTCCGTGTCTTTTTAAAATTATAACATTTCGGATCCGGTTTATACAATTTTATACTCTCATTGGAATCAAAAATAATTTTTGATTTGAGTAGTTGCATTTCTACTACGGGAGAATTTAGTTGATCATACTTTGGCTGAAATTTACTTTCGTGAAAATGTTGAACTGAACTCTCAACAGAGTGATCAGAATTCAGAATGATCATATTTTGATCTGACAGGACATTAGATTTACTTTGATTGGATTGAAGAGTGAATGATGGCTGAATTTTATTTTTATTAGTTTGATTCGTTGGAATATAATAGGATTCTTTAGATTTTTCACATTCAACTCTATCATGATTCATATCTTCATTGTTCATACTTACTGAACTGTCGATAGTGATAAGGGAGTTTGAAGGAATGATCGACGTGTGCTCATTGTTCAGACCGTTAGTTGTCCAAATGTATCCGACGACCAAGCATAAAGTTCCAATCAACAAAAATGGCAGAATCACCGGTCTTCTTTTTTTCTTAGGCAAATGTTGTCTTACATTCTGCCAAATATGTTCCGGCACCTCAGGAAGAGGTTCATGATCCTTAGTAAACTGCTCCAAGTTAAATTCTTCACTCATAATTCCACTTTAATATTTGAATTAGCTCTTGTAATTTTATTGGCTAGAAATTTCTTAGCCCTTAGAACTTGCGACCTGCAAGTTGATTCAGTGATTTGCAACATCCCTGCTATTTCCTGGTAAGAATGTCCATCAATCATATGGAGATTGAACACAGTACGGTAACCTAAAGGCATGGTGTCGATCAGATGGATGATATCTCTGTATGCTAGGGATGAGATAACTTCGGGTTCACTCAAAAGCTCCGGCACTTCGCTATCCGGGATGCTCAATTTTTCTTTTTGCGAAGTTTGAATCTTGGTGAGACAGGTATTCAAGATGACCCGGCGGATCCAGGCTCCCAATGCACCCGTTGACTTCCACTGTTCAAGATTCTGAAAAATCTTGATAAATCCTTCTTGCAGATTATCCTCCGCTTCCGGGCGAGATGAAGAATACCGTACACACATAGCCAACATAGACGGTGCATAACGGTCGAATAAGGCTTTACACGCTTTTTCACTACCGCTCAGGCAATCCCGAACCAATGATGCATCATCCATTTATCTCCATGACTATCTCAAGTATGATTTTGTTGCATGATAGAAATTTTAATCTTCATCAGATCTTTAATGAGGTATTGCTTTTGTTGTATTCCAAAGTAGGTAATAATATGATATGTTGGTATTTCTTCACTTTCACGGGAACAAGGAATCAAAAGCTTGTAATACTCAAGAGAACTTAAGATTCAGCAATCAAAATATTCTCAATCGACCAGAAGATTTTTAGTTCTGAATTTCCAGCAATCACATTAAAATAAATGCTGTTGGAATAATTCAAAGCCCAAACTTTTGGTTAAATCAAGAGTAACTGTTTATTTGCCCTTCATCATTTTTGGTAGCTGCCTGAGAGTGGCCAGCTCTTTATATTTGGAACGCACTTCCTCAGCCGGAACACCATAATAAGTTTGGGGTTTTGTCAGATTTTTCGATACACCTGATTTTGCAAGCAGGACTACATTGTCAGCTATCACAAGGTTTTGAGCTACTCCTACCTGTCCATACATAGTGACATTATTCCCAACAACTGTCTTGCCTCCTATACCCACCTGAGCCGCAAACAGGCAATTTTTCCCAATGACTACTCCGTGACCAATATGTACCTGACAGTCAATTTTTGTTCCTTCATGTATGATAGTATCTCCTGAAACACCTTTGTTGACAGTGGTGCCTGCGCCTATCGTCACACGGTCATGAATAATTGTTCTTCCACATGAGCGCCATGGAATAAATCCATTTGCTGTTTTCTTGTAGTAAAAAGCATCACTTCCGATGACAGCAGCTGCATGGATGACTACTTCTGATCCGAGGACAGAGTACTCTCCAATATAAGCATTTGCATGTATGTGGCAGTGAGGTCCAATCACTGCATAATGACCTACAAAAACACCTTGCTCAATGGTAGCTGTCGGATGAATATATGCCGTTGGACTAACACCTTCCACTTGAGGGAGAATTGGCCTGTGTTGCAATACGATACTGTTATAAACCTCGAATGGATTGTCACAGATCAGTAATGCTTTGCCTTCAGGACATAGCTCTGTCTTGTTGATTATAATGATTGAAGCCTCAGATTGGATAGATTTCTGGTAGTACTTTTCAGCATCAACAAAGGTGATATCTCCTGGGCAAACTTTGTGAATTTCGTTGATGCCTGTTGCCATGAGACGTTCATCTCCGATAATATTGAGTTGATATTGTTTGGCCAATTCACTGATGGCAATTGGATGAGAAAACTTCATCGAGCAATATTTTTTTTGGTTAATGTGCTTCGAGCCAATTTGCTCCGGATTGTATTCCTACTTCAATTGGGACTTTGAGTCCGGGAATAGCATGCTTCATTTCATATGCGATTAATTCCATCATCTCTTTTTCTTCATTTCGTGGGACATCAAATACCAATTCATCATGTACCTGTAGTATCATCCTGGTAGCTGCATTCAAAGTTAACAACTTTTGATGTATATTGATCATAGCCAATTTTATTAAATCAGCTGCGGTTCCCTGTATAGGTGTATTGATCGCAACTCTTTCACTGTTACTTCGCGCCAATGCATTTTTCGAGTCGATATCTCTAAGTATCCTCTTACGACCCATCAGCGTACTGATATAGCCTTTCTTTCTTGCCTGATCCACTACGTCTGACATGTAATTTTTAAGTCCCGGATAAGTTTTAAAATAATTGTCTATCAACTCCTTTGCTTCTTGTCTGCTCAGTCCCAGTTGTCTGGAGATGTTGGTAGAACCTGCCCCATAAATGATTGAAAAATTCACGGTTTTGGCATTTCTCCTTTGATCAGCGGTTACTTCATCATAAGGAACATTATACACCTTGGCAGCAGTAGCCCTGTGGATATCCTGATCTTTGAGAAATGCTTCAAGCATAACCTCTTCATTGCTAATTTCAGCAATCAATCTGAGTTCGATCTGGCTGTAATCAGCCGAAATTAAAATATGTTGCTCATCCCGAGGTAAAAAAGCTTTGCGGATTTCTCTTCCTGCTTCGTCTTTGATGGGTATGTTTTGTAAATTGGGATTCTCTGAACTTAACCTTCCGGTTGCTGCCCGTGCCTGATTGAATGAGCTATGTACGCGTCCTGTCCGTGGGTTAATCATGTTGGGCAATGCATCGACATAAGTTGATTTAAGCTTGGAAAGTTTTCTGAATTCCAGAATTTGTCTGACGATGCTGGATTCATCAGCCAATTCATTCAACTTATCTTCGTCAGTAGAGTACTGATTATTGCCTGTTTTTTTCCAACGGTAAGGGAGTTTCAGCTTTTCAAACAACACTTCTCCCACTTGCTTTGGACTGGCTATATTAAATCTGACTCCCGCACTTTGATACACTAGGTGTTCAGCCTGAGCAATATTTTTTTGCAACACTTTACTGTAATCATTCAGAAACTTCTTGTCAATCCTAACACCTTCAAACTCTATATCTCTAAGCACTCTGACCAGAGGCATCTCTATTTTATGAAACAGCGTGTCGAGATCTTGTTTATGCAGGTCTTTTTCGAGAATACTGAAAAGTTGAAGCGTGACGTCTGCATCTTCCCCTGCATATTCTTTTATCTTTTCCAAAGGAACATCTCTCATGCTACCCTGATCTGCTGATTTTTTGCCTATGAGTGCCTCGATAGGTACCATATGATAGTTCAGATAAGATTCAGACAGATAATCCAACTTATGACGCAAATCCGGTTCAAGAAGGTAATGAGCGATCATTGTGTCAAATGCAGGTACATTCATATTGATACCATACCACCGGAGCATCAACTGATCATATTTGATATTTTGTCCAATGATTTTTCTGGAAGGATCCTCAAGTATATGCCTGAATCTCAAGACTAGTGCTCTAGCTTTATCCTGATCAGCAGACACAGGTACATAGTAAGCATAGTGAGCTTTCAGGCTAAAAGACAATCCAACCAACTCCGCCTGATTGGCATCGATTCCTGTGGTTTCTGTATCAAAAGAAATTATGTCCGACTTCTCCAATGTCTCAATCAGCTCCGCCAGTTTTACATCTGTATCCACAAGAGTATATTCGTGTGGAGTGCTGTCAATATCTTGCTCTGCTATTTTGTATTCCGGTTTTTCTTCTTGGGATGATTTAGCAGCCTCTTCCTTTGAAGGTGCGATATCAAATAGGGTTTTTTGCTCATGAATTTCCCCCAAAATGGCAACTGCCAGAGTTCTGAATTCTAAGTCTTTGAATAAGGTGGTCAACTTCTCTCGATCAAAATTTTCAATCCGGTATCTTTTTTCGTCAAAAGAGATCGGCACCTCAATATCTATGGTAGCCAATTGTTTAGACAGCAAAGCTTGTTGAGCAAATTCTTTGACTTTATCCTTGAGTTTACCTGAAATCTGGTCAGCATTTGCAATCAAGTTTTCTACATTGTCAAAATCCTGAAGCAATTTCATTGCTGTTTTCTCGCCGACACCTGGTATGCCCGGAATGTTGTCCACGGCATCTCCCTGAAGTCCTAACATGTCAATCACTTGATCTACTCTCTTTATACCCCACGTAGCCATCACCTCTGCTGGGCCGAGTATATCAATACCATTCCCTTGTCTAGATGGTTTATACATAAAGATGTGCTCTTCTACCAACTGCCCATAATCTTTGTCCGGAGTGACCATATACACTTCAAACCCTTCTTTGGAAGCCTGTTTTGCGAGTGTGCCGATGACATCATCAGCTTCATAGCTCTCCTTAGTGACTACAGGTATGTTAAATGCTTCGATGATTTTTTCTATGTAGGGTAAGGCAAGTGTAATATCTTCTGGCTGGGCTTCACGATTAGCTTTATATGCTTCATACACCTTATGCCGAAAGGTGGGACCATGAAGATCGAAAGCAACTGCCAGATGGGTCGGACGTTCATTCCTGATAATATCCCAAAGCGTCCTCACAAATCCTGATATCGCTGAAGTATTGAGACCTTTCGAGTTGTATAGCGGCCTTGTAATAAAAGCGTAATGCGCTCTATACACTAAAGCATGTCCATCCAACAAAAATAGTTTTTTAGAGGTAGAATTTGACATATTTCGAAATCTGTTGCTGCAAGATATTGAGATTATACTGAATATAACCGAAATTCACTAAAATTAGCGCACCAAAAGTAGGATTAGTGCAAGGTTATAATGTCTCTCTTGAAAGTATGTTTTAATGCCTAAAATAGACTAAACCTAGAGATACAAGTATTTGTGTTGAGACTTATGCGAAGTTCTCACTTTTATTAAAAAAAAGGCCTTCTTGTAAAAAGAAGGCCCAAGTGATAGTTTAACTTACGGGAAGAAAAACTTAAAAGTTACGATTGTAGGTAATTAAAATTTGCTCGATGATATTGACTCTTTTTCCTATTCCTTTCACACCACCAACTGCATCTGCATCGGTTATCTGATTGAATTTGTTGTCATCATAATAAGCATCTCCTCTAATTTGGAAATTGAATCCTTTTAAGATTTCAAAAGAAAGGCTGTTTAACCAAACGACGTCAATATTTTGAGGGTTGTCGAGGTAATCAGAAAAAAGACCTAAATCAGAATTGAAATTGAATCTTTTTAGAAATGTGTTGTTATAAGCAACTTTTGCCAATGCACCGAGGCCGAGCTTCGACTGATTATATTCTGTAGTGCTGTTGTCCTTGAGTTTGGTACCGTGGATTCCTAGATTTGCAATGTTTTTGTCAGCAATATAAATCAACTGCACAGCCACTGGAGATAAGAAAAAGTTTAAATGTGAATCATGCACATACTTCATACCAGGTGCAGCGGTTATAGTAGCCGGAGAAAAAAACTTTGATACCACAGAAGTATTGTAGGGACCAGCATGGATATCTTTCAAATAAAGTTTTTTGCTCGAAGAATCCAAGTAAGAAGGCAACAACTGACTCAATAATCCAAAGTCAAAAGAATATGCCCATTTAGAACCTTCTTTGATCTGATAAGCCCAGTTGGAATTGAAATTCAGCAAATCCAGAGCTTTCTCAAAAGGTGCTTTCACATCAGAACCACCAGCAACTAGTCCGGATCCGATTTTTTGAGTTGAAAGATTAATCAATAGGTTGTTTTTCCATGTCATTAAATCTTTTTTGTAGTTCGCTTGAAAACCGAGTGCACCCCCCAATCCGAGACGGTTAGATCCAGAACCAAGATATGGATTTAAATTAAACAATTGTCCAAGATCCAAGCCGATTGCGCCTTTTCTTGCCCAGCCATTTTCAGAACCAACTGTACCCATGGTTGCCTCTAATTTTTTCTTCCTCTCTGCTTCCTGGGCAGCTCTGTTCTTTTCGTCTTCAGTTTGTCCAAACAAGCTGATCACACTAGTTAAAAGTAAAAAAGGTAAAATGAATTTTTTCATAAATATAATATTTGGTTTATTTCTTAAAAATTTCAATACGATCCTTGGATAATTTATTCAATGGAATAATTACAATTCTCTCCCCTGTGTCAAGGGTAATTGATGTTTTATCTATTTCAACAATTGTCCCTTTGATTCCGTCCAGAACAACTTCCTGACCGAGGGAAAGTTTGTCTTTACTATAGAACGAAACCAAAAAATTGGCAACCATGTCCTTTGATGCAAACCCATATCCGATGGCAAAAGCCAATGCAATGCCAGCAATCAAAATTGAAATATTCGTGGCTATAAAATTTGTATTGACTTTAGCCTGGCCCAACGCACTAATGAGAACATTAACCAAGATAAAATAAAAAACAGCTGATCCAATAAACTTGCCAGACGGAACACCAAAACTGTCACAGGCTTTGACCACCGCATTTTTTGCAAACTCAGCAAAAATAAAACCCACGAAAAGTAACAGCAATGCAGTGACCAGATTGGGAATCCAGTTGAGGATATCTCTCACTAGTTGAGATAATGAATCCATGCCTAGAACATCTGTTGCAGCAACTATGAAAATCAATAGAATGAAATAATATAATATAGTTGATATGATCACGCTAGGATAAACTCTAAATGAGGTTTTCTCAATAAATTCAAAGTTGTTGATCACCTCAGCATATTTATCAACATTGAGCTTCTTTAAAGAACCACTCAGGATTCTCCGAATCAGTTTGCTGACAATGATTCCTAAAATTAGAATTATAAAAGCTCCGGTTAGCTTGGGAATGGTTGCTATGAAGCCTGATATCAGTTGCTGTAAATTATCTGTTACTAACATATGGGGTCGATAAAAAAATTGGTCATTAATGTGGGAACTTATTGGAATCCGTTTTGACTTCAGTTTTAGAATTTGAAGGAGTTGCGCTAGGTGCAGAAAAATCTTTATTAGACAACATCTTCATGTAAGTTTGACTTTGTCTTGGTAAAAACAACTCAATTAAGTTTGCAAACAAATGCAAAAAACTCAAATTGCTTTTAATCTTTTTTTCAATTAGTGGTGCTTTATTCTGTACAAACTCACCCATCTCTTTTTCGTACAGGTTTTTAAAATTATTCTTATTCATATTTTGTATTTTTCAATTGCTCGCGAAATCTTTCTTTTGCCCTTTTAATTTTCATTTTGATTGCACTCTCTGTTTTATTGAGAATGCCACAAATCTCTTTGATAGAGAGATCATCAATATACTTCATTAAAAGGACTGCTTTATCCTGGGGATGCATTTTGTTCATGATATCTTCTATAATATTCATGTCAATCAGATCCATCCATGATTCATCCGTATCTTCTTCAACGTCCAGTTCCCCTGAAATTTCTTCAATAGAGGTCACCTGAAGTTTTTTGCCTCTCCTCAATGTGTCGATACAATAATTATAAGTTATCGAATATACCCAGGTTGAGAATTTTGATTTTTCTCCGAATTTTGACATATTTAAAAGTAACTTCATAAATATGTCATGGACAGCATCAGCAGCTTCAGATTCATCTTTAAAAAAAGACAAACACTTCCCATATATTTTGCCGGAATATCTTTGATAGATTTCCGAAAAATAATACTCATCCTGCGAACTCAGATAGAGACTTACAATCTCTTCGTCACTGATTTGCGGCAGTTTAACAATAGTTGGTTGGGGCACAGGGAAAAATTAGATATATTATATCAAATCGCTACTTTTGACTCAGAAATATGCAAAAGTAACAAATAATTGATGCGAGTAAAAGCAATGTTCCCGGAGTTTTCGGGTAAACCAAACCAAATTTGCGGGGTATTTTTCTTCTCATTTTTGATCTTGACAGCAAGAATTCAGGCACAGACTCAAGATAAGGACGTGTTGTTCATTCGATCCATTTATGATCAAGTATTACGCTCGGGTACGTCTTACAGTTGGCTCGAACACATTTCTGAAAAGATAGGTGGCAGAATTGCCGGAAGTCCACAGTCAGAACAAGCTATCAGTTTTACTCATACAATGCTGGATAGTATAGGCTGTGATACGGTCTGGAACCTTCCTTGCCAGGTTAAATACTGGTATAGAGGAAGCAAAAGGGAAACTTTCAGCTTGGTGTCGCATCCTGATCTTGGCAACCAATCATTCAAAGTGTTGGCTCTGGGTGGTTCCGGAGCTTCTGCCCCAAAAGGTGCCACTGGCGAAATCATTGAATTCAAAAGTCTAGATGAAGCAAAAACCAGGAATAAGGAAATCCCTGGAAAAATCGTTTACTTTTCTCGTGCCTTTGATCAAAAGCATCTGAGAACTTTTCATGCTTATGGTGGAGCAGTAGATCAGCGAGTATTTGGTCCCAACTTAGCCTCAAAATATGGCGCCACTGCATGTGTGATCAGGTCGATGGGTAGCAGGATAGACCCCTGGCCGCATACAGGAGTAACCATTTTTGAAGATAGCGTGAAGAGAATTCCTGCAGTTGCTCTGAGCACTCAAGATGCTGAAATCCTGAGTAAACTGATCCAAAAAGGACCTGTGAAGGCCAAAGTCAAGACTTATTGCGAAGACAGAGGCTTGAAACCGAGTTTTAGTGTCATTGGAGAAATACGTGGGTCTGAATTTCCGGAAGAAATCATCCTGGTAGGTGGGCATTTAGATTCCTGGGATGTGGGTGGTGGCGCTCATGATGATGGTGCCGGATGTGTACAAGCAATGGAAGTTCTCCACACCATGATCAAAATGAATTACAAACCCAAGAGAACAATCAGATGCGTATTGTTTATGAATGAGGAAAATGGACTAGCTGGTGGATTGTCATACGCCAAGTGGTCGAATGAAAACAAGGAATTCCATTTGGCGGCAATTGAGTCTGATGCCGGTGGATTTACACCTCTGGGTTTCAACTTTGATGCAGACAGCAGCATGGTTAAATCGTATGCTCAGGCTCTCGGAAAATGGTCAGAATTACTTGAATCTTATGACCTGAAAATTTCAAAAGGGGGAAGTGGAGCAGACATTGGTCCATTGAAATCACAAAAAGGTTTGCTGGTCGGGCTTTCTCCGGATTCGCAAAGATATTTCGAATATCATCATACAGAGGCTGACAGAATCCAGGCCGTCCATCCTAGAGAGCTTTCCCTTGGAACAGCAGCCATGGCAAGCCTGATCTACCTTATCGATCAATACGGACTTCAATAACGCCCCGTTTATGAAGATCAAGGACAAGTCCTTTAAAGTTTTTATTCGGGAAGAAGAAATCAGGAATAGAATAAGTAAAATTTCAGAAGATATCAATCAAAAATACTCCGATACCGAAATTTATGTAATAGGTATCCTTACCGGGGCTTATTGCTTTGCAGCTGATCTGAGCAGAGACCTCAGCATACCTTTTGAGATAAAATTTGTACAAATCCAGTCCTACATGGGTATGCAATCTGGTGGAGAAGTGCTCATCGGTAATATAGACCACCTCGATATCAAAGATAGACATGTTCTCATCGTCGATGATGTCCTAGAAACAGGCGAAACATTGTATCAATTCATTGAACTCATAAGCAAATCTAAACCTTGCTCTATAGCAGTTGCTACTTTGTTTTTGAAAACGGACCAAGTCAGACATGATATCCGTCCTGAATTTGTAGGATTCGAAATTGGACCCGAATTCATTGTGGGCTATGGTATGGATTACAATGGTGCCGGCCGGGGTCTCAGAGATGTCTTTATTCACGATCATGAAGCAATTTAATTCCAGTTCATTTTTGATTGTTTAAAAATAAACTGCCTCCTGCATCAAGTAAAAGTTATCCGTAAACAAATCAATTCTTTGGAATGTCTGCCAATGCAATTTTTTTGCACCATTTCTCTGCCTGAATCTGGTATTTCTTGTTTTCTTCCAACAGATTGAAAAAATAATTTTGATCAAATAACTTTGCACCCATAAATCTCAAATGCTCAGTATCCTGTTGACAATCTATGAATGAATAATTTCTGCAAATCAGCTCCTGACATAAGGCGAACAATGCAATTTTGCTTGCATTGTTCTCTAATGCAAACATACTTTCTCCACAGAACATTTTTCCAATAGCAAGTCCATATAATCCTCCAATCATTTTTCCATTATCATAAACTTCTACCGAATGTGCTATCCCCATCTCGTGCAATAAACTATAAGCATTGACAATGTCGCCATGTATCCAGCTTCCTGATTGTCCTTGTCTTTCAATAGATTTACATTTCAAGATTACGGCACAAAAGTCATCATCAAATCGAATTTCGAAACCCGACTTTCTTATAACTGATTTCAGGCTTTTATATAATCTAAACTCTCTAGGGTCTAGTAAAAGTCTTGGCATCGGACTATACCATTGAATGGGCTCGTCCACTTCATACCAGGGAAAAATACCGTTTTGATATGCAAGCAACAATCTCTCAGGACTTAGATCACCTCCTACGGCAAGCAAACCGCTGCGAATGGCAAGAGAGGGATGTGGAAATATTAGTTCCCTTTCCGGCAAAGCGTACACCGGCATGTTCTCAATATTAAACTTTGATACTTTCAATGACCGCATTCAAACCGCGATCGCAGAGTGCATCTTTCATCGGTTTGAGAATGGAGATAGGTGCTGTCTTGACAGTTGCTTTCCCTTTGTAGTGAACGAGCAAAGAAAGTTGCTCTGCTTGCTCAACACTGTGCTTACAAATCTCAACAAGCGACTGGATTACCCAATCGAAAGTGTTGTGATCATCATTGTAAACAATCAGTTCAGAGACCACAGTTGCGATATCCTCAAGCAACACATCTTCTTCAGATTGCGTCCAGGTATTGGTTTGTGAAAAACTCATTTGCTTTGGATTAGTTTGTGGTAATGGATTCAATAACTGTATTAATCTTGGCGAAATTAGGAATTTCAGAGGCATTCTCCAATATTTCAATATATTTAATTTCTCCAGTTCCATCTATCACAAATGCTGATCTCTTCGAAACTCCCAACAGACCCAAGCTAAATTCCTCATATAAACATCCATATGCTTTTGAAGCAGCTTTGTTAAAATCTGACAAAAGAAGGAAATTCAATTGGTGTTCTTCTTTATACTTAGCCAATGTAAAAGGTGAATCAACTGAAATGCCTACAACTTCTGCTTTTACATTTTGGTATCTTGTTATATCATCACGCATCATGCACATTTCTTTAGTGCAAGTCCCTGTAAAAGCAAAAGGAAAAAATAACAACAACACTGTTTTTCCCTCAAAATCAGAAAGATTTACTTCTTTTTTATCACTTGAAATCAGTTTAAAACTTGGAGCTTTATCGCCTATATGCAAAGGATTCATAATTATTTATTTCTTTAAAAGGGATGCAAATGTAGATATTTGTGGTCAATAAATCAGTGAATTGATAAAAATTCATCGTTCGTTTGTGTTTCTCCATCTTGCAGTATTTCTTTTTGGATTTACAGGCATATTGGGAGAATTGATACAACTTTCTGCGATCTGGCTGGTATGGTGGCGCGCGCTGCTTACTTGTCTAATTCTTATACCAGTCCTTTTTTGGGAAAAAAGTTCCTGGCCTACACCAAAAAATTTGTTCAGGCTTATGGGAGTAGGAGCAATCGTGGGTTTACATTGGATATGTTTTTATGGATCAATTAAGCTGTCCAACTCATCCGTTGCAATGATATGCCTTGCCACCATTCCTTTTTTCACCTCATTGTTCGAAAGTATGATTTATCGACGTTCAATGAACAAAACAGACATATTATTTAGTCTTTTGATTTTGCCAGGAATCATTTTAATTGCAGGGGGTCTAAGCTTTGATTATCAGATTGGCTTGTGGGTCGGAATTGTAGCAGCAATGTTGTCAGGTTTATTTGCCACATTAAACAAAAAATATATCTCCACGGCAGGCCCATTACAAATCACTTTTCTGGAATTATTTTCAGTGTGGTTGATGTCAGGTTCTGTACTCATTATTTTAGATTATTTTCAGCCAAGCAACAAATTTATTCCAAATACCACTGACTCTTTTTATCTTATTTTATTATCTCTATTTTGTACTGTTGTAGCTTTTGCACTCACCGTCGCATCGCTCAGACATCTAAGTGCATTTACTGCGATGCTGGCATTTAATCTGGAACCTGTTTATGGGATTATTCTTTCATACTTTCTCATCAATAATAATAAAGACATGTCACTCCGATTTTATTCCGGTGTTGCAATCATATTGTTGGTTGTATTCACTTATCCTTTTGCAAAAAATAGAAGGAGAATTCCAGCGATTTAGTCTTATTTAATGAAATAAAACATTCTAAAAAACTATTTTTTATACAAAAGCTAAAATAATAAACAAGCATATCCTTTTTCACGTTCAATAAGTAAATCAACTTAAAAAAATCTAAATATATGGCATTTCAACTTCCTGCTTTAAATTATGATCCACAAGTATTAGAGCCACATATAGATGCTCGTACTATGGAAATACATCACGGAAAACACCATGCTGCCTATGTCAACAATCTCAATGCTGCTATAAAGGACACACCGATGGATCAAATGGAAATTGAACCATTGCTTAAAAATCTGGATTTGACAAATGCTGCTGTGAGAAATAACGGTGGTGGACATTTCAATCACTCCATGTTCTGGAACTGGCTATCTCCTCATGGCGGAGGAGAACCGAATGGTGAATTAGCTAACCAGATAAACGCAGTGTTTGGCTCTTTCACCGGAATGAAAGAAAAATTTGCACAGGCAGCCATGACAAGATTCGGGTCTGGTTGGGCTTGGTTATGTGTCCATCCGGGAGGAAAGCTTGAGATATGCTCTACCCCAAATCAGGATAATCCATTGATGTCAGGCGTAGGTTGTGGAGGTTATCCCATCTTGGGTCTGGATGTGTGGGAGCATGCCTACTATTTGCTCTATCAAAATCGAAGAGCTGACTATATTAATGGCTTCTTTAATGTGATCAACTGGGCATTTGTCAATCAACTGTATCAGTCTCACAAATAAAATGACAAACTTTTATAGTTCAGATGTCTCGGATCTCCAGTGAACTCTGCCTGACTGACTATGATGCTTTAGAGTTTGCTAACAATTTCGATGTCGATGGCATCGAAATTTGCAGTGATCTCAGTTGTGGTGGACTTACTCCATCGATTGGATTTGTCAAAAAATGTGCTGAAAACTTCAAAGGTGAAATAAGTGTATTAATCAGACCTCGTAAAGGAGATTTCATTTATTCAAGAGTTGAAAAATCAATCATTTTCGAGGACATTTCAGCTTTTCAAGACATAGGTGATTACTGCTTTGTCATCGGTGCTCTGGTGGATGGTAACACTATTGATGAAACTTTCCTCTACGAGTTGCGTGAGGAATTTGGCTATCAAACCAAACTTTGCTTTCATCGAGCATTTGAGGCGGTGCCCGATGTTGAAGAAGCAATGAGGATCTTGAAGAAATATAAGGTCCAAAGATTACTTTGTTCTGGGAGAAACAAATCTCCAATGGAAGACGCGATTCATTTTAAAAGACTTATGGAATTGTCGTCAGGTGAGCTGCAAATCATGGCCGGTGGAGGAATTCGTGCAATCGGGTTAGTCGATTTTTTGAAAGAAACATCAGTCGACAGAGTCCACTTTTCAGCTATTCCGAAATCCGATTCAAATCAGCAAAATTCTAGAGAAATACCGCAATACGATACTTTTGTTTCAATATTGGATGCGATCCATCAAGCATCAATTTAATTTCCAAAATACTGCTGGATGAGGTGGGTTTGGCTCTTGTAAGTTACAGATATATTTTCTCTGGTAAACACTTCAGCTGTATTACCATATCCGATGAGCTTTTGATTGATCAAAATTACTTTGTCAAAATACTGCTGTACACTATCCAAATCATGATGCACCACGAGAATTGTTTTACCTGAAGCTGCCAGTTCCTTCAGAGTATCCATGATGATCTTTTCTGTCTTGACATCTACACCCACAAATGGTTCGTCCAACAAGAAAATTTC
>Ga0268298_10000676_pt1 | contig 43385 bp, 44 predicted proteins | sample WWTPWeurt_MetaG_FD_194462 | JGI IMG/M metagenome (GOLD analysis project Ga0268298, IMG submission 194462) | Activated sludge microbial communities from WWTP in Nijmegen, Gelderland, Netherland - WWTP Weurt | ecosystem: Engineered > WWTP > Aerobic digester > Activated sludge | place...
CAGGTCTTTCAGTTTGTCGGGCTGCCCATTCTCGGCATCGGCCTCGGGCAAAGCGTCCTTGCGCTCGACGATTGCCGGCCAGCCCTTGGACAGTTCGGCGTTAAGTGCGATGAAGTGCTGCTGGCCGTCAGGGACATCATCCTCGGCGAAGATCGCCTCCGCCGGGCACTCCGGGACGCAGAGCGAACAATCGATGCACTCGTCCGGATCGATGGCCAGGAAGTTCGGTCCCTCACGGAAGCAGTCGACGGGGCAGACATCGACGCAATCCGTGTATTTGCACTTGATGCAGTTTTCAGTAACGACGTAGGTCATGGTAGCGGCACGCACAAGGTGCGAATCAAGGCCGTCACTATAGCCTATCGGGGGGGTACGCGCGCCGCCCGGCGGGGTTGGCACCGGTCGATCAGGCCTCGCCGAGGCGACTGCGTTGTACGGCCGTTTCGAGGCGAGCCTTTTCAGCCATCACCCGCGCCGCGTAACGTTGATCCGGGTCGTCCAGCGCACCGGCGAACTGCTGCAACCCCGCCGCCAGACTGCCATTACGCCGGATCGATTCTTTCAGGATGCGTGCACCGATACGGACATTCAGCACCGGGTCGAAGAAAGAAAGATCGTCGGCCCCGGCAGGCAGTTTGTCCAGGTGATAGCGCGGCATCACCTGCATCAGCCCCTGTGCTCCCATGACACTCTCGGAAAACGGATTGAAGCGCGATTCAATCGCGATCACCGATACGATCAACAGGGGATCAAGACGATACTCGCGGCCGGCGCTCTCCGCGGCCGCAAAAATCGGTTCCAGTGGCCCCATCGACACGCGATAGCGGCGCGACACGGACTCAAGCGCGGCCCGCATGCGCGGCGACAGTTCGCCAATGGCGCCCTCATCGTCGGAAGCTGGCAGGCCATAGGCCACCATCGTCGGGGGATCATCGTCACCCTGCACAAGCGATGACAGTTTTTCGACAATGCGCCGGTCGCCCTGCGACAGCGCAAACAAGCCGGCCAGCAAAATGATGCCGGCCAGCATCAATCCGGACTGCACAAGCGCAAGCATCACGGAGGTGGCGCGCATGAACAGGGGTCTGGAATCGATCGTTGCGGACATGCTCTTCTCCTTCACTGTGGCACCGGACGAGAAAGCCAATCCGGCGAACGGTTATGGGGCGGCGCAGCGGGGGGTTGAATGTAACTGGCGGAGCGCCAGACAGGCCTGACAGGCGGAGGAACCGGAAAGATCGAGAGATCCGGCTCGGTTGCTGCGCCGCAGCAACGACATTATTGTCTTGTTTTCATATGGATTTGTCAATCAACATGATATTTAATAAAACCAAATATTTGCAAAGCAGCATTTTTTCTCCTGGCCCGCGCACCTCGCCCGGGCGAGTGCCGGGACGTACCGCGCGAACATGGCGCCAAGACTCGCTTCCCATGCCGCACGTTTTTCAGTAGCATTCCTCCCCACACATTCCATCCCGGAATATTTCCCGTTTATTCCACCTTTCCATCCAGTTCCCAAGAGGCTTTTTTCGAGATGAGCGAGCATATCCATTACGTCACCGACGACAACTTCGCGACCGAAGTGCTGCAATCGCAGACGCCGGTGCTGGTCGACTACTGGGCCGAATGGTGCGGTCCGTGCAAGATGATTGCCCCGATCCTTGACGAAGTCGCCAAGGAGTACGCCGGCAAGCTGAAGGTCGCCAAGCTCAACATCGACGACAACCAGAAGACTCCGGCCCAGTACGGCATTCGCGGCATTCCGACGCTGATGCTGTTCAAGGGCGGCAACATCGAAGCAACCAAGGTCGGCGCGCTGTCGAAGGGGCAATTGACCGCATTCATTGACAGCAATCTTTAATCGCATTAGTCTCACCCCCTGAAAGCCCGCAACGGCGCGGCAAAGCAACGACAACAACGCCGTCCCGCCCCGGGGCTTTCAGGTGCAGTTCAAGTTTCCACATCCCACTCTCCCGTTACCGTCCATGCGCCGCGACCGTTCCGTGTCGCGCCTCCGCCATAGCCACAACTCCCGCTCATGCGCCTTTCCGAACTCAAGAATTACCATGTCGGCCAGCTCCTCGAAATGGCCACTGCAAACGGCATCGAAAATGCCAACCGCCTGCGCAAGCAGGAGCTGATCTTCGCGCTGCTGAAGAACCAGGCCAAGAAGGGCGAAAGCATCTTCGGCGACGGCACGCTCGAAGTGCTGCCTGACGGCTTCGGTTTCCTCCGCTCGCCGGACATCTCGTACCTGGCCGGCACGGATGACATCTACGTCAGCCCGTCGCAGATCCGCCGCTTCAACCTGCATACCGGCGACACCATCGAAGGCGAGATCCGTACGCCGAAGGACGGCGAGCGCTACTTCGCGCTGGTCAAGGTCGATCGCATCAACTTCGCCCCGCCGGAAGCGACCAAGAACAAGATCCTGTTCGAGAACCTGACGCCGCTTCACCCGACGCGCCACCTGCGCCTCGAACGCGACATGCGCGGCGAGGAAAACACGACCAGCCGCATCATCGACATGATTGCACCGATCGGCGCCGGCCAGCGCGGCCTGCTCGTTGCCCCGCCGAAGTCGGGCAAGACGGTCATGCTGCAGCATATTGCCCACGCCATCTCCGAAAACCACCCGGAAGCCGTGCTGATCGTGCTGCTGATCGACGAGCGCCCCGAGGAAGTCACGGAAATGTCGCGCACCGTCAGCGGCGAAGTCGTCGCCTCGACCTTCGACGAGCCGGCCACCCGTCACGTGCAGGTCGCCGAAATGGTGATCGAGAAGGCCAAGCGCCTGGTCGAGATGAAGAAGGACGTGATCATCCTGCTCGATTCGATCACCCGCCTCGCCCGCGCCTACAACACCGTGCAACCGGCCTCCGGCAAGGTGCTGACCGGCGGCGTGGATGCCAACGCCCTGCAGAAGCCGAAGCGATTCTTCGGCGCCGCACGCAACATCGAGGAAGGCGGCTCGCTGACCATCATCGCCACCGCGCTGATCGACACCGGAAGCCGCATGGACGACGTGATCTACGAGGAATTCAAGGGCACCGGCAACATGGAAATCCACCTCGACCGCCGCATGGCCGAGAAGCGGATCTACCCGGCGATCAACGTGAACCGCTCCGGCACCCGCCGCGAGGAATTGCTGCTCAAGCCGGACGTGCTGCAGAAGATGTGGATCCTCCGCAAGCTGCTGTACAACATGGACGATCTGGAAGCGATGGACTTCCTGCTCGACAAGGTCAAGGCAACGAAGACCAACAACGACTTCTTCGATTCGATGCGAGGCGGCCGCTAGGCGGGAAACGGTGCCCAGCCGGGCACGGCGGCCAGCCCTTGCCGGGCTATCGCCCACACGCTCGCCAATCTGAAAATTGCTGGACTTCGCGCTGATTTTCAAGGATAATCGCGCGTTTTGCTGGGGCCGGTCACATCCGCCGGCCGAGAGAACCGAAAGGAAAACCCATGAAAGCCGGTATCCACCCCGATTACGAAGAGATTCAAGTCACCTGCTCCTGCGGCAGTGTGTTCAAGACCAAGTCCACCATGAAGAAGCCGCTTCACATCGAAGTGTGCTCCTCCTGCCACCCGTTCTACACGGGCAAGCAGAAGATCGTCGATACCGCCGGTCGCGTCGAGAAGTTCAACCAGAAGTTCGGCAACCTGCGCAAGTCGGCTTGATCGGCTCGCACGCAGACAGAAAGGCAGCCTCCGGCTGCCTTTTTCTTTGCCACGTCTTTTCATAAACGATGATTGAACCGATCAAGCGGAGCGGATTTCCCCTGCCGCCGCGGGGCTGGCCCCTTGTGGCGCTGCTGGCCGTCTTCATTCTGGCCGGTCTGATCGGCCACGATCCCTGGAAGAACGACGACGCAGTCACCATCGGCGTTGTTGCCGACATGCTGCAGCGTGGCCACTGGCTGGCACCGCACCTGGCCGATCGCCCCTACCCGGACGCACCGCTCTACTACTGGTCGGCGGCCGTCACCGGATTCGTCTTTTCCTGGCTCCTGCCGCTGCATGATGCCATTCGTCTGGCCAGCGGTTTCTGGGTCGCACTGATACTCTTCCTGCTCTATCGTGCCGGCCGCGAATGGCACTGCAACGAGGAAGCGCCTCACGAATTCGCGATTGCCAGCGTGCTGGCGATGGCAGGTTGCCTCGGTTTCCTGGTCCATGCCCACGAAGCCCAACCGATGCTGGTGGCGTTGGCCGGACATGCTGCCGCCTACTGGGCTTTTGCGCTGCTGCCGCGCAAGCCGCAGCGTGCCGCAATCATCTTCGGGCTTGGGCTGGGACTCGGCTTCCTCGGCAATGGCCTTGCAGCCATGCTGACACTCCTGCCCGTGGCCCTGATCGCCCTCTGGCTGGCGGAAAACCGGCAGCAATCGGGATCGTCGCTGCTACTGGGTGCATTGCTCGGCGCAGCGATTGCAACCCCCTGGCCCATCCTGCTTGCCGCCTTTCAGGCAGATTATTTTGCCGTATGGCTGGCCAGCGAACTGGTCCAGTTCGGCAAGCCCGCCAGTGTGGCTCACACCGCCTGGACCTACCTGACCATGGTTCCGTGGTTCGCCTGGCCGGCGTTGCCTCTGGCCCTGTGGACATTGCGTTCAAAGCGCCGGATGCTGCGCGCGCCGGCCTACCTGATGCCTATCCTGGCCACCCTCGCCGCCTGGCTCACGCTCTCCATCACCTTCGAGGCGCGCAGCAGTTCGGCCCTGCTGTTGCTACCGCCGCTCGCGCTCCTCGCCGCGCCCGGTGTCGCGACGCTGCGCCGTGGCGCTGCCAACGCCTTCGACTGGTTCGGCATCATGACGTTCAGCTTCTTCTGCCTCCTGATGTGGATCGGCTGGAGTGCCATGGTCCTCGGCTGGCCGGAAAAACTGGCCGGGCGCGTTGTCAAGCTGGCCCCGGGGTTCGTCGGAGAATTCAAGCTGCTCGCATTCCTCCTCGCCATCGCCGCTACCATCGCGTGGGGCTGGATGCTGACGACCGGCCAGCGCCAGCGCTCCCCGTGGCGGGGACTGGTTCATTGGCTGGCCGGACTGACAGCCCTTTGGATGCTGCTGATGAGCTTGTGGCTGCCGTGGATCGAATACGGCAAGAGCTATCGCTCGCTCGGTGTCGCTCTCAAGTCGGCCCTGCCTGCAGGCTATGGCTGCGTAATCGGTCGCAACATGTCGGATGCGAACCGGGCACTGATCGACTACTGGGCAGGCGTACCGCTGAGAGCCGAAGGAACATCAGGTGCGAAACGTTGCGACTGGATGGTCACGATCCGCGATGCGAGCCAGAACCGCAATCTGGAAGTCAGCGGCTGGATCATTGCCGCCGAGATGCGCCGGCCGAGCGAACGCAGCGAGCGATTCATCCTCTACCGGCGCGCACGGTAAACGGGCCGGGCAATCAGCTGGCGCTATTGCCGTCCATCTGCGACTGCAGATAGTTTCTCAACCCGACCATGTCGATCGTGCCGAGTTGCTGCTCCAGCCAGTGCGCATGATCCTCCTCGGTATCATCGAGCATCTGCTCCAGCCCCTCCCGGGTCACGTAGTCGGCGGCGGCTTCACAGCGCACAATCGCCTTCTTCAGGTCGGCAACCACCAGGTACTCGACCGCGAGATCACTCTTCAGCATCTCCGGTACGTTCTTGCCGATTTTCAGTGGTGATGCCGGAACCATCTCCGGTGTGCCATCGAGGAACAGGATGCGGCGAATCAGCCAGTCGGCGTGTTCCGTCTCGTCGTGCATCTCGTGCCAAATACGTTCGAACAGGCGCTTGTAGCCCCAGTTTTCGTACATCCGGGCATGAATGAAATACTGGTCGCGTGCCGCCAGCTCGCCGGCAAGCAGGTGGTTTAGGATGCCGATGATTTCCTTGTTGCCTTTCATGGCCCGCTCCTTACAGCTTGAGGAAGTTATCGCGGTAATAGCGCAGTTCAGCGATCGATTCGCGGATGTCCGCCATCGCCGTATGGTCAGCCTTTTTCTCGAAGCCCTTGGCGACTTCGGGCTTCCAGCGCCGGCAAAGCTCCTTCAGGGTCGACACGTCGAGGTTGCGGTAATGGAAATACGCCTCCAGTTCCGGCATGTACCTCGCCATGAAGCGCCGGTCCTGGCAAATCGAGTTTCCGCACATCGGTGATACCCGCTTGCCCACCCATTCGGCCACGAAGGCCATCGCCTCGGCGGCAACAGCTGCTTCATCGGTTGCAGATGCGCGGACCCGTTCGATCAAGCCGGAACGGCCGTGCGTCTTCTTGTTCCAGTCATCCATCGCATCGAGCACGGCATCTGACTGATGCACCGTCCACACGGGCGATTCGGCCAGTGTCTCAAGCCGGGCATCAGTGACAACCATCGCCAGTTCGATGACGCGATCGCGATCCGGATCAAGCCCCGTCATCTCCATGTCCAGCCAGATCAGGTTGTTTGCGTCTTGTGCCATATAATTCGCCTGAACTATCAAAGTATCTATTCTGTCACAACGGCATGCCCGACACCTTCGCCTCCAGCTTCACCGCCCTCTTTCTCGCCGCCCTCGGGATCTCCGTCGCTATCCGCATCTGGCTTGCCAGCCGGCAAATTCGCCATGTCTGCGCCAGTCGCGATCGCGTACCCGCCGAATTCGCCGATCGCGTCGCATTGGAGGCACACCGGAAGGCGGCCGATTACACGGTAGCGAAGGTTCGCTTCGGCTTCGTCGCCCTCACCGTCGAAACAGCCTTGCTGCTCGCACTGACGCTGGGGGGCGGCATCGATGCACTCGCCGCCTGGTGGCAAGCACGCTGGCCAGCCCTGACGGCCGGTCTGGGCCTGATTTTTTCGCTGCTACTGATCTCGGGATTGGTCGACCTGCCACTCGCCTGGTGGCGTCAGTTCGTCATCGAAGCGCGCTTCGGCTTCAACCGCATGACGCCAGGGCTGTTTCTGGCCGACACGCTGAAGAGTGCACTTCTGGCCGCCGTCATCGGCGCCCCCGTGATCCTTGCCGTGCTCTGGCTGATGGAGACGATGGGCAGTTACTGGTGGCTGCATGTCTGGCTCTTCTGGTGCTGCTTCAATCTGTTGATCCTGTTCATCTATCCGACCTGGATTGCCCCTCTCTTCAACAAGTTCGAGCCACTTGCCGAGGGCGAGGTCCGCCAGCGTGTCGAAGCACTGCTCGCACGCTGCGGCTTCCACTCCGGCGGCCTTTTCGTCATGGATGGCTCCAGGCGTTCTGCGCATGGCAACGCCTACTTCACGGGCTTCGGAAAAACCAAGCGGATCGTCTTCTTCGATACGCTGCTCAAGCGCCTGCAACCCGCCGAGATCGAAGCGGTGCTGGCGCACGAGCTGGGTCATTTCAAGCGCCGCCATGTCGTCAAGCGCATCATCACGATGTTTGCGCTCTCACTGCTTTTTCTCGCTGCACTCGGCCAACTCATCTCTGCACCGTGGTTCTATGCCGGCCTTGGCGTGGGTGCGGAGGTGCAGGGGACTGCGGTCGCACTGGTACTTTTCTTCCTGGCCATACCGGCTTTCGTTTTTCCGCTGACCCCGCTCGGCAGCATGCTGTCTCGCAAGCACGAGTTCGAGGCCGATCACTACGCGGCGCAGCATGCAAACAGTGAGGATCTGGTGCGCGCGCTGGTCAAACTTTACGAAGACAACGCCGCGACCCTGACACCGGACCCGCTGCACTCGCTTTTCTACGATTCGCACCCGCCGGCAGCGATCCGCATCGCCCACCTGAAAGCGGCGACTTGAAAGCACACGGCCTGATCATCGCTGCGCACGGCCGCCAATACCTGGTCGAGTTCAGCGACGGCTCGACCCGCCTCTGCTTTCCGCGCGGCAAGAAGAGCGAACTGGCCTGTGGCGATCGCGTCGAGGTCGCCGCCACCGCCGATGGTCAGGGGGTCATCGAGAAAACCGGCGAGCGCAGCAGTCTGCTCTACCGTTCGAACGAGTTCAGGCAGAAACTGATTGCGGCCAATGTCAGCCAGATCCTCATTGTCGTCGCCACAGAACCATCGTTCTCGGATACGCTGGTGACGCGCTGCCTCGTCGCCGCCGACAGCCAGAACATCAGGCCGCTGATCGTGCTCAACAAGTGCGACCTGACGGGCCGCCTCCCGGCGGCGAAGGAATCACTGGCGATCTACCGCTCGCTGGGCTACTCCGTCATCGAACTGTCGGCACGTAACGGCGCCGACACCCTGCGCCCGCACCTGAAGGGGGAGACCAGCGTCCTCGTCGGCCAGTCGGGAATGGGCAAGTCGACGCTGCTCAATGCGCTCGTCCCCGGCGCCAATGCCGCGACCCGTGAGATTTCTGAAGCACTCGACACCGGCAAGCATACAACGACGCACGCGCGCCTCTACCATCTCGATGCGGAAACGCACCTGATCGACTCACCAGGCTTGCAGGAGTTCGGCCTCCATCATCTGGACCTGCATACGCTTGAAGCGGCTTTCCCGGAATTTGGCCCGCATCTCGGTCGCTGCCGCTTCCGCGACTGCCACCACGACCGCGAGCCCGACTGCGCGCTGCGCGGCGCACTGGCTCGCGGCGAAATCGACCCGCGGCGATTCGAGTGCTACCAGATGCTGCGCACGGAAGTGGCGTGAACCGCTAGAATCGTCCGATGAGCGAAATCAACATCTCCCGCAGGCACGGCAAGACGCTGGCCAAGGCGCGCAAGGCTGCGCAGCACATGTCGGCCGAACTGGAAGCGGATCTGGACATGACCGCCACCTGGGAAGGCGATGTCCTGAGTTTTCAGCGCCCCGGCGTGAAGGGTACGATGACCGTGGATGCGCAGGAAGTGCGCATCAATGTCCGACTCGGTCTCCTGTTCATCGCGTTCAAGCCGGTCATCGAACAGGAAATCCACAAGTTCTTCGACGAGAACTTTCCTGCCTGATCAGGCGTTCTTGAGCGCCGTCACCAGATCGATGTACTGCTGCATCGCCGTTTCCGGTGCAGTCCCCTTCAACTCGGCCCAGGCATCGTATTTCGCACGCCCGACCATGTCGGTAAAGCCAGGACGCTTGCCCTGCACGTCGCCTTCGGAACCCTGCTTGAAAAGGGAATAGAGCTTCAGCAGCGTCATGTTGTCGGGACGCTCTGACAGCGTCTTGGAGGCAGCGACCGCTGCGTCGAACTGGGCTTTCAGATCACTCATGGCCATCACCTTGGGTTGTATGCATTTTCGATGCTGCTGCCCGGGAAACCCGGCTTGAGTATTATATTGGCTGCAATCGAAATGAGGAGCCTCACCAGCATGAGCAAACGCGAACGCATCTCCCATGTAGACACCGCGTGGCTGCGCATGGACAGGCCGACGAACCTGATGCAGATCGTGGGCGTCATGATCTTCGATGGCCGCCTGGATTTCCAGCGCTTCCGCCGCACCGTAGAGGCGCGGCTGCTGCGCTACGAACGCTTCAGGCAGTGCGCCGTCGTTGAGGGCAGCGGCGCCTGGTGGGTCGACGATCGCAATTTCGATCTCGATGCGCATATCCGGCATACCCTGCTCCCGTTTCCCGGCGGCACGACTGAACTGCAGCGCTACGTGGCCGAACTTGCCAGCACTCCGCTCAATCCGCACCGGCCTCTGTGGGAGTTCCAGGTGGTGGAGATGGAAACCGGCGATTCCGCGCTCGTCGCCCGTATCCATCACTCGATAGCGGATGGCATTGCACTGATCGGCGTCATGCTGTCGCTGACCGATCTGGACGCCAACGCCGCCCCCGATGCCGAGCACCCTCCCCAGCACCTGCGCATTCAGGATGACACCGACTCGCCGGACAGCCTGGGCGATCTCTTCTGGCGCTGGATCTATCAACCGCTCTCGGATGCCACGCTGTCGGCGATCCGTCTGTCGGGCAACCTGTGGGTGAAATACGTCGGTCTGATGCTCGACCCGAACAAGGCAGCGGAATATACCAGGATCGGCACCGGCATCGCCACCGAGGTCGGCAAGCTGGCAATGATGCCCAACGACTCGCCGACACGCTTCAAGGGAGCGCCGGGCGTACAGAAGGCGGTTGCATGGTCGGAACCGATGTCGCTGCCGGAGGTGAAGGCAGTCGGCAAGATTCTCGGCTGTTCGGTCAACGACATGCTGCTGGCGTCAGCGGCCGGGGCTCTGCGCAGTTATCTCGCCGAGAAGGGAGACGCCGTCGACGATCTCGAAGTACGTGCGCTGGTACCGGTCAATCTGCGCCGCCCCGGCGACGAACAGGCACTCGGCAACCGCTTCGGACTCGTAGCGCTTGAGTTGCCGGTCGGCATCGAGAACCCGCTGGCCCGACTCTACGAGACGCGCAACCGGATGGAGGCCCTCAAGGGCTCGTTGCAGGCCATGCTGACACTCTCCATCCTCGGCGCCGTGGGCATGGCACCAAAGTTCGTGCAGCAGCAGATCCTCGACCTGCTCGCCAACAAGGCCTCGGCGGTCATGACGAATGTCCCCGGTCCGCAGAAGCCGCTATGGTTTGCCGGCAGCCAACTGAAGCAGCAGATGTTCTGGGTCCCGCAGTCCGGCAACATCGGGATGGGTGTCTCGATCCTGTCCTACGACAACAAGGTGCAATTCGGACTGATCACCGACCGGGGGCGCGTGCCCGATCCGGAACGGATCGTCGCCCGCTTTGGTGCGGAATTCGAGAAATTGCTCCTGCTGGTCCTGATGGAACCCTGGGAGCGGCTTGAGGATCCTGCTGCAGTCGAGGCCGCCATTCACGCCAACGACATCGACGCCCGACGTCATCCCCTGACTGAATAACGATCGCAGAAGCGCCGTACCGGCGCCTCTGCAGGATCGCTGCTTAAATCCTTACTTTTCGCCCTGGGGCTTCTCGTCCATCTTCTTCGAGAAGTAACGGGCGTAGTAAATCGCCATCCCGGTCGTAAAAGCGATCACGAACAGGCTGAACAGCCCGATGTCACTCGTGAAAAGAAGTTCCCAAGCCATGATGTTACCTCCCTGTAAGTAGTAATTGCGTCAGTTGGAAACCGATGGCGCGATACTCGCTGCCTGCAGATGTAGCGCCGGCTGCTTGTCGACATTCCATTCGGCAGCGAGACGCCACCGCTTCTGCTGGTCTTCCACCTGCACATGCCAGCGGCCGCTGAGCGGCGAACTCAAGCGCCCCGAGTAAAAGCCGGAGCCATCGCGCGTCAATACAATGCTCTGATCGTTTCCCGAACGCGTTGGATGGATGACACGCAGCGCCACGCTGTCCGACAGCAGACCGCCCTGCCTGGCGTTCAGAAGCAGACGGACTTCGGAAGTTGCCCCCAGCATCAATTCACCGGACAGGCCAAGGCCGGCGGCCTCCTGGTCGCGTGCAATTTGCTGGCTGACCGCAAGGCCCTTCTTGTAATAGTCGTCCTCGACCAGACCGTCGTTGCTGCGTACGGCCAACCAAGCGGTAGCGATGCCCGCAACGACGACGATGGCGGGACCGGCCATCAGGATCCACGGCCACGGTTCGCGGTACCAGGGCTTGCTGGCTGGATCGATCTTCTTCATGGCAGCAGGAAGGTCGCTTTCTCGCGTTTGGCGATCTTTTCGTGATTCATGGCCACGACTTCGAAGAAGATCTGGTTCGAGCCACGATTGCCACTCTGCGCATCGGCGCGCACCGTGACATCGATTGACTTCAGGCTGGAGGCAGGCACTTCGACGATCCGTTCGCCGGCGATCTCGATGCCGTCCAAGCCGCCGACCGACAGTGAGAAGCGGTGTGCAGTCTCGCCCGTGTTCGAAATATGCATCGTATAGAGATTCTCGATCCGCCCGTCGTCAGCTTCACGGCTGAGAACGGAGCGATCGCGGATGATGTCGACCTTCAACGGCACGCGTGTAGCCATCGACCAGGCGGTTGCCAGGATGATGGCGATCAGGATCCCGCCGTAGATCAACGTCCGGGGCCGCATCAGATGCGCGGCGATGTCCTTGGCGGTGTAGTGCTTTTCGAGCGCAGCCTCGGTCGAGTAGCGGATCAGGCCGCGCGGATAGCCGACCTTGTCCATCACCTGGTCACAGACGTCGATGCAGGCAGCGCAGGCAATACACTCCATCTGCAGTCCGTCGCGGATGTCGATCCCGGTCGGGCAGACCTGTACGCACAGGCTGCAATCGACACAGTCGCCGAGTCCCTTGGCCTTGTGATCGACGCCCTTCTTGCGCGCACCGCGCATCTCGCCACGCTCCGGGTCATACGAAATGATCAGCGTATCGGGGTCGAACATGACGCCCTGGAAGCGGGCGTAGGGACACATGTACTTGCAGACCTGCTCGCGCAGGAAGCCAGCCTGCATGTAGAGGAAGCCGGCATAGAAGAAGATCCAGAACCACTCCCACGGGCCGAACGAAAGTGTCTTGGCGGACTCGACCAATTCACGGATCGGCGTGAAATAGCCGACGAAGGAAAAGCCCGTCCAGACAGCCACCAGTATCCATAGCGCATGCTTGGTCGCCTTGAGCCGCCACCAGCGGGCATCACGCGGACCTTTGTCGAGCTTCATGCGGGCAGGACGCTCGCCTTCTATCTTCGTCTCTATCCAGAGCAGGATCTCGGTGTAGACGGTCTGCGGGCAGACGTAACCGCAGAACAGGCGCCCACCGATCGCCGTGACGAGGAACAGGGCGTAGGCAGAGATGATCAGGAGTATCGCCAGATAGAGCACGTCCTGTGGCCACAGCACGAGGCCGAAGAGATAGAACTTGCGCTCGACCACATGGAACAGTACCGCCTGGCGTCCATTCCATTCCAGCCAACAGGTGCCGTAGAAGATGAGCTGGGTGAACCACACCATGCCCCAGCGCCAGTTGGCGAAGAGGCCGGTCACGCTGCGCGGATAGACCTTCTTGTGCTTCTCGTAAAGACTGACCGTCTGCACTACCGCCGGTTTTGCGTCTTTTTCGTTTGCCTGAGTCATCTCGATTTCCTGATCGTCTTCAGAATTGCACGAAGCGTCACTATTTCACGGAGCCAGTCATGCAATTATGATGAATATCAGTTTCTGCTGATATATAGAAAAAAAGCGGGCACGGCGTGATGCCGGCCCGCTTTTGCGTACTGCTTACTTCTTTTCGCCGGCAGCCGAAAGGCTGTAAACATAGCCGGCAATGACATGCACCTTGCCGTCGCCGAGGAATTCCTTCCACGCCGGCATCACGTTCTGGCGACCCTTGGTGATCGTCTCGACGATGGCGGCTTCACTGCCACCGTACAGCCAGACCTTGTCGGTCAGATTAGGCGCACCCATCGCCTGCATGCCCTTGCCATCGGCACCGTGACACGCTGCGCAGACCTGGCCGAAGCGCTCCTTGCCCTTGTTGGCCAGCACGGAGTCGGACGCAAGACCGGAGAGCGAGCGGACGTAGTGGGCGATTTCCTTGGCCCCGGAGGCGCCGCCGACGGCTTCCTCGTTGCCACCGTACGGAGGCATCACGCCGTTACGACCATTGGCGATCGTCTCGATGATCTGTTCGGGTTCGCCGCCCCACAGCCAGTCGCCGTCAGCGAGATTCGGGAAACCCTTCGAGCCCTTGGCATCGGAACCATGGCACTGCATGCAGTAGGTCAGGTACAGGCGACGTCCCATCTCGTTGGCTTCCTTGTCGGCCGCCACGGCCTTGAGGTCCATCTTCAGGAACTTGTCGAACAGCGGCTTGACGGCGGCATCGACCTTCTCGACCTCGGCCTTGTGCTGCCCTGCCGACGACCAGCCAAAGATGCCCTGGAAGCGCCCCAGGCCCGGATACAGCACCAGATAGACCAGCGAGAAGACGACGGTGATGTAGAACAGCCAGCTCCACCACTTCGGCATCGGGTTGTTGTACTCCTCCAGCGTCTCGTCCCAGACGTGGCCACAGGTCTTTCCCGCGTTGAACTTGGCCTTGCTCTGCACCCAGAGCAGTACGGCACAACCGATGACGCTGACCAGCGTAATGATGATCACGTACCAGTTCCAGAACTCATTCACAAAATCGCTCATGATGTCTTCCTTTGTTCTTGGCGCAGCGCACCCGGCTGGATGCGCTCGCCTTCATCCTCTGCGAACGGCAGGTTGGCCGCATCGTCGAAGCGATGCTTGCTGCCCTTGCCATAGGCCCACCAGACGATGCCGAGAAATACGGCAAACGACACAACCGTCATGATGGAACGCAGATCGTTGATGTCCATGGCCTTACTTGGCGCCCTTCAGCGCAAGCCCGAGACCCTGCAGGTAGGCAATCAGCGCCTCCAGTTCGGTCTTGTCGCCAATCGCTGCCTTGGCGCCCTTGATGTCCTCATCGGTGTAGGGAACACCGACCTTGGACAGGCCACGCATCTTCGCCTCGATATCGGCACCGACGGTTTCCTTGGCTGCGCGCTTGGCGAGCCACGGATAGGCCGGCATGTTCGATTCGGGAACGACATCACGCGGCTGCATCAGGTGCGCGACATGCCACTCGTCCGAGTAGCGGCCACCGACGCGGGCCAGGTCCGGACCGGTACGCTTCGAGCCCCACTGGAACGGATGGTCATACACCGACTCACCCGCCACCGAGTAGTGGCCGTAACGCTCGGTCTCGGCACGGAACGGACGGATCATCTGCGAGTGGCAGTTGTAGCAGCCTTCGCGCAGATAGACGTCACGGCCGGCGAGTTGGACGGCGTCATAGGGCTTGAGGCCCGGCACCGGCTCCGTCGTGGATTTCTGGAAGAAGAGCGGAACGATTTCGAGAAGGCCACCGACCGCGACTACCAGAACGGTCAGGATAATCATCAGGCCAACATTACGTTCGATCTGATCATGCGTAATCATTTTATTTATTCCCCCTGAATCAGGCGTGATGGCCGGCCGCAGCGAGCACCGGAGCATCAACGGCTTTACCGCCAGCCATGGTCTTGAACATGTTGTAGGCCATGATCACCATGCCGGACAGGAACAGCAGGCCGCCGATGAAGCGGATCGTCCAGAACGGATAGCTGCCCTTCACCGCTTCGACGAAGCTGTAGGTGAGCGTGCCGTCCGGGTTGGTGGCGCGCCACATCAGGCCCTGCATGACGCCGGCGATCCACATCGAGGCGATGTAGAGCACGACGCCGATGGTCGCCACCCAGAAGTGGACGGTGATCAGCTTGACGCTGAACATCTCTTCCTTGCCGAACAGTTTCGGCAGCAGGTAGTAGATCGAACCGATCGACACCATGGCCACCCAGCCGAGCGCACCGGAGTGCACGTGGCCGACGGTCCAGTCGGTGTAGTGCGAGAGCGCGTTGACCGTCTTGATCGCCATCATCGGACCTTCGAAGGTCGACATGCCGTAGAACGACAGCGAGGTGATCAGGAATTTCAGGATCGGGTCATCGCGCAGTTTGTGCCAGGCGCCCTGCAGGGTCATGATGCCGTTGATCATGCCGCCCCACGACGGTGCCAGCAGGATCAGCGAGAAGAGCATGCCCACCGACTGCGTCCAGTCCGGCAGCGCGGTGTAATGCAGGTGGTGCGGGCCGGCCCACATGTAGGTAAAGATCAGCGCCCAGAAGTGCACCACCGACAGACGGTAGGAATACACCGGGCGACCGGCCTGCTTCGGCACGAAGTAGTACATCATGCCGAGGAAACCGGCAGTCAGGAAGAAGCCGACGGCGTTGTGACCGTACCACCACTGGATCATCGCGTCCTGCGCGCCGGCATAGCACGAGTAGGATTTGAAGGCAGCGACCGGAATCGCGCAGCTATTGACAATGTGCAGCAGCGCCACGGCAAGGATGAAGCCGCCGAAGAACCAGTTGGCCACGTAAATGTGGCTGACCGTGCGCTTGGCGATGGTGCCGAAGAAGACGACCGCGTAGGAAACCCAGACGACGGCGATCAGCAGGTCGATCGGCCACTCGAGCTCGGCGTATTCCTTGCCCTGCGTCATGCCCAGCGGAAGCGTTACGGCAGCGAGAACGATCACCAGCTGCCAGCCCCAGAACGTGAACCCGGCGAGCGGGCCGGCGAACAGGCGCGTATGGCAGGTACGCTGCACGCACCAGTACGACGTGGCAAACAGCGCGCTGCCGCCGAAGGCGAAGATCACCGCGTTGGTATGCAACGGGCGCAGACGACCGTACGACAGCCATTCAATGCCGAAGGTCAGATCCGGCCAGACAAGCTGGGCCGCGATGAAGACACCCACGGACATGCCGACGATGCCCCAGATGACGGCCATTACGGCAAATTGCCGCACTACCTTGTAGTTATAGTTCGATTGCGTTTCCGACATGGAACCACCTCTTTATTGAAAAAAGGAAAGCCTCTCATGCTACCCCCCTGACGCTTCAGGTAGCGCGTTAGCGATGATATTTTAACTTATCTTGAACGATTTTGACGTACATCAAGTTGCGTCGCACAAAATCAAGAAGCCTCAAGGAATGAGGGATCACGGGGGTATGACAAAAAAAAAGGGTGCGTCGCAACGCACCCCAACCCCAACAGAGAAACGAACGATCCGGCGCCCAGATGTTGCGCGTCGCCAAATCGACTGGTGCGGATTCTGCCGTTCGCCCCCGGAAACATCTTTGATTCAGATCAATCGTCGGACCGGGGTTGCGGCGAGGCCGCATCAGGCTTCGCGGTCGGGGTATCCGGCGCTGCGGGGCGAACCCGGTCGTCATCCATGAGAATCCGGTAGGCCGGACCTTCCATGTCGTCGAACTGGCCACTCCGAACCGACCACCAGAATGCGATGCCGATGACAAAAACCAGCACCACCGACAAGGGAATGAGCAGGTACAGACTCTCCATCAGACCTCCCGGCGCTGCAGCCGCAGTGAATTGAGAACAACCAGCAGGGAACTGCCCGACATGCCGATGCCGGCCATCCACGGCGTGATGAAGCCGAACATCGCCAATGGCAAGGCAATGAAATTGTAGGCGAAGGACCAGACGAGATTCTGGCGAACCACCGCCAGCGAGCGGCGGGCAAGCTGGAGGCCATCGCGCAGGTGTTCCAGGTTTTCCGAGAGGAGCACGAAATCCGCCTGTGTCCTGGCCAGTGCCGCACCACCGCCCATGGCGATCGAAACCTGCGCCTGCGCCAGCACCGGCGCATCATTGACTCCGTCGCCGACCATCGCCACCAGCCGGCCGTGATCCTGCAGATGGCGAACGTACGCATGCTTCCCCTGCGGCGACATGCCGGCACGGATATCGTCGATCCCCAACTGGCGACCGATGCGTGCGGCAACCGACGGGGCGTCGCCGGTCAGCAACGAAACGGCACAGCCCGCAGCCTTGAGGTCGACCACCAGATCCACCGCCTCGGGCCGCAGCTCATCGCCGATGCGAAACAGCGCAAGCCAGCCGCCATCATCGGCCAGGGCGATCACGGTATCCTCCAGCGCCAGCAGCGCCGCACCCGATTCCCCCAGGGGGAGCCCGTGCAGTTCAGCCACCCACTCCGGACGTCCGACGCGCAGCTCACGACCGTCGACCATGCCACACACGCCGCAGCCCGGAACGCTGCGCACATCCGAAATGCCCGTCACCGGAGAGATCGCCGCATCCCGCAGGGATCGCGCCAGGGGATGCTCCGACGACTGTTCCAGCGTCGCCGCAAGCTCTATGCATGCCTGCGCATCCAGTACGCCCAGCGGCATACTCTGCAACAGGCGCATGCGGCCGGTGGTCAAGGTGCCGGTCTTGTCGAAGACGAAGTGATTGGCGCGCGCCAGTGCTTCGATCGCATGGCCGCGCGTCACCAGCAGCCCCGCCCGCGCCAGCGCACCGCTCGCGACGGTCAGCGTCACCGGCGTCGCCAGCGACAGGGCGCACGGACAGGTCACCACGAGCACCGACACCGTGATCCACAACGCCTTGTGCGGATCAATGTTCCACCAGACGATGGCAACGGCCGCAGCCACGACCAGAAGGGCGGCCACAAAACGCGTGGCGATACGATCGGCCATCTCCACGATGCGCGGCTTTTCAGTCGCTGCGCGCTCCATCAGGCGGACAATCGCCGAGAGTCGCGTTTCCTCGCCGACCTGCTCGACCCGCATGACCAGCGGGCTCTCGTTGTTGATTGCCCCCCCCGTCAGGCGGTCGCCGCCCCGCTTGGCCACCGGCCGGCTCTCGCCGGTCAGCAAGGCTTCGTCCACGCTGCTCTCGCCCTCGACGACGATACCGTCGGCCGGAATCGATTCGCCGGGGCGGACCAGCACGAGATCGCCGGCATGAAGATCCGCAGCAACGATCTGCTCGGTTTCCCTGCTCGCCGGATAATCGCCCAGCCGCTGGGCCAGCGCCGGCATCAGCTTGGCCAGCGCTTCGGTCACACCTACCGCCTTCTGGCGCGCCCGCATTTCGACGAAACGACCGCCGAGCAGGAAAAAGACGAACATCGTCACCGAATCGAAATAGACCTCGCCGGATGCCGTAACGGTGGCCCAAACGCTTGCGGCGAAAGCGGCACCGACCCCCAACGCCACCGGCACGTCCATGCCGACGCGCAACAGGCGCAGGTCACGCCAGGCATTGCGGAAGAACGGCGCCGCCGAATAGACGACGACGGGCAGCGTCAGAACCATGCTCGCCCAGCGCATCATCGCCTCGATGTCGGCGCTCATATCGCCGTCCGCCGCCATATAGACCGGGACGGCGTACATCATCACCTGCATCATGCCGAAACCGGCGACGAAGAGGCGCCACAGCGCGGAGCGCTGCTCCTTGCGCGCCAGGGCCTCGCTGCGCGCGGCGTCATACGGATAGGCGCGATAACCGATCGCCGCAATCGCCGCGAGGATATCCGAAAGCCGGGTGCGCGATTCGTCCCAGCGAACACGTGCACGCCGCGTTGCGTAATTGATGTCGACACCTGTCACGCCCGGCAGGCGTGACACATGCTGCTCGTTCAGCCAGATGCACGCAGCACAGGTGATTCCCTCGAGAATCAGTGCTGCTTCGCGCTCATGCTCGTCCAGCGCATGCACGAAGCTCTTCTGGAATTCAGCATGGTCGTAGAGCAACAGATTGCCCAAGGCGTCGGGCAAGGCTTCCCGCGGCGAATCCGGCAGCGCATCGCGGTTGCGGTAATAGTCGGCAAGACCGTTGTCGACGATGGCCTGCGCCACCGCCTGACAGCCCAGGCAGCACATCGGGCGTACCTCGCCTTCGACGCGGACGCCAAGGTCCGTGCCTGCGGGAACATCCTGCCCACAGTGATAGCAGCTACCGCTCATGACAAGCCACCGAAAATGAAAAAGGCGCGAGGCAAACCCCTCGCGCCCTGCAAACGGTGCGGATTATAGATTACTTGGGCGCCATCCGGATGGCACCGTCGAGGCGGATCACCTCGCCGTTCAGCATGGGGTTCTCCATGATGTGGCGCACCAGCGCGGCGTACTCGGCCGGCTTCCCGAGACGCGACGGGAACGGGACCATCTTGCCCAACGCATCCTGCACCTCGGGCGGCATACCCAGCAGCATCGGCGTCTCGAAGATCCCGGGAGCGATCGTCATCACGCGAATCCCGGAGCGCGCCAACTCACGGGCGATCGGCAGCGTCATCGCGACAACGCCGCCCTTCGAGGCAGCATAGGCCGACTGGCCGATCTGCCCGTCGAAAGCGGCCACCGAGGCCGTATTCACGATCACGCCGCGCTCACCTGCTGCGTTCGGTTCGGCACGGCTCATCGCATCCGCAGCGAGGCGGATCATGTTGAAGCTGCCGACGAGATTGACATTGATGACGCGCTGGAACGTCGCCAGACGGTGCACGGCGTTGTCCTTGCCGATCACCTTCTCGGCCGGCGCGATACCGGCACAATTGACCAGGCCATTGAGTCCGCCGAAGCCGCTGACCGCCGCATCGATCGCCGCCTTGGCACTATCTTCGTTCGACACATCGGTTTCGACGAAGCGGGCATTCGCACCGAGTTCCTTCGCCATCGCCTCGCCGGCTTCTTTCTGCAGATCGACGAGCACCACACGCCCGCCGCCCTCCACCAGCATTCGCGCCGTACCGGCACCGAGTCCCGACGCTCCGCCGGTCACGACAAACACACCGCCTTGTATCTGCATGCTGCCTCCGTTTATGTCCATGAAAACAAGCGAAGATTTCCAGACGGTACCGTATGGTGATCTTCGAAAAAACCCGCCAGGGAAAGCCCCTGGCGGGTTACAAATTCTGGTGCTGCTGACCGGAATCGAACTGGTGACCTACTGATTACGAATCAGTTGCTCTACCGACTGAGCTACAGCAGCGACGCGGGGCGCATTATATCGAAAAACCGCGCATACCCAAACACCAATGGCAACGACGGGCTGCCGGGCATTTTCAGCGCTGCAATTCGACCGGCAGCGGGAAGGAAACATTCTCCGGCAAACCGGCGTCCTGACGCAGGGTGGAGAGCCCCAGGCCACGCAGGCGCTCGATGACGGCATCCACGAGCACTTCCGGCGCCGATGCACCGGCGGTGACCCCGACACGCTGCTTGCCGGCAAACCACGCCGGATCGATTTCGGAGGCATTGTCGACCATGCGGGAGTCGACCCCCCTCGCTGCGGCCACTTCGCGCAGCCGGTTTGAATTCGAACTGTTCGGGCTGCCGACGACGATCACGAAATCACACTGCGCCGCCAGTTCCTTCGCCGCCTCCTGGCGGTTCTGGGTGGCGTAGCAGATGTCATCCTTCTTCGGCCCCTGGATGAGCGGGAAACGTTTGCGCAGCGCGGCAACGATCTCCGACGCATCATCTACCGAGAGCGTCGTTTGCGTCACGTACGCCAGCTTCGTCTCGTCGGCGACACGGAGGGACTCGACGTCGGCCACGGTTTCGACGAGATACATCCCGCCGGATGCCTGGCCGATGGTGCCTTCCACTTCGGGATGCCCCTTGTGGCCGATCATGACGATCTCGCGCTCGTCACGGCGCATCTTGCCGACTTCGACATGAACCTTGGTCACCAACGGGCAGGTCGCATCGAACACCTTCAAGCCCCGCTTGTCGGCCTCCTCGCGAACGGCCTTGGATACGCCGTGCGCACTGAAGATGAGCGTCGAACCGGCCGGCACTTCGGCCAGATCCTCGATGAAGATCGCCCCTTTCGCGCGCAGGTCGTCACAGACGAACTTGTTGTGCACGACTTCGTGCCGCACATAGATCGGTGCACCGAACTTCTCGAGCGCACGCTCGACGATGGCGATCGCGCGCTCAACGCCGGCGCAGAAACCTCGGGGATTGGCGAGGATGACTTCCATGAATGTCCTTAAAGAATGCCGATGATCCTGACTTCGAAGCGGACCGGCTGGCCGGCGAGCGGATGGTTGAAGTCGAAGACGGCCGTGGTTTCGTTGAGTTCGCGCAGGAGACCTGCAATCCCCCCTGACACACCCGGCACCGACGCATTGTCCGGCGCGCTGAATTCGATCAGCGAATTCACCTTGAGTTCCATCCCGGGCGGCAACGCACTGCGAGCGATACGCTCGACAAGGCGCGGGTTATGTTGGCCGAAGGCATCGTCGGCCTCGAGTTCGAACACGTGATGCTCGCCGACACCGAGCCCGAGCAGGCAGGCCTCAAGCGAAGCGGCCAGCTGGCCGCCGCCCATCTGGAGCGTCGCCGGCGACATGTCGAAGGTGCTGACATGCTCTGTACCATCGAGCCCGGAAAGGCGGTAATGGAGGGTCAGGAAGCTGTCCGGCTGGACAGTGGCGGGAGCGTTCATTGCATCGGTTCCTGTGGTTCGATGGTGCGGTATCAGCGGGAGGCGTTTCCGGAAGCGCGGGCACCGGCACCGAAGAACTGGTCCCAGACCATCAGCACGGCACCGACGGTGATCGCCGAATCAGCGACGTTGAAGGCCGGCCAGTAGAAGCCGGCGGCGTGCCATTGCACGAAATCGATCACCGCACCGAAGCGGATGCGGTCGATGACATTGCCGAGGGCGCCGCCCATGATCAGCGCCAGGGCCAGCGACAGCAGCTTCTGCGCGGCGTGCTGGCGCAGCATGAAAACGATCCATCCGGAAACGCCAAGTGCCAGCACGGTGAAGAACCAGCGCTGCCAGCCATCCTCGCTGGCGAGGAAGCTGAAAGCTGCACCGCGGTTGAAGGTCAGTACCCAGTTCCAGAAGGGCGCGAAGTAGATCGTCTCGCCATACTGGATGCTGGCAAGTACCACCTGCTTGCTGATCTGGTCGAGCACGATGACGACGGCCGCAAGCACATACCAGCGGCGTGCCGACGCACGATCAGGCACAGGCACGCGGGTCGCCCTCGCCATGCAGGTTGCTGACGCAGCGGCCGCAAAGGTCCGGGTGCTCGGCATTGGCGCCGACATCCTCGCGGACGTGCCAGCAGCGCTCGCACTTGGCGTGCGCCAGCGGCGACGCGGTCACCTGCTCTGCGACCGCCTTGACGACGTTCGCAGCAGAGACGATGAACACATACTTGAGGTCATCGCCGAGCGAGGACAGCGCGGCGTATTTGTCGCCGTCGGCGGCAATGGTCACGGAGGCCTGCAGCGGCGCGCCGATCCTGCCTTCGATGCGCAGATCTTCCAGCACCTTGGTCACCTCGCCGCGCACCGCGCGGATCAGCACCCACTTGGCGAGCAGTTCCGATTCGCCATCCTGCGCCGGCAACGGCTGCCAAGTTTCCAGCATGATCGAGTCACTGCCCTTGCTGAATTCCTGCCACGCCTCTTCCGCGGTGAAGGAGAGGATCGGTGCCATCAGCTTGAGGAAGGTGCCGGTGATGTGCCACAGCGCACTCTGCGCCGAGCGACGGGCGCGCGAATCGCCCTTCGTCGTGTAGAGACGGTCCTTGAGGATGTCGAGGTAGAAACCGCCGAGATCTTCCGAACAGAAGTTCTGCAGGGCCTGCACGACGCGGTGGAATTCATAGCGATCGTAGTCGGCCTCGGCATCCGCCTGCAGTTGGCGCGTCATGGCCAGCGCGTAACGATCAATCTCCAGCCACTCGGACACCGGCAGCAGATCCTTCCTCGCGTCGAAGTCGGTCGCCGCGTTGGCGAGCAGGAATCGCAGGGTATTGCGGATGCGGCGATAGGCTTCGGTCACACGCTTGAGGATCTCGTCCGAGATCGACAGCTCGCCCGAGTAATCGGTGGCGGCCGTCCACAGGCGCAGGATATCGGCGCCGAGCGTGTCGGACACCTTCTGCGGCGCGACGACGTTGCCCTTCGACTTGGACATCTTCATGCCCTTGCCATCGACGACGAAGCCGTGCGTCAGCAGCGCCTTGTACGGCGCGCGGCCATCGATGGCGCAGCCAGTCAAGAGCGAGCTCTGGAACCAGCCACGATGCTGGTCCGAACCTTCAAGGTAGAGATCGGCCGGGAACACGCACTGCTCGGCGTGCGAGCCACGCATCACCGAGAGATGCGTCGTGCCGGAATCGAACCAGACGTCGAGCGTGTCGCTCATCTTGCGGTATTGGGCCGCTTCGTCACCGAGCAGCTCCTTCGCATCGAGCGAGAACCAGCCTTCGATACCGGTCTTTTCGACGCGCTTGGCCACCTGCTCGATCAGTTCCGGCGTGCGCGGATGCAGCGCGCCGGTTTCCTTGTGCAGGAAGAACGGGATCGGCACGCCCCAGTTGCGTTGGCGCGAGACGCACCAGTCCGGACGCGTCTTCATCATCGCTTCCAGTCGCGCGCGGCCCCAGGCCGGGAAGAACTGCGTCTCGTCAACGGCACGCTCGGCGACCCAGCGCAGGGTCGGCGCGTTCTCGTCGAGCTTGTGTTCCATGCCGATGAACCACTGCGTCGTCGCCCGGAAGATGATCGGCGACTTGTGGCGCCAGCAGTGCGGATAGCTGTGGCGGATCTTCTCGGCCTTGAGCAGCACGCCCCTGGCTTCCAGTTCCTGCAGCACCAGCGGGTTGGCTTCCCAAACCGTCTTGCCGGCGATCTCGCCGACCGACAGCGCCGGCACGTTACCGAGGAACCTGCCATCGTCGCCGACCGGGTTGGTCACCGGCAGGCCGTATTTCTTGCCGACCACGTAGTCGTCCACACCATGCGCCGGTGCGGTATGCACCTGGCCGGTACCGGCTTCGGTGGTGACGTGCGTACCGCAGATGATCGCCACGTCGCGGCTCTGGAACGGGTGGCGCAGCAGCACCTGGTCGAGCGCCGCGCCCTTGCAGGAACCGACCACCGTGCCTTCGAGTTCGTAGCGCTTGAGGCAGGACTCGGCCAGTTCACGGGCAAGGATCAGCGCGCCCTTCGACGTTTCAATCAGGTCGTAGTCGAACTCCGGATGCACACTCACCGCCTCGTTGGCCGGCAGCGTCCACGGGGTTGTCGTCCAGATCACGGCGAAGGCCGGGCCGCGCAGATGCGTCAGGCCGAAGGCCTTGGCCACCTTCTCCGCGTGGTTTTCATGCACCGGGAAAGCGACATCGATCGCCGGCGAGGTCTTGTCCTCGTACTCGACCTCGGCCTCGGCCAGCGCCGAACCGCAATCCAGACACCAGTTCACCGGCTTCAGGCCCTGGTAGAGATAGCCCTTCTCGAGGATCTTGCCGACCGCGCGGATCTCGTCCGCTTCGGTCTTGAAGCGCATCGTCAGGTAGGGGTTGTCCCATTCGCCAAGGACGCCGAGGCGGATGAAATCCTTCTTCTGGCGCTCGACCTGTTCCGTGGCGAAAGCGCGGCACAGTTCGCGCACCTTGTCGGCCGGAATGTTCTTGCCGTGCAGCTTCTCGATCTGGTGCTCGATCGGCAGGCCGTGGCAATCCCAGCCCGGCACGTAAGGCGCATCGAAGCCTGCCAGCGTGCGCGAGCGGACGATGATGTCCTTGAGGATCTTGTTCACCGCATGGCCGATGTGGATGTCACCGTTGGCGTAGGGCGGACCATCGTGCAGCACGAAACGCCGGCGGCCCGTCGATGCCTTGCGGATCTGCTCGTAGAGCTTCTTCTCCTGCCATGCCGCCACCCAGGCCGGCTCGCGCTTGGCGAGGTCGCCGCGCATCGGGAAAGGCGTATCGGGAAGGTTCAGTGTGTGCTTGTAGTCAGCCATTTGCGGTGTCTCGGAGTCAAATCACTCAAATCGTTCAAAGCTTGAAATACTGGCGGGCAGTTTCGACATCACGGGCGATCTGCGCCTTCAGTTCGTCGAATCCCGAAAACTTCATCTCGTTGCGGATCTTGTGCAGGAAGCGCACCGTCAGGTGCGCGCCGTAGATATCGGCTGCGAAATCGAACAGGTGCACCTCGAGGATCGGCCGTACCACCGCATTGGCGGTCGGGCGGTAGCCAAGGTTGGCGACGCCGGGTAGCGGCCGGTCGCCAAGACCGGTGACCTCGACGGCAAAAACGCCGAGCAGCGGCGGCCGGTCGTGCTTCATGCGGATGTTGGCGGTCGCGTAGCCAAGCTGGCGGCCGACCTTGTCGCCATGAACGACGCGCCCGTCGATCACGTACGGACGGCCGAGCAGTTCGGCAGCGCGTTCGAGGTCGCCGGCCCACAAAGCATCGCGCACGGCGGAGCTGGAGACGCGCACCTCGGCGGAAGCCACGGTACTCATCGCCTCGACGCGGAAACCGAAAGATTCGCCAGCCTGCTGCAGCAGCGCGAAGTCGCCGGCACGCCTGGCGCCGAAGCGGAAATCGTCGCCGATGATCAGGTGACGCACGCGCAGCGTCTTCACCAGCACGTCCTCGATGAACTGGTCCGCCGTGAGGCTGGCGAAGGCCTTGTTGAAGCGGGCGACGAAGGCCAGCTCGACGCCATCGGCGGCGATCAGTTCCAGCTTCTCGCGCAGGTTGGAGAGGCGCGTCGGCGCCGACTCCGGTGCGAAAAACTCGCGCGGATGCGGCTCGAAGGTCAATACAGCCGGCGGCAGGCCGGTTTCTCCCGCCACCGCACACAGGCGTGCCAGCAACGCGCGATGACCGAGGTGCACGCCATCAAAATTGCCGATGGTGAGCACGGTCGCGCTGGGGGAGGATTGCGAGAGACCGCGAAAGACGCGCATGGAGTATTGGGAAGCGAAGCGCCGAAGCGCGGAATACCGCCGAAAAAGGCTGAATTATAAAGGTTTACGGCCCGGATTGCCGGGCTGCGGCAGCGCCTCAGTCCAGCTTGGCGAGCTTGGATTTGGCGAGCGGCGGATTGAGCTTGAAGTACTTGCGAATACCCGACATGACCGCCTCGGCGAGCCTGTCCTGGTAGGCCTCGTCGTTGAGACGGCGCTCTTCCTCGGGGTTCGAGATGAAGGCCGTCTCGACCAGGATCGAAGGGATGTCGGGCGCCTTCAGTACCGCGAAGCCGGCCTGCTCGACATGCGGTTTGTGCAAGTCGCCGACGCGATCGAGTTCGCCGAGCACGGCCTTGCCCAGCTTGAGGCTGTCGTTGATCGTCGCCGTCTGCGACAGGTCGAGCAGCGTGCGCGCCAGCATCGGGTCCTTGGTGCCGAAGTTCACGCCACCGATCAGATCGGCCGCGTTCTCCTTGTTCGCCAGCCAGCGCGCCGCCGAACTGGTGGCACCGTTCTCCGACAACACGAAGACCGAGGCCCCGCGCGCATCCGGCTTGATGAAGGCATCGGCGTGGATCGAGACGAAGAGATCGGACTGCACGCGCCGTGCCTTCTGCACGCGCATGTGCAAGGGCACGAAGAAATCGGAGTCGCGCGTCAGCACCGCGCGCATGTTCGGCTCGGCGTCGATCTTCGCCTTCAGGCGCTTCGCCACGGCCAGCGTCACGTTCTTTTCATGGCTGCCGCCGCGGCCCACGGCACCGGGGTCTTCGCCGCCGTGCCCCGGATCGAGCGTGATCGTCACTAGGCGATCCACCACCGGTTTGCCCGGCCGTTTCTCGGCCACGGCCGGTTGCTGCGGCTCGGCCGGCACCGGCTTGTCGTCGAGCGGAATCTGCTGCAGATCCTTCTTCTCCAGCAGCGCCAGCAGCGGGTCGATGGGATTGGCGGGATAGACGTCGAGCACCAGGCGATGCCCGTACTCCCCGACCGGGGCCAGCACGAACACCTGCGGCGCGACCTCGGTCTTCAGTTCCATGACCAGACGCACGACGCCCGGTTTGAAGCGTCCGGCGCGCAGCAGCTTGATGTAGGGATCGTCCGCGCCGATCTTGCCGGACAGTCCGTCGAGCACCCCATTGAGCTCGACACCCTCCAGATCGACCACAAGGCGTTCCGGGTTCTTCACCGTGAAATGCGAGAACTTCACGGCAGCCGAGCTTTCGAGCGTGACGCGCGTGTAGTCGGCGGCCGGCCAGATGCGCACCGCCAGCACGCTCGGAGAAACGCTGCGGGCAGCGTTGGCGAGCGGCGTTACGAGGAGGACGAGGGAGGCACCGCCGGCGAAGCGGAGCAGTTCGCGGCGCGTCCGGCTTGCAAGTCTGTCAGACATCGCACGCCCTCGGCAGAGGCCGCAGCGAGCCGGACACGGCGCGCTTCGCCAGCGCTGCCGGCGAAATCGAGGGCAACAACGAGGTCTGCGGCGGGCACAAAGCCGGCCGCCTTGTCGGGCCATTCGACCAGACAGACCGAATCGCTGCGAAAGTACTCGCCCAAGCCTGCATCGACAAACTCTTCCGGAACATTGAAACGATAAAAATCAAAGTGATACCAGTATATGCTCGAAACTACGTAAACTTCAACCAGTGTATAGGTCGGGCTCTTCACCGGTCCCGTGTGGCCAAGGGCCCGGAGCATCGCGCGCACTAGCGTCGTCTTGCCTGCGCCGAGGTCGCCATCGAGGTAAACGACCATGCCCGGACGCAGGCAGGGCACCAGTGCTGCGGCCAGTGCAGCACTGGCAGCTTCATCCGGCAGATCGATGGAAATGGTAGGCTCGGGGGTATGCAAGAACAGAACTCCGCTGTGAGTGGTACCGACTGGGCCGCCCTCAAGGGCCGCATCAAGGACTGGGGCCGGGACTTCGGCTTCGCCGATTTCGGCATTGCGCGCGCGGATCCTGCCGAGGCCGTTCCGGGCCTGATGCGCTGGCTGGAAATGGGCCGCCACGGGGACATGGATTATATGGCCAAACACGCGCCATTGCGTGCCGCCCCGGCAGCCCTGCACCCCGGCACGACGACCGTCATCACCGCTCGCCTGCCCTACTGGCCCGAGGCGGCAGAGGCCGGCATGGTGCTCGCCGACCCGACGCTGGCCTACGTCTCGCGCTATGCGCTGGGCCGTGATTACCACAAGACGATCCGCAACCGCCTGCAGAAGCTGGCAGACCGCATCCGCGACGACATCGGGGATTTCAACTACCGCGCCTTTTCGGATTCGGCACCGGTGATGGAGGTCGAATTCGCACGTCTCGCCGGCACCGCCTGGCGCGGCAAGCACACGCTCTCGCTGACGCGCGGCGGCTCCTGGCATTTCCTCGGCGAGCTCTATACCGACCTGCCGTTGCCACCCGACGAACCGCTCGAGGAGCACTGCGGCACCTGTACGGCCTGCATCGACGCCTGCCCGACGCAGGCCATCGTCGCCCCCTACGAGGTCGATGCGCGGCGCTGCATCTCCTACCTGACGATCGAGCTCGACGGCTCGATCCCGGAAGACCTGCGCCCACTGATGGGCAACCGCATCTACGGCTGCGACGACTGCCAGCTGTGCTGCCCGTGGAACTCGTTCGCCACCACGGGCGACCCAGATTTCTCGCCGCGAAACGGGCTGGACGGCAGCACGCTGGCGGCGCTCTTCGCATGGAGCGAGGCGGATTTCGACCAGCGCCTGCAAGGCAGCCCGATCCGCCGCATCGGGTACGAGCGCTGGCTGCGCAACATTGCCGTTGCATTAGGCAACGCGCCAGCGACCCCCACGGTCACGGAAGCCCTGTCGGCACGCCGCGACCACGCCTCGGCCGTGGTCCGGGAGCATGTCGACTGGGCCGTCCGCCAACAGCAAAGAAAGTCCTTGCAATCAGCAGACAAGCGGCTATAAAGTAAAGCGTGCCTCCCGGTTGTTCAGGGCGACACGAACCACGGTCGGTAAGCGCAGTGCCCGCAACGGGCGGCCAGCCGATCTCTGAAACAGGGCAAACCCATCGAAAGATGGCGACGCAAAGTCACCGGCCTACAGCGAGCCTCAGGCACGCCACGGCAGCGGGACCACCAGATAAAAGAGGTTGTTGTGGATTCCTCCTCCTTCATGCGTACCGTTCGCTCATGGACCCTTGGTCCCGGTACGCTATTGTCGGTCGCAGGCGCCCACCTCCGTGATCTCTGCCTGCTGGTCAGCCTCGCCCCCTTCGCGCCGTTTGCCCTGCGCATTACCGCACCGCGTGTCGTTCGCACGCGCCGGCGCGAGGAGCAGCGATCATGGGCAATCAAGACACCAGCAAGGTAATCCCCCTCTTTCCGCAATCGCACTCTCGGCCGCCGGGAGCGATGTCCGCGTACGCACCGTACGCAGGCGATCCACTGCGGGAGACGATCTACGACCACCAGCTCGCACATCGCCGGGGGTTCGAAACCGTCGAGTCCGTGCCCCCCGCTGCCCGGCGGGATGGCGTTACGGCAGGTGACCCCGTACCCGCGACGGAAGCCCGCGGCAACACGATGACGGCCTCACGCCTGAGCGCGGTCTTCATCGAGTCGCTCGACGACATGATCCGCCAGATGCCAGGCCGGCAGGTCGCTGAGCCGTGGCCGGCGAATCCCGCCGCGACGCTCGACAAGGTCGCGGCAGACATCGTCGACATGCTGTTCGGCTTCATTCTCGACGAGCAGATCGTGCCGCGCGGCGTCAAGGAAGCGCTGCTGCGCGCGCAATTGCCGGTCCTGCAACTCGCCATGCGCGACACCACCTTCTTCTCTGACTGGCAGCACCCCGCCCGCATGCTCTTGAACGAGCTGGTGCCCGACCTGCGGACCTATATCGAGCATGGCGGCTATGCCACCGCGTTCGAGCAGCGCTTCATCGCCGAACTCGACCGCGTACTCGACGAGCTCACACCGAACGCCGCCGCCTTCGCCGAACTGCACTCGCGCATCGCCACCTTTATCCATGGCACACCGGCGCCGGATACCAGCGATGACGCACAGGCCTGGGAGCGCGCCCAGGCGATCGCCCGCGAATTTCTCGAACGCCCCTTGCCCGGCCTGGCCCGCGACTTCCTCGCCGGCTACTGGGTCGACGTGCTGCAGAAGACCGCGCTGGCACATGCGCCGGGGAGCCCGCAGTGGCAGGATGCCGTCGCGGTCGTCGAGGACCTTGCATGGAGCCTGGCGCCGAAGGCAGCGGAAGAAGATCGCTTGCACCTGATCGGCCTGATTCCCGCGCTGCTGGCACGACTGAACCGCGGGCTCGACCTGATCGACCTGCCCCGCGAGGACCGCCGCCCGTTCTTCGACGCACTGATCGAAATACATGCGACCGTGCTGCGCGCCGAACTGACGCCGCCACCGCCGGCACCACGCCACGAAAGCGCGATCGAGCAGGTGATGCGCCTGCACCGCGGCGACTGGGTCGAATTCACTAGTGCCGACGGCAGCTGCCGCCGCGAACGCCTGACCTGGATCAGCCCGCAGCGCGGCATCCTCGTCTTCTCCAACCATCACGGTCAGGGCGCGATACAGATCAGCCCCGAGGATCTGGCCGAGCGCGTTGCCGGACACGAGGCGATGCTGATCTTCGACCAGCCGGCCACCGACACCAGCCGCGACACCGCCTAGGAGACGCAGCATGAACAATCAGGTCAGCAAGGTGGTATCGATCAACACGGCCGGCCGCGAGCGCGGCCCGGGCTTGCGCATCATCAACGACTGCCGGCAACAGCTTGGCGACGCACTCTGCCGCTGGCTGACGGGGATCCGCGCCACGATCTCGGAAGAACTTTTCCTGCTCGCCGACGGTACGCGCGACCGCCTCCTGCAGACCTGCTACCTCGATCTGCGCCAGGATATCGAACGAGAATGGAACATCTTCGTCGACGCCTTCCGCCACAGCCTTGCGGACGCCGTGACGGTCACCGCCTCGCCGGCTGCCGAGCAGGCGCTTGCCGACATCCCGGATTTCGCAGGCCTGCAACTGGTCGAGGACGAAACGCTTTCGGAGCAGATCGTCCTCCGCGAATTCTCGACGCAGCTTGCCGAAACCTGCGACGAACAGCTCTACACGCTGGACCGCAGAATCGCCGCCCTGCTCGGTCACGAAGAGCCGGTTGCCGGCGAAAATCCGCTGTCCCCGAGCATCGTCTGCCTGGCACTGGCCGAGGGGGCCACCGCACTCGGTCTCGATGCCGACCGCCGCCTCCTGCTCATCCGCCGCATCGAGCGCCACCTGCATCTTGCATTGCCGGCGCTCTACCACGACATCAACGGCAACCTGATCGAACGCGGCATCCTCCCCGACCTGCAACGCTCATTCAAGCGCACACCCTCGGCAAGCACCACCGCGCAGGCGGCGACAACAGCCGGGGCGCTGAAAGCCGCTGCAGACAATCTGCCGCCGCCGGCCGGCGACCTGCTCGGCACCCTGCAGCGACTCGCTGCCGCGCGTAGCGGGCAGATGTCGGGCGACGCAACGCCGGAAGCCCTGCTCTCATCGCTCCCACCGCTCGCGACACCGCCTCCGCCCAATGCTGCCGCCATCAGCCACGCCTTCCTCGCTTCGCTCAACGAAGTACAGCATCAGGACTGGACGCCAGGCGCCGGCATGCTGCAGAACCAGGTCCGCGTCGTCCGCGACTCGGAGGCCGCGCAGCAGGTGAGCCCGATCGAGTCCGTCACCATCGACATCGTGGCGATGCTGTTCGACTTCATCTTCAACGACGACGAATTGCCGGCCACGGTCAAATCGCTGGTCGGACAGTTGCAGATCCCCGTGCTCAAGGTCGCCATGCTCGACCAGAGCTTCTTCGGCAACCGGCAGCATCCGGCCCGCCGATTCCTCGACGGCATCACCGGCGTAGCGCTGCACTGGGGAGCCGGCGCCGACGAAGACGACCCGTTCATCAAGCGGCTGGAACTGCTGGTCACCCGCATCCAGCAGGAATTCGAAACCAACGTCGAAATATTTTCGGAAGCGATCAGCGAACTCGAGGCCTTCGTCACCGCGCACGAGGCGGAGGAAACAGCCACGCTCGAAGTCGCCGCCGACGCCGTCATCCGCCGGGAAGCCGAAGAAGAAGCCGCGGAGCGCGTCCAGGCAGCCCTCCGGCCGCTGCTCGAAAAGCCGCAGCCCGAAGCCGTTCGGCAGTTCATCGCTGATCAGTGGGCCGCCGTCCTGCGCCAGAAGGCGCTCACCCACGAGGCCGAACACCCGTCCTGGCACGACACCATCGAGGTCGCCGAACAGTTGATCTGGAGCGTCGCAGCCAAGAACGACCCTGACGAAAGACTGCGCCTGATCAGTGCGCTGCCGATGCTGCTCGCCCGCCTGAACGCCGGCCTCAGCCTGATCGGCACGGACACGGATGCCCGCAGCGCGTTCTTCGACGCGCTGGTCGAACTGCACGCCGCGGCGCTGAAGGGAAGTCTTTCGCCCGCGGCACCCGCCGCGCCCGTCGCCACGACACCTGCTGCCAGTGCCGTGTCCGGCAGGGAGGTCACCAGCGACGGTGATCTGCTTGTCACCCGCCGCGTCGAGGACGGGGTCACCATCGAGGACGTCATGCTCGTCGGCGCCACCCCGATGCGTCGGGCGCGTGACAAGGATGCGCTCGCTGCCGTCCAGTCACTCAAGCGCGGCGACTGGGTCGACTTCATCGACGAATTCGGGCAAGTGACGCGGGAACGCCTCAACTGGATCAGCCCGCAGAAGGGCATCTTGGTCTTCTCCAACCACCGTGCTGCCAAGGCCATCACCATCTCGCCGGAGGCCCTGGCACGGCAGTTCCGCGATGGCGCGGCCATGGCCGCAGATCAGTCCTCGGTATTCGAACGGGCGATCGACGGCGTCATGCACTCGCTCAACGTCGCCTGAGCGATGCCCGGGCATCGCGAACAAGTACTCCTGAGGTGCGCCTGAGCGATGCGCATGCATCGCGAGGCTGAGCGGCCTGCTGAGGCGCAGGCACTCCCGCGCTGCGCCTGAGGCGGCTCACGCGTCGCCGGAGGGTTTCCCCGCGCCGACCAGCTCGATCTTCAGCGGCGCCGCGGCGTCGAGGTGCACGTCGCGTTGCGGATACGAAATGACGACCCCCTTCTCGGTCAGCGCCTTTTCGATGATGAAGCGGAGGTCGCTGCAGACGCGGCGACCGGTCACCCCGGGGAGGATTTCCAGCCAGAAGTAAACGCCGAACTCGAGCGAGTCGGCGCCGAAATTCTCGAACAGGATTTCCGGTTCCGGGTCGGTCAGGATCAGGCCATGACGGGCGACGCACGCCGCCAGCAACTCCGCCACCTCGCGCACCTGGGAACCGTAGGCCACGCCGACCTTGACGCAGAAGCGCACTTTCGGATCGTAGGTCCAGTTGGTCACGCTCTGCTCGACGAACAGGCTGTTGGGGATCATCGTATCGACGCCGTTCGAATCGCGAATCGTCGAGGAACGGATACCGATCTCGGTCACGTTGCCGCGCAGCGCACCGACTTCGACCAGATCGCCCGGCTTGAACGGACGCTCGAACAGCAGCATCAGGCCGCTGATCAGATTCTTCAGCACGTTCTGCATGCCGAAGCCGAGGCCGATCGCGACAGCGCCGCCGAGGAAGGCAAAGATCGTCAGCGGGATATTGACCCAGGTCAGCACCAGCACCAGCAGCACCAGCAGGCCGAGCGTGTACAGCCATTTACGCAGGATCCGCGCGCGCGCGGCATCGTAGCCGAAGCGGCGCACAACGACCGCCTCGCCGATACGCGCCAGCCAGAGCGTGAGCAGCACGCCGGCCGTGAAGATGATCAATGCCCGGCTGACCTTGCCGATGGTGATGCTGCTGTAGCCGGTCACCTTCTTGCCATCGACCTCGATGGTGTCTTCAGCGACAAACAGCTCGTAGTTCCAGAACGCCTGCAGCAGCGTCTTGCCCTCGATGGCCGTCGTTGTCGCCTTCTGCGCGAGGCTGAACTCAGCCGCCTGCCCGCCCACTTCGCCATTCAGGGCATCCAGCAACGACTGCGCCGCCGAGAAGAATGCACCGATCAGGCGCAGCTCCTGCTCCCGCCCCGTCAGGTCGCTCAGCTGCTTCTGCAGTAGCGGACGGTTGGCGAGAGAATCAGCGCTGCCCAGCGCCTTCTCCAGCGCCAGCGTTTCCCGCATCACGCTGCCGAGCTGCCGCTCGTTGATATTCAGCATCAAGGCCATGACGGACGAGATTTCCTTGAGCCTCACCTTGATCTCGGCCACCAGCTCCGGGGTCTTGTCGCGATGCAGGCGGTAGCGCAAGTCCCATATGGCCCGCTTCATCTCGATCACCGTCGGCGCATAACGCACGCCATCCAGAACCGCATTGGCGCTCGCCAGCTGCTGCTCGGCCAGCACGATATCCTGGCGCAACCCGTCGAGCACGGCGAGATTCCCGCTGTTGCCCGCAACCGCCGCATTGACCGCCTTGTTGTAATCGGAAGCCAGGGCCGCCTCGGCACCCGCCAGGGCCTGCCTTGCCTGATCCAGCCGGACGGTGGCCGCATTGGCCTTGTCGACGGCGGCAGACAGCCGGTTGGAAAGATCGCGACCCTCCGTCACCAGGTCGGCCTTGATCCGTTCGTAATCCGCCTCCTCGAAGACGATCCTGCCCTTGGTGCTGTCGGCCTTGCGCTGCGCCAGCGCCGCCTCCTGCTGCGCGATCAGCCGGTTGAGCTGGTTGTTCTCGTCCGACACTTCCAGCGAGCGGATGATCGCCGACTGCGCCCGCAGGCGCTGGCGCGCCAGCTCCAGCGCCCAGGCGATGGCCACCTTGCGCTCCGGCGGTGCCTGCGCGAGCTGCTCTTCCGCCTGCCGCACGGTTGCCGCATTGGCGCGGGCGGCATTGCTGATCGCATCGCGCAGGCCGGCGATCAGGTCCTGGCGGTAATCCAGCGACTTGACGCGGTTCTGTGCCGCGACCGCCGCCTGGGTCAAGCGGTCGGCGAGCAGGACCGAATAGGGCGGCGGCGTTTCGAGCGACGTCCAGGTCTCTGTCTGACGCTTGGCATCTTCGAGTTGCTGGCGCAGTTGCCCCTGCTGCGCCGTCGCGCGCAGGAGGTTCTCGTAAGAGCGCACCGCTTCGCGGAGGAAATAACGGCGCAGCTTCAGCTCTTCGTCCGGCACGTTCGCCGGCGCGTTCGCGGCGTAATTCGGCGAATTCTCGACGACAGCGGCATCCCGCCGGGCCTCGTCGAGTTCGGCCTGGATCGCCTTGCTGCCATCCGACGGCTTCACCGGCGCGGATACGGCCGGTACCGCTGCCTGCGGGAGGCCGGGAATGCCGGCGGCGAACGCAGCGGTCGGCAGCCAGAGGGCGAGCAGCGCAATTGCCGCCAGCCGCCGCACGCACGGCTGCGGTGTCGGGTCGTTCAAATTCGAGGTCCTGGCGAAGCTTCGTCTTTGCATGGTGCGATCGCGGCCCGTCGGCAAGCCCGTGAATACGGAATGTCCGATCTTAACCTGCCGCCCGCCGGGTGACGAGCGCGGATCGGCGCCCGCCGGCAGTCGCTGCCACGGACCGGCCTCTCCGGGTACGGCGCAATTGCAGCGCATGGTCACACCAGACAGGCTCGCGCTAGAATCGCGCCTTTGCCTATACCCGCAGGAGCATCCCGATGTCCGGTCACGGCTTTCACGTTCACGGCCCGCACGATCACGAAGTCGAACATGTCGCCCACCACGGCGGCGACAATTTCACCGCCAAGCTGGCCATGCTCACCGCCATCATCTCGACGGTCGGTGCCATCTTCGGCTACATGGGCGGTCACTCGCAGAACGCCGCGCTGCTCTACAAGAACGAGGCCGCCATCCAGAAGACCTCGGCCTCCAACCAGTGGAACTACTACCAGGCCAAGAGCAACAAGCAGAACCTGGCCGAGCTCTCGATCACGCTGACCAGCGGCGAAACGGCCGAAAAGTACAGGCAGGAAGTCGCCCGCTACAAGCAGGAAAAGGAACAGATCAAGGCCGACGCCGAAAAGCTGGAAGCGGCGGCAAAGGAGGCCGACAAGAAGAGCGAAGCCGAAATGCACGTGCACGAGCGCTGGGCGCTGGCGACGACGCTGCTGCAGATCGCCATCGCCCTTTCCGCAATCACGCTGCTGACGCGCAAGCGCTGGCTGCTGGTTGGCGTTTACGGTTCCACCGCCATCGGCCTCATTGTCGGCGCAATGGGCCACCTGCATCTCTGAGGCCGGCGCGCCGATCGAAGCGCCAGTAATGAAACAGACCATCAGCTTCATCACCCTCGGCGTGCGCGATCTCGCCCGCAGCCGCGCCTTCTACCGGGCACTCGGCTGGCAGGAATCGCGCGGCAGCCAGGAGGCGGTCGCCTTCTATCAGGCCGGCAGCGTCGCCTTCGCCCTCTTCGGCCGCGAGGCACTGGCCGAGGATGCCAGCGTACCGGCAGAAGGCAGCGGCTTTCCCGCCGTCACGCTGGCCCACAACGTGGCCAGCGAAGCGGCAGTGGATGCCACGCTGACTGAAGCCGTCACCGCCGGCGCCCGCCTCGTGCGCCGCGGCGAACGCGCACCGTGGGGCGGTTACCGCGGCTACTTCGCCGACCCCGACGGATTCCTCTGGGAAGTCTGCTTCAACCCCTTCTTCGAGATGGATGAAGCGGGCGCCGTGCGCCTGCCTTAGTCAGCGCCACCGCCCTCACCGCGCCGCCACCAGCGAGCGCACGGCCCGCTGCGCCAGCGGCGCCACCAGCATCACGGCGGGGAAGGCGAACAGCCACGCCGTCAGCCAGGCCGAGGCCCACAGGCCAACCACGCCATCGGTGAACCCGACGGCACGGAAGGTGGCGATGCCGGAAACCAGCAGCGACATCAGGCCGGAGAGGATCAGGCTGAACAGCATCGGGGCAAATCGTTGGGGAATCATCGTCAGTACCTCCAGGTGAATTGCGCACTAATGACACGCTTTCGCGCGCGGTGATGTGCGCCGGAAATCCCGACGCACGGTGATCGATTCATTGCTCGGGCGCCATCAGAAAAGCCGGGCGATGACGCTGGCGGCAAGGAACAGGCCCAGCCCGAACACCGCGTGATTGACCACGCTGCGCAGGCAGTTCTTCAGCGGCGACGGCGTGCGCGACGCCGCCACACCCAACCCCATGGCCGGCTGCATCACGAGGAGCGGAAAAACCACCGTGCCCACGCCCAGAGCCAGCGCCGGCAGCAGCGACGGCGCCGCCATCCAGCCCGCACCGGCCGCAGCAACCAGCAGCCCGGCGAAGGCGATGCCCACCGCGTAGTGCGTCAGCCAGCCCAGCAGCAACTCGTGCCGCACCGGCGGCGCCTTGCCGATCGCCGCATGCGCCACCTGGCCACGGCCCAGGTGGCCCACCCAGCGACCGATGAAGGCGAAGTTGAGCGTCTGCACGCCCAGCCGCTTCAGGAACATCAGCCAGAGATCCATGAACAGCGTGGCGCCGCAGCCGATGAGAACGACCGTAAAAACCTCGTGCAGCAGGGACATGACGCGCTCCTTGAAAGTTGACCACCGGGGCCATGAAGCGCACTGTAGAAGTTCAAGTCGACTTCAAGTCAAGGAGTTCCGGATGGATATTTCGGAAGTCAGCAAACGCACCGGCATCCCGGCCTCCGCGTTGCGCTATTACGAGCAGAAAGGACTGATCGCCTCGCTACGCGAAAAGGGCGAACGACGTCGCTTCGCGCCCGGCGCACTCGACCAGCTGGCGCTGATCGCCCTTGGCCAGGCGGCGGGGCTCTCGCTCGACGATATCCGCACCATGCTCACGCCCGAGGGCGGCCCCCATGTCGACCGGCAACTGCTGCTCGCCAAGGCTGAAGAGATCGACGCGCAGATCAAGCGCCTGCGCGCCATGAGCAGCGGCCTGCGCCACGCGGCGGCCTGCCCTGCACCGAGCCATGCGGAATGCCCTAGCTTTCAGAAGCTGCTCAAGGCGGCGGCGTCAGGGGCGCTGGAGAAGCGGTGGGGGAAGGCGGGAAGGTTGGAGCGGAGGAAGTAGGGGCGATACGCGTGGGGGAAGCGGCGATGGCTGCATTTCGGCCAAAGCCGCCACACATTCCTAACGTCAATTCGGACTTGTGTTAGTCAGTAAGCAGACGTTGGCTGCTTAACGGCCTCACGCAATTTGTAGGGGAGCAAATCTTCCCTGAATCAACGGGGAGGGTTGCATGCCGTACGGCACGCGGGGACGGCACAAACAGCGCCGACCGATCAGCCGTAGAGAGCAATTGCCCGCTGGAGACGCCCGGCTGAAAGCTCACGTCTTTTCGCGGACACCGGCCTGAGAGAGCGAACGATCGGTGATGGCACCAATCGCGTAGACCCATATCCAGAGCACGATTCCGAACAACAGGCCCCAAACGGCAAGCCTCACTCCTGCAAACAGCAGCACGACAATCAGCAGCATGCACGCGGCCATCGAAAGGTAGAGGCGCCCCATGGTCCGGCCAGCCGCTGCCACATCAGGGAGTGGCTCGTAGTCCCAGCCGGTAACCAGATCGGGGCGACGCCCCCCTCCCATCTGAATGCCGCGAATCACGCCGCCAATCACGAAAACTGCTGTAACAACACAAAAGGCCACCCGTAACGCCAGCCAGAGTCCGTCGAGTTCCTGCATGGATAAACCCCCTCCTTCGATTTAATGCATCAGCGCGTATTGCGCTACATAGGTACCTGCACCGGCCAGATAGCCGATCAGTGCCAGACCGCTGATCTTCTTCACGTACCAGAAGAAGTGGATCTTCTCGAGGCCCATCGCGGCAACACCGGCTGCGGAACCGATGATGAGGATCGAACCGCCAGTGCCGGCGCAGTAGGCGAGGAACTCCCACAGGAAGTGGTCGGTCGGATAGGTCTTCAGGTCATACATGCCCATTGAGGCGGCGACCAGCGGCACGTTGTCCACAATGGCGCTGAGCATGCCGATCAGCAGGACGATCACATCGAGACGACCGACGCTGTGATCCAGCCATTGGGCGAGCGACGTCAGGATATGGGTATGTTCAAGGGTCGCGACGGCGAGCAGGATCCCGATGAAGAAGACCAGCGAGCTCATGTCGATCTTGGAGAGTGCATGAGCCAGCGTCAGGTGCTGCTTGTACTCGTCCTCCTTGTGACGGTGAATCAGATCGCCGACGAGCCAAAGAATGCCAAGGCCGAACAGGATTCCAAGGAAGGGCGGCAGATGCGTGACGGTCTTGAAGGCCGGCACGGCGACAAGAATGCCGAGCCCCATGCAGAACATCGTGATGCGCTCGAACTCCGTCGTCCTGAGACCATGGTCCATTTCCACATGTTCAGGACCCACCACCGTGCGCCCACGCAGGATGTAGGCCGTTATCGTCAGAGGTACCAGCAGGCTGACCACCGAGGGCAGGAAGACCGAGCTGATGATGTTCATCGTCGTGATCTGCCCGCCGATCCACAACATCGTCGTCGTCACGTCGCCGATGGGCGACCAGGCGCCGCCGGCATTGGCTGCAATGACGATGATGCCGGCAAAGAAGAGGCGGTCGGCATGGTTCGACAAAAGCTTCCGCATCAGCGAGATCATCACGATGGTCGTCGTCAGGTTATCCAATAGGGCACTGAGGAAGAATGTAACGAAGCCGACCAGCCACATCAGCGTCGACAACTGCTGGGTGCGGATGCGCTTGGTGATGACCTCGAAGCCGTTGTGCGCATCGACCACCTCAACGATGGTCATCGCGCCCATCAGGAAAAAAGCGATCTGGGCGGTACTCATCAACGACTCGCCAAGCTGGTGCGTGACCACATGGTGGTCGGTGGTACCCATGGCGTAGATCGTCCACATCACGCCTGCACCGACGAGGGCGGAAGCGGACTTGTTGATCTTGAGCGGATGTTCCAGTGCGATCGCCGCGTAGGCGACGACAAAGACAATGACGAGTGCAGTCAGCATGGTGTGGTCAGTACGAAAAATTCGATTGGAGGCAATGCGCAAACATGGCCGCAGCGAGGAACGCCGGAGCGGAGATTCCGGCCCGGAAATACGAAGGGGGGAGTAGCTGTGCGCGGGACGCGCATTGATGCGGAAGGTTCCGGATGTGCATGGGCATGGGAGTTCCCGTGCGGCGGCCCGACCTGCACGAAAACCTGCTTGCTCGAAAAAAGATAGGCAAGCACCCAGCCCTGATTTTACGGGGGGCGCACTACCGGCTCAAGGTCGCCGGGCAGAAACCAGACCTTATGTAAGTACCGGGTTAACGCGAATTCCAGGACGATTCAGGCAGCAGGTCAGGACAGAAACTCAGGCGGACTCGCGTACCCCTGCCACTGACGCTCGACAGCTCCACGTGCCACTTCAGCCGCTGCGCCACGCGAGCGACGATCGACAGTCCCAGGCCGTAGCCCTCACTTTCCACGCCCTTTGCATGGCGTTCGAAAAGGGTCGGAAAGCGATCCTCCGGGATGCCGATCCCCGTGTCCTCAACCACCACGCCATCGCTTTCGACCGTAATCGTGATCCGCCCCCTCTCCGTATAGGTACAGGCATTGCGGACGATATTGCTGATGACAACATAGGCGAGCGAACGCTCGACCGGCAGGATGGGGTGTGCCCGGACCTCAAGTGACAGTTCGACCGGCCGCCGTGCCAGCGACGGGCGACAATCGGCAACGATGTCCTCGACTACGTCGCTGAGCGCGCAGGCCGGATCATCGCCCTCCTCCTTTTCACGGGACAGCAGCAGCATCGCTTCGAGCACCCCCCCCATTCGCACCGCCGAGCGCTGAATCGTTTCAAGACGCGGCAAACAAGCCTCCGGCATTTTGGGATGAGACTTCAACACCTCGGCGGCACCGCGAATGACTGCGACGGGGGTTCTCAGTTCATGACTCACGTCGGCCGCGAAATGGTTTTCGCGCAGGATAAACCCCTGGAGGCGCCGGGCAAACGCATCGATGCGGCGCACAAGTTCGCCGATTTCGTTGTTGGGATAGTCCGCGGCAACGAAACCGAGGTCGGCCTGGCGCGGATCGCGCTTACCGGCTTTTTCGTTCAACTCATCGAGCAGCTGGCCGATCGGGCTGACAAGCCGCAACGCGAGTCGACTGCCGACCAGGTAGGACAGCAGCGTCATCATGATCGTCGCAATCAACAGGAATAGCGCCAGCCGTCCGAGCCTTGCATCCGTGTCGGTGCGATCGTAAACCAATGCATAGGGGGTGCCTGCAACCTCTGCCACCAATACCGAGAAACGCTGGTCGCCAATAATCACCTTCTCAATGACACGATCCTCTCGCACATGGGCTGCGATACCGGGCAGTTCGGTCGAAGGCAGCCTGACGCCGCGCAACAGCGAAGCTGTCGGCGGTATTGCGTCCGGATTGCGCTCGCTTCGATAGTAGAAGCTTTCAAGTTCGACGGCCAACGCCCGCTCGATCGCCTGCTCTTCCAGCGCCGAGAATATGGTGAACGACGCCAGGCTCAGGATTGCGCTGACGGCATAGCCAAGCAGCACGAACGGCCAGATCAGCCGTGTGCGAAGACTGTCATAACGAAGATTCATCCTGTGCGATCCGATAGCCGAAACCGCGCACAGTATGAATGAGTTGCCGTTCAAACGGCTTGTCGACTGCCGCGCGAAGCGCGTGCATGTGGACGATGAGGGCATGGCTCTCGCCGTGCGCGGGCTCGTCATCCCCCCAGATTTCGCGACTGATGGCGAGGCGGTGCACAACATTGGGCGAGTGACGCATCAGTACCAGAAGAATGCGTGCAGGTACGGGCGCCAGCGAAATCGGTTGCCCCGCACGCTCGATGCGCATCGAACCGGCATCAAAACGCAGGTCACCGACCTCAAACAGAGTCGAATCCTGCGCGCCCCGGGCGCGCCGGATCAGTGAACGAATCCGGGCTTCGATTTCGCGCAGTGCTGCAGGCTTGACAACATAATCGTCTGCGCCAATATCGAACGCGGCGATCTTTGTCTCGATTTCATCCTTTGCGGTAAGCACGACAATCGGCACTTTCGTCCGGAGCGTCTCACGCAACTGTCGGCAGACGCGCAATCCATCCATCCGCGGCAGGGAAAGATCGAGGACGATCAGGTCGTACTCGTTTTCCTCAGCTAGCGCGAGTGCAGAGATGCCGTCCGAAGCGTAGTCGGCAACATACCCGTAGACTTCGAGAAAATCGATGAGATTTGAAGCGAGGTCGCGATCGTCTTCAACGATCAGAAGATTCTTTGACATTCAGAAAAGAACTGCCCCGCAAGGCGGCAGAAAGACTCCCTCAGATCACCTTCAGCAACTGGGAGCGTAACTCCTCGGCTCGACGTCGTCCAGTACGCGTCTCGACGATTGCGTTGAACCATGGGCCGAACTGCTCACGCAGTTCCAAATGTGTCTTTGCAGCGAAGGCCTGCTCGACGATGGTGAGGTGCGTCAATGGGCCGCTGAAGATCTTCAGTGTATTGATGATGAAATTCTTCGCCATGTCGAGTTCCTTTGGATCCGGCGGATCAGGAACATCGCGGAAGGAGGTGATGCCGGCCAGACCACCGTCCGGCTGTACCCGGGGCGCTGGAGCGACGACGTTGTCGACAAGCCGAATGTAGCCGGCTTCCTCGAGCTGCCCGAATGTGTGGCTCAGATCGTCGGCTAGCGCCATGGCCCGGATATCCTCGACGGTTCTCTTGCCGTCGATCATGATCAGCACGCGGCGCACGCGGGGAGTCAGGCCCCCGGCCCGTTTTTCCATCTCTTCCACGCCTTTGGGCGTCTTGGAAAAAATAACGTCCAACTGCGTCTCCTCCATTGTTGCTGCAGACCCCTGCTGTTTTTATTGATGGGGCCTTCGGTGGCGTTCGATGTTACTGCGCCGCTACCTTTGGCGTCTTTTTTCCCCAGAAAGGGTGAGCATGGCGACTCACGATGAAGTCAAAGATGAATTTCATGTAGATCGTGGAGCCTGCAATGGCCGTCCAGGTCTCGTACGGAATGCCCGCGAAGACAACGAGCAGGATCACGCAAACGGCAATGCCCCCCGCTATCAGGTTGGTCGCGACGGTGTACGGGGCGAATTTTTGCGGATTGGCTGGCGGCATGCCGCCCTTCAACGCCACTTCGGAATAGTCGCGGCGAAAGACGATGCGGTAGGCACGACGAAGCCAATAGAAAGCCATCGGAAACAAGGCCAGAAAAAGAATCCAGGTAAGCGCTTGACTGATATCCATAGTCGCTCCATCAAGAAGGAAGACAGTGGCCGACATGCCGGCCACTGCTTGAAAAGCCAGACTTTCCGCCGTAAATTCCGGCGGAAAATGCTACGACAGGCAGCTTAGTGGGCACCATCCAC
>Ga0268298_10000679_pt1 | contig 43323 bp, 61 predicted proteins | sample WWTPWeurt_MetaG_FD_194462 | JGI IMG/M metagenome (GOLD analysis project Ga0268298, IMG submission 194462) | Activated sludge microbial communities from WWTP in Nijmegen, Gelderland, Netherland - WWTP Weurt | ecosystem: Engineered > WWTP > Aerobic digester > Activated sludge | place...
ACGGCTCGGTGCGGCGCTATGTGCTGCGGATCGATCCAGCGGCGTATGACGGCGAGGCGTCGCGCAACCTGCATGCGGCGGTAGCGTCGACATGGCGAGTGGGCGTGGATCACCGGCTCGCGTTCGCGGACTGGCGCGACTATCGGCCGGCGTTTGAATCATGAGCGGCTGGATCAGCGTAGCCGATCGACTGCCGCCCAGCGGCGTCCCGGTGATTGCCTTCTATCGGAACTCCGCCGGCATGAACCGTCGAATCCGTGCGGAGTACATCGCCAAGAATACCCGTGAGCAGAGCGACGACATCGACGACCTTGCGTCTGAATACGATGAGGAGACCGACACGTTCTACTGGCCGGCCGGCTGGTACGAGCTGGTGAACAACTGGGATGACTACGCGTCGATCGCGGTGCACGAGGGCGAGGTCACGCATTGGCACGCAATGCCGGAATGCCCGACGGAGGTGGTGCGGTGAGCGAACCAGACTTCGACGCACTGCGCGCTCGGCGCAATGCCTCTGTGCGGGAGAGGCTGCGCAAGACCGCCGCCGAACTCGGCGTTGCGGAGGCCTCCATTCGCACGACGTTCGACCCGAACGCCTGCTACTGCGCGTGCAGTACCGGCGGGCCGTGCGAGCACAAATGGGACGGCGAAGGGTATGAGCCCGAAGACGGCTCCTTCTGGAGCGCGACGTGTTCGCGCTGCGGCTGCACGGCGATGAGCCATGACATGAGGTGTGCGCCGTGACCGATACGCTGCGCGCCACGCGCCCCGATCACGCTGACACCACCGGCATCTACGTCCGCGCCGTCGGGCTGAATGGCCGCTGGGGCTCGCACGACATCGCCGAGCTGGATGCGCCGTCGCTGCTGGCGTGCCGGTTCGAGCCCGGCCCGGGGCACCAGCGAGCATTGGCGCGGGTTTCGGGCCGGATCGCCACCATCCGGAAAACGCAACGGCGAGATGATCTGCCCCCATGATGCCCCCGGAGCAGGCCACGAAATCGTGCGAAATTCTGCTTGACATATCCAGAAAATCTGGATATACTCTCTCTCATGCGATCGATGATCGCGCCGCGCCTCGGGATGACAGGGGCAGGAGAGAAAGATGACCACGCAGATCAACATGTATCGCTCGGCCGGGGAATGGTGCTACGCCGCCTGGATTGACGGCGAGTACGACTCGTCGGATGTCATCGGATGCCCGGACTCGGCCTCGCGCGAAGAGGCCGAGGCGGAGGTTCTGGCGATTGCTGACTGGCCGAGCCCGGTCACCGTCAGCCGCGTGGCTGACGTGTCTTAATCCCCTCGTGATCGGGGCGATTTCTGATTCCGGGCAATGACGACCCATCCCCGCCGCTCCACCCGCGTCCTGCCCCGCGTCGAACCCGCGACGCTGCGCGCAGCCCGCGACGCCGCAGGCCACAGCCAGTCCCAGGCTGCGGCGACGCTCGGCATCCCGATCAAGCGCCTGCAGGCGTGGGAGCACGGGGAGGGGGCGATGGACGAGGGGTGGCTGCAGCTCTACCTGCTGCTCACCGGGCAGACGACCGTGGCGCGGGCAAGGCAGGCGCTGACGACGACTTGAAGGAGCTGAACATGATCATTCGCCATGACCGAACCGGCTTCGTATTCGAGGCCGTCGTGCGCGGGCGTCACGTCTACGTGCCTCTGGACGATGGGTGCGAACCGGAGCTGATCGACGGGTACGGTCTGACGGTTCTGTCGGCACGCCCGCACGAGGTGCGGATCGGCGGGCCGTGGCTGTCGTGCGTCAGGGCGTATCGGGAGGCCCAAGCAGCCCGCCCGTCAGCACCGGAACACCAGCTCCATAGAGCAGAGGCGACTTCACCAACGGACGAAGATCGACCGGTTCTTTCAGACGACGCAGTTGTTCGTAGAGCAGTGCGCGGCGAAGCGAGTCATATCCTACGCTGGTGTCTGACATTCCCTGCCGACCAAAGTCAGTCAGAAAATCTGCCTGTGTGTAATCCGTGACGGGCCGCTTTGGGTTGTCCTGATACCTGAGCCGCCCGTCACTCATGTCGAACCGCAGCCGCCCCTTGTCGATCATTTCATTGACCGCCCCTGCTGAATCGAGCCTTTCGCGGATCAGCTTGGATTCGGTGTCCGCCATCGTTCGCAGAGTCGGCATGTTCCGCTCCGCCATGGCCCCGAGATGCGATGCGTCGTCATTGCGGATTGCAGACGAAATGCCGTGTGAGATCGACCGATAGCTGCCGGCAGGCGTGTAACCCGCTGGGTCTGTGATTTCCCGAATACCCTGGTTGCGCATGTACTGCTGCGCCATCTGCCACAGCCGACCAGAATCCTGCCCTGGTGCTGACTCCTGCGCGTTGATGAACATGCGGCCCTGTTCATCCGGGCGCACATAGACGCGAGCGTTCGTCTGCGGATTCCAGAAGCTGGCTGATCCGTCGATCTCCTGCTGAAACACCGTCTTGCCGGTCGGGTCGAACGCATCGGCGATCTTCTGGCCGCTCGGGTTGGACGGCGCGCCGACCGGGTACTTGAAAGCCGGCTGATGACCGCGCAGTGACATCAGGGAGGCTTCTACCGGATCCACGGCGCCGCGCTTCGGCAGGATTGCCCCGGCCTGCCGCGCCAGCGACGACGGCGCCGCCTTGGTCGCCACTGACCTGGCGCGGTTGACCCATCCAGCCGGCGTCAGCAGCGACGCGATGTCGCCCAGCAGCGCACCCTCATCGTAGGGACTGGCCGGCAGATCGCCCATCACCGCACCCAGCAGCCCGGGCGTCTTGCCCGCGAGGTTGTCCAGCCGATCAGTGAGCGACGGGTACGCCCCGGGGTATTGCTGGCGCACGATCCCCAGCCCTGGGTTGAACGTCTCGGCCACCGCGTCCGCCGTGCCTGCGCCCCAGCCCAGCAGGCTGCGCACCACGCCGCGCATGCGTTCCTCGCCGGCAGTGCGCGCGTCCGGGTCTGGCGGATCCATGAGGGAGCGCCTCGGGCGCTGGCCCAGCAGGCCGCCGCCGCTGTAGGCCGCCGGCGCACCCGGCGCATTCGGATCGCCCATGTACCGGTCCAGCCGCTCTGACAGCAGCGACGCGCCGATCGGCCGGCCGGGGATCGCCATGGACGCCATGTCCGCCAAGCCGGCGCCGGTGTTCAAGGTGCTGTGAGCCAGCCCGCGCAGCCATTCCTGAATGGGGCTGCGCTGGTTCGGGTCCATCACTGAGCGCTGGCCCAAGGCATCTTCGACCCATCCCATGGTTTCACCACCTGAAGTAGAAGTCGCCGACCAGCTCGCCCAGCAGCCGCGCTCCGAGCGATTCCAGGAACCGGCACGCCGCCAGCGGCTCGAATCCGTACCGATCGGCGTGCTGCGGCTTCTGCTCGACGACCACGACCGGCCGGCAGCGCAGCAGCGTCTCCTGCGCGCCGCGCAGCACCGGCAGCTCGAACCCCTCGCAGTCGATCTTGATCAGGTCGATCGGCGCGTCGTCCGGGGCCATCGAATCGATCGTCACCAGGTCTGCAACCGGGCCATCACCGTCGGCCACGATATGCGTGCCGCCGCTGGATTCCGTCTCCACGGACAGCCGCACGCGCCCCTCGCGGTCACCGACGGCGAACGGGTACAGGAAGACGTTCTCGACGCCCTCGAGGTTCCGTTCGTAGCAGGCGCGGTGATCCGGGTGCGGCTCGAACGCCATAACCGAGCCGAACGCCTTGGCCAGCGGGATCGACCAGAGCCCCACGTGCGCACCGACATCGATCGCCATGCGCCGGTCGCGACACAATCCGATGGCGCGCTCCCATTTCGAGCGCTGGTAGGAGCCGCGGCCGTCGAGCATCGAGGGTCGGTGTTCCAGGAACCGGACCATTTCCTGTTCGTAGTCCGGAACGAACACTCCGTTAACACACTTCACGAATCGACTCCTTCTTCCTTGCGCGAGCCCGCTGCTTGCGGGGCCACTTCCTCCAGCGCCGCCCGCACCATCGCCGGCGTGATCGCCTGCATGGCCGCCGCACAGTGGGGGCAATCGCCGCGTATGCCGCAGGGCTCGGCGCCACCGGTCAGGTACCGGTGGTTCTTCAGGGCATAGCCGGTCTGCTCCGGCCCGACGTAGCCGCCCATGATGACCACCGCCGGCACCCGGAAGGCGGCCGCCAGATGGTGCAGGGCGCCTTCGTGCCCGACATACGCGCGGGCGTGCTTCATCACCGCTGCGGCCATCCGGATGTTCACCCCCAGGTCGCGCAGCCGCACAGCGCCGGGCAGCAGAGGCAGCAACTCGTCCCAGCGGGAATACTGCTTGTTCGGCGGCGCATCCGGCTTCAGACCATCCTCGACCAGCAGCAGGCCAACGTGCGAGCGGCCGAACGCTTCTTCCTCCGGCGTCAGCACCACGGTGGCGGGCGACGGCCGCCATCGGCGCCAGTGGAACCGTCGGCCGTCGAACCGTCGGATGTAGGGCCTGAAGCCCGGGCAGTCCCGCAGGATGTACTGGCCATCGGTCGCCAGGTACGGGTTGCCGTTCCAGATCTCGTGCCAGCGCGGGCGGCCGGCGTGATCGACCACGCGGACCGTGAGGCCGGTGCGCGCGTGAATGGCCTGCGCACGGCCGGCCGCCATCAGCTCGTCGCCGATGCCCACGCTACTGCCCCGGCGCCTGCTGCCGCTTGAATGTCTGGCCGACCCAGTACCCGAGGAATGAGCCGAGGGCGCCCGTCACGATCGCTGTCACCACCGCCGCCCGGATGTCAGCGCCGAAGGGCGAGCCGTCCCGGGTGACCACATAGACCACCCAGTAGATCAGGGGCATGATCATCACCGTCATCGAGAATGCGCCGGTGCGCCAGAACGGCGGCATGTCCGCGGCGGCGGCGAACTTTCTCGCCCCCTCGATGCCGCCTCCGCCGGCTTCGACCAGGCCGAAGGCGTCCAGCGCATCAGCGGCCGCCGCGCGGGCCTGCTGGGCCATCACCGGATCGGCCTGGACCGCCTTAACGGCGTCCGGCGGGCTGTCGGTGCCGGTGGCCTGCATCACTGCGCCCATCACCGCCTCGGCGGCCTTCACGTTCCTCTGCGCCACGTCGCTGCCGGACACAAGCGGCTTCAGCTCCGGCCACAGGCTGCGCAGCACGGACAGCGCCGGGCCGAGCCAGGGATTGCCGGTGGCGATGCCGGCGGCGGTTGCGACGTTCTGGATCGTGTCGGACACGGGTTTCTCCACGGGCTGCGATTCGGCGATGGGCGCGGGCTCCATGAACATCGCGCGTTCCTTTGCCCGCCGCACGGCCAGGCCCGTCACGACCTCGCCCTTGACCTTGTTCCAGACCAGGAACTGCTCGGCCGCGCCACGGTAGTCACCGGCGTTCAGCAGGCGCAGCAGCGTCGATCGGGCGAACGCGCCGGCGCCTATGTTGTAGGCTAGCGATACCAAGGCGTCGAACTGCGGCTGTGTGATAGGCACGACGACATCGGTGCGTACCGCGGCCTGCGCCCACTCGGTGTCGGCGAGGAACCGCTGATCGGCCTCGGCCTGGCTGATGCGCATGCCCTCGCGCACATCGCGCGTGGATCCGTAGCCGATCGTCCAGACGCCGCCGCTGTCGCGGTACGCGGTGAGCGACAGGCCCTCGTACTGCTTGAGCGCCTCGACTCCGGCCGGCGAGAGCTTCATTTCGGGACGATCCAGCCGCGGCCGATGGCGTAGGTGATGCCGGCTACGGCTAGCATGCCGATCCACGTCAGCACGCGGCCGATGACCGTGCGGCCCACCTGTCGATAGAACTCATTGCCCAGTTCCTCGACCGCGATGCGGGCGGCCCGCTTGGCGATCAGCAACTCGCGCTCGGTCAATTCCTCGTCGTCCACCTCAGATCCCCAGCATCTGACCGCCGCCGCTGACCGCAATACCGCCGCCCGATCCAGATCCCGTATCGAGGAATGCGAGCGCCAGCGCGACCTTCTTGCTCGTGCTGTCGCCTTTTGCGTCGGGCGTCAGCGAGCCCGTGACGTTCTTGTGATGCAGCGCGAGATAGTTCTCCTGCTGCGCGATCGACATCGCCGATGCGCCGGCCGACCATGTCTCGATGTCCACCGACGCGGTGACGAGCATGATCGACCCGTCGTCGCCCGGATTGATCGCCGATGCCGCGATGTCGTCATCGCTGGACGACTCCCCGCTCGTGTACGTCACATACGGCACGCCGTCGGTCTTCATCCCCGAAAAGCGCGCCACGATGATCGAGATGTGACCGCGGTCCACTCCGGTGGACAGCCCCACTGCGCGCTCGGAGAGTGCCGACCCGGTGGTGTTCTGCAGCCATCCGGCGGTGACGTACAGTTCCTCGGTCGAGTGCTTGATCGTCGCAACCGGGGTGAAGGACACGTCGTCGATCAGGAAGCTGAGCGGCGATGCGGCCCCGTCGTGCCAGGTGCCGACCACCAGCGCGACTTCGCCGTCCGCGAGTGTGCCGCCGCCCCAATAATCCCAACTGGCGAACTGCGCTGACGAGTCCGATGCCGTGCGGGTGTTCTTGCCCGGCGTGCCCTGCAGCGTGCTCATGCGTACGCCACCGTATCCATGATGATGTCCTCATTGATCGCCGGCAGGCCGGTGGCGGCCGTGGCCTGCGTGACCAGCAGCCCGTCGGTGATGCACGACAGCGTCCCGCTGTAATCGACGTAAATGGTGACCTTCGGGTTGAACGTTCCGTCGCTGCCCGGCCAGCCGATCGGCCCGCTGTAGTCGACGAACTTGGTCTTGGCCCCGGTGCGACCATCGCGAATCCACATCTGCAGCCGACCCGTGCCCGCCTTGTTGCTCACGGTGACCCGGACGGCGACGTAGTAGCGATGACCAGCCGCCAGTGCGGGTGTCTGGCCCACGCCCCCGACATTCGTCTGTCCGCCGCGATTGGGCACGCTGTCAGAGGCGTAGGTGACGGCACATTCCAGCTTGTCGGTACCGGTCAGGTAGTACGTGTCGAATGGCTGCTGATTCCCGGGGCTGCCGTTCGCATAATGCAGGTTCAGCATGTCGAGGAACCCGATCCCCGTGGCCGCGATGATGTCGCCCGCGAGCTCGTACGACGTGCCAATCCACACATCCTCGCCATAGGCCACGTCGTGACCGAAGCTGCTGATCGTGGATCGATGCAGGCCGGAACTCGCGCCATCGCCCGTCCAGTACACCTGCGAGACCGTACGCATCTCGAAGCACCCGCCGCCTGGTTCTTGCGTCGAGCCGCTGAAGATCGTGCCGGCGGCCGGCTCAGTCGCCCAGCGCCGCAGCAGCGTGATGCCGTTCCAGGTGACGCGATCGGCGCTGCGCTGCACCGTGTGCCCGCCTTGCGTCTGCCCGGGCGTGCCCGCCGTGTTGCTGGCGGTGTACTGCTCATCGATCTGCACGCGAAAGTCGTGGATCGTGTTGGCGATGCTGCTGTCCCACGCCCGGTCGGCGCGCACCCATCGCTTGATGCGCGGGTCGGTCAGCGACAGCGTGACCGGCGTCCCGCCGCCCGACACGTTGTCGATCGCCGGATTGATCGTGAATACCAGCTGCGACAGATCGACCGACAGCGTACCGTCCAGATCCTGGCCGACGATCACCTGCTTGCCGCTGCCCACAGGCCCCGCAGTCGCCAATAGCCGCGTGTTGCGATCGCTGTGCTGGTGCATCCGGAAGAGCCACGTCCCGGTATCGACATCACTCGCGGTGTTGGTGTTCACCGTGTTCGGGGCGCTCGGGAAAACCAGCGTGGTGCCGGCGGTGAAGGCGCTCGTGTACTGGGCGTCGAACTTGATCGTGCCGTCCTGCTCAAGCGCAATGTGCCAGTTGCCGCCGAGAATGCTCGACCACTGCTGCCACGCCGCCAGGCGCTTGTTCGGCGCCGCCACGCCGGCGACTGCGGCCTGGATCTGCGAGAGCGATCCGGCGTCCCAGGAGGGCATGGGAGGCAACGGGGCCGGCGTCTGGCCGCCTTCATCCCCTCCGGCGCTGCCGGTGCCGCCGAACTGCGCGGCAATGAGCACACGCAGGGCGGCGATGACGGCGAACAGAGGCTGCGGCGTCGTCAGCAGCCGGCGCGGCGACTCCGACAGGAACTGGTCGCACTTCGTGAGGAGATCATCGGATTCGGCGGACATGCTAGATTTCCGGGATGGAACAGGACGGATTCAGTTGGTGGGGGCTGTGGTATCTGCTGCTGGTGAACCCCATCACGGTCGGTCTCGTTCAGGGTCTTCTGCGGGTGCGCGAAGACCGCCGCCGTAGACGAGCGAGAGAAGCTGCGGCGTCAGCCACGGAGTGGACGCTGGAGCCTGAAGACCGCTAAGGATCGAAGGACGCAGGGCGTCTTCGACGGCGCCGCGGCTCTGCACGGACTCCATCCCCTGGCGCACCGCGCGAGGAAACCCCGCCAGCAGCCGATTCCCCGCCGGGCCACCGGCGCGCAGGATGTCCCACGCGTGGCCCATCATCTGTGCAGAGGTGCCCGACGGATTCGAGAACTTCATCGTGCCGCGCGGCGCCGTCATGGCGTTCTCGACCACCGACCGAGCCGCCTGCAGCCGCGCCAGCTCCTGCGGCTCGAAGATCACCGGCAACTGCTCGGCCAGGTTGTCCATCTTGCGCAGGAACGTCGCGCCGCGGTTCTCGGTGCTGCTGGCCAGGTTGAGGGTGGAGGCCAGTTCCTCCATGGTCCGCGCCTTCATCATCTCCCAGCGCTGCCCTTGGCCGCCGACGATCAGCGTGTTCTTCACCTGCTTGAGCGCCGCCGGATCGGCCTTGACGAGCGTGTCGAACACGTCGGCGTACGGCACCTTGCGATCGACGTTGGTCACCATGCGGGTCAGCTTGTCGACCATGCCCTGATCGGCGGTGGTCGAGCGGTAGAGCTGCTGCGCGAACCGCGCATCGGCGAACGCGGGCGACCGGCCTGCGCCAGCGAACGCATCGTCCATCGCGCCGCGGATCTCGTTGGTCGCAGCCATCGAGGGCGGGTCCATCGGATTGCGCGCGGCGTTGACGGTCTTCCTCAGCTCCTCCCAGTTGTTCTGGGTCATCGAAGGGTTTCCGGACGACAGCCGCTCGAGCTCGTCGAGCGCGGTCCGGTATTGCGGCTGCGTGCCGGCACGCGTCTGGCGGCTGTTGAGGAACGCCCGGAAGTCGTTCACCGGTACGCCCTGCATGCCCTCGGGCGAATTGCGCGCGGCGGTGTAGGCGGCGCTGCGCTGGCTGGCCAACTGGCGCTTGATCGCGTCCAGACCGCCTGCGATCTCCCGGCCGGTCCGGGTGTCACCGGGTTGGCCGCGCGCCGTCATGACGTCCCGCACCGCGTTACCGGCGCTCTCGTGCGCCTGGTTCAGCGGCTTGCCCACGTCGCCGGGCAGCCCGCGCAGCCGATCCTCCTGCGCCCAATCCTGCGGGTTGCGCGTCAGCATCGCGTTGGTCGGTTGCGTGCCGAGCTGCTGGAACGCGATCAACCGCTGCGCCCGGACCGGGTCGATCGGCGCGCCGGTGCGGATCGACTGCTCGACCTGTTGGCGCAGGCCGTTCTTCACCGACTCGGCCAGGTCGTCCCAGTTCGCCCCGACCTGCTGCACGAGGCGGCGGGCACCGTCGTCCAGGATCGTGTTCTTGGTGGCCGTCGGACCGGCGCGGCTGACGGCATCGCGGATGTTCGTCGTCTCCTGCACCCAGTCAGCCGTCCGGTTGGCCGCGCCAGCACCGAGCGGCGCGCCGACCATGCTGGCGGCGAACTGCGCCCACCAGGGATACCCCGCCTGCCGCGCCAGCTCGCCGGCGCCGGCACCCGATCCGGCGCCGACTGCCTGGCCGAGCGGATTCGTCGTTAGCATCGACTGCACACCGCGGCCGACTGCGGTCGTCGGCTGCGCCGCGCCCGCCAGCCCCATCGTGCCCATGGCCCCGAAGCCAGCCGTTGCCACCTTGTTGGCGAACTGCTCGGTCGGCGTCTCGGGCTTCGGAAACACGTTGTCCAGCCCGCGCTCGTACTGGCGGCTGGGCAGCTCGACGCCGCGGCCCGTCAAGAGGTTGTAGCCGGCTGCCAGCGGATCGCCGATGAGCCCCATCAGTTCGGCGCCGGCCTGCACGGGGGCGCGCAGCGACAGACCGGCCTGCCGCTTCAGCGTGTCCCAGGTCGGCAGGCCGAAGGATTGCGGCGAGACGGCGGCCGCTTGCGGCGCCTGAGCAGGCGGCTGCTCGGCCGTGCCGCCGACGCCGATCTCCAGCACGCCCTGAGCGTTGCGTCGGCTCTCGCCGTGGCGCAGTTCGCGCGGGTCGTCGGCGAAGATCTGGTCGATCGTGCGCGGCGCCGCCGGCGCCTCACGTGCGCCCGGCAGGTCCGCGAAGATGTCGTCGATCGTCGCCATGGTCAGAACTGCAGCGGGTTGCGACGCGTCCAGTCAGCCAGACGCTGTTCCCACTCGTCATCGAGCGCCCCCTTGCCGGGCAGCATCCTGTACTGGCGCGCCATCTCGGCGACCTTCTGGTCACGCTGCGCGAACACCTCCAGTGTGCGCATGATCTGCGCGCGACCCTGCGGGGTCTTCGCGAGCGTCGGCACCTGCTTCTGGAACGACGCGAGGTCAGCATCGGACACGGCGCCGGAATTCGATGGCCGGAACTGCATGGCCATCCCCTCCGAGAGGGCCGCGGCCGCCTGAGCGTTGTCCCACTTCGAGTTGACCTTCACGCCGAGCGATGCGGCCGCGCTGGCGAACTCGGCTGCGATGGGCGTGAGCGTTCCGCCGTCCAGCCCCTCGAAGAGCTGTCGCGCACGCTGGATCTTGGAGACCATCGACGTTGCCTGGGTGCCGGCGGCGGCAATGCTTTTCTCCAGGTCCACGAACCGGTTCGCCTGGCCGGTGGCGGTCGTCTTGGCCCGTTCAGCCGCCGCCGGCGACTGCACCTCGACGCCGGGCAGTGCCGGCCCGCGCGGCGTCTGCTGGTCGCGCGGCACCTGCGGCGGCGCGCCGGTATCGCCCGGCAGCGAATACCCCATCGAACGTGCACGGGCGGCGATGTTGTGGGCCGCGGACATGCCCTTGAGCCGCGTGTTCGGATCGGTGCTGCCGGCGTCCGACATCGCAGCCCGGAATTGCGCCTCCAGATCGGGCGGCATCGGCTGCATGGGGGTTGATGCCACCGAGGGCACGATCGTCGATCCTGGCGCGTTCTGGCCGGCCGCAGGGGGTGTTCCGCTGCCTCGTCGCGCCATGTCCGCGATCTGCGCTTCGGTCATCCGCACCGTGCGCCCATCGGGCAGCGTCACGTCCTGCGTGCGGTAGTCGGCACCCGCTCGTGCATTCGCGCCCTCGAATGCGCCGTAGGTCTGCAGCGATCCCGGCGCCGGCTGGTAGGAGACGCTGCCGTCAGGCATGCGCACACCGCGAATGACGCGGCCCTGGCGGTCGATCTGGTCGACCAGCGTGCCGGGCTGCAGGGTGCGCATGTCTCGCACCTCGCCTCCGTGGACTTCGAGCTTCGGCTCGGCGCCCTTGGCGATCAGACCGCCCAGCCCCTGGCCCTTGTTGAAGATGACGTCTGCGACCGCCGCGTCATTCGGCACGCCCGGAAAGCGCGAGCCGCCGCCCGTCGCCGGGCCGAGCGGTTCCGGCCGGGGCTGGCCGGCGGTCGCAGGACGATCGACTGCCACCCCTCCTCCCGGCGGCGTCGCCCCGTCAGGCACACCCAGCATCCGCAGGAACTGCGACTGCATGTCCATCTGTCGTTGCGCCTGCGCGATCTGTTGCTTGCGCGCCTCGGCCTGGCTCGCGTTCTCGGCGATCTGCGACTGCACGTACCGGCGCTTCAGCGCATCGCCCAGCAGCCCCTGGTACGTGCCCATGGCGCCCTGCACCGCGTTGCCGATGATCGGGCCCGCAGCACCGCGGCCGCCGATGAGGCCCGCAGCCAGCGACCACAGCGCACCGTCGGCCGCATTCGCCCTGTCCGGATCGGAGGAGAGCGGGGCGCCCTGCAGGTAATCCATGATGCCCGGCATGTCATTGCCCCACAACGGTCTGTCCGAAGAGCTTCTTCGGGTTCGTGAGATCGAGCGAACCGCTCATCGTCGACATCTGCGGCGAGCTGATCACCTGCTGCTGCGTGGATCCCGCCGGCTGATTCAGCAGCCGCTGCACCTGCGCCCCCAGCAGCGCGCCGCCGGCGGCACCGGTCCAGGTGTTCCCGGGCGTGGTGCTAGTCGACGTGCTGCCCGGATTCGCTGCCAGGCCCTGGCCGAAGATCCCGAGTTGCTGCGCCGGATAGCCGATGCGCCGCATGAACTCTTCGTACTGCGCGTCCAGCCCCGCCTGGTTGGTCGCCTGTTCCTGGTTGCCGTACCCCAGCAGGTTGTTGATGAGCGCGGCGTACTGCTGCTCGCTGTTGCCGAGGATCTGTGCCCCCTGCAGCTGCCGGGTGGCGTTGCCGGTGGCCATCTGGTCGGCCCGGCCGGCCTGCGACTCGCCGAGCTGACCCAGCACCTGCGCACCCTGCAGGCCGAGCTGCGACAGCAGGTTGTTGATCGCGTCCTGCCGCGAGGCGCCGCTCTCCGCGAGCTGCGCGCCGAGGTTGAAGCCCTGGTAGCTCAGCGTGTTGGAGTTGTCGCTCATCTGCCGGGCGAGATTCGCCCGATCGAGCGCCTCGTACTCCGCCAGGCCGCTGTTGCCGAACGACGAGCCCTGGCTGTATTTCGGCGCCACCAGCGTGTTGTAGCTGTCAGCCAGGCCGCGGTTGGACGCCGCGATCGCCCCCTGCAGGTACGGATTGTTCATGTCCGCGTACGGGTTCGCGGTCGCGGTGCGCGCCTGCGTGAGATCGCCCAGCATCGCGCGGATCTGATCCATCTCCGTGTTCTGCGCGGCCGACAGATTCGTCGTGCCCTGGCCAACCAGCCCGCCGATCTGCTCGCGCAGCGCCGGGATGTTGTCGACCTGACCCTGCAGCGCGCCGCCCGCGGCCCGCTGGGCGTCCGTGAGCCCTGCCACGCGTGGATCGGTGTACCCCTCGAACGGAATGGCGGAGGTCTGCGCGGCCAGGTCGCGGTACTGCTGCATGTAGGCAGCCAGTGCCGGATCGACCTGTGTGCTGTTGGTCGTGGTGCTGTCCTGACCGCCGGCCAGCGCACCGACACCGGCACCGATCAGCGGAGCCCATGCGTTCGCGGGGACTGCGCTGGCCAGAGAACCGAGGCCGCTGCCCAGCGACTGCAGCCACGAGGAACCGGACGACGCCCCGCCTGCGGCCAACTCGCCCGCAAGCTGCTGCTCGAGGCTGCCGCCGAGCTCCGCGCCAGACAGCCCCGTGTCCATGAAACTGGCCGCACCCGTGGCACCGGCGGCCCCTGTGCCACTGGCACCGAGCGACATCGCGCCCATGCCGTCGGCGCCCATGCCGAGCGCACCCGCGGCCGGAGCGCCGCCGGCGCCGAACAGACCCATCGCCCCGCCGGTAATGAGCCCGCCCGCGATGAGCGGGGCGTACCGGTCGAAGAAGGTTCCCCCGATCTGATGATTGCCGCCGAAATCCTGAAACGATCCATCACCCAGCGTGTAGGTGCCGTCGTCATTGGCCGTCAGACCGTAGTTCTGCGCGCCATACGCGCCGCTCGGGCCGTAGTCGCCCGCAATCAGCTGCAGGTTCTGCGCCTGCACGTCCGCCGCGGTCAACGCCTTCTGCGGATTGCCCGCCGCATCCAGTGACCAGCCTTCGCGCAGCGTCGGCGCGCCATTCGGATCGGGCTGCTGGTACGCCTGCGCAAGCCATTCCTCCTGACTGCGCGGCCCACCGCCGACCACATCCCCGACGGTTCGGCCCATGAAGTCGCCGCCGCTCAGCAATCCGCCCTGGCTGAGCGCCCGCAGTTGCTCCAGCGTCAGCCGCTGGCCCGTCAGGCTCTGCAGGTATTCCTCGATCGTCATCTCAGTTCCCTGTGAAAAAGATGCGCTGCTCCCATCCGTCGGTAGCCGTGTACTCCCAGCCATCGACGATGTATCGAGCGCCCGGCATGCCGACCACGGTGCGCGCGGCGTTCTTCACGAAGTCGCCCGGTGATCCGGGCTCGGTCGGCGCCTCGGTGGCCACCCGGCCGATCGACACGAAGACGCCATCGCTCATCGCGTTGATCTGCCGGACGATGTCCTCGAGCTGGCGCGTGAGCGCGACCAGCAGATCGCGATCGAACGGTGTGATCGCGTTCTTCGGCAGGCGGACGGTGGAAAGCTTCATTGTTCGTCCACCGCATCCGCGTCGACCGCAAACCCCGAGAACTCGCAATCGCCCGCGAGGTCGAACCGCAGCCGGTGCCAGCGGTCGATCTGCCAGAGGTCGTAGCGCCCGGTCCCGGCCTGGCGCGCCACCGCTGCCGCGGTCGTCAGCGTCGCATCCAGGTTCGCGCGATGCATCGGCGTGCAGCTCGATGCCGGCGGTGGCGTCGTGAACTTCACCCGCGCCGCGCGCAGTTCGGTATCGACGGAGAGGTCGCCGAAGTCACCGGTCGTGAAGGTCGGCTGCGGGATGCCGGTGGCCGAGCTGTATGCGCCGGCCAGCACGTTCAGTCGGCGCGCGTTGTCGAACAGGCCCAGCGTGGTGTCACCCGGGGAATTGCCGAACCCCAGGTCGGGGAGGGTGTCCGAATAGTTGATCGGCACCGGAAAGGCCAGATCCCACGTCTTTGTGGACGACTGCACGCGCCCCCACTGACCGGTGCGCAGGTGGTAGGGCAGCATCGTGTCGCCTTGCATCGTGTCGCGGCTGATGATCCAGATGATGTCGCGCACCGCGTCATGGACGACCTGCGTGCCGCTGCTCACCGACGCCGGGTTGACCTCGTTCAGCCACCAGCGTTTGATGCGGCCGCTCATCAACGGCCGGCAGAGCGCGCCATCGAACGCATACAGGTCATCGGTGGCCAGGAAGTAGACCTGGCCACGAGCATCCTTCGTGACCGCTTTCGGGCCGACGCATCCGACGCCGAATGGCTGCTTGTCGAACGCCCACACCTCCGGCGCGCCGACGTATCGTCCCAGGTAGAAGGCCTGTTCCTTGAAGACCAGCAGGTCGTCATCGAACGCGATGCCCGCCGTGATTCCCCCGGGAACGTCGACCAGTCGCCCCTGCGCACAGCCGGTAGCCGCCGCCAGCGCCCAATCCGTGTGGTTGTCGCGCGCGCAGCACTTCCATCCGTCCCCGGGGCCATACCCGCTGATGTTCAGCGCAACCAGGAACCGGTTGACCGACACGACAATGCACGCTTTCGGCGCCCCGGAGATCGGCGCGAAGGCGGTGCCTTGAATCGGCAGGGCCTGCAACGTGTGCTGCGCCTGGCCGTGGATGACATTGCCCGCGGCGGCCACGACGTAGTCGCCGAACCCCTCGAAACACCACGTAGGAGTTGTGAAGGCCGTGTACCCCCCGGGCTGCGACAGGTTCTCCCAGTTGCCGTAGAAGGTCGTCGCGGTCGAATTGCCGTAGTAGCGCAGCCCCCAAATCTTCTGCGCGGTCCCCGCGAAGATCTGCAGGCTGTTGCCGTACCTGAAAGCGCTGGCGCCGACGATCTCCGCATCGGGAAAGGCCGAGATGTTCGCGTTCCACTGGGCGTCGATCCGTACGCGGCCCGGCAGTGCCCGAAAGCCCTTGTCGCTCGGGATGAGGCCATTGCAGTCGACCATCACGCCCTTGGTGGTCGGCTCGACATCCGGGGCGAACCCGATCAGTTCGACCTCAGTCATGCCGCCCTCACGGCCGGCGCCCGGCCATAGCGCAGCCGCTTGCCAGCACGCTGCACCGCGGTGAGCGCGTTCGTGTAGAACGGCGTATACCGCGCGATGCGGTTGTCATCGCTGCGCGCGATCGCCGCCTCCAGCAGCGTACGGTACAGATACAGGTCCGGGTGGCTCGTCAACAGGAAATTCGGATCGCCGCCGATGATCGACGTGATCTGCGCCCAGTACGAGATGTCCAGGCTCACCGCCGAGCCGGGCGCGGGCAGCAGCTCGATCTGTGTGCCGATCAGCGCCCACCAGCGCGGCGTGCCGGTCGTGCCATCGCTGACCTTCGGCGCATATTCCTCGCCGATGAAGTCCAGCCGCGTGCGTCGACCGCCGATGTTCAACTGCACCCGCTGCATCTCCAGGAACCCGCCCGGCAGGTTCGTGAAGCGCGAGGAGGCCGCGAGTGCCTGGTTCGTCACCATCATCTGCGGCAGGCGCAGTACACGGTTGAACTCGGCCTCGGCCGCAGCAATGAAGTCGTCCATGTCAGCCGACAGGTCGCCACGCGGATAGCGCGACAGCGCGGCCGTCTTCAGACCGACATAGGTGTTGAAGCTGACCGCCATCAGGCCGGCTCCATCGTCAGACCGTACCGCCGGGCAAGGAAGCGTTCGAGCGTCGGCTGCGCGTGAACCGAACGGCCCATCAGCTCGTGCCACTCGACGGTGTTGTTCATCGCCTGGTGGGCTTCGTGCCACACCTGGTCTTCATCGCGGCCAGCCGTCTCTGGCCAGCACGGAATACCTTGCGTGAAGTGGTAGAGCTTGGCCGGTCCTGTGCTCTCCGAATACGGGATGCAGCGGTTCCACTCGGCCGGGAACTCGCCGACCTCGCCCCAGGCCAGATCCAGCAGCTTGTTGGCCTGGTTCTCGACGTAGTCGGGCGTCAGCACACGGCACAGCGCGCAATTGAAGAGCATCGCGCTCGGCCACTCGAAGGCCGGCTGATCCTTGGCTACCTGTACCGCGCCCGCAGCCGGCGACGCGCACTCGAACAACTCCGCGATGTCACCGTCGACCACCATGTCGGCATCCAGAAAGAGCGCGGTCCCCTTGAAGTCGCACAGCCACGGCACCAGGAACCGGCTGTACGTGAACTCCGTGAGGCCGCGGCGGGTGATCGGCAGCTGATCGATGATCAGCGGTGTGATCGCCACGGGCTGACTCGACCGCGACACGATCGAGTACTGCAGCACGTTGTAGGCCAGCGGCTGGCGGGAATCGGCACCGATGAAGACATTCAGCATTTGCACTCTTCCTTGAACTTGACAATGGCGTCCTTCAGCGCTTCGCGCTCGCCCATCCGCAAACTATCGGCGCTGGCGACGAAGATCAGCCGCTGGACGCCCTGGTAGCTCGCATCGAACTCCTGCCCGTCACGCTGCGAGTCGAGGCGGCGCTTCAGAACGACGCCGAAGAGCTCGAACGACTGGTTCATCGCGAAACCTCCGTACGGTGTCGATCCACGCCTCGCCCTGACGCTGCCGGAAGAGCCGGCAGCTCTTGAACCACGCGAACTGCTCGCCCTGGTAGGCGCCGAACATCCAGCCGTGCAGGGCCGGCACCAGCGTCACCGACGGCACGCCGAGCGCCCCGGCCAGGTGATGCACGGTCGTGGGTGGCCCCAGGACGAGATCCATGTGCGCCAGGTAGGCGGCGGTGTGGTCCACCGCCGCGCCGCGGCCGACAGCAGCCTGGAAGTGCTTCACCGGCAGGCCCGACGCCTTGATCTGCTCGGCGGCGTCGTCGCGGTACTGCAGCGAGAAGAACGCGTATTCCGAATGCGCCTCGATGAACGGCCGCCACGCCTCGATGCCCATCTCGCGCCGCTGGCCGCCGGTCGACGCCAGCCCGCCCGACCAGGCCAGACCGATGCGCGGCCTGTCGTCGGCCCACAGCGCCTGCAGGGCGTCGTACATCACCAGGAACTCGGGGTTCGCGGCGAGATAGGGCGTGCCGGGGCAGTCGCGCCAGTCGTGCCGGAAGATCTCCGGCAGCCGACCGATCGGGCACTGGTGCGTCCAGACCATCGGGTCGCACCAGGTGTTCACCTGCTCGTGTCGGGTGCCGTGCACCTCCACGGCCGGGAACGACCGGGCCAGCAGCGTCTGCAGCCGCTTGTCGCAGTCGAGCGCGACGCGCTCCGAGATCGCCAGCAGGTCCGGCAGGCACGAGGCATACATCACCTCGTCGCCCAGCCCCTGCTCGCCGTAGACCAGCACGCGGCAGCCGGGCTCTCCCTGCCACTCGGGTAGGCCGTAGTCCATCTGCTTCCTGTGCGGGCCGCCCAGGGCCTGGGCATAGCCTTTCCAGCCCTGCGCCCAGTCGCCCAGGGCGAGCCGTCCGAAGCCCTGCGTGATCGCCGCGCCCGTGTGCGTTGGGTCGATCGCCAGCGCCTGCTCGGCGAAATGGACCGCCCGGGCCGGCTCGGACGCCTCGACGTAGGTGGTGGCGATGTTCGCCAGGTACGGGGCGCAGTGCTTTAGCCGCAGCGCCCGCTGGAAGCACTCGCGCGCCTCCCTGGACCGCCACAGGTGCTGCAGCGACATGCCGAGGTTGTTCCAGGCCTCCGGCCGGCGCGGCGCCAACTGCGTGACGCGCAGGAAGAACGCGTGCGCCATGCCCATCCGGCCGGCTGCCGCGTGAATCGAGCCCATCAGGTACAGCGCTTCGGGATCGTCGGCCTCCTCGTTCAGCAACGCGTTGGCGAGCTCGAACGCCTCGTCGTGGCGATTCGCCTCGAGGTGCGCGGCAGCCAAGCGGTGACGATCAGATGTCGCCAAGGGTCGTCCTCAGATGCCGATACGCCGGGTCGCGGAGCTTGCGCTTGATCGCCTCGGTGTGGTTCGGGTTGTAGATGTCGATCCCTTCCTGGCGCCACTGCATGATGACGATCGTCGGGATGAAGGCGACGTGCTGGAACCCCGCATCGATCCCGCCGCGCTTGTGCTGCGGATCGGCCTGCAGGGCCTTGTTCTGCTCGAGCAGCGGCTCCACGTCCTGCGAGTAATGCAGGTGGAACTTGCCGTTGCCGAGCCATTCGAACTCGGTGGTGATCCCCGTGTAGGGGTCGTGATCCATGAACTGCCGCATCGGCTGATCGGGGCCGACCGAAGCCGGCCCCGCCTCCCGTCAGGCCGAGTACAGATCGACGACCTTGGCGTGCGCGTCCGGTGCGTCCAGCATCGGGCAGCCCTCGCCGATGATCATCCACTTCTCGGCGTCGCCGGTCTTGGCTAGCGGCACCGGCTTGAACCGGCGCAGCCACGCCCACGACATGTAGTTCGGATTCAGGATGAGCACGTTGCGCTGCCGGATGTACCGGTTCAGCTTGATCTTGTGCTCCCCGAAGTCCGAGATGTACAGGTCCACGCCGGCCACCAGCACGCCTTGACTGGTGCGCTTGCCCTCCACGTAGTTGCCGGCGAACTTGTTCGCACCCGAGAAGCCAGCGATCTGCTTCTTCTGGTACGTGTTGACGTGGATCTCCATCTCCTCGGAGCCGTCCGCCCACGCCAGTTCCAGCGCGGCCTTCAGCATGTCCTCGGTGAGGGTGGAGCCTGCGCCCGTGGCGGTGCCGTCGGTTGGGGCCGACCAGTCGCCGCCCGCGAAGCCTGCGGTCGTGCCGGTCGTGTTGCCCGCGCCCAGCGCCTTCACGTAGTTGCCAGCGATCATCGATTCGATGCCGGCCGCCGACCGCGCCGTGGCGTTGCCGCCGACCGACGAGGACTGGTTGGTCACGCAGAGATACTCGGCATCGCGCCGGATCTCCTTGCCGTACTTGACCGTCAGGCGGGCTCGTTCCGAGTCACGGCCGTACATCCGCACCGCTTCGGAGGTGTCCGAGATCAGCAGCGTCTTGCGCATGATCTGCGTGCGGTTGGCCAGCATCACCGTCGGGGTGGCGGTCGCAAACGCCGCGTCGTCGCCCTCGACCTGACGGTTGGCGGCGGCGGCCGCCAGGGCATCGGTCTGCCACTGGTGGTAGGTGTTCTGCGCCTTTTTCTTCTTCATCGCCGTGAAGACCGGCGTTTCCTCGGGCGAGATGTTGTTGATGATGTCCTCGACATCCTCGGCGATGCCGGTGATGTCCAGGGTGTCGGTCGTTCCTGCGACCTGGGCCATGAGCGAGCTCCTATCGTCGCCCCGCCGATCGGAACATCGCAGTCAGCGCTGCGGCCGCATCGTCTGGGCTCCCGCTGCGGGTCGCGCGATCCTTGAGTTGCGCGATCTGCCCGCGGGCACCTGCCTTGTTCACCGTTGCCGACGGACGAACCGTCGGAGCTGCTTGCGCAACCCGTTTCTGGGTCAGCGCCGCCGGGTTGGCCGCCTTCGACTTGCGGAACTGCATCGCGTCGTGCAGGACGCGCAGAAACCGCGGATCGAAGCGCGCATTGAGCTCTTCCACCGTGAATCCCGATTCGAGCGCATGGCGCACGACGTCGGCCTGGACCTGCTGATCCTTCCAGTTGGGGATTTCACGGGCGAGTTGCTCTTGCCCGGTGCTCAGAAGTTCTGCCTCAGCGGCCTGCTTCTGCTTCAGCAGCTCGGTGCCCTTGGCAAGGACGGCTTGTCGCACGGATTCGCGGACAGCCTCGAGGTCCTTGACCTGCTTGTCGAGCTCGAGATATCCGACCGGATCGGCCGTCGGGGCAGGCATATTCCCCTTCAACCGAGCGATCTGATGGTCGATATTCTGAATCTTCGCGACGTCCGGCGCAACTGCCTGCTGGATGTGCTGCTGCAGCTCGACGAACTTCTGCTGCTGCACGAACGCCTTTCGGCTGTTCGCCAGCTCTTCGGTCTTGGCGCGATAGTCGTCCAGGCGCATGCGGCCTTCGACCAACGCCTTCGGCAACTTGTAGGTCTTGCCGCGGAACTCGTAGTCCTGCTCGTCGTCGACCGGGGCGTCGGCGGCCGGCGCATCGTCCTTCGCGGCAGCGTCGTCCTGGGCGGACGGATCGTCGCCCGCGGGCGCATCGTCTTGCTCCGCTGCCGGCGGATCCTCGTCATCGATGACAGCGGCCGCAGGCGGATCGGCGGCGGCAACCTTGCCCTTGAAGAGCCCCTCCAGCGCGGCGGCGGCGGCCGCGTCGCTCATCCCCTGACCCGATTCCTCGAATGCTTCGCCGGCCATCATCGACCTCCTATTGCGCGTTTCAATTTCGACTTCGCGGCATCCCAGCGGGAGAGCTGCGTGTCGGCCATCCGGCCGGTTTGGGCCATCTTGGTGACGTGCGCGCGCACCCGGCGCAGGCACTGGATCATCAGCTTCAGGTGCTGCACACCCTCGGTGTCCCGCACCGGCGCGTTGATGAGCGCCTCGGTCATCTGCCGCTCCACCTCGGCGAATGACTCGCGAAACAGCGAGTCCTCCAGCAGCCGTGCGGCGCGCGCACCGCGCTCCGCCTCGCTGCGCAGCTTCAGTTCTTCGGATTCCTTCACAGCATCATCTCCGCAGCCGCGATAGCGGCCTGGTTGTCGTCTTCGATCTGTTGGCGCACCAGCAGCAGGCGGGCGACGAACTCGTCGCGAAAGCGCGCCTGCGCCTCGCGCCGCAGCGCATCGATCAGCGCCATCCGCTCGGCCAGGTCCTCGGCGGACACGGCGTCGGCCGGCGCATCGACCTCGACCTGCGGGGCTTGCCGGGCCGCCTTCCGGGCTGCGGCCTTGGCCTTCTTGACCGTGGCCGGCGGCGGTTCCTGGATGGCCTCGCGCTGCGCCTGGCCGGCGACCAGCGCCATCACCTCTTCGCGGGTGCCGGTGTAGCTGACGCCATCGATCGTCACGACGTAGCGCGGCAGCAGCCGCACACCGCGGCCGGCGGTGGCCGGCGGCGGAGGCGGTGTCGGCTCCGGCGGATCAACGCCGCCCGGCGCCGCCAGGACGCCCGTCAGCAGCCACAGAGCAATCACGATATCCGCCGAATGTATGGCCGCAGCAAGCGGATCGTCGTGTCAATCGATGTCGATATCGACAATTGCACAACCCACCCGAAGCTCACATATGCGCACGACGCATGCCCGGGCGACATGCGCCTGAGATTTTGCGCCGGTGCGTGCGGCGTGCCCAACCGCAGCGTGTCATTCTCGTTCACCGACGTCAGGTAGCCGGCGCCCGAATCCCACTCGTCGATGTACCACTGGTAGAACGGGAAGATGTCCGGCGCCCCCGCCATCAGAGCCGCGTAGAACGACAGCTCGACCACGTTGCCGCTCACCGCTGGTATCCGCCAGTTGTCTGTCATTCCGACGTACAGATACGGCCCTCCAGAGGTCGTGCCGGCGAGCCGCAGATCGATGTGCGGCCGGTTCAGGGACTGCCCGTGCGTGACCTCGACGTTGATGCCCGTATCGTTCCAGCCAGATGACGGATACGCCAGTGTCACGCCGCCGCCCGTGGCGTACGTGCCATTAGCCGCAGGCTCGCGCCACGCGCTATCTACCCAGTTCGCCGAATCCTCAGGCGCGAATCGCGTGGCCGTCGTCAGCCGCGTGAGACTGAAGAGGTTCATCAGTCACCCAGCGCCGCCGCCAGCCGAATGCTCAACACCTCCGCGTTGTCAGGCGTGTAGGCCGACAGCACGCGCACCATCGCAAAGAGCGACGTGGCCGCGCAGACGTAGGCCAGATTCAGCGCGATCGTGACCTCGCTGTTTGGCGAACTGCCGGCTGCTTGCAGCGTGCCCTGAAACGTACCCACCTTCTTCAACTGATCCGTGTCGCTCACGGTGAACGCCGAGTTGTCATTCACCTGCGTCGGGGCCGAATCGAAGAGTTGTACCTCGAATTGCAGCGATGACGCCTTGCTGCTGCTCACCATCGCCGTCATCAGCACGCCGCCTTTGCCGGCGCTCTTGGCCATGCTTGTGAACTCGATGTTCGCGGGCGATGACGTGGAGCTGGACCACGCATCATTGGCAGCGTACGCCGTCGTGTCGGCGGGCCGCGTCACGCTCACGCGCGGCGCGACGATTGGGGTGGTCCCGGGAGAATCACTGGCCAGCGTCACGCGCGGCGATCCGGTGCCGGTGGCTCCCGCACCCGTGAGCATCGTGTTGCCGGCCACCTGCGCGAGATTGGTGGCAGCGGCGCCGGCCGCGCTGACCGCCATCCGCTGGCCGCGTGTCGTCGCATCCTCGATGACGTGCACCTGCGACCGCTTGCTATCGACTCTGGCCGCCGCCGCGTCATTCTCAGTGAGCGCCGTACCGGCAGTTTCGTCGAGAATGAACCCGCCCATCATCAGCCGCGTCGTGCCGTCGGTGAACGCGGCGTTGTCAGCCAGATGCCCCTGATTCGTGATGTTCGTGACGGTGGTGACCGTGCCGCTTGACACAGTCACTGACTGCGTGGCCACGACAGGCTCGGTCGCGTACGCACCAGGCAGGATGCGCACGTTCATCGTGCCGCTGGTGTACGCGGTCGCGCGCACCCGGAAATTCGTATACGCATTGACCGAGCACTCCCACGAGTACGCGGGGGCTGCGGACAGATTGCCGGTTGTCAGCTCGACGGTGTTGGCATTGCTGCGCACCATCTGCACGGCGAACCACGACGTGCCGCTGTCGATCGAGGCCTCGAACGTGAGGTTGATCGTGCTGAACGTGCCGGTCACGTACAGGCAGACGTTCGACATCTTGCTGACATCGGTCGAAACGGTCTGGCCGTTGGCCGTGATCGTCCCAGTCGTCGCCGAGACTGAGCCCGGCATCGCTGCGACCTTGAGCCGGCCGTCTTCGTTGACCGCGAGCGGATGGTAATCGCCGTCTGCTGCCAGCGCGCTATCGGCGTCCGAGCGCACGCCTAGCGCCATGACGCCTACGTCGCCGCTTGCGTGCGCCGCGTCCTCGGCCTTACCCAGGTTGGTCGCACCCGTGCCGGGCGTGATCGCGTCGGCCTGCACGACGAACGTTCCGGCGTTCGTCACTGCGTGCGAGGGCACCGAGGCCAGCGATACCGGCAGCGTGCTGATCGCAGACGATCCGTCCGAAAGCCGCACGAAGACGGGTGTTCCCACCGGGGCATCGACCGTCAGACTGCCGCCCCCGTCCGTCGCCGTGATGGTGCCATCGACCGTCAGCGATCCGCCGTTGTCAGTGACGGGAACCGCGCCGCTGATGCCGACCGTCCCATCGACCGTGATGGATCCGCCGCCATCGACCACCGTCACCGAGCCTGACACGGCGACCGTGCCATCGACCGTCAGCGAGCCCCCGGCATCGGACACCGGCATCGGATTCGTGCTCGACAGATCGGTCGCTGATCCGTCCGCTCCGATGCTGATTTTCGTGCGCGGATAGTGCACGCCACCGATTTCGTCGGTCGCCAGCACGTCGGTGCCGGCGCCGGTGTTGGCCAGCGCAGTGAGGTTGTCTGCCATCGGTCAGTCCACCGCGACCGAGGCGACGATCCGCCCCGACGCATCGCGTTTGTGTTCGATCACCCGGGGTTTGCGGGCGGCCAGTTGCTGCACGGCCTGCGACAGCGCGTTGACCTCCTGGGTCAGCACCGCCACGGCCTGCCGTTCCTCGTGCTGCTGCTGCAGCTCGGCGTCGTCGTCCGTCGTCACGCCCATCTGCTGCGCCGCCTGACGCTTCACATCGCCGCGGCGGGCGTCCTGCGAGAGCGCGGCGGTCGCCATCCGCACCTGAGCATCCAGGAACATCTTCTCGCGGGCGGCCTCCCGATCCGCCTCGCGCTGCTGGACATCCGTGTCGATCTTCTTGGCTTCGAGCATTGCCCGAATCTGCTCGGACTGCTGCTTCTGCTGCATCTCGGCCTGTTTCGCCATGGCCTCGGGGTTCGGCGGCGTCTGCACGGGCGCGCTGTCGGGCTTCGTCGGGTCCTGCCAGTACTCGGCGCCGTTCTTGAAGCCCATCGCCTTCGTCATGTCGGTCAGCGCCTTGTACATCTGCTTCGGACCGGCCAGGTTGAGGCTGGCCACACCCTGCTGGGCGGTCGCGATCATCTGCAGGTTCTGCACCTTGCCGGCGGAATCGCCGGTACCCAGGCCGACCGACACCCTCAGGTTCTTGCGGGTCTTCCACTCGCGCGGGTTGACCGGTGTCCACTTCCCGAGCAGTTCCACGACGTCGGGCTTCTCACGGTGCTGCAGCACCAGCATGTGAATGTTGCGGAAGTGCTCCTTCACGCCCGTTTCGGCGAAGACGCGTGCGATCAGCTCGATGCGCTGGTTGGCCGCCGCCTGCAGCGCCGCTTGGCCAGCGGCCGTCTTGTTCAGGGTGTTGGCATCGATGCCCTGGTTGAGCCGCGAGACGCCCGTGCGTTCTTCCTTCGTGCCGTCCAGATACTCGATGAACTGCAGCACCTGGTTGCCCAGCACCGGGTGCATCAGCGGCAACACGGCGCCGCCCGGGTCGCCCCGCGTGCGCACGATGCCGCCGGGCCGGCTGGTCAGCAGGTCATCGAGGTTCACCCGGTCTTCGTCGACCGCGTACCGACCATTGTTGGCGAGCCACAGGTTGTCGATCTGCCCGCGCACCAGCATGGACTTGATGAGCTGCAGGTCCATCACCGCATCGACGACGGACATGCCTTCGTGGCGATGCGGCACGATCGTGGGCGTGAGCGCGGCCACCGTCACCCGCTGGTAGACGTCTTCGCGCAGGATCAGGCGCCCGACGACCAGGAAGCGTCGAAGCTCGGCGATGCCGTCGCCATCGGCGTCGACCTGCAGGAACACCGTGCGGGCCCGGACGACCCGCATGCTGGGGTCGTTGACGTTCTGCGTGTCGTCCAGCCGCCCCGGGTTGTTGCGGGAGCGGGAGGTTTCGACGACGTCGGAGCCGACGGTCGAGCGCTCGTCGGCCGCGATGTCATCGGGCACATCCAGGCCCATCTGCCGCAAGTCCGAGAGCGTCACATCCTCCCAGTACTCGACGAAGCCGCATTCCGCGAGACTCACCTTGTCGTGACGGGCGTCGACCAGCACGCGCTCGGGCGGCACGCACACCGATGCCACCTGGCCCTCGGTCTCGGTCACCCGGATACGCACGTCGTGGAACATTCCGTCGGCGTCCTGCACGATCTCGTGTTCCAGGATTTCGATGGAGTCGTCCTGCGCCAGCAGTTGCAGCTCTTCGTCGGTGAGGCCCTGGTATTGCTCCTCCGACACCTGCACACGGGTGTCCCAGTACGACAGCATGTAGCCGTTGCGGCCGAGCATCGCGTCCGTGAACCATTCGTACAGGCCCGTGAACGCATCGCCGCGCTCGAGCATCAGGTAGTTGATGTAGGCCGTCTCCTGGGCGGCCTGGTCGACGTCCTCCGGCCCGGTCGGCTCGAACTTCACGACCTCGTCGCCGCCGGCGAAGATCCGCATGAGCCCGGGTTTGATCCACTCGACGACCTCGAAGACATCGCGCGAGACGATCTGCGAGCGATCCTCGACTTCGTTGCCGAAGGGCTCACCCATGTAGTAGTCGAATGCCTTGGCGCGATCCTCGGACAACGTGGCCGACTCCGCCCGGGCCTCGCGGTCCTCGATGATGGCGATGATCTCGCCGTCGGTCATCGCCCGATTACGTGCGTTTGTAGCCATTCTTCGCGCGGCGCAGGCCGGTTGGGAGGTTGTCGTTCGCCATCTTTTCGAAGCCGGCCGGATCGACCTTGCGAAGCAACATCGTCACCTCGCGCGTCAGGTTGTCGAGGACAGCGCTCTGCTTCGCCACCTGGCCGCGCAGCTCGGCGATCTCGGCCGCCTGCCGTTCGGTGACCTGCCGCAGCGCCTGGATCTGGACGAAGAACTGGGCGCTCATCAGGCAATCCCCAGCTTCGGATAGACCAGCTTCTTCGCCTTCTCCGGCCGACTGGATACCACCGCGCGGCCCTCGCCCCCGCCCAGCACCGCGTACTGCAGCGCCTCGCACGGGTGGCTGTACTCGTTCTTCAGCGGCTTGTCCTGGTAGCGCTCGTCGCCGGATACCTGCAGGCGCTGGAACATGTACTTGCCGGCCATGCCCTTGCGGAGCATCCGGCAGCGCGGGTGGATCAGCAGCGCCGGCGTGCCGTCGACCAGCGTGTTCAGGAGCTTCGCCACCGCCTCGCGGCGCACGCTGAAGTCGTTCGTGATCGCCGGCACCGCGGACACGCCGTGCGCGGCCATAATGTCGAAGATCGTGCGTTCTTCCTCGTCCCCGGCCTGGCCCTGGTTGCCCGCCGGGTCACCGGTGATGCCGTGGACGCGCCACTCCGGATAATGCTCGGACAGCACGCGCTTGAGCTCCCCGGCGAACCGGATAGCGCCCATGCGGTCGCTCGTCACCTCGCGGTCGATCACCCAGCGCCCGGACGCCAGCCGCTGCCCGATCACGGCCGCCGGCGTGAGACCGAAGTCCAGGCCCAGGTACAACCCGCCGCGGCGGTCGATCGTGAATTCCCGCACGTGCATCGAGTCGACGAACTCGGGATAGACGACCTTGCCGTCGTTGACGAAGCCGTACTCACCATCGACGTAGACCTTGATCCATTCCTGGCTCTTGCCGGCCATCGCGCGTTCGTAGTACCGCTCCGGCAAGTTGGCCAGGTTCTCGGCGCCCGCCGATCTGCCCGACGGCTGGGCATGGAACGACCACTCGTCCGGCGTGTCTTCCTCGGCCGCCCGGTACCACCAGTGGTCCTCGTCGGGCGCGTTGGTGTCCATCAGGATCTGCGGGTCGGTGCAGCCGCCATCGCGCACCGGCGGAAAGCGCCCCACGCGGCCGGTCAGGCCATCGATGATCGCCTTCGGCACCTCGCGCGCCTCGTTTACCCAGGCGTCCGACAACTCCAGCGACAGCAGCTTGGCGACGTCCTTCGGCTGATCCAGCGCGATGAACATCACCTCCCAGTCGATTTCCTTGGTGACGATGCGGTGCGTCGGCGGCCCTTGGCCGACCCAGCTTCCGACCGTCGGCGGAATCCATTGGTGCCACGTCTTGATCGTCGTGGTCTTGAGCTCCGGGAACGTGTTGCGGATGATGGCGGTGCGCCGGTGGCGCCGGCCATCCGTGTGGCGGCGCTGCTTCTCGCAGTTGCGGATGAGCTTCATCACCGAGGCGGTCGACTTGCCCGACCCGATCGGCCCGCGGATGCCGCTGACGAACGCGCGATCGCGCAGATAGGCCTGTGCGACAGGACCGGGTGGCTCGTAGACGACCTCGCGGCGCATCAGCTCCGGCGCCCCCGCTTCGGCTTGTCCGGCGGGATCTCGTTCGTCGGGTGCGTCTCGATCGCCTGCACCTCGAATTCCTCGAGCATCCGGCGCCGCGTGGCGGCCGCCTCGGCGATCTCGTCGGCCAGCTTCAGGAACTGCTCGCTGGTCATCCGGGCGTGATAGTCCGGCGCCGGTACCGGCAGCGCGATCACGATCGGTCGGGGCGCAATGCCGTGCTCGCGGGTCGGTGCGACTTCTTCGCGCAGGGCAACGGGATCGATTTCGATGGACATTCAGTCAGGCTCCTTTGATCACGATGGCGAAGGCGTCGGTTCCTTCGCCGGCAGCGACGGTCATAGGCAATACGCGACCCACAAGCGTCATGAACGACTGCGGATTCTTGCGGGCCTGTTCGGCCAGATACTTCTGCCCCCCGACGTCAGCAAGCGCGCCCAAGATCATCTCCTTCAATGCGGCGTTGCTCTTGTTCGGCGTACCCTTCCGCCTGCCTCCTGTTTTGGGCATTCCTGCCGGGCGAGCCATAGGCAATCTCTCTAATCGTTTCTACTTTGGAATCCGGGCATACCCTGAGCGCCAGCAACAACCGCGCCGCATACACCCTCGTTCCAACAGCCTCGATCTCCCTGAGCCATTTCGGCTGCCTTTCTACTCGTTTGCGCCGCGGACCATTCCCGCCGGCACACCTGTTGAGGGCTGGACTCAGTTCTGCAATGCGCTTCCGCTCGGCTTCGTAAGCGGCTTTGTCAGTTGAAAACTCTCGCCAGATGCGTCCGCTCAATTTGAACTTCGCCATCTGTCGTTCGAGTCGCGAACCCGACCCCTTGCCGACGTAGCAAACAACGCCGGATGCATCGAGAAGCTCATAGACGTATGCCGCCATCAGCAGCGCTCGAGCGATTGGATCGGCTCCCGATTGTCCACAGATCAGCCTGCGGTTTCCCGCATATTTGCGAGGACGGTGCGATGCAGCGACAGCAGCGCTTCGCCGTCGTGGTGCCGCGGCTCGTGGCCGTACTGGCGCCAGCCACGGACGCGGGCCTCGGTCACGCCGAGGTGTTCGGCGATCCGCCCGGCTGTCCAGCCTCGCTGATGCAGGTCGACGAGGATGCGGTACCAGTCGGTCATCGGCGACCGGTCTCGGTGCCCGCGCCCGGCAGGTCATCGCCCTCCGAGGCGATGTCGGCCCCGCGAAAGAACGCCAGCACCAGCGCGATGCCGGCGATCCACAGCACGATCAGCAGGGCGGTCGTCATGGGAATGCGCACTCCTCTGTATTGGCCGGCGCCACGGTCGGCCCATTGATGGACCCCAGCGCCCAATGCGCGATCAGCGCCGCCTCGGCCAGGTCGTGGCGGAACTGCCGGGGCGTCGGCACGAACACCCGGCGGGCGACGTCGACCGCCGCGGCCTTATCCTTCCCCAAGCCATAGGTGCGCTTCCACTGCTGCGGCAGCGGCTGCAGGCACCCGTGGCAGAACACCAGCAGCACCGCCTCACAGATGCCGGCGGAGTGTCCCATCGACAGCAGCGTGGTCGGCGTCGCCGCGCCGCGGTGGCCCGCCGGGCCGCCAGCGAACGGCTGCATGCGTTCGACGGCGCCCAGCAGGTGCTCGCTGGCGAAGCCGTGGCGCACCGACCAGCCGCGCAGCAGCTCGTGCAGCGCGCGGGCGTCGACCTTGCGCTTGATGAGGCCCTCGCTGCCGTTGCTGCAGGTCGGCAGGGATCGTGCCTCGAGCAAGCCGCGGCGGCTGCAGACGGCGGCGATGGCGCCGGAGAGGCCGGGGTCGACACCGACGGCGATCATTCGTCGTCCTCGCCGGGTACGCGCTCGAGCATGCGTTCACTATCAGTGTCAGGCGACGTTGCGTCGTTGCAGGCGATAGCGTCGCAACTCATCGGCGTGTTGGTAGCACCCGGCGCCCATGGCCATCAGCTCGGCTTCCTTCGCCTCGATCTGCGCGTCGGTCATCTCGTGGATCGGAATCGCAACCTGGGTCGTTCCATCTTCAAATGCGTAGTGCGTCTGAAGCCGTTCGAAACCCTGAAGAATCAGTTGTCGGTCCGGAGACACTTCAGCCTTCGGTTGGTACCGATTGATGCGCTGCCGCACGTGATCCTGCACCTTGGCGCGACTCACGCAACGATGGAATTCGCTGTCATCACCATCGATGCCGTCATGGGCCGCCATGACTTGGTTCACGATCCAGTCTCGATTCAGCCGAGAACCGGACGAAACCAGCGGCGACACGATTCCCTCGATCTCGCGTGTAAGGTCTGCAAGCTTGTACATGGTCACTCCGGCAAGTTGGTTACGAACCGATCAAGCCACGCATCAACCGACGACACGTACTGACGCAGCGATGCGATCTCGTGCGACTTGAAAGCGCGGGCAATGCGAATGGGGTCGTGGGCACCGCAGTACTCGGCGAACCGTCTCAACGCGCCCTGCGCCTCGGTTGCGCGGGCGTAGTCCGCTGGCGCGATCTCGCCAAGGTCGACCAATGGCTTCGGCCGCGACTGTCGACCCTGCTCGGCCAGTTGCGTCACCGTTGGAGGGCGATCGCTCTCGATCTGCCGCTCGAACTCCTCCGGCTGCTGCTCGGCGAAGGTGGCGACGCGAAGAGCGGTGACCTTCTGGCGCTCGGACATTCCGGCTTGTTCAGCGGCTTCGGTGCGCGTGATATTCGTGACGGTGCCGTCAGGAATATCCGCCGACGGCCGCCCGCGGTTGTTGTCTGGAATCTGCTTCAGCAGTTCCCCGCACCGCGCAATGGCCCGGCCTTGAATCCGATCAGCCATCTTGCGCAACTGCTCGTCCTTGGCCTGCTTCGCATAGCTCGCCAGCGCTTCGGCCTTGTCAGCCCACTGCTGGCACTCATCGATGCGAGAACAGTCAGTCAGGGCCAGGACTGCTCGCTCGTACACGGCCGGCAGCCGCGCCGAATCGATCGGTATGGATTGCAGCGCGACAACAGACGGGACGGCGCTCATTGCAGTAAAGTCCCTTGCAGCTCGCCCTTGACGCGGCGATGCCGCTGCTGCCAGTGCTCGCGCGCGTTGCTGCCGCGGGTGCGGATGGGGATGAGGATCATCGCGCCCGCCACATCTGCTTCCACATCGCGCGGATCTCGCCGGCCACCTCCGGGTGGTAGCGCATGAGCCACTTGCTGCGTTCCCGAACCATCGTCATGTCTGCCGCCTCGAAAAACCGCCGATTGCACTCCAGGCACGTCGTCGCCACGAAAGCGCCGGCCGCGCAGTGGGGGCATTTCACCTCCATAGATCGCCACCGGCCTCCAAGTCCGCGATCAACGCCTCCGCCTGCTGTTGCCCGTACACAATCAGAACAGGCACACCGAACATCCCGTATCGCGCGCCCTGCCGCGTGCCGTTCCATCCCGCTGCCGACTTGTGAGTCATCGGCGCTGCCTTGACCTCAATGATTCCGACCAACCGGCCGCCGTCGAACTCCGCGAGATCGAACCGGCAGTAAGCCAATTTCGGCTTTCCGCTCGGATACCGCGGCAGCTTCCCGCCGGGGAAGCGGACCTTCACCTCGCCACGAACGTTTCGCCCTAGTCTTCGCAGTTCGTTCCACAAAAGCGCCTGCACCTCGAATTCCGTCGGCGCGTCCCGCTCGACAATTTCCCCATTCTCTTGTCTCTCAGCGTTGTTAAGCACCTGCTTACGCCCCTTCCGCTCTTGGTGGGCAGACCTAGCCACCCAGGTCTGCCTTCACGTACCGCTCCCGGAGCCGCACGACCCGTCAGTCTTTCGGTCACGGGCACTGACTTCGCCACCCGTCCTGCTGTTTCAGACCTTTCCATCCGGTAACAGGCTCCCCACTTGCCGCCGCTGGTTCCGTCCTGCCGGCAAGCTGTTGATGTCGGTTCGATCTACATGGCCGACCTCATCAGCTCCGCGCCTGCATCAGCTTCTGGCACACCGCGAGCAATCCGAGCTCGCAATGCAGATCGTTGGCATCCCAGCCGACGGCATCGGCCATGCAGTACGGCAAACCCGTCGCCCTCGCTGCCTCCTCGCCGACCCCGGACTCGTCGTGGTCAGCGAACACGATCGCCCGGCCTCGCATCAGCGGCGCCACCAGCATCAGGTTCTGAGCGGAGAAACACACCAGCACCGCGGCATTCAGGCGCAGTTGCTGAACCGCGAGTTCGATCGACAGCCCGGTCGCGAATCCCTCGCACAGGATCGTCTCGCTGCCCCGCCCCAGGCGCAGTACCGCGCCCTTGGCACGCATGCCGGGGAACATCTTCTTCTCCCACCGGCGTTCATCGGGCAGCCAGCGAATGCGCTGCAGCCCGGTCAACTTGTTCGATCGCGCATCGCGCATTGGCACGAGCAGCGATTCGTCGGGATGGCACAGAGCCCTGACCCCAGGCAGCCCCTTGAATCTGAGATAGCCATGATGATCGAGCTGGCACTCGGCCAGGATGGCCGCCGCATTGCGTGCGGCCCGCCGCTGCCGATCGAGCTGCCGCTGCCACTGGGCATCGCGCTGAGCGCGCCAGCGGGCCTTGTCGTCTTCGGTCCATTCGCGGGCGCCGCGAAACCATTGGATCTCGCCCCCGTCGTCCCAGGCCATTGCCCAGCCGCGATCCCCGTCCCACAGGAACGCGCCGTTTTTCGCGCGCGGATGCGCAATCGTGGCGCAGCGCTGGATCTTGTCGCTCGGTCGAGCCGCAACGATGTCCAAGCCGCAGGCGCGCGCGAACGTGACGAATTCGCTCATGCGGCCCGCCTCTTGGAAAAGGCGATGTTCATGGACCGGATCTTGTTCAGCACCGCCCGGGTGATGACGACGTTCGGCGTGGTTTCGATGTCCCAATCGCGCGGCGGCCAGGAGCCGGTCATGTCCTTGAACAGATGCGAAGCCCGACCGCGCTGCCGCTCGGCCGCGGAATGGGCGCGGGCGTACGTCGCTACCTGCTCCCATAGGTGCCGGCGGTCGTCGGCGAGCTTGGTCTTGCCGAGGAATACTTCCCGCATCTCGCCAACTTCGTGTTCAACCAGCGCCGCACGCGCCGGCTGAAAGCCACAGGCGATGCACCGCCGGCCAAAGGGCTTGAAGCCGCAGGACGGGCAGGCGACGATTTCCTTCTCCTCATCGTCGCGCCGGATCGACTTGTCCAACTTCTCGCCGGCGTCCAGGGCGTCCAGGCCCTCGTAGAAGATCTTCGAGTAGTCATCGGCGAACCGCACGATGTTCCCGCTGTTGTGGACTAGGAGTCCTTCGCAAGTGAAGCTATTGCGGGGTCCGCAGTCGAGAACGTCCCATACTTCCCTTTCGGCTTGTGAGAAGGTTTCGCCCACCGCTCCACGATTTCCACGAACGAAAGACCAGAGGAAAGCAGCGCCCGCAGCGATGCATCGGCGTAGCGCACTTCCGGATGCAGCAGCCGGAATTTGTGCATCAGCGGAGTCCACTTGCTGACTCGCGTGTTGTTCATGTTCTGCTGCCGGGTGGACCACTGAATGTTCCCCGGCTCGTAGTGCCCATTGTTGTCCTTGCGGTCCAACTCCACCACCTCCGGCTCCGCCGGTATGCCAAGGTTGTCCCGCACCCACAGTGCGCAGGTGGTCACGGAGTCGAAACGGAACTCGATCCCCCTGCCGCCGTAGTCCTTGAACCGGCGATCCTTCGGATTCGTGCAGCGCTGCTTCATGCTGTGCGCCCGCGCATACAGCCATTTTGGAAACTGCACCGGCTGATTGCAGGCTCGACAACCCTTCGTGTGCCCGCCCTGCAAGTTCGTGAGCGAGATTACCGAGCGATACCCACAGCCCACGCACTCGCAGAGCACATGAACGAATCGCCGCTCCCGCTGCCCCAGCCAAAGCAGGTCCGGTGAAATAACCATCACGCTCCCGAAGCGCTGTCCGACCAACTCCGGTTGTGATGATGCGCGCCTGTTCGTCGGCACACTGCCCAAGCGTGCGCCAACCTTGCGCTGTTTTAACGGGGTGGTCTGCGGTTGCGGTAAGACCGGCGTACTGGATGACGGGTTTGATGCCACGAGAAATTACTCCTTTGTGGGCGACAAATTCGTGCCCATCCCAGAGTTTATCAGATAGTAATATTTCTTCAATACAGACTAATCCACGGTGGGTAAGCACGCGCTGGCCTGTGGCTATGCAATGGTCCAACAGGATGCAGTCCTGCTTGCCGGTCTCGGGCGAAGACCGCAGGCCGCGCCCCCACATCTGAATCGCCGTGGAGAGCGATTTTCGCAACGGCCGGCAGTCGACTACGCACCCGACGTCCTTGACGTCGAACCCCTTGGCGAGCGCCTCGACCGACACCAGCACCCGCAGCGCCGAGTCGGGCTTGCGGTACTCCTTGAGCAACTGTTCGCGCTCGGCGGCTGTCGTCAACGACGTGAACACCGCCGCCATGACCCCGGCCTCGTTGAATTGCCGGCAGATTTCCTCGCAATGCTTGATCGTGGAACCGAAGACGATGGTCTTGCGCCCCTGACCGTACTTCGACCACTCGGTGACGACATCGCCGATGATCGCCATGCCGCGCTCTTCGGCGGCCTGGTCGGTCCATTCACCGCCGGCGGTGGCCGCGCCGGCCATGTTCGCGCGGGTGCAGGTGAACGGCTTCATCGGCACGAGCACCCCTGCGTCGGTCAGCTCCTTCATCGTGGTCGCGTTGACCAGGTTCGAGAACAGCTTGCCCAGACCCGGGGAGAACGGCGTTGCTGACAACCCGATCACCGAGGCGGCACAGGTCTGGATATGCTCGGTCCAGACGGTCATCTGCGTGTGCGCCTCATCGATCACGATCACTTCGGCGCCCGGCCATTCCCGTCGCGCCAGCGTCTGGGCTGATGCGATCTGAAACGGCATCGCCGGGTCGTACCGCCAATGATTGGCCTGCAGCACTGAGTGTGCCGACAGCCCGTAGGAATCGGCAACCTCGCTGGTCTGGTTGATCAGCGTCGTGCGATCACAGACGAAAATGGCGCGCTTTCCGCGCTGCAGTGCCTCGTGGATGATGCGCAGCCCCAGGTAGGTCTTGCCCGCGCCCGTGGGCGCCGTCATCAACTGGTTCTTGTGCCCAGCCCGACGCCCTTGGCGCAACAACTCGTGCGCGCGCTCCTGGAACACCCGTGGCTGCGGAAACGTCGCGTTCGCGTAGTTGGGGGCGTCGAACAGGTTCACGCGCCCCCCTTCAGCTTCTCGTACTTGCGCTGCCAGCTCTTGGCCGCCCGAACCGCCTCGTTCTTCTCGTTCATCAACCCGTTGATGCGCTGCCGGGCGATGACGATTTCCGCGCGCAGCCGCTTGTTCTCAGCCAGCAGCGGCGCCAGCTTGTCGTCGGACTCGAAGGCCGCCGCCATGGAGGCGTTGTCGGCAATCGCTTCCTCAGCGTCCTGGGCGACCTCGGCAATCCGCTCGACCAGCACCGCGTTCTCAGCCTGCAGCTCGGACACCCGGGCTTGGAGCGTGTCGGTCTTGGATGCCCGTGGCGCCGCCGGTTTCGGTGCGATGGCCTGGTTCACCGACAGCTCACCGGCCTTGATCGCCTCGACGGTCTCGGCCGGCAGCTCGGCGAGCTTCTGGACGCGCGCCGAGGTTTTCTTGTCGATGCCGAGATCGGCGAGCGTCGCAGAAGGTTTTTCTGGCGGTACCGATTTGGTACCGCCAGAAGAATCGCGTCCGACAAGCTGTCCACGCGTGCCAATCGCTTTCGGTGCGGCGCGCAGGAACTCGCCCAGCCGGCGCTCGGCATCCAGCTTCAGCGCCTCGGCCTTGCGGCGCGCGTCGACGAACTCGCGCCCGAGTGATTTCGCATAGGCGATCGCGGCATCGGCGATCGCGATGACCTGCTTGGCCTGGTCGGGCGTTTCGACCACGGCGAGCGCCTGTTCGATCTTGCTGATTCGGGCGGGCAGGGATTCGGTCACGCCACCCCCCGCAACCGCCGGAGCTGGTTGAGTTCCTGCATTGCCCGCTGCATCACATGCGTCATCGCGTCAGGCGGCCTTCGCGGGTTCGGGGGGCGGAGTAAGCCCAAGCGCCTCAGCCGGCAGCGTCCTGCGCGCGATCGCCGCATGTACGCGATCCACCAGCCGGGGCGGCAATACCTCTGGCCACTGCGTCACCGCAGACGGGGTGATGCCGATCGCCGCCGCCGCTTCCGTGACGGTGCCGCCCAGCAACTCGATCGCCCTAGCCTTGTCCATTCGCGCACCTCTGACGCGGCTGGAAAATCTCACCGCCTCCCGCAGCAGCAGGCGCTGGACTGACGGTGCAAGAGCACTCACAGGAGCGCGCACGTCGGCTGTTGTCCGCCAGCACCAGCGCAAAGCCGACGTACGAGATCACTACGCCGATGATGACGATCGGGAGAAGCAGCGGCCAGTCGCCGCTCGACGAGAAGAGCCGGATCGTCAGCATGCCGGCGAAGATCACCACGCCGATCGCCATCAGCCCGGCGCCGATATGCTCGGTGGTGAGTGCCATCAGTCAGCCCTCGCAGCAGGCTCGGGGCGGCGGTCGGCGGCGCCGCCAGCACGGATGAACGCCCAGTCCACATCCGGCCGCAGTACCTCGCACCGAACACCGGTGGCCCGCTCTACGTCGGGACATCGTTCGGCAGGCACTTGCCTGTCAACCCAGTTGGCCAGCCGCTGCGGCGAAACGGACAACTCCGCCGCCAAGGCGGTCAGCCCGATTCGGTCGACGGCAGATTTCAACGCGCTCATCCGCCAATTACACACCATGTTTAGATAAGAGTCAACGCTGTGTGTAACAAATCACTTCACGTTTTGTTTAGGCTTGGAGCTTCGAGTGCTGGCGCGGCAAGACTACACAACTTGTTGACAACACGATAAACATCGTGTGTAATCTCTCCATCGCCACGACAACCGCACCGCGGTGTTGGCAGATTGGAGGAAGCGCAGGTGTCCACCGAACAGCAGTCCGTCTCCGCCGGCCCGGCTGGGCCGATCCAAGCCGCCAGCGACGCGCTGCGCGAGATCCTCGCTGACACACGCAAGTCCGTAGAGCGGCGCCGCGAGCTGCTGGACATGCTGCTCTACCAGCGCCCCGATACCGCCATGCGCCTTGCCGTCGCGCTGGAGCTGGTGTTCTGGCACGACCTGGCAGAGGGCATTCAGGCCATGGTCGTGCGCGAAGTGGCCGGACAGCGGGAGGCGTGATGGCCATCGAGATCCTGAACGCCTACGACCCGCGCGCCTTCACCGACGCGCTGCTGCGCCCGACCGACGACATGGACGTGGCGCTGGCGATGTCCGGCACCGACATCCTGACCGAGTTCGGCGCCGATCCGCAGGTCGAAGCCGCGATCGCAGCGATCCTCGACGGTCTGGCCGACTGCAGCCTCACGGCGGCCACGATTGCGCACGTTGATCTGACGCAGCGGCTCAGCGTGCTGGTCGGGCAGCGGCGGCGGGTGGTGCGCGAGACGGTCGAGTCGGAGGTTCGGGGATGAGTGAAGACCTGAAGCCCATTCCGGTCGCGGCAGCAAAGCGAATGGCAGACGAGTTCGGCTACCACCAAGTGGTGATCGTTGCGCGTCACGTCGGCGCCGCCGGCCGTGAACACGTGACGACCTACGGGGTCGATGTCGCCCACTGCGAAGTTGCCGCCAAGATGGGCAACTTCTTCAAGTACAAGCTCATGGGGTGGCCGCCCCCCGAGCATGAAGATTCCCCGTTCTCACAGGCCGCGCAGGACGTGCTGGCCGAGCGCCGCCGGCAGGTCGAAGTCGAGGGCTGGACGACGGGGCACGATGATCAGCATGTCGACGGAGACCTAGCGGTAGTAGCGGCCTGCTATGCGATATCCGGCGGCGATGAGCCGCCGCCCATGTGGCCGTGGGATCCGTCGTGGTGGAAGCCGACAGACGACCGCCGGAATCTCGTCAAAGCCGCCGCCCTGATCCTCGCCGAAATCGAGCGACTGGACCGCGCCGCGGCGCGGCAGGCGGCGGAGGTGCGGCAATGAGCGACGAACAAGCCGCCCTGGAGCGTGATGCCGCCCGCTACCGCTACCTGCGGCGGCACATGCCGGAATGGCATCTGGACATGGGCAAGCCGTGCACCGAGGCGCTGGCCGCAGTGCTCGACAGGCACGTCGACAAGGGCATGGCGATCGCGATCGAGCGCGACGCCCGAAATGCTGAGCGGCGCGCGAAGCGACTGGAGGTGCGCAATGGCTGAGCACACGCCCGAAGTCGAGGCTCTTCTGCGCAAGGCGTTCTCGGCCTTCGTCAAGCGCACCCACGTCCGGTTCGCGCCTTACATCGATGCTGTCGATGACGCCTATCGAGTGTGGCTGGTAGACCACCCCGAGGAAGTTCGGGCCGCACATGCGGCGTGCCACGCGGCGTCAGGGTTGAACGTCACCGGAGACAGCCATGGCTGACCATCCGGCGACCTTCACCGGCCACACCCTGCAAGGCCCGGTCCACGTGTGCGTCGAGCATGCGCAGAAGCTGGAGCGCGTCATGCGCGCCCTGGGCGTGCGCGTGATGTTCACGGCCGCGCCAGACGGCGCCCAGTGTTCCAACTGCGAGCGCCAGGCGCAAGAAGCAGCGCAGGACGTCGGGGGCAATCATGGCTGAGCGCAACACCGGCGGGCCGGCGTTTCCCGTGCGCCACCAGAACCAGGGCGATCGCAACTGGATCACGCCCACCGGCGATGTCATCCCACCAAGAGGGTGGGCAGTCGGGTTCGGCATGACGCTGCGCGACTACTTAGCCGCGCGGGCGATGCAGGCAGCGCTGACGAATTGGCCGGCGGATGCCGGGGACTGGATGCGCGAGCGCGCCGAGCTGGCGCAACGCGCCTACGCGATGGCCGATGCAATGCTGGAGGCCCGCAATGCTTGACCACGCCGTCGAGTGCGACATCGAGTGGGTGGACAGCGGCGACTACGGTCCGGGCGACGAGAGCGAGGCGATTCGCGCTTGCGTTGGTGATAGCGCAGTGCTGGATGCGGCGATCGAGCGAGCACATGAGGCAGCGAAAGCGTTGCGCGCCGAGCTAGAGCGCGCGTGCGGGAGGGGAAATGTCTGACCCGATCATCGGCCGCTATGCCGACTGCCCGCCCAGGCGCGTGCTGCGCTCGCTCAACAGCGGGTACCAAGGCGATTGGCAGTCCTGGGCCGGCACGCCGCGTCAGATGCGCAGGCTCGCGGAAGCCCGGCGCAATCCCGAGTCAGCTTGGTGGTGGTCGCACGCCTACGCCGCCTGCGCGGGCGCTGTCATTACGTTGCTGCTGGTGTCGCTGTGAGCGGAATGGATGGCGCATGGTGGGCTCAAGTCGGCCAGCGTGAGGAATACGAATTTCGGTGTGCGTCGACCGATGACAGGCGCGTTCAGGAGAGAGCAATGGCAATCATCGCATCAGACACCGGCGGCACCTTCCGCCCCGTGCCGCAAGGCGTTCACATGGCCCGGTGCTATCGGGTGGTGGACATCGGCACCCAGGAAGTCGAATGGGAAGGGGACAAGAAGCTCCAGCGCAAATGTGTGATCGGTTGGGAATTGTTCGGCGAAGACGAAGCCGGCCAGCCGCTGATGGACCCCGAGACGACGATGCCGCTCACGATCAGCAAGCGGTACACCGTCAGCCTGGGTCGCAACGCCAAGCTGCGTGCAGACCTGGAGGCATGGCGCGGTCGCGCGTTCACGGATCAGGAGCTGAAGGGCTTCGACATCGGCAATCTGTTGGGCGCGTACTGCATGCTGAATGTCACCCACAACAGCCGCGACGGCAAGACGTACAGCAACATTGCCAGCATCAGCCCGGTGCCAGCGGCGATGAAAAATCACAAGCCGACGGGCATGCACCCGAACGAACTGTTCGATCTCACTGAGCCTGACATGAAGCTGTTCGAGCGCTTCCATCAGAAGCTGCAGGAGATCATCCAGCAGTCGACGGAATGGAAGTCGCGTGGTTCGAAGTCCAATGTCGCGACAGCCAGCGGCAGCTTGGCTGAAATCGAGGAAGACATACCTTTCTGATGCGCCCCAATCGCGTCAGGAAGGCGCTGCAGGTGCTCGGCGGGTGCGGAACGACTCAAGACATCACCGAGCACTTACGCGCCCGTCCTGGCGCAGTGTCTGCGCAGATTTCAGGAATGGTGAAGCGTGGTGATCTAGTACGGGCAGGAAGTAAGGTGGTCTATGCAAAGCGTCGACATGGACGAGTGCGAATCATCGCAGCGATCTGGAGGCTTGCGCGAGCCGACACGATCGGACATCCAGAACCGGCGGATGTGGGCAATGCTCAACGACGTTTCGCGCCAGGTGATCTGGCATGGCGTGCGGCTGCGCCCCGAGGAATGGAAGGACGTGTTCTCGGCTGCGCTCAAGCGGCAGAAAGTCGTTCCCGGGATTGATGGTGGTTTCGTCGTGCTTGGCGCTCGCACCAGCAAGATGACCGTCTCCGAGATGGTCGACCTGCAAGAGCTGATGTCCGCGTTCGGCGCCGAGCGCGGCGTGAAGTGGAGGGATGATGAATCTGTTTGACATCGCGGCGGCGTATCGGCAGATGGCCGATCGTCTGAGCGACTTGGACCTGGACGACCAGACCATTGCCGACACGCTGGAAGGCGAGTCCGGTGCGCTCGAGGTCAAAGCCACCAACGTGGCGGCCGTTTGCCGAAACCTCGAAGCGTCGGCGGCCGCGATCAAGGAAGCCGAACATCAGATGAAAGCGCGGCGTACCGCGATCGAGAATCGCGCGGCCCGGCTGCGTCGCTACCTGCTGGACGGTATGCGCTTGGCCGGCATCAGCAAGATCGAGTCGCCGCACTTCGCGATCAGCGTTCGCAAGAATCCGCCGGCCGTCGACGTGTTCGAGCCTGGCTTGGTGCCGGCTGACTACATGAAGGACCCGCCACCGCCACCGCCCGAAATCGACAGGAAACTGGTGATGCAGGCGCTGAAAGAAGGCTTCGATGTGCCCGGCTGTCGGCTGACGCAGGGCGAGCGCGTCGAAATCAAGTAGTACGGCATTTCTTTCAGCCATGTTTCGGACATTAAACGGAGAGTCAAATGGAAGCACGTCAATTGAAATCGGTTCGACAGGGGGATGTCTGCTTGATCCGGATCGAGAAGCTCCCTGCGGGCTGTGTCGAGGTTCTGCCCGAAGGCGACCGGGTTGTGCTCGCGTACGGCGAGGTGACATTTCACAGCCACGCTGTCTACGGCGTGACGAAGGAGGCGCCGAAGGTGCGGCTCTGGTCCGCTGGCGCGGAGCGGTTCCTGCAGGTGCTGACGCGCTGCGAGTTGGTTCATGAGGAGCACAGCGCCGCCGTACTCGAACCCGGCACCTACCTCCTGCCGGGGCAGTACGAGCACACGGAGGAAAACGAAGTTCGGAAAGTCGCCGACTGACATGCGCATCGACACCATCACCGCCGAGCAGGCGGCCCGCATGCCAGAGTACGTGCGGCGCTGGATCGATATCGGGCTGTCGACGAAGCCGGTCGACTTCGACCGCGCGACCGCCGCAGCGCTGCGCGCGTACAAGCTCTGCAATCTCGATCGGCCGATGATCGTGCTGCGGATGCAGTCGCCCTACGGCGCGACGCTGGGCGGCATTCTCGCCTGGGTGCTGCTGCGCAACCTGGCGCAACGCGGCGGCCCGCAGGTCAGGGATCAGGTCAGGGATCAGGTCAGGGATCAGGTCAGGGATCAGGTCAGGGCTCAGGTCTGGGATCAGGTCTGGGATCAGGTCAGGGATCAGGTCGGGGATCAGGTCGGGGCTCAGGTCTGGGATCAGGTCAGGGCTCAGGTCAGGGCTCAGGTCAGGGCTCAGGTCGGGGATCAGGTCTTGGCTCAGGTCTTGGACCAGGTCGGGGCTCAGGTCAGGGATCAGGTCAGGGATCAGGTCAGGGATCAGGTCTGGGATCAGGTCAGGGATCAGGTCTGGGATCAGGTCTGGGATCAGGTCAGGGCTCAGGTCTGGGCTCAGGTCTGGGCTCAGGTCAGGGATCAGGTCAGGGATCAGGTCAGGGATCAGGTCAGGGATCAGGTCAGGGATCAGGTCTGGGATCAGGTCGGGGCTCAGGTCGGGGATCAGGTCTGGGATCAGGTCAGGGCTCAGGTCGGCCCGTCGCTGCGCGACGGGGTCTACAACAGCGGGTATGTCGACGCATTCAGCTCAGCTCACTGGGCGGCCTACGTCGGTTTCATCCGCGATGTGCTCGGCTGGCGCGATCCGATCCTGGAGAAGCACACGGTACTCGAGCAGATCACCGAATCCTGCGGCTGGACGTGGTGGCATCAGAACGTGCTGGCGATCTCCGATCGCCCGGAGCTGCTGCATCGGGACACCCGCGGCCGGCTGCACAGCGCGTCAGGGCCAGCGATCCGCTACCGCGACGGCTGGGCGCTGCACTACTACCACGGCGTGCTGATGCCGGCCGATGCAATCGAGGATCGCTCGACGATCACGGTCAAGCGCATCCGCGACGAGAAGAACGCCGAGGTCCGTCGCAGCCTGATCGAGCTCTACGGCTACGAGCGGTACGTGCAGGACGCGAAGCTGAAGATCGTCGACAAGCGGCCTGCGGACGATCCGATCGTCGGCCTGCGCACCGGCCGGCTGCTGCGCGACGGCGACATCTACTTTGTCGACGTGCTCAACAGCACGCCGGAGCCAGACGGCTCGGTGCGGCGCTATGTGCTGCGGATCGATCCAGCGGCGTATGACGGCGAGGCGTCGCGCAACCTGCATGCGGCGGTAGCGTCGACATGGCGAGTGGGCGTGGATCACCGGCTCGCGTTCGCCGACTGGCGCGACTATCGGCCGGCGTTCGAATCATGAGCGGGTGGATCGACGAAATGCTGGAGCGGCTGGAGGGCGAGCCATGACCGACATCACGACCCTGCGCGATGCGCTGCAGGAGCTGGTCGACCGCGATTGCCGCGTCTTCGATCGGACGCTCGAGATCGCGTTCGAATCGAATGACCGAGCGTACCGGGCGGTGCGCTTGGCGCGCGAGGCGTATCAGGCCGCAGAGGCGCCGGCCCCGATGACAGCGGCCGCCACCGACGTGCTCGCGGAGCGCCGGCGGCAGGTGGAGGCCGAAGGCTGGACGGCGACGCACGATGATCAGCATCGCAACGGAGAACTGGCGGTAGCGGCAGTCTGCTATGCCATCTACATCGACAGTGAGCCGCCGCGTATGTGGCCGTTTGATCCGACTTGGTGGAGGCCAGCGGGCATTGGCGCGGGTTTCGGGCCGGATCGCCACCATCCGGAAAACGCAACGGCGAGATGATCTGCCCCCATGATGCCCCCGGAGCAGGCCACGAAATCGTGCGAAATTCTGCTTGACATATC
>Ga0268298_10000680_pt1 | contig 43230 bp, 40 predicted proteins | sample WWTPWeurt_MetaG_FD_194462 | JGI IMG/M metagenome (GOLD analysis project Ga0268298, IMG submission 194462) | Activated sludge microbial communities from WWTP in Nijmegen, Gelderland, Netherland - WWTP Weurt | ecosystem: Engineered > WWTP > Aerobic digester > Activated sludge | place...
CCGAAATAAATGCAGCTCCGCCAGCCATTCCAGCCATTCCAGCGCCTATTTGCCTTCCAACATCCAGATGGTCATGGGATCCTGCGCACCGCTAAAATATTTATCCAGCACTCGCTGGAAGGGCGAGTCGGGCTCAGAGATCGCCACAAACAAACTCATACTGGACTGCAGCCCCTGATCATCGGGTGAAGCGAATATATCATGCGCCGAGTGGCCCTCGATCGCCAAAACAGCCTGGGTACACTCCAGCAGCCTGGCCCCCAGCAGCGGATGGTTCAGGTAATGTCGGGCTTCCTCCAGGCTCCGAATCGCAAATTCTTTTGAGATCCGGCTTTTTCCCAGCCCCTCAAACTGCGGGAAGATGAAACTCATCCAATCAGTCAGCTTGAGGCCATTTTTCAGCTCTGCCAGAATCTTGGGGTATGTTTTTCTCTGCGCTTCGACGAAACGCTTCAACTTAAATTTGTCTGTTTTTTGCATGCACACTTATCTTTCTTTCACCTGTCCGGTGAGGGAGCAGATTCATTAATTGCCTTCCAGCAGCCAGATTGTCTTAGAATCGCGCTCGCCGGCATAATATTTATCCAGGACGCGCTGGAAGACCGAGTCTGGCTCGGAGATATACGCAAACAGCGTCATGCAAGACTGCAGCTTCAGATAGTCGGGTTTCCCCATGATCTGATAAGCTGTCCGCCCCTCCACAGCCAGCAAAGCCTGGGCGCACTCCGCCAGTCTGGCGCCCAGCACCGAATGCGCCAGGTACTGGCGAGCCTCTTTCAGGCTCTTGATGGCATAGGTCACAGACATTTCGCTGCTGCCCAGGCCGTCAATCTGTGGGAAGATGAACCACATCCAGTGGGACTGCTTTTGCCCTTTGCGCAGTTCGGAAAGGGCGGTTGGGTAATACAGTTTTTGCTGTTTTAAGAAGCGGTCCAATTCAAATCGGTCGGATTTTTCCATCATTGCTCCATCAGAGATTCAAGTATTTTGAGAGCGCCTTAGAGATTGTGAAACGATATTCGTAATAGATTCAGAATACAAACTATATACCAGCACCCCAAAAATCACAAAAACGTTTAACCAGGTTTCAACCTTCAGAAAAGGCGGGTCAGTCATGAAAGAGATGTTTGGGTTGTTCACCAAATATTTTACGGGGGCAACCCCGCCAATTGTAAGGCTTTCAAACCTTTGGGTCATCACCCTCTGCTCTTTCATGAATAATACCCCATTCGCACGGAATTCATAGGTGACGAAATGTGATCCCTTTGATTTAACAGTCAAATCGGTGATCGTCCCTTTTGTATCCAGACCAAACCTGAAAGCCCAAAGGCTTGGAAGTGTTTCAAAATCAAACAGAAAAGCCATGAAAAGAACTAATATCCCGAAGATTATTAATAAATATTTTGATGTAGCTTCATGGCTTAATTGCCCTAAATACCTGATAACAAGCAGGAATTTTATCGGGACAAAAAGGGTAGCCATAACAACAAGAACAACGATATCAAGTAGCCATAGTATTTCGTTTATACCAAACGCGAAAACAAAAATGACTGCAGCCCAAAATAAATTGATCCATCTTTCTTTCACAATTCCTATTCTCCAGAATCACACCTTATTCGCCACAAAGAACAAGCGTTGGAAAGGAAACAGGATCTTGCCATCCTGCTGGACGGGGTATTCCGCCCGGCAGGCCTCCAGGACCTGGGCCTGGAATTCGCCCCGCTGGGCATCGCTCGCCAGCCGGTCCAGATAGGGGCGCATGCCGGTGCTGGAATACCAATCGATCAGTCCCTGGTGGGTTGCCATGACATGGCAGTAGGTCGTCGTCCAGATCTGGAACGGCCCGGTCAGGCGGGAGAGAAGATCATAATAATAACCCACTTCGCGGTAATTCAACAGACTGCTGCAGCCTGCCGTGCTCTCCCGCCAGGCGGGATCCTGAGAGACACGCAATACCGCCTGGTGGAGCGGCGAACTTTGATTGGCTGGCACCTGCACAGCCAGGGCGCCGCCCTGACGTACCTGGGCGAAAAGGGCCGGCACCAGCTGGTCGTGGTTTAGGATCCACTGGAGGGTGGCGTTGGAAAAAACAAGGTCAAACGGCGCTTCAGGCTGCCAGCCGGCGGCATCGGCCAGGACCCAATCCTGCTGGGGGTAAGCCCGGCGCGCCTTTTCAATCATCTCAGGCGAACTGTCCAGCCCGCTAACCTGCGCTGCGGGCCAGCGTTGGCGCAAAACCTGGGTGCTGTTGCCCGGCCCGCAGCCGATATCGATGATGGCGCCTGGATCCGGCAGATTGACCCTGGCGATCAGATCCCGCGAGGGCTGGGTGCGCTCATCGGCGAATTTTAAATACAGGTCCGGGTTCCACTTCGACATATCCACCTACACTCTTATGGATCGTACATCCTTATACAGTGAAGCCTGTATAAGGATGTACGTTGATTTATTTCTTCTTCTTTGCAGCCGCTTTGGCCAGGTTATCCTGGACCCGCGCCGCGGCGATTTTGCCGATCAGTTCGTAAGGGATCGGCTGGTCGAGCGGGAAGCGGATCGAGCCCTTGGCGCCGGCGTAAGCCGAAAGTTCTTCCTTAAACATCTCAATTCCCTGCGGCGTGGGGTACAGCCCGATGTGGTTCTTGAAAGCCGCAAAATGGATCAGGTTGCCTTCCAGCTTGAAGGTTGGCATGGCGTAGCTGATTGCCTCCTGGGCATCCGGCGCAGCCGCCTGGATCACAGCCCGGATTTTCTGCAGGATCGCCTGGATATCTTGCGGGAAAGCGGCGATATACTCGTCGATGTTTGTGGGGTTAGTTTCCATGGTTTACCTCCGATTTGAAACAAGATTGTGTGTATCAGTTTACCCTCAGCCGTTCAGACTGTAAAGCATGGGGTCATTGGGATTTACCGTCGAAGTATCCATATTTTTGGTGTATTTTGGGTGGCTACGCCACCCAAAATACACCAAAAAATCTCTTAAGTGCCTCTTGCAAAATCATTCAGCCGTATAATAAACCTATTCAAACCGCATTGCCTGATCGGAGGTCTCACTAATGCCAACCATCGTCCTCAAAGCCGAAAACCTGACCCGGCGCTTTGGCGCTTTGACCGCTGTCCAGAATTTGAGCCTGGAGGTTTACCAGGGCGAAATTTTTGGCCTTCTGGGCCCGAACGGAGCGGGCAAAACCACCTCAATCAGCATGATCTGTGGGCTGCTCAAACCGGACGGCGGGCGGGTGCTGATCCAGGGCAAGGAGGTCCATAACGGCGAAACCGCGGTGCGTATTCGGGTCGGCGTTTGCCCGCAAAATATCATCATCTGGGGTCAGCTCACCTGCCTGGAACAGCTCGTCTTCATCGGCGAAATGTATGGTCTGCCCGGCAAAGACTGCCGCCTGCGCGGTCTGCGCCTGCTGGAGGAGCTGGGTCTGGCAGAAAAGCAAAACGCCCTCGGCCGCACCCTTTCGGGCGGCATGCAGCGGCGCTTGAACCTGGCCCTGGCCCTGGTGCATGACCCGGAAATCCTGGTGCTGGACGAGCCTGAAGCCGGTCTCGACCCGCAGAGCCGGGTGCTGGTGCGCGAGTTTGTCAAGTCGCTGGCCCACCGCAAAACCGTCATCCTGACCACCCATAACATGGACGAGGCCGAGCGCCTGGCCGACCGGGTGGCGATCATTGACCACGGCAGCCTGCTGGTGGTGGACACACCCACCGCTCTCAAGAGCAGTGTCGGTGAAGGTGATGTACTGGAGATTGAACTGCCGCCCAGTCAGGCAGAACTGGCACTGCGGGCGGTTCAGGCGGCCGGGCATGCCGCCCTGGCTGGCCAGGGCGTCCAGACCAGCGTGTCCAGCCAGACCCTGGTGATCCGGGCCCGGGCTGCCGCCAGCCTGCTGCCCGGGGTCCTGGAGGCGCTGCAGAGCGCCGGGGTCCAACCGGGTGAAGTCCGTCTGCGGGCCAACACCCTTGAAGATGTGTTCATTTCCCTGACCGGGAGGAGGCTGCGCGAATGAGGCTGTGGAGTGTATTCCTGAAAACCCTACGCGAGATGAGCCGTGACCCGTGGATGCTGGGCCTGACCATGGCCTTTGCGCCGTTTTTTGTTTTTGCCTACTGGATCTGGTTTCAGGGCGGCGGCTCCACGGTCTACCCGATCGCCCTGCTCAACCTGGATCAGGGCGCACAGCAGGCCGATGGGCAGATGCTGCAGGCCGGGCTGGAGATTCCCAAAGCAATTGACGCCATCACCTACGGCGATGGCAAGCCGCTGCTCAAAGCCCTGCCCGTCCAGACCCAGGCCGAAGCCGAGGCGCTGATTAAAAACCGCTCAGCGACCGCCTTCCTGGTGATCCCGGAAGATTTTTCGCGCGCTGTGCTGGCACTCCAAAACGGCGACCGGGCCGTCAGCACCCAGATCACCTTCGGCGGCGACCTGGCCAACCCCTATTACATGGTCGGGGTCAACCTGGCCCTGACGGCTGCGGATGGCTATGTCCAGCAGGCCAGCGGGCAAAACCCGATTCTGAATTATGTCGAAAAGCCGCTGGGGCTTTCCGGGGCGCGCTCGGAATTTGAGACCTATGTCCCCGGCACCCTGATTTTTGCGGTCATCCTGCTGATCTTCCTGGCCTCAATGACCGTGGCGCGTGAAATCGAAACCGGCGCCCTGCGCCGCCTGCAGCTCACCCGCCTGAGCGCCTTTGAACTGCTCGGCGGGATCTCAGCCGCCCTGACCCTGGTGGGCGTGGCAGCCATTGGGCTGGCCCTTGGTGTGGCCTTGCTGCTCGGCTTTCACAGCCAGGGACCGGTCTGGCTGGCGCTGCTGGTGGGGGCCTTCACCAGTCTGGCGGTCATCGGGATCGGCATGCTGGTTGCCAGCCTGGCGCGCAGCGTCTCCCAGGCGTTTGTGGTGGCCAATTTCCCGCTGGGATTGATGATGTTCTTTTCCGGGGTGATCTTCCCGATGCCCAAAGTAGCGCTGTTCACCCTATTCGGGCATGCCATCAGCCTGTTCGACATTTTACCGCCCACCCACGCCGTCAACGCCCTGAACAAAGTCCTGACGATGGGCGCCGGCCTGGGTGATGTGACCTATGAACTGGGCGCGCTGGTCTGCCTGTCGCTGCTCTACTACATCGGCGGGGCGCTGCTCTTCCAGCGCGTCCACATGCGCGGCGGGTAAAGTAGACAGTAGAGGGTTGTCACCCTCTACTGTCTACTTGCCAATCCAGGCAGGCCGCCGGCCGAGTGCGCCAGGCGGGCGCCGCGCAGGATGGCCTGAGCGAAGACTTCAGCCGCCAGGGCGCCGACCAGGTTGGCATCTGCCTCGTAGGGCCCTGTCGCCAGCACAAAGATCGTGTCGCCGTCCAGCAGGGTGTGGGCCGGGCGCACCGCCCGCGCCAGGCCGTCCTGGGCCATCTGGGCCACCCAGTTGGCCTGCTCTTTGCTCAGCAGGGCGTTGGTGATCACCACCCCGATGGTGGTGTTGCCGCCGGCTGGCTTTACCGTGCGGGCCTGGGCGCCAAAGCGGCGCAGCACAGCCATCGAATCGGCGAAGGGTGCGCCGGGTTCGGTGGAAAGACGCGCCCCGGCCACAATCTGGCCGCTGTCCGGGTCAACCACATCGCCCAGGGCATTGACCACCGCCAGGGCGGCGACACACAGCCCGCCGTCCAGCAGCACTGAAGCGCTGCCCAGGCCGGCTTTCATCGCCAAAGCCGGACCCAGCAGCTTCCCCACACTGGCGCCAGCGCCCGCACCCACATTGCCTTCCGGCAGAGCGCCGTCGTTGGCGTTCAGACAGGCCTGGTAGCCCATATCGGCGTCCGGGCGAACATCCGCCCGCCCCAGCCCCAGGTCAAAGATCACCGCCGCCGGTACAATCGGCACCCGGGCCACACCGGTATCATAACCAACGCCCTGCTCCTCCAGATAGCGCATCACCCCCGTGGCGGCATCCAACCCAAAAGCCGACCCGCCCGTCAGCAGGACTGCATGCACCTTTTCCACCAGGTGCAGCGGACGCAGCAGGTCGGTCTCGCGCGTCCCCGGCGCACCGCCGCGCTGATCCACCCCGCCGACCGCGCCCGCCTCGCACAGGATCACCGTGCAGCCGGTCAGGGCTTCGCTGTCGTGGGCATGCCCGACCTTCACACCTTGAATATGGTTCAGCCAATGATTGTCATCCACGAATGCCTCCAAAATAAACGGTCGCATATGCTATCCTGCAGGGGGCTGCGATGCCCTCTCACAACTTGTAACATAGATCCAGGCGAGTGTCAATTTACGAGGATCGTGAGGGGAGGGCTTTAACAAGAATGGACTGGTCATTGCGAGTTTTCCAGGGCTGAAGCCCTACTAAGCCAAAGAAACTTTTACTCCAAGTGTCATTGCGATGAGGACGTACTCGTCCGAAGAAGCAATCTCATATTCGCCATAACCGAGATTGCCACACCCGGTGAGTACACGCTGGAGCCTACTCCGGGGTTCTAATGACAGTTCCTTAGGAGAAGGGCGTACTCGCACGCCGAAGCAATCCTTTTAGCGCTCAGGAGATTGCCACGTCGGGTGAGTACACCCTCCTCGCAATGACTATTCAGAAAAATAGGGGTTTGTTAAGCTACTTTGTTAAAGCCCTGATCGTGAGGGTTCAAAAAAAACGGTTTTGCCGTTTTTTGAACCCTCTGATATATTGGTTAGATACATTGACAAATTTCAACAAAAAGCGTAAAATATCGTCAATGAACGATAAATTACAACAAATTTCAACAAAGAGCGCTGCGCTCACCACCCACGAGCGCAGGCAGACACTGATCGACCTGCTGCGCAAGCAGCCAGGCCTGCGAGTGCCTGAGATCGCCGAGCAGCTGGGGATCTCGGAAGGCACCGTGCGCAACGATCTGAACGCCCTGGAAAGCGGCGGGCAGCTCACCCGGGTGCACGGCGGGGCTGTCCTCAATGACGGCATCCCGCCCTTCTTCAATATCCGCCAGGAGTTTAACAGCCGCGAAAAAAACAGCATCGGCCGCCAGGCAGCCGGAATGATCGCCGACGGCGACTCAATCTACCTTGACTCCAGCAGCACTGCCTATTACCTGGCGCTCAACCTGAAAAGCAAACACCGCCTGCGGGTGGTGACCAATGGGATGGATGTCGCCCGCCTGCTGGCCCAAAACCCGGACAATGTCGTCATCCTGATCGGCGGCGTGCTCAGCCAGGATGGTTCCTCTCTGACCGGTCTGGTCAGCGAGCAGATCATCAGCGAACTGCATGTCCAAAAAGCCTTCGTCTCCTGCAGCGGCTTCAGCCTGGGACGCGGCCTGACCGAAGTTTTTCTGGAAGAGGCCCAGCTCAAACGCAAGATCCTCGCCTCTGCTGGGAAGCTGTTTGCCCTGGTCGACTCGACCAAAATCGGTAAGGACGACCTGACCGCTTTCGCCCGGCCCGACCAGATCACCCATCTCTACACCGATTATCTTCTGCCGTCAGGCTGGGCTGAACGCCTGGCCCAGGAGCAGATCCAATTCACCGTCTGCTCTGCAGACGACCAACCCTGAAGGAACCCAGTATGCTTACCCCACCCTTTCCCGAATTAGACGACCTGCTGACCATGATCGGCGAAGCAGGCAGCCATATCGCCAAAATCGAAGCCAGCGAAGGCGCTGCCGGCAACATCTCGGTCTGCCTGCGCTGGCCGATCGAGGTCCGCACCCGTTTCCCCCTGTGCGAAGAGATCCCCCTGCCCCAGCCCGTGCCCGAACTGGCTGGCGCCACCTTTATCGTCAGCGGCTCGGGCCGCCGCCTGCGCGAGTTTATTGACGACCCCACCGCCAACCTGGCCTGCATCGTGGTCAACCCCGGCGGACTGACCGGCAAGCTCTACACCTCGTACCACCGCCGCTTCGAGCGCGTCACCAGCGAGTTCAACTCGCACATCGCCGTGCATTACGACCAGATCTGCCTCTCCGGCACCAACTTCCATGCTGTGATCCACGCCCAGCCTGTCCACCTGACCTACCTCAGCCATATCCCGCGTTATCAGGACACCCAGTACCTCAACACCCACCTGCTGCGCTGGCAGCCGGAGACCATCATCAACCTGCCCGAGGGCATTGGCTTCACCCCCTTCCAGATCCCCGGCTCGGCTGCCCTGATGCAGCAGAACATTGCCGCTCTGCGCAAGCACCGGATTGCGGTCTGGGCCAAGCACGGCGTCATGGCCCGTTCGGATGTTTCCGTGAAACGCGCCGCCGACCGGGTGGAATACGCCGAAACCGCCGCCAAATATGAGTACCTCAATCTGGGTGTCGGCGAGATCGGCGCCGGGCTTTCGGCTGAAGAGGTGCGCTCCATCTGCCAGACTTTCAACATCCAGCAGAACATTTTTTAGCCATTAATCTGATGAGGGGTGCAGATGCACCCCTCATCAGATTAATGCAGGCATTTAGAGATTGACATTCACGGTCTTTGGGGTATAATATTGCCCGCTGACAAGAGAGAGCAATGGCCCGTTAGCTCAATGGCAGAGCAGTTGACTCTTAATCAATTGGTTGGAGGTTCGAGCCCTCCACGGGTCACCAGGATAGGCGCTTCTGCAAAGAAGCGCCTGTTTGTTTAAGATTTTCGTATCATCTCAATAATGGGGGGGCAGTTGGGTGTTTTTTTGCGGGCTTCGCCCGCAAAAAACACCCAACACCTCTCTTTTCGATCAAGGAGCTGCCGCATGTCCACTGCCGCCATTCAAGTCAATCGGCTGAACAAAGTCTTTCAAGTGTCCGAACGTGAAGAGGGGCTCAAGGCGGCTTTACGCAGCCTGGTCAAGCGCCGCTTCAAAGAAGTGCGGGCCGTCAACGAGATATCCTTTCAAATCCAGCCCGGCGAAGTGGTCGGCTTCCTTGGCCCCAACGGCGCCGGCAAAACCACCACCCTCAAAATGCTCTCCGGGCTGCTCTACCCCAGCAGCGGCGAGGGCAAGGTCCTGGGGTTTACACCCTACCGGCGTGAGAAGGCCTTCCTGCGCCAGATCACGCTGGTGATGGGCAACCGCAACCAGCTCATGTGGGACATCCCCGCCCTGGACTCATTTGAACTCAACCGGGCCGTTTACCAGATCCCGCGCCCCGATTTCACCCGCAGCCGCGATGAACTAATCGAGATGCTCGGCGTCCAGAATCTGGTCCACAAACCGGTGCGCAACCTGTCGCTGGGCGAACGGATGAAAATGGAAATCATCGGCTCGCTGCTCCACCGTCCGCAGGTGCTGTTCCTGGACGAGCCAACGATCGGGCTGGATGTGACCATGCAGCGCCGCCTGCGGGCCTTTATCGCCGAATACAACCAGCGCACCGGGGCCAGCGTGCTTCTCACCAGCCACTATATGGCAGATGTGGAAGCCCTCTGCAAACGGGTGATCGTGATCCACAACGGCACGTTAATGTTTGACGGCGCCCTGACTGACCTGGTGAAGCGCTTCTCCGGTTACAAAACCATCGGCGTCACCCTCGAAGCCGCCGGCGTTGACCTGACGCAGTACGGCGAGATCGTTTCTGCTGAGGGTGAACGGATTGTGCTACGCGTGCCGCAGGCCGAAGCCGCCCAGGTCACCGCCGCCCTGCTGGCCCAATTCCGGGTGGATGATCTGACCGTGGAGGATACCCCCATCGACGCCGTGATCGAGCGGGTCTTCGCCCAGAATGATGAAACCAGCTCGCACCAGACGGAGGCGGTATGAGGGCGCTGCTCGATTATTACGTCACACTCTTCAAGATGGCCGCGATTGTCAACTTCCAATACCGGGTCTCCATGTATTTCTACATGATCGGCATGATCGCCGAACCGGTCATCTACCTGGTGGTCTGGTCCACCATCGCCCGGGCCCAGGGCGGTTCGGTGGGCGGATATACCCCGGGCGCTTTCGCCGCCTATTACATCGTCTGGACCCTGGTGCGCAACATGAACATCGTTTTCACGCCCTACGGCTGGGAACAGCGCATCCGCAGCGGCGATCTTTCGGTCAATTTACTGCGCCCCGTCCACGTTCTGCACAATGATATCGCCTTCTTTGGCGGCTGGAAAGTCGTGATGATCGTCCTCTGGCTTCCAATTGCCGCCGTGCTGGTGCTGATTTTTCGCCCCGAGCTGCATCCAAACCTGCTGCAGGTGGGGGTCTTCCTGGTCGCCATCTGGGGCGCATACCTGGTGCGCACCATGTTCCTGGAATTTCTGGGCCTGATCAGCCTGTGGACAACCCGGGTCGGCGCCATTTTTGAACTGTACTTCGCCCTGGAGCTGCTGCTCTCCGGGCGGCTGGTGCCGATGTCGCTGATGCCTGCCTGGGTCCAGCGCCTGGCCTGGTTCCTGCCCTTCCAGTGGACCTTCAGCTTCCCGATCGAATCGTTGACCGGCGGATACACCCCGGCCCAGTTGTTCAGCGGGCTGGGCATGCAGGCGCTCTGGATCAGCCTGGGCGCCCTGATCTTCGGGCTGATGTGGCGCTTCAGCATCCGGCGTTATTCGGCGGTCGGCAACTAAGGAGGCTGGAGTGAACTGGAAACTACCATTTATCTTCCTGCGGGTCGGCATTCTCAACGAACTGCAGTACCGGGTCAATTTCTTCTTACAGCTTTTACAGTCGGGTATCGCCATTGGGGTTGGCCTGGTGGGGCTGGCCCTGGTTTTCGAGCACACCACCAGCCTGGCGGGCTGGTCGCGGCCCGAGCTGCTGGCGGTGATGGGCATCTACACCCTGATGGGCGGGGTGATCCGGGCCCTGATCCAGCCCAACATGACCCGCCTGATGGAGGATGTCCTCGGCGGCACGTTGGACTTTGCCCTGACCCGTCCGGTGGACACCCAGGCCCTGGTCAGCATGCGTGAAATTTCGCTCTGGCAGCTGGTGGATGTGATTGTCGGCGCTGTCGTCATCGGTTGGGCGCTGGTGGAGCTGCAGGCCCAAATTGGCCTGGCGCAGGCCCTGTCCTTTCTGCTGGCGCTGGTTCTGGGCGCGGCGATGATCTACAGCTTCTGGCTGATCCTGACCACCGGCGCCTTTTGGGTGACCCGCATCGACCAGATTGTCGAGCTTTTCCAGGGGATTTACCAGGCCGGGCGCTGGCCGGTCTCGATCTACCCCGATTGGCTGCGCGGCGGGCTGACCTTCCTGGTGCCCATCGCCTTTGCCGTCACCGTGCCTGCCGAAGCGCTGACCGGCCGCCTGACCGGGCAGACTCTGCTGGGGGCGGCCCTGTTGGCGGCGGCCCTGCTGCTTTTCGCCCGCTGGTTCTGGCGGCGCGGGTTGAAAAATTATTCCGGGGCTTCGGCCTGAGGAAGGATTAAGCGATGAGCGCGATTTTTGGCATATTTCAGCGCGATGGCAGCCCGGTGAACCCGGAAAAGCTGGCCTCCCTGCAGCAGTCCCACCAGCGCTGGGGTCCGGACGGCAGCCAGACCTGGCTGGGGACAGGGTCAGACGCCTGCTGCGGCCTGGGGCAGGCGCGTTTTTTCACCACACCCGAAGCCCACGCCGAACACCTGCCTCTCTTTGACCCGCAGCGCGGCCTAGCCTTCACAGCCGCCGGCCGGGTGGACAACCGCAGCGAGCTGATTGCCGCCCTGCCGGCGCTGGTCGCTGCCTGGCCGCACGCGACCCTGGCAGACGGCGACCTGATCTACCTGGCCTACTTGCACTGGGGCTCAGACGCCCCGCAGCACATTTACGGAGATTGGGCCTTTGCCGCCTACCATACGGCCGAACAACGCCTGTTTATCGCCCGCGATCATCTCGGCAATACGGCGCTTTATTACTACTGTGACGCCCAGACCTTTGCGTTTTCCTCCGACCGGCATGCCCTGCCGGCCCTGGGTCTGCCGCCCGGCGAGATGGACGAGCTCTACCTGGCGCAGGTCTTGATCTCCTGGCCCGCCTACCACGGCGAGCGCACCATTTTCAATAATCTGAAACGGCTGCCGCCGGCCCACACCCTGAGCGTCAATCCGCAGCAGCTCACAACCGGCCAGTATTGGTTCCTGGAAGAAACGCCCTTGCTGCGCCTGCCCAACCGCCAGTCCTACGCCGAGGCTTTTCTGGAAGTTTTTGACCGGGCTGTACAGTCTCAGTTGCGCCAGCCAGCCGGCGCCGGTCCGATTGCCTCCTCGCTCAGCGGCGGCCTGGATTCGGGAGCAGTGACCGCCAGTGCGGCAAAATTGTTAGTCCAAACCGGCCAGACCCTGGATGCCTATACGTCCACCCCGCTCTATGACACGAAAGCCTATGTCGGAAAGCGTTTCGGTGACGAGTGGGAATACGCCCAGGCCACCGCCGAGTTTGCCGGTGTTGGCAGCCACCATGCCGTAGATGCCGCCGGGGTCGGGATCGTCGAGTCTATCCGGACGATGCTGGCCATCCAGGGTGAGCCAATGCATTCTGCCGGAAACATGTACTGGCTGGTCGCCATGCTGCGCGCCGCCCAGGCGGCTGGCAGTCGGGTCTTTCTGACCGGCCAACAAGGCAACGCCGGCATCTCCTGGACAGGCAGCCTCTTTTCCCAGCCCCTGGCCTACCAGATTCGCCAGATGGGAGCGACCAAATGGGCCAAAGAGCAGCTCAAATTCCATCTGCCGCCGGCCTTGCTGAACGCCTGGCACAAACAGCGCGTTGGGCTCGAACAGAACTGCCGCGCCTCGGCCATTCACCCCGCTTTTGCCCGCCGCCTGGATATTTTTGAACTGCGCCGGGCGGATACATCTGAGCATCCGTCAGCCAATCCTCTGGTGCTGCGCCGTTTCCTGAAGCCGGGGCGCAGCCTGCTCGGAACAATCTATGCGCAGCTCGGGGCCGAGATCGGCCTGGAGGTGCGCGACCCGACTGGCGACGCCCGTCTGCTGGCCTTCACCTTCTCCGTGCCGGATTGGGTCTTCATCGACCCACAGACCGGGCTGGACCGCTGGCTGATCCGGAGCGCCATGCAGGGCCGCCTGCCAGACAGCATCCGCCTGAACCAAAAGCGCGGCCGCCAGGCCGGCGATCTGACCCTGCGCCTGCGGGCTGAAGCCCCCCAGGTGGAAGCAGCCCTGGCAGAGCTGGCAGCCGGCCCGGCGGCAGCCTACCTGGATCTGGCCTACATGCGCCAGATCTGGCAGCTCATCCAGACCCAGGATACACCTGCCGCATTCGCCAAAGCAATCACCGTTTTGACGCGCGGCTTGATGGCTGGCCTGTTTATCAATCAGGCTTGGTGATATAATTTCATAAACTGACCCTAGTGGTATATTTTCAAGAGGAGAAAATAATATGGAAACACCCAAAATCCAACCTGCAGCCGAAACTTCACTGCCCGTCTGGAAAGCCCCCGAGGTCGTCAAAATTGAACTACGCCGTACGCTCTTTACCACTGGCTCAGTTTCTGACACAGCCGATTCTACCGTTTTCGGCTCCTAAGCGTAAATACTGAAACCGTACGATATTGCTGCTTGTATGCCGCTCAGGACAAAACCTTTTCCCGGGTCCAGTCGATTTGTGTCTTACTTTTCACAATACTTTGATTTCAAAAACCACGCTCTAGCGCAAATCCCTGCTTCACAGGGCTCGCTAAGCGTGGTTTTTTAATACCTCTCCCAGTCCGCTTGCCGCCCACACCAAAGCAATCCAGCAGTCCCTACCGGGGCTGAGTTTTCAGCCCGCAGGGCTTTCAGGTACTGAGGAAGGGCTTCAGCCCGACCGATACTGGCCTGACAATATTTCTCATCTCAACCAGCCTTTATGATATAATTTCACAAACTAACCCCATAGGGGATATTCAAGAGGAGAAAATTAAAATGGAAACACCCGAAACCCAACCCGCAGTCGAAACTTCCCTGCCCGTCTGGAAAGCCCCGGCGATCGCCACAATTGAGCTGCGCCGAACACTCTTTACCACTGGCTCAGTTTCTGACACAGCCGATTCTACCCTCAACGGCTAATCGTAAAAACCGAACCCATTTAAGACGCTAATCCATTTCCCAGGTGAAATGGATTAGCGTCTTGCCATCCACCATATTTCGATTTTAAACACCACGCTGTAGCGCAAATTCCTGCTTTGCAGGGCTCGCTGCAGCGTGGTGTTTTATCACCCAACCCAGGTGTACTGCCGGCCTCACTAAAGCAACCATACCAGCCCCTCGCGGGGCTGGATTTTTTCAGCCCGCAAGGGCTTACAGGTACTGCGGAAGGGCTTCAGCCCGACCGACGCTGGCCGACAATTTTTTATCTCAACCAGGCTTCGTGATACAATCCTGTAATTCAAACCCCATAGGGACTATTCAAGAGGAGAAAATTCAAATGGGAACACCCGAAATTCAATCTGCAGATGAAACTTCCCTGCCCGTTTGGAAAGCCCCCGAGATCGTCAAAATTGAGCTGCGCCGCACACTTAGTTTAAGTGGCTCATTAACCGATGGGACGAATGGCAGTTTGATTGATTAGCATAAAAACTAAAATCTTTCAAGTTGGCTGACGTTAAGACGTTCCGCCAAAACCATTTCCAGGGTTCAAGGAATTCGTGTCCGATTATCCACAATACTTTGATTTCGAGCACCACGCCGCAGCGCAGCTTCCTGCTTTGGAAGGCTCGCTGCAGCGTGGTGTTTTATGGCAGGCAAGCGGCAGCGGGCGGACCGGGCAGTTTGAGCTGGCTGTCCCCGGCGTGGCGCGCTATTGGGTGGAGGGCGGCGAACGGATTCTGGTGCAGCCCGATGGCGGCAGCGATGCAGCCATCCAGCAGTTCCTCGGCGCCACACCCCTGGCTGCCCTGCTGTACCAGCGCGGCCTGCTGACGCTGCACGCCTCGGCAGTATTCCTGCCGCCGGCGGTTCTTGCTCCGCAAGGAACCATCCTGCTCGCCGGGGTCTCTGGCGCAGGCAAATCCAGCCTGCTGGCTGGCCTGATCCAGCGCGGGGCGACTGCTTTGTGTGATGACCTGGCCCCAATGACTCTGGATGAACACGGGCGGGTCGTCGTCCTTGCCAACCCCGGGACAGTCCGGCTCTGGCCAGATTCCCGCCAGCGCCTGGGAATTTCGGCCGAGCAAACACTGACGATCGCCGCTCCCGCGCCAGGCTGCCGGGACTACCCCGTGCGGGCGATCGTCTGGCTGGTTGTCTCCAACACAGCGGAAGTCGCCCTCAAACCGGTGCAGGGCTTGCAGCGCTTCGACATCCTGGGCAAATTGAGCTACAACTCCCAAATTGCAGACGCACTGCTGGAACGGGCGGCTTTTTTCAAGCTGGCAGCAGCCGTCTCTGCCCAGGTTCCCATCATCCGCCTGCTGCGCCCAAGCGCCGCCTGGGACATCGAAGCGCTGTGCCAGGCAGTGACGACGGGAATATTTCAAATGGAACAGGCCTGATGCGCTACACAGCCTACCGTTTGGTGATCGAAACACCCTTTGCCTGCCCGGCGCTGCTGCCCGCCCCGGCTGAGGCAGCCCCCGACATTGTGGTTACAGAGGGGCCGGTGCCGTTCAACCTGCCCGAATTTACCCACGCTGGGGACACCTGGCAGGCTGCACCCGGCCGCTACCTGCACCGCGGCGGAGCCCACTGCGGGCGTTTCCTGGCCGAGGGCGGCCGGCAGGTCACCTACCAGCGCTCTCCGACCGCCGAAGAGGGCATGGCTGCTTTTCATTTTGTCGATCGGGTTCTGGCCGCCTTGCTGCGCCAACGCGGTTTGTTGGTGCTGCACGCCAACGCTGCAATCCGCCCGGATGGCAGCGCGGTTGCGGTCACTGGCGACTCGGGGGCTGGCAAATCCACCACCCTGGCGGCCCTGCTGCAGGCCGGCTGCGCCATGCTCAGCGACGACATTACCGCTGTTACGCTGACAGCGGGTAATGAGTTATTGGTGCTGCCGGGAGCCCCCCAGTATCACCTGACCGAAGATTCGGCCGCCGGTCTGGGCTATGACCTGACCGGTGTGCCCCTCCAGCGTTGGAAACGGATGAAAGCCGCCGTGCCTGCGGCCAAAGTGTTTTCTGGCCAACCCGCCAGACTGGCGGCACTCTACCATCTTGATGCTCAGCCGGTTCCACAGCTCCAGATTACGGCCCTAAACGGGGTCAACAAGTTTGCAGCCCTGCAGGAATTTGTTTACGGGCCGCTGCTGGAGCAGGAACACCCGGCGCTTTTCTCTATATTCGCTGCTCTCCTGGAGCAAACCACCATCTACCGCGTTTCACGCCCGGCCGAGCAGTGGACTGTGGCTGAAATTGTGGCCCAGATCATGGGCTGAACCATGATTACCTGGCTGGCTTCTTATCCCAAATCTGGCAACACCTGGCTGCGCATCTTTCTGACCAATTACCTCAACAACCAGGCCGTCCCCGCCAGTATCAACGCCCTGCAGGGCGGGCCAATCGCCAGCTCCCGCGTCTGGTTTGACGAATGGGTCGGGGTGGAAGCCTCACTGCTGGATGACGGCCTGATCGAGCGCCTGCGGCCTGGCGTTTACCGCTGCCTGGCCCAGGCCACCCCGGGTATGATCTACATGAAAGTGCATGACGCCTGGAGGCTCAGCGACCAGAGTGAGCCCCTCTTTCCAGCCGAAGTGACCTCCGGCGTGATCTACATTCTGCGCAACCCGCTGGATCTGGCGGCCTCGCTCGCCAATCATTCCGGCAAAACCCTCACCGAAGTGGTCTCCAACCTGGGAGACCCTGAATATGCCGTGGCACGCTCCCTGGGAGGCCTCAACGACCAGCTTCGCCAGGGCCTGGGCAGCTGGAGCGGGCATGTGCAGAGCTGGGTGGATGATTCCGGGCTGCGGGTGCTACCCTTGCGTTATGAAGATATGCTGGCAGCGCCTGAAAATGCCTTTGGGGAAGTGATCCGCTTCTGCGGCCTGGAATTGGAGCAGGCACGCCTCCTGCGGGCGATTGCGTTTTCCAGTTTCAACGAAGTCAAACGCCAGGAGCAGGCCCAGGGCTTTCGCGAACGCCCGGTTGAAGCCAGGGAAAAATTTTTCCGCCGCGGCCAGGCTGGCGGCTGGCGGGCAGAGCTCGCCCCCGAGTTGGCGGCTAAAATCATCCACGATCATGGTAAGATGATGCGCCGGTTTGGATATTTAGAAAAATAGGAGTTGGCATGTCGATAGAATTGACTTCCACAATTCGGCGCAGCGAACAGTTGCTGAGCGCTGGCGCAGATGATGATCTGGTGCTTCTCAACTTGAAAAGCGACCATTATATCGGTCTGGACACAGTCGGCAGGCGGATCTGGGATCTGCTTGCTGCACCGCAGCAGGTCAATGATCTGTGCGTTCAGCTCAGCCGGGAGTTCAACGGTCCGCTGGAGCAAATTCGCCAGGATGTCCTGGCTTTCCTGAATGAACTCGAACACGAAGGCCTGATCCATGCCGGAGAAGGACGCTAAACCGTTCGCTAAACCGGCCGGCCGCACCGGGTTGGGCGGGCTGCGCAAGCTGTTTGGGCTCTCATGGCGGCAGCGCTTTGTGCTGCTCGAAGCGCTGTTCTGGCTGGCTGTAACGGGGGCGGCCATCCATACCCAGCCCTTCCGGCGTCTGACCGGTTTGCTCAAACTGAAAGCCGCTGAGACCCCCGCAGAAGGCTGCCCACCCGCAGCAGAACCGGTTGGCTGGGCAATCCGGGTTATCTCCCTGCGCACCCCCTGGCTGAGCACCTGCCTGGCCCAGGCCGTGGCGGGTTATATCATGCTCCGGCTGCGCCGGATTCCCGCCACCCTCTATCTGGGGGTAGCCATGTCGCCCACAGAAAGCTTGCAAGCCCATGCCTGGCTGCGCTGCGGCGAAAAGATCATCACCGGGCAGGCCGGCCGCGAACGCTACAAAACCATTGCCTGGTTTTCGTAGCCCCACAATCCTAGAGTAGGGTGTTTTTTGCCTGCAGGCAAAAAACACCCTACTCTATAATTAAACGGTATAATCGGCCTGATATTATCGAATGGAGTGACAAGATGAGCGAACGAAAAATCCGCGTAATCGTAGCAAAACCCGGCCTGGATGGGCATGACCGCGGCGCCAAAGTGGTCGCCCGCGCCCTGCGCGACGCAGGCATGGAAGTCATCTACACCGGTTTGCGCCAGACCCCCGAAATGATCGCCGAAGCCGCCCTGCAGGAAGACGCCGACGCCGTCGGACTTTCCATCCTCTCTGGGGCACACATGGCCCTGGCCCCGCGCGTGATGGAACTACTGCACGCCAACGGCCAGACGGATGTCAAGGTCTTCATCGGCGGGATCATCCCCGATGAAGATGTTCCCCGCCTGCTGGAGCTGGGCATCACCGGAGTTTACGGCCCCGGAACCCTGACCGACACGATCGTCACCGATATCCGCAAAGCGGTTCTTGACACCGCGAGCTGAGGCTGGATGAGCCCGGCAGGAGAACTCCTGGCAGCCGAGGTGTTGGCTGGCAGCCGTCTGGCCCTGGCGCGCAGCCTGACCCAGGTGGAAAATAACACCCCCGCGGGTCAGGCGATCCTGGCGCAGCTCTTCCCGCACACCGGCCGGGCCCACCTGATCGGCGTGACCGGCTCGCCCGGCGCCGGCAAATCCTCCCTGGTAAACCAGCTGGCCCGTTTTTACCGCCAGCCTGGGGCAGAACAAGCCCCCCGGCGGGTGGCAATTGTGGCGGTGGACCCCTCCAGCCCGTTCACCGGCGGCGCCATCCTGGGCGACCGGATCCGGATGCGCGACCTGAGCGGCGACCCGGGGGTCTTTATCCGCTCAATGGCGACCCGCGGCTCGCTGGGCGGGCTGGCCGCTGCCACCGCCGGCGTGGTCCAGGTTTTTGACGCCGCCGGCTTTGACGTGATCCTGATCGAAACCGTCGGCGCGGGCCAGTCGGAAGTGGATATTGTCCGCCTGGCGCACACCACCCTTGTGGTGGAGGCCCCGGGCATGGGCGACGATATCCAGGCCATCAAAGCCGGGATCCTCGAAATTGCCGATCTGCTGGTGATCAACAAAGCCGACCGGCCGGGGGTGGAAAACACCGAACGCGCCCTGCGCAGTATGCTCGAACTGGCCCACCCCGCCCGACCCAAACTCAACCCCCTCCACCATCATCAGCGTTACAGCCTCGACAGAACACCCTCCGAACCAGAGCCTGCCGCCCCGGCTGGTGTTCTCTGGATCCCGCCCATCCTGCGCACTGTTGCCCCCGAAGGCCAGGGTATCACCGAAGTGACCCAGGCCATCGAACGCCACCGGGCGCATCTGCGTGCCAGCGGCGAGTGGACCCGCCGCGACCAGGAGCGGCTGCAGTTTGAGCTGCACGCCATGCTCCAGGAAGCCCTGATGACCCAGTGGGCCGAGTCTTCAGACCCTGCCGTCTATCAGAAAATATTTTCCGCCCTGGTGGAACGCCAGCTTGCCCCCCACCAGGCAGTGGAAATGCTCATCCATCCCGATCAGCCAAACCGGCCTGCCTGACCCGGCCGGACAATCCCAACCCATCCTGGTGCTGTATGCCTGAATTACCCGAAGTCGAAACCATTGCAAACGGCCTGCGCAGCGGAGGGGACAGTACCCCATCCATCGTCGGGCTGAAAATCCTCCAGGCCCAGGTGCTCTGGGCGCGCACGATTGCCGAGCCCTCTCCGGCCGAATTTGCCGCCCGCATCGCCGGGCAGAGCATCCTGGCGGTTGGCCGGCGGGCCAAATACCTGGTCATCCGGCTCGAGCACGACCATCTGCTGGTCCATCTGCGGATGAGCGGCGATCTGCTGGTGGAACCAGGCGAGGCGCCTGTGCCGCCCCATCACCGCCTGATCCTGACCCTGGCAGGCGGATACCGCCTGGCCTTCAACGATACCCGCAAATTTGGCCGGGTCTGGCTCACCAACCAGCCCGAAACAATCCTGGGCGGCCTGGGGCCTGAGCCGCTGGAAGAAACCTTCACTGCCCAGGATCTCTACCAGCGCCTGCAGGCCAGTAAACGCCAGATCAAACCGCTCCTGCTCGACCAGACCTTTTTGGCCGGGCTGGGCAACATCTACACCGATGAAGCCCTGCATCGAAGCGGTCTGCATCCGCTCCAATCTGCCGGCAGCATCAGCCTGGAGGAAACCCAGGCGCTGCTGCAGAATATCCGCCAGGTGCTCCAGAACGGGATCCAGCATCACGGCGCCAGCATCGACTGGGTCTACCGCGGCGGCGATTTCCAGAATCACTTTCAGGTATACCAGCAGGATGGCAGCCCCTGCCGCACCTGCGGCGCCGTAATCGAGCGGATCATTGTCGGACAGCGCAGCACCCACTTTTGCCCGGTTTGCCAGCCGGCTCCCCATGCGCGATGAACCTGACCAGCTTAACCCTTTTTGGCTTCCTGTGCTTTGGCCTGGGTTTCCTCAGCGCCTATTTTCTTTTTAAGACAGAGGCCCCCGCTCCAGCCCCGGCCCGGTCCGAACAGCAGGCAGATCCCCCACCCGCTCAGCCTGCTCAGGTCCCGGCTGACCCGGCCGCAAATGCAGCGCCTCCGCCTGCCGCCCTTCCCCCCATCCACAGCGAGCCTAAACCGGCGATCTTAAACCTCCCGAACCCTGCGCCAGAAAATGTCCTGTCCGGCGCTCTGGGGAGAGCCGGACGGATCTTTGAAAAACCAGCCCGACCGGTTGGCAAAACCATCTCCAGCCAGATTGACGCCATCCTGCAAGACAGGCTGGTTCATTCGGCTGATCTTAACCTCAACCTGCACCTGGTGGATCTGGAAGATCACAGCCTGGGCATCGTCTTGAATGGGCAAACCTTTAACGGGATCGAAGCCGTACCCGACGAACGCGCCAAAGCCCTCATCCGCTCGGCTGTGGCTGAGTGGCAGCGGATGAATCAATAAGGTGCTGTCCAAAAAGTTCCTTTTTGAACAGCACCTGGCATATATATTGGATTCTTGGGGCACATCGACCACCACGTGTGGTGGTCGATGTGCCCCAAACCCATCTTTTTGGACAGTCGATTACGGGATGAAGTCTGCCAGTTCGGCGGCGATCTTCTGAACCAGCTTTTGGCGCCTGGCTTCCGGCAAAAATGCCGCATTGGCCGCCGCCAAAATCCGTTCTTTCAGGGTTTGCTGCGACATTTCCAGAACACTGCAGGCTGTTTCGTACTCATCTGAGAGTGTGATCGCCGAGATGCTGGGGTCATCGGTATTAATCGTGACATTCAGCCCTTCCTGAAGCATCCTGCGAATCGGATGATTCTCCAGTGATGTGGCCACGCCCGACTGATAATTGCTGGTGATACAAACTTCAAACGCCAGGCCTGCTTCGCGAGCCAGCCTGACAACTGCCGGATCTTCGATGACGTTGACCCCATGCCCGATCCGTTCAGCGCTCAGGTACTTGATGGCATCGGCAACATTGACCGCCCGGCCCCACTCACCGGCATGAATGGAAATGTGCAGTCCCGCCTGCCTGGCCTCACGGAACAGGCCAGCAAAAGGCAGAGCCGAAAACTCGGCTTCATTGCCGGCCAGGTCAACCCCAATCACACCGCGCCCGATGCGGTCGACTGCCGCTTGCACCGCTCGTTCGCCAACTTCCAGGCTCTCGTGCCGGTTTAAGCTGACGATCAGGTTGGTTTCAATCCCGTATTCCAGACTTGCCTGCTCGGTGTGGGTGATGACCCAATCCATCACCTCACCCAGGGGATAGCCCTGAGATACACTCAGCGCAACCGGCGTGAAGCGCAGTTCCAGATAACGCACATTATCGGCGGCGGCATCCGCAATCGCCTCACGCGTGATCCGCCCAATCACCTCTGGCGAGCGGTAAAACTGGCGCAGGGTGGCAAATTTTGACAGAAAATTTTGAAAAGTGTAGGGATCCGAACCCTGCACCTGGACGAGCGAGCGCAAATGCCCGGTGCCGCCAAACGGCATACCGTGCTCGCGCGCCACATCGGCCATGGTTGAAACCCGCAGTGAACCTTCCAGGTGGCGGTGTAAATCCACCTTGGGTAAGGAGGTGTAGGAAAATCGAGACAAATTTTCCACTGAGTCAGAGGGTTGGTTGGCCATTTCTCCCATAAATTAATTATACCCGGAAAAAACGAAACCTGTATGAGGGCTCTGCACGCCTTTTTCAAAGTCGGGTTTTGGGGTGTTTGCTGCAGGCGGCCGCCTCAGCAAACACCCCAAAATCTATTAACGCCGGTGGCGGCGCCGTTTTTGGCTGCGGCTGAGGCTGTCCCCATCGTCCTGGTCGCTATCCGCCGACTCCGATTCCACAGCATCCATCTGTGCCGGCTCCGCTTCAGGAGCGGCTTCGTCGTCAGCGGGCAGGCTGCCGGCGGCAGGATAGCCGGCGCCAACTCCGCCGAGAGCCGGGCGGGCAGCTGCGGGGCGTTCAACCGCAGCCGGGGCCTGGCTGCGCGGGGTGAAGGTAAACATCCGATTGACAACCCCCTGGCGCATATTCGCCAGCAGATTTGCAAACAACTCTGAGGCCCGCGCCTTGTACTGCACCAACGGATCGCGCTGGGCGTAGGCTTCCAGACCGATCGAAACCCGCAGACCTTCCATCTGGGTCAGGTATTCGACCCACAATTCGCTGATCACATTTACCAGCAGCTGGCGGTAGGAATCTGTCAGCCTGCGGCGGCCCAGCTCCTCCACCACAACCTGCTGGTGGACATCATCAATCCCGGAGACCGGGTTAAGTTTGAGCTGCTCTATCCCGCTTGGGTCCAACCGCTCGGACAGGCGTTCCTGCAATCGGGTATCAAAGTCTGCCCAGCGCTGGCCGGCAATATTGGCCAGACCACCTGCTCCCCAGGCCTTGCGCAGCGCTGCCTGCGTGTTTTCCAGGTGTTCCAACACCTGTTCCGTGATCTGCTCGGTTGTCCGGTCTTCAAGCAAACGGGCGGCCAGGTAGATAAACGTCAGGCGGGTTGTGCGCTGCACCACCTTGCGGTGTGTTTTCTTATCAAACGAGGAGCGCGAACCCTGGGGCAAAACCAGGAGCAAATTCAACAGGCTTTGATTGGAAATCTGGCCCGATTGGCTCTGCCATTTGCTGAACCAGCTCTCCAGATCCCGGCTGACCTGCCCGCCAGCCCCGACCAGGCGGTCACGCCGGCGCAGCAGGTTGGATTCGACGATCTCTAAAATCTGCTCAGAAAAAGCCTCCCAGCCGTCCTCATCGCGCACTGCAAACTGGGTCGTGCTCAGTTCCAGCTCATCATCCAGACGGCGTTCCACCGCTCCTGCCAGGCGGCGGGCTGCCTGTTCATATTGGAAAGCAGATACCTGATCGCGCAGCTCTTCAAAGACCTCGTCCGGGCGCGAACGGAGCAAACGCAGCTGCTCGGGGGACAGCCGCAGGGGAATATGCAGGGATGCAGCCAGATCATCAATGATCTGGCGCGGGCTGCGGTTTTCGGCTGGCGCTTCTTCGTCATCCGATTCGCCCAGGTTCAGACCTTCGAGATAGGTATCCAGGGTCTCCTGGCGTTCCTCCAGCTTTTCTTTCAAAGCCAGATGGGTTGTTTCCAAAAGCTCGGCCGTGCTGTGGCGGATGTGCTCACGCTCGGCATCCAGAGCCTCAGCCACCACTGCCAGAAGTACATCCTGAATATCTTCCAGGGTGTTGAAAGCCGGCCGTTTGGAACGGAAATAATTGGCGATCTGTTCATACGAAAAAGAGGGCAGCACGTTCGTGCCGACCAGGATCGAAGGCTGGATCTGGTCGAGCCAGGCCAACAGCTTCCATGGGCCGTCAACATCTTTAAGCGCTTCGGGGACGCGCCGCTGGACTTCCACTCGCAGCATTTCTTCCACGTTCTCGCTCAGGTCATCTTTGACAAAGATCAGATCACGCTGACCATAAATCTTGGAGCGCTGGGAGTTCAAGACATCATCGTAATCCAGCAAGTGCTTGCGGACATCAAAGTTCGAGCCTTCCACCCGGGTTTGCGACTGTTCCACCAGCCGGCTGACCAGCCCCGCCTCAATTGGCAGGGCATCATCCACCTTCAAGCGCTGCATCAGGCCGTCCGCCTGAGCGCCGCCAAACATTCGCAGCAGGTCATCTTCCATCGAAAGATAAAAGCGCGAAGAACCCGGGTCGCCCTGGCGGGCGGCACGCCCGCGCAGCTGGTTATCGATCCGGCGGGCTTCATGCCGTTCCGAGCCGATCACATGCAAACCACCCAGGAAGCGCACCATTTCTTCATCGGCAACATACTTGCGGAACTGCTCCACCGATTCGGCCCGCGAGCGCAGTTCGGCGGGGTCTACCAGGTCGAGGGCCCGCGGCCACTGGCTGATGGGCAGATGGTCGATATCGGCCATGCCGTTCTTTTCCAGCAGCCGGGCAACATCTTCGCGGCGCAGCAAGAGCCGGATCTGGTTGAGCAGATCGTCGGGCAGCTCGCCGCCCAGGCGAATATCAACACCGCGTCCGGCCATGTTGGTGGCAATCGTCACAGAGCCAAAAGCGCCGGCGGCAGCGATGATCTTGCTTTCCTCGGCGTGCTTGCGGGCATTCAAGACCTGATGCGTAATGCCAGCCTTCAAGACCTCCACCAGGCGCGGGTCTGCGGCTTCGGTCAGACCCAATTCACGCCGCAGATGGGCAAGGTTGGCCGGTTCGTAGGGATTGAAGGAAATTTCCAGGTCGCGGGCAAACTTGCGCATGTCCGAGGTTGATAAATCCTGGAGAGGGGCATTCAAGAACTGCAGCTCAGGGATCTGCCATTCACCGTCCTGGCGTTTGTTGCGTTCCATCCAGACGCTGCGCAGAATAATCGCCTGCGCCAGCCGCTGGAGCGGGTCGGCTTTGAAGCGGGCTGAAAGCAGCTCGGAAAGTTCTACCGAGGTCGTGCCCAGGAGGACCGGGCGGCCCAGCACGTGGTAGGTCATCACCTCGCGCGTGATGGCCCGGAATTTCGCCTCTTTGGTGCGGTAAACCACATCCGGGTAATCCTGGCGGCGGTAATAGACCGGAGTTTTCTTGGGGTCATTCTTGCGGGCGTAAAAGCGGTATTTATACCCTTCAGCGTCTTTGGCTTCCAGTTCAGCCAGCCCGGATTCGGGCAGCAGGGCCTGATATTCCAGGTTGGTCGGAATGGGCAGCACATCCAGCTTGTAGATCTTGCTAAACTCTTCCGCTTCGGTCAGTGCCGTACCCGACATACCCGCCAGTTTGGTGTACATGCGGAAGTAGTTCTGGATGGTGATGGTGGCATAGGTGACGTTGTCCGCCTGGACACGCACACCTTCCTTGGCTTCAACCGCCTGGTGCAGACCGTCGGACCAGCGCCGCCCGGGCATCTGCCGGCCGGTAAACTCGTCAACGATAACAACCTTGTTCGATTGAACCAGGTATTCCTTATTGCGCCGGTAGAGGAACTGAGCGCGCAGCGCCTGTTCCAGGTAGCCCATCAAACGGGCCTGTTCAGGCGTCACGTCTTCCGGGCGCTCCGGGTCGCGCAGCGGCATGCCCAGCAGTTCTTCCACCCGGGTCTCGCCGATTTCAGTCAGATTGACATTGCGGTCTTTCTCGTTGACGTCAAAATCTTCGGGGCGCAGCTGGCGCACCACCTGGGCCATCCGGTAATACCATTCCGAGTCATCGGCTGCCGGGCCAGAGATGATGAGCGGGGTCCGGGCCTCATCAATCAAGACGTTGTCAACTTCATCCACGATCGCGAAGTAATGGCCGCGCTGAACCCGGTCAGAGAGCTGGTGGGTCATGTTGTCGCGCAGGTAGTCAAAGCCATACTCGCTGTTGGTGCCGTAAGTAATATCGGCCGCGTAAGCTTCGACCCGATCCACCATCCGCAGATGGTGCTGGTCTTCGTGCGGGGAGATCCGGTCCATGTCCACCAAAAAGGCTTTTTTGCCGTTTTCAGTGCGGGCCGCCATCTGCAGCACGCCAATTGTCATACCCAGGGCCTGATAAATGGGCGCCATCCAGCGCGCATCGCGCCGCGACAGGTAATCGTTGACGGTGATCAGATGCGCTCCCTTGCCCATCAGAGCGTTCAAATACAAAGGCAGCGTGGCAACCAGGGTCTTGCCTTCACCGGTGCGCATCTCGGCGATGCTGCCGGAGAACAGCGCAATCCCGCCGATCAACTGAACATCATAATGCCGCAGCCCCAGCGTGCGCTTGCTGGCTTCACGCACTGCAGCAAAAGCCTCGGGGAGCAGCTCATCCAGCTCTTCACCATCTGTCAGTCGCTGGCGAAAGCCGGCTGTCAGGCCGCGCAGCTCGTCGGCGCTGAGCGCCTCGAACTTGCTTTCGAGCGAATTAATGACCAGCACCTTTTCTCGGTGGCGGTCAATTGCACGTTTGTTTGGATCTCCGCCAATAAAGCGAATCAACTTATTAAGCATGAAATATTAACCTTTCCGCAAGGATTATACCGGAATATTGTATCATCTCAACAAAGTGGGGTGTTGGGTGTTTTTTCTGCCTGAAAATAATCTCTACCTGTTGTTTGGGTGGCTGGACCACCCAAACATCTCTTAATCGAACGGACGATATAGTAAAATTCAAACAGGAGAAAAACCGATGTTACCTTTACGTGATGAATTTCCCAGCCGCCAGCGGCCTTACGTTACCTATGGACTGATTGCAGTCAACATTCTCGTCTACGCATGGGAGATGCTGGTCTCCTTCAGCAATCCGTATGCCCAATATCAGTGGGCCCTGGTCCCGGCCGATTTTAATTTATCCAACGGCATCCCGATCTTCAGCATCCTGACCATCTTCACCAGCATGTTTATGCATTCCGGTCTGGCACATATTGGGGGCAATATGCTCTACCTCTGGATTTTTGGCGACAATATCGAAGAACATTTTGGACATGCCAAATTCCTGGCTTTTTACCTGCTGGGCGGTTTCTCCGCTTCCATCGCTCACATCCTGACCAATCCGGGCTCGCAAATCCCCACGGTTGGGGCCAGCGGGGCGATCGCGGCTGTGCTGGGGGCTTACCTGATCTTATTCCCGCAAAACCGGGTCCTGACACTGATCTGGCTGGGCTTTTTTATCCGTATGACCATGATCCCATCCATGATTGTGCTCGGGTTCTGGTTTGTACTCCAGCTTTTCCAGGGGCTGATGAGCCTGGGCGGGCCGGATGTGGGCGGTGTGGCCTTTTGGGCCCACATAGGCGGGTTCGTGTACGGGGCCGCCCTGGCACGCCTGGTCGGCAGACCGCGCATCCGCTCGCCCTACGAAAACCTGCGCGGCCGCTGGTATTAAAAAGAGTTTGTTCTGGGTGTTTTTTGGGTGGCGTAGCCACCCAAAAAACACCCAGAATTTATTAAAAAGATATGGCTCTGGGCCAGCCCAGAGCCATATCTTTATCGTTACTTGCCGGTGTTGACTGTGATCCGGCGGGGCTTGAGTTCCTCAGCCTTGGGCAGGGTCAGGGTCAACACACCGTGTTCATATTCGGCCTGGATCTTGTCGCCGTCAATCCGGGCGCCGAGCGTGATGCTGCGGGCAAAGGAGCCAAAGCGGCGTTCGCGCAGGTGATAGCGGGTCTCTCGGACTTCCTGTTCGGCCTTGACCTCACCCTTGAGAGTCAGCACATTGTCCGTGAAAGTCACTTCCACCTGATCCGGATTGATACCGGGGATGGAGGCCTTGACGATAAAGGCTTCATCGGTTTCGACCACATCCAGGGGCAGCCCCCAGGCCAGGGGACGGGTGCTGTTTTCCATCTGGCCCAAACCAGAGTCAAACAGGCGATCAACAACATTGCGCAGAGAAAGCATTTCCTGTACGGGATCATAACGAGTTAACATGGGACACCTCCAATAGATGATGTATGTAATTTGGTTTTGTTTTTTGAGAGCCGCTTGATTTGCTCTCATTGATTGGTTACGATCCATAGTTTAACAAGCATGTATAAGAAAATCGTATGATGGCTTTATGAAGAATATAAGATTCATATCGATAGATTATTAACGAAAAAGCGGGGAGTTTTGTGGGGCCAGGCCCGCACAAAACTCCCCGCCTTCAGACACTCAGGCCGGAGTTATTCGTCCTCGTACTCGTCTTCGTCTTCATCCCCAAAGTGAACATGCCCGTGCTCCAGTTCCTCTTCGGTTGGCTGGCGCAGACCGGTGATATGAATATTGAAATTCAAGGTCTTGCCGGCAAGCTCGTGGTTGTAGTTCAGACGGACGACATCGCCCTTGATCGAGTCGATCACGGCATAATAATCCATGTCATCTTCGTCTTTCAAAACCAGCTCGGTGCCAACTTCAACCGGAACTTCTTCGGGGAAATCGCTGCGATCGAAATCCTCGTAAGCCTCGGGATCGATGAGGCCATAGCCATCTTCAGGCGCCAGGGTGACTTCTTTCCGATCGCCAACCCGCATCCCCAGCAGAGCGGCTTCTAATGCAGGCAAAATTTGGCCCGATCCCTGCAGGAATGTAAGCGCTTCGCCTTCTTCTGCTTCAGAATCTTCAATTAAGTCGCCATCCACACGAAGCGAGTAGTCCATGGTCACAACCACTCCCTCTTCGATCATCATCTTTTCATTATCTGACATATTGACCTCCAAAAAAAAACAATCCAATTTTCCCGCTATTGTAACCTCAATTTGCGCTTATGGATAAAGCAGATTGGCTCACTGGCAGGCTTTTCATAAAGTCTGAAAATCCTGCCGCCAACATATCCAAAAGATGAATTTGGGGTGTTTGTTGCGGGCTACCGCCCGCAACAAACACCCCAAACCCCAACTTTAAGAGAGAAGAGGGCTCGCCGGGATTCCCCGTGTATAAATGTGGGGATAATTTTTGGCTTCGCCAAAAATTATCCCCACATTTATTAACCCAAAACAGATTGAGCGCTCAGTTCGACCGTCAGCGGGATTGCGGGCTGGTCGAGTTCCAAAAGGACCAGCTCGTTCCTGCCGGTCTTGAGCAGCGGGGCGGGCACATACAGCGTCTGCTGCGGTCCGCGCAGCCAGTAGCGCCCAAGATTAAAACCATTGATCCAGGCCACCCCTTTGCCCCAGCCCGGCAGCGCCAGGAAGGTATCGGCTAGCTGGTCCACCTCAAAACTGGCGCGGTAAAATGTTGGCTGAAAAGGGGCAGGCGCTGTGGCTGGCAGAGGGCCAAAGACAAGCCGCTCCAGGTTGGCGAGCGGCAGGGGGTAGACATCCCAGTGAAAAAGATACTGCCCGGAGAAAGTAACCCCACCCAAAATGCCTTTGCGGTCGAGCAGCTCGGGGCCAAAGTTGATCCGGCCCATGTTTTCCACCAGGACAGCCAGCTCTGCGCCGCCTTCCGGAATAGCAAACGCCACGTATTCATCGCCGGTCTCGCGCTGCAAGACAGCCTGGAGCGCTCCGTTCACAAAGACATGCGCCCGGTCGTGCAGGTTGCGCACATTCAGCGTGCCCTCGGGCCGCGGCCCGCTGATCCGGGTCTGGTAGAGAATAAAGCCATAGTCCTGATCCAGCAGCTCCATGACTGGCGGGGTGACAAAGCGCTGTTTCTGGCTGAGAACATCCAGCGAGTCCAGCAGGCCAACCGCGGCGCTCATCTGCACCGGGCCATAGGCCGCCTTCGGTGAGGGCAGAATTGCGGGCAGCGGCGACAGGTCCAGATATTTTTCCATAACCGCCCGGTAAGCGGCGAAACGCGGCGTTGGGTCGCCGGCCTCGTCCAATGGAGAAGCATAGTCGTAGCTGGTCACATCCGCCAGGTAGGTGCCAGCGTAATAATTGGCGCCGCTCATAAAGCCAAAATTGGTCCCTCCGTGGAACATATAAAAATTCACGGACGCCCCAGCCGCCAAAATCTCATCCAGGGACTGTACCGATGGTTCAAACGATGGGCCGCCATCCGGTGAAACATGATGCTCCTCCCCCCAATGATCGAACCAGCCGGCCCAGAATTCTGCCACCATCTGTGGGCCAGTTGGCCGGTACTGGCGCAGTTTTGCCAGCCCGGCCGGGGCATCGAAAGCGAAATTGACGGTCGTCAGGATATCGGGCAGCGTCCCGCCCTGCAGCATGCCATCCGTAGGCCCATCCGAGGTGAATAGAAGCACATCCACCCCGCGCTTGCGCAGCCCGTCTGCAATATACTGCACGTAGACCTGGTCATTGCCAAAGCTGCCGTATTCATTTTCCACCTGGCAGGCGATCAGCGGCCCGCCATTGGTTGCCTGCCAGGGTCGCAGCACGGGCAGCAGCCTGTCCAGAAAGCGATCTACCGCTGCCAGGTAAGGCGGATACATACAGCGCACCTGCATCAGGGGATCCTTCAAAAGCCAGGCGGGCAAACCGCCAAAATCCCATTCCGAGCAGATGTACGGCCCCGGGCGGACGATGACTTTCAGCCCAACTTCGGCAGCGGTTTGGATATAACGAGCGATATCCAGTCTGCCTTCAAAATGAAACTCGCCCGGTCTGGGTTCGTGCAGATTCCAGGGGACATAGGTCTCAACGGTATTTAAGCCAAACTGGCGCATTTTCTCCAGACGGTCACGCCAGTATTCAGGCATCACCCGGAAGTAATGCATGGCTCCCGAAAGAATGCGAAAGGGTTGGTCGTCCAGTAAAAACTGGCTGTCAGTGACGGTCAACATTTAAGCCTCCGAGTTTTTTTCATCTTCCACCCGGGGTTTCTCACCGCGGGCGATCTTATTGCGCAGGGCTGCCGGCCAGGCCTCAAGGTCTTCAGCCGGCAGGAGCTGCAAAGACGGCCCCTGCTGCACGAAAATCTCGCTGGCCCGGCAGTTCAGCACAGCTTTGGCCACATCAATGCCTGAGACGGTTGCGCCTGCCACGCCGTGGCTGCGGGTGCTGGCGCCGCACAGATACAAGCCCTCAAATTCGGTTTTGGTCGAAAAAGCCCACGGCCCCACCTGGTCCGGCAGCTTGTCAATCCCATACAGGTTGCCCCGGGTGGCGTTCAAATAATGTTCATTGGTCAGCGGCGTGCCCAGGCTCCAAAAGACAATGTGCTTGCTCAGGTTGGGGATGCGTTTCTCCAGGCCGCGCACCATCCGCCAGGCCAGGTCTTCTTTCATCGCCTGGTAGTCGGCCGGGCGGCTGCCGTAATGGCTGTGGGCCCATTTTGCAAACGCATCATACCCCACAAAAGCAAACGACTCGCAGGTATGGTGTCCACTGTGCATTTTGGAAGGATCTTTGAGCGTGGTGACTGTCAGGAACATCCCTGGCGGGGTCTCGCTGCGCAAAAGATCATCACCCAGGCCCTGCGAGTAGATTTTGTCGACATCGGCGTGATCGTAGTACCAAAAGTTACCCGAATCCAGCCCGGCAGACCGCAGGTCCATATCGGTGGCAAAAAACAAGCTCAGACAGGAGGTGGAATAGCGCACCCGGTCGAGCTTGCTGCGCAGTTTGGCCGACAGCTTTTCGCGCCCGATCAACCCGCCAAAGGTCACTTCGGGATCGGCGTTTGAAACCACCACCCCGGCCCGGATTACTTCGCCGTCCGCCAATTCCACCCCAAGAACTTTTTGGCCTTCCAGCAGAATGCGCCGCACCGCGGTTTGCAGGCGGATTTCGCCGCCCGCCCGCTTGAGCGCCCGCACAAAAGCGCGCGGGATCGTGAAAGCCCCGCCCAGGGGATAATACCCGCCGTCCAGATAATGGTCCGTCAGCCCGGCATGCACAAACGCCGAAACCTGCGAAGGCGGCAGACCATGATCGCCCGACTGCCCGCTGAGGACACCGCGCAGCGTGGGGTCTTTGATATATTCGTTGATCAGGTCGGCCCCGGTTGCTCGCAGCCAGCGCAGAGCAGAGGGCGCCTTGACAGCCGCTTTGGCCACCCCAAGCGGGTTGGTGGCACTTCCCAGGGCCTTAAGCCCGGCCTGCATCCCGGCGATGGCATCAAAATAAGCCTCAATCCCGGCCTTCTCGGTCGGGAAACTGGCTTTCAGGCGCTCGATCAGATTCGCTTTGCCTTTGGGGAAATCGAAGCGCCGGTCGCCAATAAAGATATGATCATAGCCGTCCGGGTTAAGCTCCACGAAAGACAGATCCTGGGACACCCCCAGGCCTTCATAGACCCGGCGCAGGCCGCCGCCCTCTTCCAGGCTGCCAATATAATGAACCCCCGGGCTGAAACGGTAACCACCCAGGGTAAACGAATGCGTCCACCCACCCGGGCGGTCGTGCTGCTCCAAAACCAGGACCTTCTTGCCCGCCTGGGCCAAAGCCACAGCACTGGTCAGCCCACCCGCACCCGAACCGATCACGATCACATCATAATCAGTCATAGCTACTCCTGTATCAACTTAAAGGCCAACCGCCGGCCGTGGGCCTGGCCAAACGCCAGGGTGAACCACAGGCGGGTCAGGCCATCCAGCACAGCCGCGGCGCTCAGGTCGCCAATATAAATTGGATTCAGGCCAACAGCGCCGATCAATTCTTCCAGGAGCGGGCGAATTTCGGGTTGCGAACAGAAAAACAGGTCAATCTGGCTGCCGCCAAGCTGCGGATTTTGCATATTCTCCCAGCCCAGGGTGTTGAAGGCCCGGGCAAAGCGCGCCTCGGGGGCGTTTTCAAGCAGCACAGGCAGGTTGTGCATCTCCGCCCCGCGCACATTGTTGGTGGTATCAATCACAGCCTTATGCCCCAGCGCCGCCCCGTACAGCACGGCAAACTCCGGAATCGCCGAGCCCGGCTGGGCCAGCACAACCACCTCACCCCGTTCGATGGCGGCGTCAACCGATACAACCGCTCCAACGCTGGCAAGCTCGGCATGCTTTGGGTCGGCTGGATCACGCACGCCAAACACCACCCCATACCCGGCGGCGGCCCATTTTCGCCCCAGAGTTCCGCCAATATTTCCCGCCCCAATAATCGCAATATTCATTTGATATGCTCCTTGTCATCTTGTAACGAAAGTATCCAGGTACTGAGCGAGGCGCCCACACCCTGAAGGATGGATTAAGCCGGCCTGGTATTATACAAACTGACCAGGCGCGCCATGATAATGGTCAGATAAAGTACGCCCACCACCATTTCGAAGTTCGCTAACGAACGCGCCCACCAGGTGATGGGCAAAACATCGCCGTAGCCGGCCGTGGTCAGGGTGGTGTAGCTGAAATAGACCAACTGCTGCCATTGTATGCTCCCTCTGGCAGCACTGCCGTCCCGAAACGAGCCAGGGTTGAACAACTCGATCAGGCCATAGAGCGGAACGAAAATCCCCCCAAAAAGCAGATAGACCGCACTGGCTGCATACAACACGTCCCGGGTAATGTTTTGCATGATCACCAGAAAACGTCCCAAAATCCAGAGCAGCATTCCCAGATAGGGGATCAGCATCAGGTAGGTCAGAAAAACGATCCAAGTGGCCTGAGGGTTGAAAGAATAGACAATCCCGGCAGTCAGGTAGGCAAAACCGCTCAGCGCCAGCACCAGCATGTGGCGGGGCGAATCGCGCCCAACAATGACACCGGTCACAATCATCGAGGCGTAAAGAACCTGGTACAGCGCCAGGGCCCAGGTGCCATAGGCGGTGATCGGATAGGCAAACTGCACCAGGGTCACCAAGATCAATAGATAGACAACCCGGCCTTCAACGGCTTTTTCCAGGGCCAGGTCGTCTTTGGAGAGGATCTGCGGCTTCAGGCTGTGCATTGCTCAGGCCGCTCCGCTCGCCAGGCGCAGACGCAGGTGGACAATTTCGTACGGACGGATGGAGAACAGCACCTGGCTGCCCTCGACCACCAGGCTGGACTGGGTCTCTTCCAACAGGTTGACTTTCTCGGCGCTCAGCAGCGGGAAAGCCGCCGTAAGGGTAACCGGGCCGCGCTTGCGCTCATTTTCGTACAGACGGACGATCAATCCATCCCCATCCTCGGCGCGCTTGATCGTTTCGATGATCACATTGGGAACCGACACCTGGAACAGGGTGCTGGCTTTGGCGGGTGCCGAAGCCGCCTGCCCTCCAACCGGGTACACGATGATCGGATCATTCAGGGCATACGCTGCTGCGGCTGTACCGGCCTGACCATGTGCAGCCTGCCACCCGCCGGCGTGCGGCAGCAGGCTGTAGGTAAAGCGCTGTTCACCCTGGTCGGCTTCCGGGTCGGGCACAGTTGGTGAGCGCAGCAGGCTGAGCCGGAGCACGTTCGCCTGGACATCGCAGCCATATTTGCAGTCGTTCAGCAGGCTGACACCGTAACCGCCCTCGCTCAAGTCTACCCACTTCTGGGCACAGGTTTCAAAGCGCGCCCAATCCCAACTGGTATTGCGATGGGTGGGGCGTTGAACATTGCCCCACTGAATATCAAAGGTAGCCGCAGGCGCCAGGACATCCACCGGGAAAGCCACTTTTAATAGAATATGCCGTTCGCGCCAATCGACCCGGGTCTCGAAATCCAGGCGGGCCGAATCGTGCGAGAGTGAAATCCGCTGGACGACCTGGCTGCTCAGGACCTTGCGCTTCACCTCCAGCGTCTGGCGCAGGGGGCCAAACTCCACCAGCCGCAGCGAATCGGCGGCCTCAGCAAAATACACTTTGTCATCAAAGAAGATGTCCACATCCCAGGCATCCCAGAACTTGGGGCGGTCTTCAAAGGTCTGCAGCTGGTTGGCAACAGCGCCTTCTGGCAGCACATCGCGCCCATTGTCTTTGTCCCAGATCTGGATGATATCGCCTGCAGGATTGAAAACAACCCGCAGATGGTCATTCTCAAGAATCGGGTCCTGAGCAGTTACCGTGGCAGACCCGGTCTGTCCCGCAGACCCGGTCGCCCCGGCTGATGAATCAAACTGGAGTGCCGTCACGCTGTACGGCGGCAGCTCACCGGCATCAATCCAAACGCCCCCCTCAACCGGCTGGACCGCCGCGGGTGTACCACCCACCAGGAATCCGCCCCGATATTCGCCGGCCAAAAAGGCCGGATCGCTCCGGGCAAAGGAGGTCGGGTTGACCAGGAGGACATCCCCGCCCAACCGGGCAACAAGCACCGCCAGGGCATCCGCCTGAATTTGGTCTGCGGCTGCCTTCACTTGGGCGTACTGAGCCAGCGAATCGACATAGACATCGCCAATACTGCTGCCGGGGATCACATCGTGGAACTGATTCAAACAGATGGTCTTCCAGATCTGGGTGAAATCGGCTGCCGGATACAGGTAAGCCTGATCCAACAGGGCCGCCAGGCTCGCCAAAAACTCGGTGTCGTGGAGCTGAAATTCGCTTTTGCGGTTGGCGCGTTTGTTGCGGCCCTGGCTGGTATAGGTGCCGCGATGCAGTTCCAGGTACAGCTCGCCGTTCCAGGTCGGCAGGTTGGCGCCGGATTTTTCTTCAATATCCCGGAAGAAGTCGCCAGCCGGACGCTGGCGGGCCTGGGGCAGCGCCGGGAAGGACTGCATCTCGCGAAGGTTCTCGAGCATCTCACGGGTGGGCCCCCCGCCCCCATCACCGTAGCCGAAAGCCATAAACACTTCGGACTGAGCTTCTTTCTGCTGGAAGTTCTTCCAGGCGCCAAGGGCTGAAGCGGGTGTGGCTGGGGCGTTGTAGGTGCTGCTCGGAGCGCTGCTGTTTTCAGGCGCAGTGCTGAAATGGGTCAGCACACGTGTCCCATCCAGGCCCTGCCACCAGAACGAATCGTAGGGAATGCGGTTGTACTGGTTCCAGCCCAACTTGATTGTAAAAAAGTATTCCAGGCCGGCCTGCTTGATGAGCTGCGGCAGAGCCCAGGCGTAACCAAACACATCCGGCAGCCACAAGACAGGCGATTCAGCGCCAGGGCCGAACTGTTGGCGGAAATAGGTGCGCCCCAGCAAAAACTGGCGCACCAGCGATTCAGGCCCGCTCAGGTTGCAGTCGGCCTCCACCCACATCCCGCCGATCGGCTCCCAGCGGCCTTCGGCGATCCTGGCTTTAATCCCTTCAAACAAATCCGGATAGTCGCGGCGGACAAATTCGTACAACTGCGGCTGGCTCTGAGTGAAGTGATAATCCGGGAACTGTTCCATCAGGCGCAAGACCGTATGGAAGGTGCGCCCGGCTTTGCGGCGGGTCTGGTCATAGGTCCACAGCCAGGCGACATCAATATGGGCGTGCCCGGTGGCAGTCATGGCGGCGTTCAATGGCGCACCCGACTGGGCAATGCCAGCCCGCAGCGCTGCCAGAGCCGGCGGCACGCTGGCATAGAACCCGGCCCCAAACGGTTCACGGGTATCCAGGGTATGAAAGGCGGTATTCAGGGCGTTGAGCAGCCCGCTCCAGACCGGAGAATTGGGATCGATGGACTGAGCAGTTTGCAGTGCGACGCGCACCGTTACAATAAAATCACGTGTGGGCTGATCTACCTGAACCAGATAACAGGGCTTCATCACCAGGCGGGTCAGTGGGTCAGAATTCCAGTTACCACCCAGCCCCGTCCAGCCGTGAAGGGCCAGACTATGCGGCCTGCCGTCTGCCCATTCCAGTCGCAGCTGAAACTCCTGATGGTGGCGGTCGCAGGCGGCATACGGCTTGCCGTCAATATAAGCCAGTGTTTCCGGGTGGCTGAAATTATCTGCATCACCCAGGGGCAAAAACAGGCTGACGGGTTGAGCAGCATCCCAATCGGTTGGAATTTCAAACGTCGTCCGCAAGATGAAATTTGTGGCTGGCTTACCCCAATAAGTGTTAGGCTTTATCTCCTCCCAGTCCCGGTCGTCTAGATCCGGCTGAACAGGCGGCTCAACGGCGGGACTTTGCAGTTCAGCATACCGAAATGGCGCTATTTCGGCTTGCCTTCTGTAGACCAAAGTACCGATCAGGTCCAGGCGTTGGGTGATTTTTTCAATCGTCCAGCGAATTGTATGCAGCACAAGTACTCCAGCAAGAACGAAATTGGGCGGCTGGTGGTATGGTATTAATTTTCCACACCAATCCTGGTTCGACAAGAGGTGATTTCGAGTGATTTTGCCACCCCAAAAATACGCTTATCCCGAACTGCCGTTACACTATAAAACTATCCCGATTTTATCAACAGAAAAGAAAATCGTGGGGTGTGAGAATTCTTTCACAGCAACGTTTCACCCCAAAAAACGTATGTAGTTATGCAAAGTGAGACTATAATTAATTTATTCAAATTCTCTCAAAAGGTGGAACTCACACCCGCGCTCTGATTTGAGAGAAGACAAGCATAGTACGATGTATCATCTCAGTAAGCGGGGGAAGTTGGGTGTTTTTTGTGGGCTTCGCCCACAAAAAACACCCAACACCCCACTTTAGTGAGAAGATACGTACCAATCATCAAAAGGAGAATGCATTATGGAGTTATCTTTCGGTTGTACAGGAATCGTCATCGGTCTCCTGGCATGGTTCTTCCTGAGATATGTCATGACCTCGCTCTATACGGTTGATCAGAATGAGCGAGCCGTCAAGACCATCTTTGGACGAGCTGAGCGGGTAGGCAATGCGACCACAGCCAACTCGCCCCTGGGTGAAACCCTCAGCGATGAAAACAAGCAGCGCTACAACTATCCACAGGTGCGCGTCATTCAGCCCGGCGGTCCTTATTTCAAATGGCCCTGGGAACGAGTCTACAAGGTCAGCATCGCTACCCAGACCATGAACATGGCCCAGGATACCGAAGACCCGCGCTCCAATTCCGGCGGCACCCTGCTGGAAGCAGTCACCAAAGACCAACTTAACACCGGGCTGACCGGCCAGATCCGCTATCGGGTAGCCGAAAGCAATCTATACGCCTACCTGTTTGGCGTCAAGCGCCCCATCTCGCACGTCATGGGCTACTTTGTATCTGTGCTGCGTGAGCGCATCGCCAGCTTTGAAGCCCCCCAGGGCGACGCCCGGGGTGAAGAGATGAGTATCGTCACCGGAGTTTCGATTAACGACCTGCGTAAAAACCTGCGCGACCTGAACGAACACATGGAACGCGAGTGCGCCTCATCGGCAGCCCGCTACGGCATCATTCTGGATGCATCCCTGATCACCGGGATTGACCCGCCGGCAGATGTTGAATCGGCTCTGGCAGCCATCAACACCGCTCACAACCAGGTCTCATCCGACATCAGCCTGGCCCAGGCCTCGGCCGACCAGAAGATCGTCCAATCGAAACGGGCCGTGGAAATTGAGACCCTGAATGCCCAGGCCGAAGTGGAGCCGCTGACAGCCCTCGCTGACCAGCTGCGCTTCCTGCAGGCCACCGGTCCCAATGCACTCCAGTCCTATTTGCGCAATGTGCGCTTGAGACTCTACACCCATGCTCAGAGCATTGTCCGTGAGGTGGAACGATGAACGCTGGATTTTCACTTTTGATTGTTGGTTTTTTTGCCACCTTCTTCGGAATGTGGTTTGTGATGCCCATCCTCCTTTTTTTCCTGCGCCAGATCGGTTTCTACACCGTCGTCGAAGAAGGCACCTGCCAGGTCTTTATCCTGTTTGGTAAGGTGATCGGGATTATCCCTGAACCTGGTCTGCATATCCTGCCGGCTCGCCTGGGCCTGAGCGCCTTTTTGGTGAACTGGTTTGGCGGCCGCAAAGTGCTGGATATGCGCCTTGACCAGCAGTATCTGCGCAGCAACCCGGTCAACTCTGAAGAGGGCGCCCCGATGGGTGTCGGTATCTGGTACGAAATGTACATCAGCGAACCCGTCTCTTACCTGTTCAAAAACGCCGACCCGCGCGGCTCCCTGGCAGCCAATGTCAGCAACGCGGTGGTGCGCTCACTCAGCAACATGCCGCTCGACAAAATGCTGGTGAACCGTCACGGGATGAGCCGGGCTGTGCGCGAAGAAGTCTCACCCCGCTCACACGAATGGGGCTATAAGTTAGGCTCGGTCTACATCCGCAAGGTCCATTTCCGGGATGTCGGCATGATCCAGCAAATCGAAGCCAAGGTGGTTAACCGCCTGCGCCAGGTCACCTCTGCCATCAAGCAGGATGGCGCCAACCAGGTCAACATCATCCACTCGACCGCCGAACGCCAGGCTGCAATCGAATTCGCCAAGGCGGCTGCCATCCGGCCACGCATCGTGGGCCAGGCCATGCAGGCGATTTCGGCCGATCCCGAGGTCTCCACCGCCCTCTTCGAGATCCTGGAAACCCAGAAGATTTTGGAAGGCAAGGGCCACCTGACCCTGGTCCCCCAAAACAACGAACTGCTCAACCAGTTGATCTCCGCCAACCAGGCCAAATAGCCTTTTCTAACCAACATAAAGCATCCCGAAATTAATCTTTCGGGATGCTTTATATGCAGCCAGGAAAGACGGGAGAAATTTTCAAAGAGAGGGGGTTGGACGTGCAAAGCACGTCCAACCCCCTCTCTTTGATTTTTGCCCCCTTCCCAGTGGCGTTTGGGGGGATGGGCGAGGCTGTGAAAACATGACACCTCCCGAATTTATGTTCGGGAGGTGTCATGTTTGTTAATCATTTATACATCTCCAACAGAAAACTGATATCATTCTTATAAGCGGGCGCTACAATATCCTCGAACAATTGTATGCGGGTTGGGGATGATGCGCCCCCACTGGTGGGGGCGCATCATCCCCAACACCCGCTTCCAGGACACACCTACAGGAGGAACCAATGAAACTGGATAAGTTCACCCAAAAGTCACAGGAAGCCATTCTGGCAGCCCAGGAACTGGGCCGCGAATACAATCACCAGATGATCGAACCGATCCATCTCCTGCTGGCCCTGGTCCAGCAGGAAGACGGGATTATTCCCGATCTGGTAACCAAAGTGGCGGGCAGCGTCCTGGCTTTGCGCACCGAGCTGGAAAAAGAGCTGGCGAAACGGCCGAAAATCTCCGGGGGAAATATGGAGGTAGGGCTCGGTCAGGCTGCCAGCGACGCCCTCAAAGCGGCCGAACGCTACGCCAAAGGCATGCAGGATGACTATGTCTCCAGCGAGCATCTTCTGCTGGGTCTGACCGATTCGGGGGAGGGCAAACGCCTGACCTCCTACGGCCTGACTAAAGACGCCATCCTGGTGGCGCTTAAGTCGGTGCGCGGCTCGCAGCGCGTCACCACCCCCGAACCCGAAGCGACCTACCAGGCCCTCCAAAAATATGGCCGCGACCTGACCGCCGCCGCCCGCCAGGGCAAGATGGACCCCGTCATCGGGCGGGATGAAGAAATCCGGCGCGTCATCCAGATCCTTTCCCGGCGCAGCAAAAACAACCCGGCCATCATTGGCGAACCAGGGGTCGGCAAAACCGCCATCGTGGAAGGTCTGGCCCAGCGCATCATCAACGGGGATGTACCCGAAGGCATTAAGAAGAAACGCCTGATCCAGCTCGATATGGGTTCGTTGATCGCTGGCGCCAAATACCGCGGTGAGTTCGAAGAACGCCTGAAGGCCGTCTTGAAAGAAATTACCGAATCGGCGGGCGATGTGATCCTGTTTATCGACGAAATGCACACCGTGGTGGGAGCCGGCAAGGCCGAAGGGGCCATGGATGCCGGCAACATGCTCAAACCGATGCTGGCACGCGGCGAACTGCACATGATCGGCGCCACCACCCTGGATGAATACCGCAAAAACATCGAAAAAGACCCGGCCCTGGAACGCCGTTTCCAGCCGGTGATGGTCGGCGAACCCAACGTCCAGGATACAATCTCCATCCTGCGCGGCCTCAAGGAGCGCTACGAAGTCCATCACGGTGTGCGCATCACCGACCCGGCTGTTATCGCTGCTGCAACGCTCAGCTACCGCTACATCCCAGACCGCCGCCTGCCCGACAAGGCCATTGACCTGATTGATGAAGCCGCGGCTCACCTGCGCACCGAGATCGACTCGAAACCCCAGTCCCTGGACGAGGTTGACCGCCAGGTGATGCAGCTTGAAATTGAACGCCAGGCGTTGAAGAAAGAAAAAGACGCTGCCTCCAAAGAGCGTCTCCAAAAAATTGAAGGCGAACTGGTCGATCTGGTTGAAAAATCCAAAAAACTGACAGCCCGCTGGCAGACCGAGAAACGGGCGATTGGCGAGCTGCGCACGCTGAAAGAAACCCAGGAGAAGACCCGTCAGGAAATGGAACGGGCTGAACGGGCCGCCGAGCTGGAAAAAGCCGCCCGCCTGCGCTACGGCGATCTGCGTCAGATCGAAGAGCAGATCCGGGCCGCCGAAGGGCGCATAACCGGACTGCAAAAAGACGGCGCCCTGCTCAAAGAGGAAGTGGACGCCGAAGAGATCGCCGCGATTGTCGGGCGCTGGACGGGTATCCCGGTGACAAAACTGCTGGAAGGCGAGACCCAAAAACTGCTCAAGATGGAACAGGGTCTGCACCAGCGAGTGGTCGGCCAGGATGAGGCCGTGCGGGTGGTGTCGAATGCCGTACGCCGCTCCCGGGCCGGCCTGCAAGACCCCAACCGCCCCATCGGCTCGTTTATCTTTCTCGGCGCCACCGGTGTGGGCAAAACCGAACTGGCGCGGGCTCTGGCAGTGTTTCTGTTCGATGACGAGCACGCCATGATCCGGATCGATATGAGCGAATACCAGGAAAAGCACACCGTCAGCCGCATGCTTGGAGCGCCTCCCGGCTATGTGGGTTACGATGAAGGCGGACAGCTAACCGAAGCTGTCCGGCGCAGACCTTACAGCGTGGTCTTGTTTGACGAAATTGAAAAAGCCCACCCCGAGGTCTTCAACGTCTTACTCCAGCTTCTGGATGATGGACGGCTGACAGACGGCCAGGGCCGGACGGTCGATTTCCGCAACACGGTCGTGATTATGACCTCCAACCTGGGCAGCCAGCTCTGGGAAGGCAGCAAAACTGCCAGCCGCGAGCAGATCATGGGGGTCCTCCAGAATCACTTCCGCCCCGAATTTCTGAACCGGCTGGACGAAGTCGTGATCTTCCATAAATTGGGCCTCGAACACCTAAAACAGATCGTGGGCATCCAGCTCCGCCGGGTGACCGGCCTGCTGGCTGAGCGCGGCTACAGTCTGAACGTAACCGAACCAGCGGCAGAATACCTGGCAGAGATTGGTTTTGACCCGGCCTTTGGCGCCCGTCCGCTGAAACGCGCCATCCTGCACGAACTGCAAGACCCACTGGCGATGAAGATCCTGGAGGGCGAGTTTAAACAAGGAGCGACCATTCATGTGAGCCGCGGCCCGGAAGGGCTGGTATTTTCAGAACAAGCCTGAAGGCTCGCACACAACTATACATGGGTGCTTCAGCGGATTCTCCGCTGAAGCACCCATGCTTTATTAAGGCGTTCAGAGCCAAATCTTCACGGTATAATAGCGCAAACCAGTTTTAAGAAGAGATTTTTTGGGCGGCTTTGCCGCCCAAAAAATCTCTTTTCCCGAACATAGCTGGTCGAAAACAATCCTAAAGAAACGAGAAAATCCCCATGTCAGAAGCTTTTATCAACTCCCTTCTTTCCCAAATGACCCTGGAAGAGAAAATTGGCCAGCTCAACCAATACGCAGCCTGGGGCAATTTTGACCCAGAAGTCGTCCGCCAGGGCCAGGCAGGTTCTGTCATCAATGCCGCTGGCGCCCTGACCGGCTCAAGCCAGAGCGAATCGTCCACCGCTGAGACCTGCAACCACATCCAGCAGTTTGCGCTGGAATCGCGCTTGAAAATTCCGCTGATCTTCGGCCGGGATGTGATCCATGGCTATCGGACGATCTTCCCGATCCCGCTGGCACAGGCGGCGGCCTTTGACCCCCAATTGGCCGAAGATGCCGCCGCGGTGGCTGCCCGCGAGGCCAGCTCGGATGGCGTGAAATGGACCTTTGCCCCCATGATCGATATCGCCCGTGACCCGCGCTGGGGGCGGGTTGCCGAAGGCAGCGGGGAAGACCCATACCTGGCCTCCCTGCTGGCGGCAGCCGCGGTCCGCGGGTTCCAGGGCAGCGATTACTCCGCCCCGGATAAAATTGTCGCCTGCGCCAAGCATTATGTCGGTTACGGCGCCGCTGAGGGCGGACGCGATTATGACGCTGGCGAGATCTCTGAACCCACCCTGCGGGATGTTTACCTCCCGCCCTACCAGGCGGCAGTCAAAGCCGGTGTTGGTACGCTGATGGCAGCTTTCCTGGACCTGAACGGGGTCCCAGCCAGCGCCAATCGCCGCCTGCTGACCGATGTGCTGCGCGGCGAATGGGGTTTTGATGGCTTTGTGGTCTCCGATTGGGAATCCGTTATCGAGGTAATCCATCACGGCGTGGCCGAAGACCGGGCGCACGCCGCCGCTCTGGCCCTGCACGCCGGCGTGGACATGGATATGGCCAGCCGGGCTTATATAGAAACTCTGGCTGCCAGTTTGCAGGCCGGCAAAATC
>Ga0268298_10000681_pt1 | contig 43083 bp, 45 predicted proteins | sample WWTPWeurt_MetaG_FD_194462 | JGI IMG/M metagenome (GOLD analysis project Ga0268298, IMG submission 194462) | Activated sludge microbial communities from WWTP in Nijmegen, Gelderland, Netherland - WWTP Weurt | ecosystem: Engineered > WWTP > Aerobic digester > Activated sludge | place...
ATCACGCTCAGTCCGCACATCGGCGGCGTTACTTCAGATGCCTACGTGAAGATGGGCGTGGCCGCGGCGACGAACGCCTTGGCCGTGCTGAATGCGGTCAGGGCCTGAGGCGACCGAGGCGCCTGACCAGGCCCTTCAAGTCGTGCTGAAGCCAGCCGCTCTGCGCGAGCAGTTCGCCCAGCAGGGTGCCGCATCGCCCGTGGTGAACGAGCGCGCGCTCACACCATCAGCATGCCGCCGTCCAGCAGGATGGACTGGCCTGTCATGCCGTCGCTTTCGGCCGAGCCCAGGTAGACGGCCAGGTGTGCGATCTCCTGCGGCTGCAGGAAGCGCCGCAGTGGCACCCGGGCCTTGCCGTTGGCCAGGATCTGCTCGAAGCTCAGGCCGGTGATGGCCGCGTGCGCGCTGAACGACTGCAGCATGTCGGTCTCGACGAAGCCGGGGCAGATGGCATTGACGCAGATGCCCAGCGGCCCCAGCTCCTGCGCAGCGCAGCGCGTCAGCCCCACGAGCGCGTGCTTGCTGGCGTTGTAGGCGCTCTGGTTCATCGAGCCGGCCTTGCCGGCCGTGCTGGCGATGTTGACCACCTTGCCCGCACCCTGGGCACGCATCTGCCGCAGGCAGAGCTGCAAGACATGAAAGGCGCCGTAGAGGTTGACCTGCATGACGCGGTCGAAGTCCTCGGGCGCAGTGTCCAGCAGGCTGGCGGCGTGGTAGACGCCGGCGTTGTTCACCAGCACATCGATGCCGCCCAGGCCCGCCACCGTGGCGTCCACCAGGCGCTGCACGGCGCTGCGGTCGGACACGTCCACCGCCTGCGCCAGCACCCGCGCGCCACGCGCCTCGGCCTGCGCTTGCGTCTCGGCCAGCCCGGCCAGCGTGGTGGCCGCCAGGCACAGGCTGGCGCCTTCCTCGGCATAGCGCAGTGCAATGGCCTGGCCGATGCCGCGGCTGGCACCGGTGATCAGCACGCGCCGCCCCGCCAAGCGACCGGGGCGGGTGGGGGTGGCGGCCGAAGTGATTGCAGTCATGAGGGCGATCCTGGCAGCGGGGGCGAAGGAGCTCGATGTTGCCCATCAAGCCCGCCCAGGGCCACCCGAGGACACCCCAAGGCCGCCCACGCCCGGATGGGTTCTCGGCATCGACCTTCGCCGTTCAGGCGCGCTCGTGTTCCGAGCTTGCGGTGAGCGTGAGCAGGATGTCGGCGTACCAGGCGCAGTTCAGGCCCAGCGATTCATCCAGGCGCAAGTCGCGGCCACCCATGTCCATGCGCGCGGAGTGCACGCCGAGCAGCTTCCAGGGCAGGGCCGGGTCGCCCGCATCGTGCTGCATCACCACGGGTGCGCCGCTGGTGCCGCGGTGCGTGCGCGCGTCGGTGAGAAAGTAGCCCTGCCCCTGAAAGCGCAAGCCGAAGGACGATGCGATCACCGCCTGCCGCACCACGGGCAGGTGGTGCAGGGTGTCGTGAAAGCCCAGCGGGAAGCCGACCACCAGCAAGGGCGTGCCCACCCTCACCTCCTGCAGCGAGTGCTGCAGATGCGCCGGCGTGAAGCAGCGCAGCTCCACGGCCTGTGGCAGCGCCGCGCGGTCCAGCTCGATCACGGCCACGTCGATGTCGCCCGAGGCGTCGCGGCCCTGGTGCCACACGGCCTGGCCATCGCGGTAGAGCAACACCGACAAGACCGCCGCGTGGGTGAGGTTGGCGGCATCGGCATGCACCTCGATCTCGAGCCGATCGGGCAGGTGGCCACTCGGCCGATCGATCAGCACATGGCGGTTGGTGACCAGGTACAGGCGGCCCTCGCGCTCGAAGAAGAAGCCGGTGGCGCCAGTGAGCGGCTGCGTGCCGAAGTAGGTCGACACGCGGGCGGTGGTCAAGAGCAGGGGTTCGATCAAGGTCTTCAAGACTCGCAGACGCTCGCGCTCGGCAGCGCCGTGCCTGCCACGATCCGCAGCGCCTGTGCCGGCTTGGCCATGTTCATTTCAAGCTCCCGGTGGTTCGGCGACGGGCGAATGCCGGCGCCGGATGTCGGGAGTCTTGGGCAAGGGGCCGGGCGGCGTCTGTGCAGCGGCACACACCCCGGCGCGGCGCTGGCCGCGCCGCTGCGTCAGCCCCGCTCCTTGCCCGATCCGAGGCGCCGCGCGGCGAGCAGAACCAGGCCCAGGCCGCCGGCGAACAGCGACAGGCTGGTGTTCTCGGGCACCGCGCTGACACTGGCGCTGAGCAGCGAGGTGTCACCCGCGCTGAACTGCAGCGCCAGCGTGTGCGCGGCATCCACGTTGCCGATGACCTGATGTGAGGAATCCGCATACACATCGAGCAGCGACCAGACGTAGAACGAATCGCCCGGATTGACCGTGAAGCTGACGCTGCCGGCCAGCGCAAACGGCTCGGTGCCGGCGAGGCTGGCGTGGTCGTTGCTGAACATGCTGCCCAGCACCGTGCCACGGAACTCGCCGAAGGGGTTGTAGTTGCTGCCGTAGACCGTCAACCCGCCCAGCACCGACATCAGCGACACGGCATCGGCCGAGCCGAGCGTGAAGCTGCCGTCCAGGGTGTAGTCGATCTGGTAGGTCTGTGGCGTGGCGCCGCTGTAGTCGTACTTCTGGGTGCCCTGGGCGGTCAGCGCGGCCTTGTAGAAGTAGGTCTTCGGGATCGACGGATCGATCACGATGTCGGCGAACGCGAAGCCGCCCAGTTGTGGCAGTGAGTTGGGCCCGGTCAGTGCGGCGCTGCCATTCAACACCCACCCGGCACCCGCTGCGTCCAGCCCCGCCGACAGCGCCCCCGGGCCGCCATCGACACCGCTGTAGACCACGGCGGTGTCGATGCTGCAGGTGCCACAGACCAGCGCGTAGTAGCGCGCGTTGGCGTCGACCTTGGCTCCCGAATAGGGGTCTGCTGCCGCCGCCAGGCCAGCCCAGGCGGCGGCCGGCGCCAGCACGGCCGCACGCCAGCGGGCCGCTGGATGCTTGGATGTGCGACGAATGCTCAGGGTTGAAGTGCCCATGGTGTCTCCCCTTGCCATCACGTTTCAAGCGCCGCTGTGCACGCGTGGCTCACTGCACCGTGCGGCCTTGCCTGTGCTTGAACGAGATGGCGAGCCGGATGCGGACACCGCTGCGCGTCGGGGGCCGCCACGGCGCGGCCGCGGCTTCAAGAGCAGCAGGCGCGCCAACGCACCGGGGCTGCGCAGAGCGCTGGCTCAGCCGCCAGCGTCATGGGTGCTCAGCACGCCATACAGCTCGGGACGACGATCGCGGAACACGCACCAGCTGCGCCGCTGCGCCTCGATCTGCTCGAGGTCGAATTCGGCGATCAGCACCTCGTCACCTTCTTCGGCGGCCTCGGCGAGCTTGGCGCCGGTGGGATCGGCGATGAACGACGAGCCGTAGAAGCGGATGAACAGGTTGTCGGGGTCTTGCAGCGAGCGCTCGAGCCCCCAGCGGTTCGAGGCGATCAGCGGCATGATGTTGGCCGCCGCATGCCCCTGCTGAACCCGCTGCCAGTGCTCGCGCGAATTCACCGCCGGCGCCGGTGGCGGCTCTGAGCCGATGGCCGTGGGATAGAACAGCAGCTCCGCACCCATCAGCGCCATCGCGCGGGCGCACTCGGGAAACCATTGGTCCCAGCAAATGCCCACGCCGATGCGTGCATAGCGCGTCTGCCAGACCTTGAAGCCGGTATCGCCCGGGCTGAAATACTGCTTCTCCTGGTAGCCGGTGCCGTTCGGGATGTGCGACTTGCGGTACACGCCGAGCAGGCTGCCATCCGCATCGACGATGGCCACGCTGTTGAACAGCGCCTGGTTCGCGCGCTCGAAGAAGCTGATCGGCAGCACCACACCGAGCTCGCGCGCCACGCCCCGAAAATGCCGCAGCGCGCGGTTCTCGGCCACGGTGCTGGCGAGCCGAAAATGACGGTTGTCCTGCTCGATGCAGAAGTACGGCGTTTCGAACAGCTCCTGCAACAGGATGATCTGCGCCCCGGCCTGAGCCGCGCGCCGCACCAGGAGCTCGGCTCGGGCGATGTTGTCGTCCACGTTCCAGCCGCACGCAAACTGCGTGGCAGCAACAGTGACGCGGCGTGAGGGCGAAGAGAAATGGGTGGGCTGCATGATCGGATTGCTCTGATGCGGGGCGCGATGCGCCGCGTTCGGCGATCAGTTTAGGGGCTGAGGGGTTTTGCGCGCGCTGGGCGACACTGGGGCATGAACCCGCGCACCACGTCCCCGCCCGAGCCGTCGCCGCAAGCGGCCAGCGCAGCCAACGCCGAGACCTCCTGCCGGGCCTGCCCGCTGCGGCCGCTGAAGCTGTTTCTCGAGCCCACGGGCGAAGAGCTGGAACTCGTGCAGTCGCTCAAGCAGCGGGAGCGCCGCCTGGGCATCGGCGAGACCCTGATCCACGAGGGCCAGACCGATGCGCCGCTGTACACGCTGCTGCAGGGCTGGGCCTTTCGCTACAAGACGCTGAGCGACGGGCGCCGGCAGATCCTGAGTTTTCTGCTGGCCGGTGATTTCGTGGGCGTGCAGCAGAAGATGGGCGACGCGGCGGCGCACGGTGTGGAGACACTCACCGACGCGCTGTTCTGCGTGTTCCGGCGCGACTCGCTGTGGGAGCTGCACCGCCGCAGCCCGATGATGGGCTTCAACGTCACCTGGCTCACCGCACACGAGGAATCGATGGTCGACGACACGCTGCTCTCGGTGGGCCGGCGCAGTGCCGAGGAGCGCATCGCCTCGCTGCTGATCCTGCTGTTCAAGCGCGCCGGCGCGCTGCAGGCCGACGCGGGCGCCGATGGTGTGGTGTTCCCGCTCACGCAGCAGCACATCGCCGATGGGCTGGGCTTGTCGCTGGTGCACACCAACAAAACTTTGCGCAAGCTCGAACGCCGGGGCCTGCACCGCATTGCCGATGGTCGCCTGTACCTGCGTGATGTGAAGGCGATGGCGCGGCTGGCCGACCTGTATGGCGATGGCCGCCCGCCAGCGCGGCCGCTGGTCTGATCGTTGGTGCGGTAGCGGACTGGCCGCGCGTTTTCTATGTCTTTTGACGCAAAGCGCAGCCCGCCCGCCACCTAGATTCCGTCCCGTCGGCCCCAGGGTCATCCACGAGACGCCCCCATGAGCGCTTTCTGCAACTCCGTTCAGAACAACCAATTGCTGGTCTCGCTGCCACCCGATCTCACCGATTTGCTGGCTCAGCATCTGGAGCCTGTGCAACTGGCCGCTGGCGAAATGCTTTATGAAGCGGGCACGGTGCTGCGGCATGTGCACTTCCCGGTGACGGCGGTGGTCTCGCTGGTCTCGCCGCTGACGGACGGCGCGGGTGCCGAAGTGGCCGTGGTGGGCAGCGAAGGCGTGGTCGGCGTCTGCGCCTTCATGGGCGGCGGCAAGGCGCTGAGCAGCGCCGTGGTGCAACGCCCGGGCCTGGCCTGGCGCATGAGCGCACGCGACATTGCCGACCTGGCCCGCGACCAGGAAGCGGTGATGCAGCAGCTGCTGCGCTACACGCAAGTGCTGTTCACGCACATGGCGCAGAGCTCGGCCTGCAACCGCCACCACGCGCTGGAGCCGCAGCTGTGCCGCTGGCTGCTGCAGCACATGGACCGCCAGGCCGGCGACGAGTTGCGCATCACCCACGAGCGCATTGCCGGCATGCTGGGCGTGCGCCGCGAGGGCATCACCGGTGCGGCGCAGCGGCTGCAGCGCTCGGGGCTCATCCGCTGCCGCCGCGGGCATGTGCAGGTGATCGATCGGCATGGCCTGGAGGCACACAGCTGCGAGTGCTACGGCGTGGTGCAGCAGGCCTATGAGCGCCTGCGCAACAACTCGCCCGCCTGGCCGCGCACGGGGTCGCTTGGTGCACCCCGGCCGCCGGTGGCGCGCCCGAAAGCGCCCGCGCATGCAAAGACCATGGAGCCCAGTCTCTGAACTGAGCGGCAGCGCACCGAGCAATCAAGCCAGGCTGCCCATACTGCGCACGATGAGCAAGCGCACCCGCACGCCCACCTGGGCCCGCACTTTCAGCCGCCAGTTCGCCGCCATGACGCGCCTGGCCACGGCCGCGGGCCGGCGCGCGCTGGTCAAGTTGCCCAAGGCCGCGGCCGCCCGGCGCAAGGCACCGGCCGGCGCGGGCACCTGGATCCCGGGGGTGGCCATCGGCGCCACAGGCGCGCGGCGCTTTCGGCTGTACCGCCCGCCGGGCGTCAAGGCCGGCGAGCGCCTGCCCCTGATGGTGATGCTGCATGGCTGCGGCCAGGACGCCAACGGCTTTGCGGCCAGCACGCGCATGAACGGCGTGGCCTTGCGCGAGCGCTTTCTGGTGCTCTACCCGGAGCAGGACCGCCTGGCCAATGCCCAGGGCTGCTGGAACTGGTTCGACACCGACTCGGGCCGCGCCCTTGGCGAGGCGTCCCTGATCCTGAAGGCCATCGAACAGGTGTGCCTGCTGCACCCGGTCGACCGCAGCCGCGTGGCAGTGGCCGGCCTGTCCGCAGGCGCCAGCCTGGCGGCCTTGCTGGTGACGCGGCATCCCGAGCGGTTCAGCGCCCTGATCATGCACTCGGGCATTCCGCCCGGCACCGCGCATTCCACCCTGACCGCGCTGAGCGCCATGCACGGCCGGCGGCCCACGTTGCCACTGGCCGCCTCGGCCGGCGCGCTGGCCACCGCCTGGCCGCCGCTGCTGGTGATCCACGGCGACGCCGATGCCGTGGTCTCGCTGCACAACGGCGAGGCCGCGGCCCGCGTGTGGGCGCAGGCCGCGGGCGCGCGGCCCGGCGCAGCGCGCCAGGTGCAGCGGGGCCAGCGCCGTGCGATGTCGGTGACCGACTTCAAGCGCGGGCAGCACACCGTGGCCACCTTGGCGGTGGTGCAGGGCCTGGCGCATGCGTGGAGCGGCGGCGCCGCCAGCCAGCCCTTCAGCGACGCGCGCGGCCCCGACGCCTCGCGCATGGCCTGGGCCTTTGCCGAGCGGCAGTTTCGTGCGCTGGCCCCGGCGCGCCTGGCCTCGCTGCCGCGTCGCGCAGCGGCCCGGTAGCGGGCGCACAGCGCGCCAGGCCCAGGCCATGCAACCCGATCACCGCCACCCCCTGCGCGAAGGGTGGCCACTGCTCAAGGGCGCCGCCAACGCCTGGGTGGCCGACTACGCGCCCAGCATGGGCGCGGCGCTTTCCTACTACAGCGTGTTCTCGCTCGCCCCCCTGCTGCTGATCGTGATCTCGATCGCCGGGCTGGTGTTCGGCCAGGAGGCCGTGCGTGGCGAGGTGTTCATGCAACTGCAGGGTTTGCTGGGCCGCGACGCCTCCAAGGCGATCGAGGGCTTGCTGGTCAGCGTGAGCCAACCCGCCGAGGGCATCGCGTCCACCGCCATCGGCATGGCGCTGCTGCTGCTCGGCGCCACCAGCGTCTTCGGCGAGTTGCAGGACGCGCTGGACCGCATCTGGCGCGCCCCCGCGCGCGATCGCTCCGGCGGGCTGTGGGGCCTGGTGCGCGCGCGCTTGTTGTCCTTCGGCATGATCCTGGGCATCGCCTTCCTGCTGATGGTGTCGCTGGTCTTCAGCGCGCTGCTGGCCGCGCTCGGCAAGTGGTGGTCGGGCGCGTTTGGCGAGTGGGCCCTGCTGGCGCAAGGGGTGGATCTGGTGGTGGGCTTCGTGATGACCACCGGCGTGTTCGCGATGATCTACAAGATCATGCCGCGCGTGCGGGTGAAGTGGCACGACGTGTGGCTGGGCGCTGCGGTGACGGCGCTGCTGTTCACCGGCGGGCGCTTCCTGATCGGCATGTACATCGGCCGCAGCAACCTGGCCTCGGGCTTTGGCGCAGCCGGCTCGCTGATCGTCGTCTTCGCCTGGGTGTACTACTCGGCGCAGATCTTCCTGCTCGGCGCCGAGTTCACCTGGATCTACGCCAAGACCTTCGGCTCGATGCGCGAGCCGGGCAAGGCCCCCGCGGCATTTCTCGAAGCGCAGGCCCGCCAGGGCGCGGCTTGTCCTGCGGCAACTCCGCGTCGAATTTAACGGCGCCTGTTTCAGCTCTCGGCACCGCTGCGCCACGTTCGCGCGCACAGTGGAGCTTGTACAGGAGTTGGGCCTGTGAAACTGCCGCAGTTGCGATCGCTGAAGAGCCGAATCCTGGTCATGGTGTTGACCATGTTCCTGCTCAGCATCTGGCTGCTGACGCTCGGCATCGGTCGAATCCTGCACGTCGACATGGAGAAGGCGCTGGGCGACCAGCAGGTGGCCACGGTCACCCTGGTGGCCTCGCAAACCAATGCCAGCTTCAAGGAGCGCGTGGATGCGCTCCAGCTCATCGCCGGCGAGATCGACGCCGCACTGCTCGACCAGCCCGAGGCACTGCAAGCGCGGCTGCTGGAGCGCCCATTGCTGCAGGTGCTGTTCAATGCCGGCGTCTTCGTCACCCGTGGTGACGGCACGACGATCGCCGAGGCGCCCCGGATCGGCCGGATCGACTTGAACTACCTCGACCGGGACCACGTGGCCGCTGCCTTGCAGGAGGGCAAGACAACGGTGGGCAAGGCCGTGATGGGCAAGGCCGTCAGGGTGCCGACCTTTGCCATGTCGGCGCCCGTGCGCAACGCGCAGGGCATGGTGATCGGTGCGCTCTCGGGGGCCACCGATCTGAGCAAGCCCAACTTCCTGGACAGCCTGATCAACAGCTACTACGGCACCAGCGGCGGCTATCTGGTGGTCGACCCGAGCAACCGCATCGTCGTCACGGCCACGGCCACCAACAAGAGGCTGGTGATGCAGCCCTTGCCTGCGCCCGGTGTGAACCCCGTGCTGGACCGCCGCCTGCTGGGCTTTGACGGCACGGCGGTGAATGTGAGCTCCCTGGGCGTGCAGATGCTGACCTCGTCCGCCCGCATTCCGCTGGCCGGCTGGTTCGTCATCTCCACGCTGCCGACCCAGGAGGCCTTTGCGCCCATCCGCCGCATGGAGCGAACCCTGACGCTGTCGGCGGTGCTGCTCACCCTGGTGTCGCTGGGCCTGACCTGGTGGATGCTGCAGCGCCTGCTCGCCCCGATGCAGCGCGCTGCCGGGGCCGTGCGAAAACTCGTGAGCGAGGGCGCAGAACCCAGCCCCCTGCCCACCACCAGCCAGGACGAGATCGGCGACTTGATCGACGGCTTCAATCAGGTGCTGGCGGTGGCCAAGCGCAGAGAGGCGGCGCTTCGTGACAGCGAGGCCCGGTATGCCAGGGTCATGGAAGGCACGGGCGAGGGGTTCTGGGAGTGGGATCTTGTGACCCAGGCGGTGATCATCAGCCCCAGATTTGAAACCATGATGGGCTATGCGCCCGGCGAGTGGGTTCGCTCGCACGAGAACTGGCTCGGCCACGTGCACCCCGATGATGTGGAGCCAACGATGCAGTCTTTTCAGCAGCACCTTCAGGGCGAACTGCCGCGTTATGACACGGCATTTCGAATGAAGACCAAGCAGGGCCAGTGGCTGTGGATTCAGTCCAGAGGCAAGGTGGTGGCGCGCAATGCGGCAGGTGAACCCACCCTGGTCGCCGGTACACACACCGACATCACGCACCAACGCATCACTGAAGAAGCGCTGAAGACCATGAACCGGGACTTCGTGACGCTGCTGGAGAGCTCGTCCGACTTTCTGTACTTCAAGGACCGGGACAGCCGCTTCAGGTACTGCAGCCAGACCCTGGCTCACATCACGGGGCACAAGAGCTGGCGCGACATGGTGGGCAAGCACGATCGGGAGGTCTTTCCGCCGGAGACAGCGGAGATCTACTCCAAGGAGGAAGAGCCGATCTTTTCAGGGGGCCGGCCGCTGCTCAACAAGGTCGACCCCTACATCAAGGCCGACGGCTCACCCGGCTGGGTCAGCACCAACAAGTGGCCGATGTTTGCGGACGATGGCAAGACGGTGGTGGGCCTGTTCGGCATCAGCCGCGATGTCACGGACAGCAAGCGCCATGAGGACGAGCTCCTGGTGATGGCGACCACCGATTTCCTCACCGGCGCAGATTCGCGGCGCACCTTTGTCGGCGCTGTGGACCACGAGCTTGCGCGCATGCAGCGGGATCCGGCGTGCCTGTGCGCCCTCATGATGTTCGACCTGGACCACTTCAAGCTCGTCAACGACAGCTTTGGCCACGCCACCGGCGATCAGGTCTTGAGGCACGTGATCCAGCTCTTTGGCAGCGAGATGCGCAAGGGCGACCGGATCGGTCGGATGGGTGGCGAAGAGTTCGCCATCCTGATGCCCGGCGCGGACATGGCATCGGCCCAGCAACTCGCCGAACGCCTGCGCGAGGCGCTTGCGCTGCGCCCGATCAGTGTGGACGGCCAGTCCATCGTCGTGACGGTGAGCATCGGGCTGGCCGGTCTCAGGGCCACCGATGGGGTATCGGGCCCGGCCTTGGACCGCGCCGACCGGGCGCTCTACAGCGCCAAGCACAAGGGCCGCGACTGCGTGGCGATGGTGCTCTAGGGTGCCAATCCACCGCCCGAGGCGCCGCGCGCCTGGGGCATGCCGTGCGTCGGCAGGCTGAGCGTGGCCTCCAGCCCACCCTCGGCGCGGTTGCGCAGCAGCACCTCGCCGCCATGCGATTGCGCGATGCTGCGCGCGATGCCCAGGCCCAGCCCCGTGCCGCCGGTGGCGCGGTTGCGCGAGGCCTCGAGGCGATGGAAGGGCTCGAAGACGCGTTGCAGCTCGGCCTCGGCAATGCCCGGGCCATCGTCCAGCACGCGCAGGCGCAGGCTGCTCGCATCGTTCTCGACCTGCACGGTGGCGCGCTCGCCGTAGAGCACGGCGTTGTCGATCAGGTTGCCGAGCGCGCGCTTGAGCAGCGAGGCATTGCCCCGCACCGGGGCCAGCGCCGCGCCCTCGATGCGCACGCTGCGGCCCATGGCGGCGTTGTCGGCCTGCAGCGTGGCCAGCAGCGCGTTGATGTCCACCGGCGCGCGCGGCTCGTTGGCGCCCAGGCCGCGCATGAACTCGAGCGTCTGCGTCACCATCGCCTCCATCTCCAGCAGATCGGATTCGAAGCGCGCGCGCTGCTCGTCGTCGTCCATCAACTCGGCGCGCAGGCGCATGCGGGTGAGCGGCGTCTTCAGGTCATGCGACAGCGCGGTGAGCATGCGTGTGCGCTCGTTGACGAAGCCCGACAGACGCTGCTGCATGGTGTTGAAAGCGCGCGCGGCGCGCTGCACCTCGCGCGGGCCGTCTTCCGACAGCGGCGGACGATCGAGATCCTGGCCCAGGCCCTCGGCCGCGTCGGTCAGCCGCTGCAGCGGCTGCACCACCCAGCGCACGGCAACAAAGGACAGCGCCAGCACGCTGGCCAGCAGCACGGCCAGCGTGAGCGCCAGCCGCAGCGGCAGCGCTTGCGGCGAGGCCGGCAGCTCGGTGTCGAAGCGCGCCCAGCGGCCGTCGCGCAACTGCACCTCGGTGCGCAGCACGGGCAGAATGCCGCCAGCGTGTCGGCCGGCCATGCCCATGCCGCGGCCCGGGCCCGAGCCGGGGCGTGAGTCTGGGTGAAAGCCCGGGCCCGATGCAGCGAAAGCGCCGGGGCCGGCGGGCGCAAAGCCCTCGCGCGCCTGCACGCGCACCGGCCGGTCACCGCCCAGCGCAAACTGCAGGTGCGTGGCGAACATGCGCGAGTGCAAGCTGCCGGCGGCGTCGGCTGCGGTGAGCGGCGCCTCGGGCAGCGAGAGCACCAGCGGCGGCACGCGAAACAGTGCCACCACCTGCACGCGCTCGGCCGGGCCCAGCGCGTCGAGCAGCTTCACCACGTCGGCGATGCGCTGCGCGGGCTGCATGCCGAAGCTGTCGCTCAGCAGGCGGTCGCGCTCGGCCAGGTTGATGCCGGCGCTGAGCAGTTGCGCCAGCAGCAGGCCCGAGGCCAGCACCGCCATCAGCCGGCCGAACAACGTGCGCGGCAAGAAGCGCCGCAGGCCCTGGGGTGCAGCCGTGCCGGGAGCGCCCGTGGCGGTCATGGGCCGAGCTTCTCCACCGGCGCGGTGAACACATAGCCCTCGCCGCGCAGGGTCTTGATGAGCACCGGCTGGCGCGGGTCGTCGCCCAGGCGCTGGCGCAGGCGGCTCACCTGCACGTCGATGCTGCGGTCGAGCGGGTCGGCCTCGCGGCCTTGCGACAGGTCGAGCAGCTGATCGCGGTCGAGCACGCGGTTGGGGTGGTCGAGAAACACGCGCAGCAGCTTGTACTCGGCGCCACTGATCGGCGTTTCCACGCCGGCTGGCGACACGAGTTGCCGGCGCGCGGTGTCGAGCACCCAGCCGGCGAAGCGCAGCAGGTGCTCGTCCTGCGGCTTGAGGTTGGGCGGCAGGCTGCGCGTACGGCGCAGGATCACCTTGATGCGCGCCAGCAGCTCGCGCGCGCTGAAGGGCTTGGGCAGGTAATCGTCGGCGCCCATCTCCAGGCCCACGATGCGGTCGGTCTCGTCGCCGCGCGCGGTGAGCATGATCACGGGGATGTCGGACGTGACACGCAGATTGCGGCACAGCGTGAGGCCATCGTCGCCGGGCAGCATCAGGTCGAGCACGATCAGGTCGAAGCTGCCGCCGTCCAAGGCGCGCGCCATCGCACGGCCATCCCCCACGGCCGTGGCGCGCAGGCCGTTCTTCTCGAGGTAGCGCGTGAGCAGGCTGCGGATTTCGGCGTCGTCGTCGACGATGAGGATGTGATCGGGGCGGTCCATGGCAGGGTTCACAGAGGCGATTGCACCGTGCCGCACGGCGGCCGGGGCCAGAGAAACGTATCACAGCATGTCAAGCCGCTGGCCTGACGCAGGGCGCGACAAAAAGCCTGCGGGCATGACACACGCCGATGACAAGCCTGCGCTGCAATGGGCCCTGTCGAAACACTCGCCCCGAAAGGACGGACCCCATGAAGACCGCCACCAAGATCATCGCCGCCACCATCACCCTCGCCTCGCTGGCCGCTGCCAGTGTGGTGCTGGCCCACCCCGGGCAGGGCATGGGACAAGGCATGGGCCCCGGCATGGGCATGGGCATGATGGGCCACCAGGGCATGGGCATGATGGGCCACCAGGGCATGGGTCCCGGCCACGGCATGGGGATGATGGGCCAAGGCATGGGGCCTGGCATGGGCATGGGCCCCGGCATGGCCGGCCGCATGCACGGGCCGCAGTCGGCCGCCAACGCCACCACGCACCTGGCCGAGCTGAAGGCCCAGCTCAAGCTCAGCGCGGCGCAAGAGCCGGCGTGGCAAAAGTTTGAGACCTTTGCGCGCCAGCAGGCCGAGACCGGCCAAGCCATGCGCACCAAGATGCAGGCCCAGATGCACGACCCCAAGGCCGCGCCTGCGGACTTCGCCGCGCAGCGCGAGGCCATGACCAAGCTGCGCGAGACCCACCTCGCGCAGCGCGATGCGGCCCGCCAGGAGCTGTATGCGGCGCTGACGGCCGAGCAGAAGGCGATTGCCGAGCAGCACATGAACGCCGGCCCGGGCCACCGCATGGCGATGCGCGCACCCGCGAAGTGATCCCCGCATCCGGCGCCGAGAATCCAGCCCCATGAACCAGATCTTCCGCTTCGGCGACACCATCGAAGGCTTTCCCGTGCCCGTGCTCAACGAGCGCGCGGTGCGGGCCGGCGCCGGCATCCTTTTCTTCTTCGCCATGGCCGCGTTCATGAACGCCTGGCTCACCGGCAACTTCCAGCCCACGCGCGTGTTCGTGGTGGCTTTCCTGATCGATTTTTCGATCCGCATCTTCATCAACCCGCGCTATGCGCCCAGCCTGGTGCTGGGGCAATGGATCGTGCGCAAGCAGCAGCCCGAGTACGCCGGTGCGCCACAGAAGCGCTTTGCCTGGGCCATCGGCTTCGCGCTGGCGCTGTCGATGTTCTTCCTGCTGGTGGTCAACCGCGTGGTGGGCCCGATCAACATGCTGATCTGCGCCACCTGCCTGCTGCTGATGTTCTTCGAGACGGCCTTCGGCATCTGCATCGGCTGCCGGCTCTACAACCTCTTCCGCAAGGACCCCGCCCAGCTCTGCCCCGGCGGCGTGTGCGAGCTGCCACGCGAGGCGCGCCCGCGCACCGGCGCCGCGCAATGGGCCGTGGTGGCGGGCTTTGCCGTGGCCATGGTGGTGCTGGCGCCGCGCGTGGCCGGTGAGCGCCCGGAGGCGGCCGTGGCCAGCATGGCCCCTGCGGCGGCGGCCGACCTCGACCCCGCCGAGGCCGAGCGCTGCAAGGTGCCCGCTTTCGCCAAGGCGATGGGCCACGAGGCCAAGTGGAAGCAGCACAACAACTGCCCGTAAGCCCCGCTCGATTCCAAAGCGGGCCCACGCTGCGGCGAGAAAGGCCATGATGGCGGCTTGCGTCCACCACCGCCAGGCCCGCCCATGCTCACCGACTTCTCCCCCCGCGTCCAGCAACTGCAGCGCCAGCTCGGCGCCTTCATGGACGAGCACATCTACCCCAACGAGCAGCGCTTCTATGCCGAGGCCGAGAAGCTCGGGCCCTGGTCGGTGTACCCGGTGGTGGAAGAGCTCAAGCCCAAGGCGCGCGCCGCCGGCTTGTGGAACCTGTTCCTGCCCGCATCCGAGCATGGCGCAGGCCTGAGCAACTTCGAGTACGCCCCACTGTGCGAGATCATGGGCCGCTCGCACCTGGCGCCCGAGGTCTTCAATTGCTCGGCGCCGGACACCGGCAACATGGAGGTGCTGGCGCGCTACGGCACGCCCGAGCACCAGGCGCGCTGGCTCAAGCCCCTGCTGGCCGGCGAGATCCGCTCGTGCTTTGCGATGACCGAGCCCAAGGTGGCCTCGAGCGACGCCACCAACATCGAGTCGACCATCGTGCGCGATGGCGATGACTACGTGATCAACGGCCACAAGTGGTACACCACCAATGCCACCGACCCGCGTTGCAAGATCGCCATCTTCATGGGCAAGACCGACCCGCTCAACGCCGATCGCCACAAGCAGCAATCGATGATCCTGGTGCCCATGGACACGCCCGGCGTGCGCGTGCTGCGCGCGCTGCCGGTGTTCGGTTTCTACGGCGTGCCGGATCGCGCCTCGGAGGTGATGTTCGAGAACGTGCGCGTGCCCGCCAGCCACCTGCTGCTGGGCGAGGGCCGCGGCTTCGAGATCGCGCAGGGGCGCCTCGGGCCTGGCCGCATCCACCACTGCATGCGCCTGATCGGCCTGAGCGAGCGCATGCTCGAGCTGATGTGCAAGCGCACCATGTCGCGCACGGCCTTCGGCAAGAAGATCTCGGAGCAGGGCGTCACGGTGGAGCGCATCGCCGAATCACGCATCCTGATCGACCAGACCCGGCTGCTCACCCTGCACGCGGCGCAGCGCATGGACGCGGCCGGCAACAAGGCCGCCAAGACCGAGATCGCGATGATCAAGGTGGCCGCGCCCAACATGGCCTGCAAGGTGATCGACTGGGCCATCCAGGCCCACGGCGGTGGCGGCACCAACAACGATGTGGGGCTGGCCGCCGCCTACGCCACCGCGCGCCTGCTGCGCCTGGCGGATGGGCCCGACGAGGTGCACCGGCAGCAGATCGGCAAGCTGGAGCTGGCCAAATACCGTTGAGCCCTTGTGCTGAGCCCAACGGTAAGGCTCAGCGCTCTTTGGCGTGGGCCAGCACCCAAGAAGCCATGGCTGCAGCGTCCGCCAGGTCCAGCACACCGAGCTGCCCGTCCGCCAGCACCTCGGCCGGCAGGGCCTGCGGCGTATCGCTGGCGATGGCCACGATGCCGGGCCACTCGGGCCACAGCGTGGGCTTGCCCACCTCGGCCCGCCAGACCTCCAGCTTGGGAAAGTGGCCGCCCTTGAAGCCCTCGATCAGCACCAGGTCGCAGTGCTGCATGCGGTCGAGCAGGTAGTCGAGCGAAGGCTCTTCGGCGCCCCGCAGCTCGTGCATCAGCGCCCAGCGGTCATGGCCCAGCAACAGCACCTCCTTGCAGCCCGATTCACGCAGGCGGTAGGAGTCCTTGCCCGGGCGGTCGATGTCGATGTGCTTGTGGCTGTGCTTGATCAGCGAGACCACCAGGCCGCGCGAGGCGATCTCGGGCACCAGCCGCTCGAGCAGGGTGGTCTTGCCCATGCCGGAGTGGCCGGCGATACCGAAGATCTTCATCCCGTGACGACTAACCGGGGATGTTGGGCTCGACCAGCGTGGCCAGCTGCGCCAGTGATTCTTGCCAGCCGAGGTAGCACATCTCGAGCGGAATCACCTCGGGGATGCCGGCCTGCGCGACGCTCAGCTCGGTGCCGCAGAGCACGGGCGTGAGCGTCACCGTCACCTCCATCGTGCCCGGCAGGTTGGGGTCGTCGAACTTGTCGGTGTAGCGGATGCGCTCGTTCGGCACCAGCTCGATGTAGTCGCCACCAAACGAGTGGCCATTGCCGCTGGTGAAGTTGTGGAAGGACATCCTGAAGGTACCGCCCACGCGCGCGTCCATGTGGTGCACGGTGCAGGTGAAGCCGTAGGGCGGGATCCACTTGGCCATCGCGCCGGCCTCGAGAAAGGCGCGATAGACCTTCTCGGGTGGGCAGCGCAGCACGCGGTGAAGGCGAACGGTGCGGTCGGACATGGCGTGGCTCCTTCTCGGCGGACAGGGTTCGCGGGCGCTTGAACACGGGCCGCCCGGGTAGCATCCACGCTGGCCATCATTGGGGGCATCGAGATGACTAGAACTGCATGGACGGCGGCATTGTGCATGGCGTGCTGCCTGATTCAAGGCCAGACCTTGGCGCAGACCCCGGCAATGCCTGCGGCCGCTGCCACCGCGAGCGTGTACGACGAGGCACTGGCCCGGTCCGTGGGCGCCAATGAGAACGGCATGCGGCGCTATGTGCTGGTGGTGCTCAAGACCGGGCCGAACAAGGTGCCGGCCGGGCCGGAACGCGATGAGATGTTCCGCGGCCACTTCGCCAACATGAAGCGCCTGGGCGCCGAAGGCAAGCTGGCGCTGGCCGGCCCCTTTGATGGCGTGGATGGCTGGCGTGGCCTGTTCATCTTTGCCGTGGCCGACATCGAGGAGGCCAGGAAGCTCACCGCCACCGACCCCGTGATCATCAAGGGCGAGATGGTGGCCGAGTACCACGATTACTTCGGCTCGGCCGCGCTGATGCTGGTGAACGACCTGCACGCCAAGGTGGCCAAGAAGCCGTTCTGACGGGCGGCAGGGCGGGGTGACCTGAAAGCGGTTTCACCGCTAGAATTTCTGGCATGACGAGCGCAGCGCCCTACCAGAACGCCAACCTGCCCACGGCCGAGCGCATCGCCGACCTGATCGCGCGCATGAGCCTGCCCGAGAAGGTGGGCCAGATGCTGCAGCTCGATGCACGCCAGGACGTGGCCGGCCTGATCGAGCGTTATCACGTGGGCTCGATCCTGCACACCTCGCCGGCCGACATGGCGGTGGCAGCGCGCTGCGTGCAGCGCACGCGGCTGCGCATCCCCCTGCTCACGGCCGACGACTGCATCCACGGCCACTCGTTCTGGCCGGGCGCCACCATCTTCCCCACGCAACTGGGCATGGCCTGCAGCTGGGACGCCCCCTTGATGCAACGCGTGGGCCGCGTGGTGGCCACCGAGGTGGCGGCCACCGGCCTGCACTGGACCTTCTCGCCCGTGCTGTGCATCGCCCGCGATCTGCGCTGGGGCCGCGTGGGCGAGACCTTCGGCGAAGACCCGCTGTTGATCGGCGACCTGGGCGTGGCGATGATCCAGGGCTACCAGGGCGAGGGCCTGGCCGACCCCACGGCCATCCTGGCCTGCGCCAAGCACTTCGCCGGCTACTCCGAGACGCAAGGCGGCCGCGACGCCAGCGAGGCCGACTTGAGCCCGCGCAAGCTGCGCGCCTGGTTCCTGCCACCCTTCGAGCGCGCCGCGCGCGCCGGCTGCCGCAGCTTCATGCTCGGCTACCAGTCGATCGACGGCGTGCCTATCACCGCCAACGAGTGGCTGCTGAAGGACGTGCTCAAGGGCGAGTGGGGCTTCACCGGCACGCTGGTCACCGACTGGGACAACGTGGGCCGCATGGTCTGGGAGCAGAAGACCCAGCCCGACCACGCCAGCGCCGCGGCCGTGGCAGTGAAGGCAGGCAACGATCTGGTGATGACCACGCCGGCCTTCTTCGAGGGCGCGCAGGAGGCCATCCGGCGCGGCCTGCTCAGCGAAGCCGATCTCGACCAGGCCGTGGCCCGCGTGCTGCGCTTGAAGTTCGAGCTCGGCCTGTTCGAGAACCCGCGCCTGCCCGATGAGGCGCGGCAAGCCGCGGTGATCGGCGCGCCGGAACACACCGCGCTCAACCACGAGGTGGCGCGCCGATCGCTGGTGCTGCTGCGCAACGAGGGCCTGCTGCCCTTGTCGCCCACGCAGGCGCTGCGCATCGCCGTGGTCGGCCCCAATGCCCACGATCAGCATGCGCAGCTGGGCGACTGGGCCGGCGCCTCGGGCCAGATCGACTGGATGCCCGACGGCCACCCGCGCGAGCTCACCTGCACCGTGCTCGACGGCCTGCGCGCGCTGGCGCCGGCCGGCTCGGTGATCGTGCATGCGCGGGGCGCCGACATCGCCGAGATGGCGCCCGATCCGGACGGCGCCACCTTCGCCGATGGGCAGCCGCGCCCGCCCGTGGCCAGGCCGGCCGCCGTGGATGCGCAGCTGCTGGCCGAGGCCGTGGCCGCGGCCCAGGCCTCGGACGTGGTGGTGGCCGTGGTGGGCGACAACATCGCGCTGATCGGCGAATCGCGCTCCACCGCCACGCTGGAATTGTTTGGCGCGCAGATCGCCTTGCTCGAGGCGCTGGCCGCCACGGGCAAGCCCATGGTGGTGGTGCTGCTGGCCTCCAAGCCCCTGGTGCTGCCGCCGGCCGTGCTGCAGGCCGCGGCGCTGGTGTGCGCCTTCAACCCGGGCATGCGCGGCGGCCTGGCGCTGGCCGAGCTGCTCTTCGGCCACATCGAGCCCAGTGGCCGGCTGCCCATCAGCTTTGCGCGCCATGCCGGCCAGCTGCCGATCTACTACAACCAGCTCAACGGCCAGCACGGCCACCGCTACGCCGATCTCACACAGGAACCACAGTTCGCCTTTGGCGAGGGCCTGTCGTACACACGCATCGCCTACTCCGACCTGGCCATCGCACAGCCCGAGCTGGGCTTGAGCGACACGCTGCACGCGCAGATCACGCTCAGCAACACCGGCCAGAGGCCGGCGCTGGAGACGGTGCAGCTGTACGTGCGCGATCTGGTCACCAGCGTCACCTGGGCCTGCCGCGAGCTCAAGGCCTATCGGCAGGTGTGGGTGCAGCCGGGCGAGCGCGTGGTGGTGAACCTGGCGCTGCCGGTGAGCGAATGCACGCTGGTGAACGCGCGTGGACAGCGCGTGGTCGAGCCTGGCGAATTCGAGCTGCTGGTGGGCGCCAGCTCCCGCAGCGGCGATCTGCTGGGGGCGCGCTTTACCGTGCGTTGAAGCGTGCGCTGATGAGTACGCGGGTGCATCGGGGCTAGACTGGGCCAGGCCTCCGCCACCTGCAGCCACCGCACCCGCCCATGTCCAATCGCCGGCGCGTCTTGAAGTCCGCCCTGCCTGTCGCCGCCCTCGGCGCACTGACCGCGCTCGGCGACGTGGTCAACGCGGCCAGCGGCCCGTCGCCGGCGCGCATGCCGGTGCTGTTCATCGGGCACGGCAGCCCCATGAACGCCATCCAGGACAACGAGTTCAGCCGCTTCCTGCGCGGCTGGAACGCCCGGCTGCCGCGGCCCAAGGCCATCCTGGTGGTCTCGGCCCACTGGCTCACGCCAGGCGCCACGGCCGTCGGCGTGCAGGTGCGGCCGAAGACCATCCACGATTTCGGCGGCTTCCCCAAGCCGCTGTTCGACATGCAGTATCCCGCGCCCGGCGCGCCCGAGCTGGCGCGTGAGGCGATGGCGGTGGTGCGCCGCGCCAAGGTGCAGCCCACCGAGGACTGGGGCCTGGACCACGGCAGCTGGACGGTGCTGCACCACCTGTACCCGGCCGCCGACATCCCCGTCTTTCAGCTGTCGATCGACTACGACCAAGCCGCCGCCTTCCACCACGCCGTGGGCCGCGAGCTGGCCGCCCTGCGCGCCAAGGGCGTGCTGATCGTCGGCAGTGGCAACGTGGTGCACAACCTGCGCGCCACCGACCGCATCGAGGGCCTGGCCGCCACCGCCAGCCGCCCCTGGGCGCAGGCCTTTGACGACGCCGTGAAGCGCGCCCTGGCCGCGCGCGACGACATGGGCCTGGTGAACTACGCGCGGCTGGCTGGCGACGCCGCCGCCACGGCCGTGGCCACACCCGACCACTACTACCCCTTCCTCTATACGCTGGGCGCGTCCGACGCACCGGGCGAGAAGGCGGTGAGCGTCTTCGAAGGCTTTCAGGCCGGCACGCTCAGCATGCGCTGTGTGCAGTTTGGCGCCTGAGCGCTTGCCGCCCTGTCGATGGCCACCTTGATGGACGCGTTGCTGTCGCGTTATTCACGGGCGAGGTGCAGGGCTTGAACGCCACACACCACCTCATCGCCGCCGATCGGCACCAGGTGCCCCAGCCCTTCCGCGCCTTCGCAGTGCGCAGCGACGAGCCCTGTCATGCCTTTGAGGCGCGTGCACCGCTCGGCCAGGTGCACCTGGTGCGCACGTCGTCTCTCGACGCCCAGGCCTTGGCCGGCATCGTGGCCCAAGGCCATGCGCAGGTGCAGATCGAGACCGTCTGCGAGGTCACCCACTCGGGCACCTCACTGCAAGCCCTGGCCGCGGCCGCCCCCTGCGTGCCCGACCTGGCCGCAGCGCTGGCCGCGGCCCTGCAATTGACCGGCGTGCTGGGCAACGACGCCGACGCCTACCGGCGCGGCCTGCAAGGCCCGCTGCACTACCTGGCCTGCCGCGGCGCGGGGTTTCACAACGATGTGGCGCGCCACTGGTCGCGCAGCCTGTTCTGGCTGCTCACACTGCAGGCGAGCGACGTGCAGTTCGTGCAGCCGCATGCCGGTGTGCGCCTCGCGCTGGCGCCGGGCGACCTGCTGGTGTTCGACCAGACCATGGCGCACGGCCTGTGTCGGCCCCGCGACGAGGGCCAGGCGGTGGCGGCCTCGTTCGAGGCCGGGGCCCATCGCCATCAGCTCTTTCTCACCGGCGAGCTGCTGCTCAGCGATGCCCAATGGGCCGCACTCGGCGCGCCGTGGCTGACGGTGGAGGCGCACGAGCAAGGCGGCGCGCTCGACCTCATGGTGGCCGAGTTTGACGAGCGCAGCGGCGCCATCAAGCAACTGCGCGCGCTGCGCGACTGCATGAAGCGCAGCACCTGCCACGTCGACGAGGCTGCCGGCTGACGTGCGACCCGACGCACGACCCAACGCACGAAACAACAGGCACAAGTTGACGGGCCCAATGAGGGACCAAGGAGGGCCCAGAAAGACCAATGCCCCGTGGTAGGCGGGGCATTGGGGGTGTGCCTTGCGGGGCACCAACGTCACATGGGCGTGACGGATAACGGCATCGAATGCCGGTTGGGTTTGGGGTCTTTGGTGAGCGGTGCGATAGGTCAGCCCTCCTTTCAAGACAGTGGCCAAATCACTTTTTGAAGTTGCCTTCGAATCAGTGTCTCAGCGGTTTCAGTAAACCTCTTTCTGGGCACGACGTCAAGCCTCGTTCGACAGAAATGCGCCCTTAAAGTGCGACGCGATTCACGCCTTGATGGCACGATCGAATTCAAGTGCCTGGTCGCTGCAGGTTGGCCTGGTGCCGAGCGTTGCCCAATTTGACAAAGTCTTACCGCGGCACCTGGGATCAGGCCTGCCACCTGGCGTCACGGGTGCGGACGCTCGCCGATCCGGCCAGCGCACACGCCGCGCAAGCCTCACCGAGCCCGCGTGCTTAAGCGGACATAAGAAAGCGGCGACTAGCATCGTCCGCGCATGGCTCGCGCCCGGTCGCGGTTGCCACATGTCGCCATGCCCCTTTGGAAAGCGCAGCAGTGTGAGCTCGGACAGATTGAATCCACCAGTTGCGGCAGCGCCCGAGTGGGCCTTGATCGTGGAGCCGAACACGATGCTCACCGCGACGAGCCTGCTCGAAGCGGTGGCCGCAGTCGTCAGGAACGCCCCATCGGGCGTGATGCAACTGGCGTCCGCAGACGGGCAGATCGACCTGCAGTTCTGGCCCCGCGAGCAGCGCTATGTCTGCGCGACGGATCTGGCCCGCCTGGCGCCCGGCGATTTCCAGCGCTTGTGCCAGATCCGCTTCAAGGCGTCGGCCGCGGCCGAACCGCCTTCGGCCACCCACCTGCTGGACAGGCGCCACAAGTCCTGGCCATGGGCGCCGCTGCTCTGGAGGCTGGCCATGCACAGCGGGCCCGGCGACTTGTTGCCCGAGATCGCCGGGCCGGTGGCGTATCGAGTCTCGCCCACGCTGTCACCGACAGGCCTGCCGAACAACCCAGCCACAGCGGCGCTGGTGCAGCGATTGCGCGGGCAGCCCGCCACGCTGGACGAACTCTCCGGCGGCACGGTGCTGGGCAGGGCCAGGGCGAAGCGGCTGCTCAATGGCCTGCACCTGCAGTCCAGCCTGATCGTTTCGAGACTGCCCTCGGCTGCCGCCACGCATGATGTGCCTGGCACGAGCCGGCGACGGGATTGCGCGCGGCTGTGCACCAACCCCTGGCTGGGCATCGTGTCGCTGCTGCTGGCCTTTGCACAGTGCATGGCGACGGCGCCGACCGACGAGGCTGCGGACGTCGGCACAACGCTGCACAACGGCCGCTTGAGTTGATTGCTGCGGGCCTACAAGCTGCAGCAGCCGGCGTGCGCAGGGTCCCACGGATCGAGATGCAGCGCAAGGTGCGCGCTGCAGCCTGACCCTAAAATGCGCCCGGCCCGCTGACGCGGCGCACTTTTCTCACATCAGGATCGAAGAACCCATGGCAACTGCAAAGAAGACGACCGCCCCCGCCAAGAAGGCGGCCCCCGTGAAGAAGGCGGCTCCCGCCAAGAAGGCCGTGAAGGCCGTCAAGGCCGCAGCGCCGGCCAAGGTGGCCGTGGCCGCCAAGCCGATCAAGACCGCCTTCAACAAGTCCAGCCTGGTGGCCCACCTGGCCGAGATGGCGGCGGTGGAAGCCAAGGCGGTCAAGGCCGTCATCGCCTCGCTGGAAGCCACCATCCTGGCCTCGGTGCACAAGAAGGGCCTCGGCTCCTTCACGTTGCCGGGCCTGCTGAAGGTGAACGTCGTCAACGTGCCCGCCAAGAAGAAGCGCACCGGCATCGATCCCTTCACCAAGCAAGAGCGCGTGTTTGCCGCCAAGCCCGCCACGGTGAAGATCAAGACCCGTGCGCTGAAGAAGCTGAAGGACGCAGCACTCTGACGCGGCACACCGATTCAGTCGCCTGGCCCGCCAGGCACTGATCGACGGCTGTACGGGCCGGCGCTGGCACCCCAGGGTGCTGCCGCCGGCCTTTTCATTGGTGGCGGCGCCAGCCCATCACAACGTTTGAAACAAGGCTTCTCCAAGGGATGGCCAGGCTTGCCGGCCTGACATCCGCGCCGCCCCAGGGCGCGCAGCGCTGCACAATGCGCACTGCGGAGACCACAGCCATGACCAAGATCCTGCTCGCCTGTCTGACCCTGGTGCTGGTGGGCTGCGCGCCGATGCCGCACGCGCCGGGGGGCAGCGCCGGCCTCGATGGCGGCGGCTACCCCACCGAGGTGTGCGATGCCGCCTATGCCGGCCGCGCGGCCGCCTGCAGCATCTCGGGCGCGGGCGAGCGCCGAGCCGTTCGCGGCAACCTGATCAGCGTGGGCCGCCTGTACATCGGCGGCACGCTGATCATCAACGCCGCGGGCCGCATCGAGGCCGCCGGCTGCGTGCCACCGCCCGCCGACGCGCAGCTGCTGGATTGCCCGGGCGCGCTGGTGTCTGCCGGCCTGATGAACCTGCACGAGCACATCGACTACAGCTACCAGCAGCCCGCTGCGCCGCCGCAGCTCAAGTGGGTGCACCGCAATGACTGGCGGCGCCTGCCCGCGGCCGAGCGCGGCTTCGAGGGCGACGCGCCCAAGGACAAGGCCGTGGCCGCCGAGGTGAGCGAGCGCGCCATGCTGCGCCATGCGATGAGCGGCGCCACGGCGGTGTCCGGCGCCAAGGACTACCAGGCCTTCCTGCGCAACCTCAAGTTGCCGGGCGAGGGCAACCCGCTGGGCTCGCCCTTTGGCATGCCGCTGCTGGACAACACCTTCCCGGTGGGCGACGCCGCCAGCATGGCCGTGCTGCCCGCGCCCTGCAGCGCGGCGCAGGTGGCGGCGGTGCGTTTTGCGCCGGCCAATGGCTTCATACCGCACGTGGGCGAAGGCACCAACGAGGGCGCGCGGCTCGAGGTGGACTGCGTGCTCGACGCGATCCAGGCCAAGCTCACACCCAGCGCCTTCATCCACGGCGTGGCCATCTCGCCAGCGCAGATCCGCCGCCTGCAGGCGCAGGGCGTGGCCGTGGTGCTGTCACCGCGCTCCAACTTCCAGCTCTATGGCGCCACGGCGCCGGTGGCCGCGCTCAAGGCGGCGGGCGTGCCGCTGGCCATCGGCACCGACTGGTCGCCCTCGGGCTCGCTCACCGTGCTGGACGAGGCGCGTTGCCTGGAACGTTACAACCACGACGCTCTGCACGACACGCTCAGTGCCAGCGACCTGCACCGCATGATGACGGCCGACGGTGCCCGCGCCGTGGGCCTGGCCGGACAGGTGGGCGCGCTGGCGCATGGCGAATGGGCCGATCTGTTGATCCTGGACACCGAAGGCCGCGGCAGCCTGGCAGAGATCCTGGCCCAATCGGCGCTGCCGCAGACCCTGGCGGTGATGGTGGGCGGCAGGCTGTCCAGCGCCCCGCTGGCCTGGGCCGGCCGCTGGCCACAGCTCGACCACTGCAGCCCCGATCCGCGCAATCTGTGCGGCGTGCAGCGCTTGATTTGCGGCGCCAATGCGCAGCGGCCGCTGGAGCAATTGCTGCGGCAGGCCACCTACACGATCGATGACAGCCGCCTGTGCCGGCCGCAGGCCACGGACGACTGCGTGGTGCGGTGATGGTGCGCTGAGTTAGCCTGCGTGCAGCGGCGCGGGATCAGGCCGGCAGGCTGCATTGCTCCGCGAATGTCCTCCGCCGTCAGCCTGAAGGCTGACGTCTCCCCCTTTATTTCGCTGCGCAACGCAGCCCACCGGCCCGATCAAGTGGCCGCTTTGGTGTCGATGCTCAAGCTCAGACGACTGCCCCAAACAACGCACCCGCAGCCGCCGTCGCCGCCATCGCAAACGCACCCCACGATGTGACGCGCCAGGCGGCCACGCCCGCGTGGGCGCCACCGGCCTTGGCCGAGAGTGCACCCAGCAGGGCCAGAAACACCAGCGAGGTGCCGGACACCCACAGCGTGAGCTGCGTCGGCGCGGCCAGGGCCACCACGGCGATGGGCAGCGCGGCGCCGATGGAGAAGCTGGCGGCCGAGGACAGCGCGGCCTGCGTCGGCCGCGCGGCCGTCACCTCGGACAGGCCCAGCTCATCGCGTGCGTGGGCGCCGAGGGCGTCGGTGGCCATCAGGCTGGCGGCCACCTGCTCGGCCAGCGGGCGGGCCAGGCCGCGTGCGGTGTAGATGTCGGCCAGCTCGCGCTGCTCGCCGGCCGGGTCGCGCGTGAGCTCGGCGCGTTCGCGGGCCAGGTCGGCGGCCTCGGTGTCGCTCTGCGAGTGCACCGACACGTACTCGCCCGCGGCCATCGACAAGGCACCGGCCACCAGGCCGGCCGCGCTGGTCAGCAGCACGCTGCGGTGATCGGCGCCAGCGCTGGCCACGCCCAGCACCAGGCTCGCGGTGGAGACGATGCCATCGTTGGCACCCAGCACGGCGGCGCGCAGCCAGCCGATGCGGTCGTTGCGGTGGCGTTCGCGGTGGCGGGCGCGCGTGCTCACGGGGCGGGCTGCGGCAGGTGGCCAGGACGAGGCGGCGGCCATCACGCGGCAGCCATCAGGCCGCCTCGGGCGAGTAGCCCGCGCGTCTGATGGCGTCGCTGAGCTGGCGCGCGGTGGCCCGGGCCGGCTCGATCTCCACCGTGAAGGTGGCCAGGTCCACATTCACCGTGGCCGCGCGGTCCACGGCCTTCAAGGCCTGGATGACGGCGGCGGCGCAACGCGTGGTGGTCATGTCACTCACCTGGAAGGCGATCATCGGGTGTGCATCAGGTTGCGGGTCATGGCGGGGCTCCCGGGTGGGCTCCGGCGAGCCGGAGCAATGGCCCAGTGTGGACGCGGTGGGGCCGGCCATCTGTTCGCTGGCGCACCCGTGCGCTGCCGAACAGACCCGGCCCGCGCTGGCGCCCAGACTCGATGCGCATTCTGAACAGGAGCACGAGATGCTGAACAACAAGGTGGGCTTGGTGACGGGTGCCGCATCGGGCATCGGCCGCGCGGTGGCGCTGGTGTGGGCGCGCGAAGGCGCCAAGGTGGTGGTGTCCGACCTCGACCGCGAAGGCGGCGAGGCCACCGTGGCCCTGGTGCGCGCGCAGGGTGGCGATGCGATGTTCGTGCCCTGCGACGTGGGCCGCCCGGAGGACGCCCAGGCGCTGGTGGAGCAGACGGTGGCGCATTTCGGACGGCTGGACATGGCCTGCAACAACGCCGGCATCGGCGGCCCGAGCGCGCCGCTGGCCGAATACCCGCTGGCGGGCTGGGCGCAGGTGCTCAACATCAACCTGTCGGGCGTGTTCTACGGCATGCAGCCGCAGATCAAGGCCATGCTGCGCACGGGCGGCGGCGCCATCGTCAACATGGCCTCGGTGCTGGGGGCCGTGGGCTTCGCCGGCAGCCCCGCCTACACGGCGGCCAAGCATGGCGTGGTGGGCCTCACGCAGGCGGCGGCGCTGGAGTACAGCGCGCGCGGCATCCGCGTCAACGCGGTGGGCCCGGGCTTCATCCACACGCCGATGCTCTCGGCGCTGGAGGCCGACGCGGCCGTGAACGCCATGCTCGTGGCCGCGCACCCGATCGGCCGCCTGGGCCGGCCGGAAGAGGTGGCCGAGCTGGTGGCCTGGCTGTCGTCCCAGCGCGCCTCGTTCGTCAGCGGGGCCTACTATCCCGTGGATGGCGGTTATCTGGCGCGTTAGGATCCGACCTCGTCGTCGTTCGCCGCTCGGGCCGGCCAGCCGGCCTGTCCGAGCACGGCCTGCGTGTGCTGCCCCAGGCGCGGCGCCGGTGTGCGCAGGCGGCCAGGCGTGCCGCTGAGCTTGGGCACGATGCCCGGCACCTTGAGCGGCCGGCCGTCCACGTCGTGCGTCTGCACGATCATGTCGCGGGCCAGGTATTGCGGATCGCTGGCGATGTCGGCCACGGTGTAGATGCGGCCGGCGGGCACGCCCGCGGCTTCGAGCACGGCGATCACCTCGGTGATGGGGCGCGCGGCCGTCCAGGCGCCGATGGCCGCGTCGATCTCGGCCACGCGGGCCACGCGGCCGTCGTTGCGGGCCAGGCCGGGGTCGGTCTCCAGATCGGCGCGGCCGATGGCGCGCATCAGGCGGCGGAAGATGCTGTCGCCATTGCCGGCCACCAGCACGTAGGCGCCGTCAGCGCAGGCGTAGGCATTGCTGGGCGCGATGCCGGGCAGGGCGCTGCCAGCCGGGCCGCGCACCACACCAAAGGCGTCGTACTCGGGCAGCAGGCTTTCCATCACGTTGAACACGCTCTCGTACAGGGCCACGTCGATCACCTGGCCGGTGCCGCCGTTCACCTCGCGGTGGCGCAGCGCAATCAGCACGCCGATCACGCCATGCAGGCCGGCCAGCGTGTCGCCGATGGACACGCCCACGCGCACCGGCACGCGGCCCGGCTCGGCGGTGAGGTGGCGCAGGCCGCCCATGGCCTCGCCCAGCACGCCGAAGCCGGGCTTGCCGGCATACGGCCCGGTCTGCCCGAAGCCCGAGATGCGCAGCATCACCAGCCGCGGGTTGAGCGCGTGCAGTGCGTCCCAGCCCAGGCCCCAGGCTTCGAGCGTGCCGGGCTTGAAGTTCTCTACCAGCACGTCGGCCTCGGCGGCCAGCGCACGCACGCGGGCCTGGCCCTCGGCGCTGCGCAGATCGAGTGCCACCGAGCGCTTGTTGCGCGACTGGGCCTCCCACCACACCGAGGTGCCCTCGCGCAGCAGGCGCCATTGGCGCAGCGGGTCGCCGCCTTCAAGGGCCTCGATCTTGATCACATCGGCGCCGAAATCGGCCAGCGTCTTGGCGGCGAAGGGGCCGGCAATCAGTTGGCCGAGTTCGAGCACGCGCAGGCCCTGCAAGGCATCCATGGGCTGTCTCCTCGTTCGCATCGGGCGGGTCGGGCCACAGTATCGGCGCAGCCCTTTGAAATCCGCCGTGCGCCGGCCTGAAGAAGTTTCAGTTGCCAGTTGGCGTGGCAGCATCGACGATGTGGCCCTGACCATTCGGCGCGCGCAGCCCAGGAGTTTCGATGTCCAGCCCTCCCATCCCCGTGCAGACCCAACCCGCGCGGGTGTACTTCTTTTCCACCTGCGTGGTGGACCTGATGGCGCCGCAGGCCGGCGTGGACGCCATCACGCTGATCCAGGCGGCGGGCATCGAGGTGGACTTCCCTGCCGCACAAACCTGCTGCGGCCAGCCCGCGCACAGCAGCGGCTACACCGACGAAGCGCGGCGTGTGGCGCGTGCGCAGCTGGGCCTGTTCAAGCAGCCCTGGCCCATCGTGGTGCCCTCGGGCTCTTGCGCGGGCATGCTGGTGCACCACTGGCCCAAGCTGTTTGCCAACGATGCCGCGCTGTTGGCGCAAGCCCAGGACATCGCCGCGCGGGTGGTGGAGTTCAGCGCCTTCGCGCGCGATGTGCTGGGCCTGGCGCAGGCAGCGCCTGCCACCGCCGCACCGGCCATCAAGGTGGCCCTGCACACCTCGTGCGCCGCTCGGCGCGAGATGGGCACGCACCTGCCCAGCGAGGCGCTGCTGCGCGCGCTGCCCGGCGTGCAGCTGGTGGCGCAGGCGCGCGTGGTGGAGTGCTGCGGCTTTGGCGGCACCTTTTCGGCGCGGCACCCGGCGATCTCGGGCGCGATGGTCAACGACAAGCTCGACGCCATCCGTGACAGCGGTGCCGACGTGCTGGTGAGTGCCGACTGCGGTTGCCTGCTCAACCTGCACCACGCCGCCGAGCAGCGCCGCGCCGCCGGTGAGGCGCTGCCGCGCTGCGTGCACCTGGCCAGCTTCGTGCGCGAGCGCCAGGGCGCGGCCGATGCCGCACAACAGGTCACCGATTGATCGTGTCAGCAGCCCGGAATCTCAACCCCATGCCCCATCCATCCACCCTGCCCGACACGAGCGCCGCACGCCAGGCCATCCTCGGCGCGCTGCGCGCCAGCGCGCCCGCCGCGGCCTCGCCAACGCCCGATCTGACGCCCTACTGGCAAGGCCCTTACGGCCAGGGCTGCGCGGGGCCGAGGCCGCAGCCCGCCACGCTGCTCGACCGCTTCGAAGCCGCCGCGCGCGGCTGGCGCGCCGAGGTCTTGCGCGCGCGCCCCGCCGATTGGCCGCTGGCCGTGCGCCAGGCGCTGGACCAGCACGCCTGTCGCCGCGTGGCCATCGGCGCCGGCGGCCCGATGGGCGAGGATTTGGGCGCCGCGCTGCAGGGCCTGGTGCTGCGGCGCTTCGATCAAGCCATCGAGCACTGGAAGCCCGAGCTCTTCGATCACATCGATGCCGGCATCACCCACACCGAGGCCGGCGTCGCCGACACCGGCACCCTGGTGCTGTGCCCCGGCCCGCACGAGCCGCGCACGCTCTCGCTGGTGCCGCCGCTGCACGTGGCGGTGCTGCGGGCCAGCCGCCTCTACGCCAGCCTGCCCGCCGCGATGCGCGCCCTGGCCCCCGAGGCCGACATGCCCACCAACCTGCTGCTGGTCACCGGCCCATCGAAGACCGCCGACATCCAGCAGGTGCTGGCCTACGGCGCCCACGGGCCCAAGGCACTGGTGATCGTGCTGGTGGACGATGTGTCGGACGGGGGGCTGTCATGACCACAGCCGGAGCACCGCTGCATTTTGTCGACCCGCGCCACTTCAAGGCCAACACCCGCGAGGCGGTGGACGACGCGCACCTGCGCCGCAGCTTCCGCAGCGCGATGGATTTCCTGCAGGCCAAGCGCGGCGCGCACTTCGAGGACACCGCCGCGTTCGAGGCCCTGCGCGGCGTGGGCCAGGCCATCCGCCAATACAGCCTCGCTCGCCTGCCCGATCTTCTGGAGCTGCTTGAGCAACGTTTGACAGAACGCGGCGTGCAAGTGCACTGGGCCGCCACGCCGGCCGAAGCCAATGCCATCTTCCTGGCGCTGGCGCGCGAGCATGGCGCCACGGGCATGATCAAGGGCAAATCGATGGTCAGCGAGGAGATCGAGCTGAACCACCGCATGGCCGAGCAAGGCGTGCGCTGCCTCGAGTCCGATATGGGCGAATACATCGTGCAGCTGGCCGGCGAGCGGCCCAGCCACATCATCATGCCGGCGATCCACAAGACCAAGCAGCAGATCGCCGAGCTGTTCACCCAGCACATCCCCGACACGCCCTACACCGAGGACGTGGACGAGCTCATCGCCACCGGCCGCAAGGTGCTGCGCAACGAGTTCCGCGACGCGAAGATCGGTGTCTCGGGCGTGAACTTCATGGTGGCCGAGACCGGCAGCCTGGTGCTGGTGGAGAACGAAGGCAACGGCCGCATGTGCACCACCGTGCCCGATGTGCACATCGCCATCACCGGCATCGAGAAGGTGGTGCAGCGTTTCGAGCACGTGTTGCCATTGTTCAGCCTGCTCACGCGCTCGGCCACTGGCCAGGCGGTCACCACCTACCTCAACGTCATCACCGGCCCGCGCCGCGAGGGCGAGCTCGACGGGCCGAAGCAGGTGCACCTGATCCTGCTGGACAACGGCCGCAGCCAGGCCTACCGCGACGCCGACTTCCGCCCCACGCTGCAGTGCATCCGCTGCGGCGCCTGCATGAACCACTGCCCCGTGTACGCTCGCATTGGCGGTTTGGCCTACGGTACCACCTACCCCGGCCCCATCGGCGCCATCATCTCGCCGCACCTGCTGGGCCTGGAGCCCACGCAGGACCTGCCCACCGCCAGCAGCCTGTGCGGCGCCTGCGCCGAGGTGTGCCCGGTGGGCATCCCCATCCCCGATCTGCTGGTGCAATTGCGCCGCGCGGCACGCCACGACGCCGAGCCAGGGCATGCCCCCTTGGCCGGGCAGGCCAGTGCCAAGGATTGGAAGGAAGCCTTCGCCTGGAAGGCCTGGGCCTGGCTCAACGAGCGGCCTGTGCTCTACCGTTGGGCCATCGGCCTGGGGCACCGCGTGCGCTGGCTCACCCCGCCGTGGCAGGGCGGGTGGACGGCACACCGCACGCCGCTGAAGCTGGCGCGGCGGGGCTTGCGCGACCGGCTGCCGGGGCGTGGGGTGAGGTAGTGCGCGCGAGCGCCAGGGTTCAGCGCGGCACCGAGTTCGAGAACGCCTGCAGCACGATCACGCCACTGAGGATGAGCCCGATGCCGAGCAGCGCCGGCCGGTCCATCGCCTGCTTGAAGAAGACCTGGCCGACGATGGTGATGAGCACCAGGCCCGAGCCGGTCCAGGTGGCGTAGACCACGCCCACCGGGATCGCGTTCAGCGTGAGGCTCATCAGGTACAGCGAGGTGCCGAAGCACAGCGCCATCACCACCGCCCAGGGCCAGATCTTCTTGAAGCCGTCGGTGAGCTTCATCGCGGTGATGGCCATCACCTCGGCGACGATGGCGGCAGCGAGGATCAGCCAGTCAAGCATGGGTCGTCTTCGACCAGCCCTGGATGACGATCACGCCCAGCGTGATCAGGCCGATGCCCAGCAGCGCCGCGGCGTCCAGCTGCTGGCCCAGCCAGCCCCAGGCCACGATCGTCACCATCACCACGCCCACACCGCCCCAGGTGGCGTAGACCACCGGCACGGCGATCTTGCGCAGCACCACGGTGAGCAGGATGAACGAGAGCTCGTAGCAGCAGATCACGATCACCGAGGGCCACAGCCGCGTGAAGCCTTCGGTGAACTTCAGCCCGCTGGTGGCCGCCACCTCCGAGACGATGGCCAGCGCGAGCAGCAGCCAGTACAGCGGGGGCACCTTGCTGGGGCCGGGAGCGTCCATCGCGGGCCCTCAGGCAAAGCGGCTCGGGAACCAGTTGAGCACCGGGTTCACGAGCTTGGTCAGGGTGCGCAGTGGCACCCGGCGCGCCTTCAGCTGCTGTTTCACCGCATAGCTGCCGGGGCCGAGCAGGCAGCTCTTCTTGCCATGGCGGATGCACCACTCGATGTTGCTCAGCAGGCCGACGAAGTAGAGGTTGAGCGCACGCGACACCGAATAGTCCATGCCCGTGTACTTGGCGAGCATGCGGTCCTCGAAGTGCAGGCAGAAGTCCATGCCCACGAGGCGGCGGCCGCCGCCGCCCGCATCGCCCTTGGTCCAGTACAGGAAGAAGACCGTGTTGTCGGGCATGTAGCGGCAGAAGTTGAGGAAGTAGGCCGGCGTCAGCACCTCGAAGCTCATCATCCCCTGGTCGTGCACGCCCTTGTACAGGCGGTAGACGTCGTCGACCACGCCGCTGATGTCGGTGACCGTCTCCACGTCGAGCTCGGCGGCGGCCTGGCGCAGCTTGCGCCGCAGCTCCTTGCGCGTGCGCCAGCTCAGCTGCGCAAAGTACTCGTCCAGGCTGGTGTAGGGCGTGTCCAGGATCGCAGTATCCATGCTGTCGCCGCCGAACCAGCCCAGCCGCTTCAGCGGCGAGAAGGCCGCGGCGTCGGCGTCGAGCTGGTCCTTGAAGACCACCATGAAGACACCGTGCTGGCGCGCCAGATCGAGCAGCGCACGGTCCAGCGCCGCGAACAGGGCCGGGTCGTCGCGGTAGGCCTCGGCCATGCCCACCACGTTGCGCTCCGAGGTCGGCGAGCCGCAGAACAGGGTCTTGAACACGAGCAGCCGCCGCGAGCGGCGCTGCAGCTTCTCGAGCCGGGCGCGCCAGGCATCGCTCATGGCCAGCCCCATGTTGAACGGGGCCGTGAACAGTGGCGCCAGCAGCACCGGCCGGTCGTCGGCATACAGGCCGAGGTAGAAGAACTCGAAGTCGGCGATGCCGGCTTCCTCCTGGCAGCGATAGAAGTCGTAGCCCTCGACCTGGGGCGGCCACAGGTCGTCCCAGTGTTCGCGCGGGATCTCGCCAATGGATCGGAGACAACGGGCTTGCAGTTCGGCCATCCGCCGAGTGTAGGGACAGTTCTTTGGTATTGGCTTCCGCGGCGCAGCGACGGCGCGACGCACCCCCTTGAAACCCTTGGGCCCGACCCTACTCTTGGAATCGAGCCGGCTGGTCCTGGTCTCCTGCCGGTGTCAATCGTTGAATCGGAGGACACACACCATGTACGAATCGATCCTGAATCACCCGGGCAACCTGTTCGGTCAGTTCGAGCGCCTGCGTCGTGAACTCGATGACGTGTTCGGCGTCGCGGCCCTGCCCAGCAGCATCCGCTCGGTGGCGCCGGGCACGCTGCCGGCGGTCAATGTCGGACGCACGCAAAGCAGCGTGGAGATCTATGCCTTCGCCCCCGGCCTGGACGCGTCGAAGATCGAGGTCACCCTGGATCGCGGCGTGCTGCGCATCGCCGGCGAGCGCGCCTCGGGCATCCCGGCGGACGATCCCAAGCTGCACGTCTACAGCCGCGAGCGCGGCACCGGCAGCTTCAGCCGCGCCATCGCGCTGCCCGACGACATCGACCCCGGGCAGGTGACCGCGAGCTACCGCGACGGCGTGTTGAACGTGAGCGTCGCGCGGCGCGAATCGGCCCAACCCAAGCGCATCACCGTGCAGTGAGGCGCCAGCCAAGCAAGGAGAACCCATCATGAGCGACAACATGCAAGTCAGCCGCACGGGCGCGGCTGCCAACACCGGTGCCGAGCAGGAGCAGCAACGTGCCGTGCTGCCCGCGGTGGACGTGTTCGAGGATGCCGGTGGCATCACGCTGCTGGCCGACCTGCCCGGCGTGAGCAAGGAGCAGCTCGAGCTGAAGGTCGATGGCGATGCGCTGTGGATCGAAGGCGCCGTGCAGGCGCTCACGCCCGAAGGGCTGGAGGCGGTGTACGCCGAAGTGCGGGTGCCGCGCTACCGCCGCAGCTTCACGCTGAGCCGCGAGCTGGACGCGGCGCGCATCGAGGCCAACCTGAAGGACGGCGTGCTCACGCTGCGCATTCCCAAGCAGGCGCACGCACAACCGCGACGCATCAACGTGTCGACGGGTTGATCGCCGCGGCAGCCAGCGCGTGGGCCCCAGGGGCCGCGCACAATATTTTGTGCGCCCGATCGTCTACCCTGCATGCACGCTCTTGTCGGCCCACCCTGGTCTGCCCACTTCACGATGCCCGCCCACCCCCCGCGCCTGGCCGAGATCCTGGCGCGCGAGCGCTCCCGGCTGGGCCACTTCATCCGCGGCCAGGTGCGCGATGCGGCCGATGCCGAAGACATCCTGCAGGATGTGCTGCTCGAGTTCTACGCCGCCACCGAGGCCATCGAGCAGGCCGGCGCGTGGCTGTTTCGCGTGGCCAGAAACCGCATCATCGACCGCGCGCGCAAGAAGAAGGAAACGCCCCTGCCGGTGGCCGACGATGAGGACGGCCACAGCTGGCTCGAGGCCAACCTGCCCGACCCCGCCGCAGGGCCCGATGCCGCCTATGCCCGATCGGTGTTGCTCGGTTCCATAGAGGCCGCGCTGCAAACGCTGCCGGCGGAGCAGCGCCGCGTGTTCGTGGCGCACGAGATCGAAGGCCTGTCCTTCGCCGAGATGTCGGCCCAATGGGGCGTGCCGCAAAACACCTTGCTGGCGCGCAAGCGCTACGCCGTGCTCGCCCTGCGCCTGCGGCTGCAGGCGGAATACGGCGACCTGCTGCTCTAGCGCGCCATCGCCCCGACATCCATCTTCCTGGAGGCACCCATGCGCATCTTTCCGCTCGCCCTCATCGCCATTGGCGTGTTTGGGGTGCTCAAGCACTATGGCCTGATCGACCCCGCCTTCTTGCACCTGTTCTGGCCCCTGCTGCTCATTGGCATCGGCCTGGCCATGCTGGCGCGCGGCCCGCGTTGGCGCACGGACATGCGCGAACGCATGCAGGACCGCTGGGAGCGCCGCATGCACCGCCGCTTTGGCCCCGGCTGGGCGCAGCTCAGCGAAGCCGAGCGCGAACGCTTTCGCGCAGGCATGCGCCAGGGGCACGGCCATGGCGGCGGTGTGGACGAGCCGCCCGCACAACAGCCCACCCAAGCGCCCGCACCCGGTGAGCAACGCTGACGCCGGCCCGCCTGAACACTGTCACATCCCTACCCGCCACACCATCCGGAGCACTTCATGAGAATCTTCCCCATCGCACTCATCGTCATCGGCACGCTCGGTGTCGCCAAGCACTTTGGCCTGATCCCCATCGGCATGTTTCACCTCATCGGCCCGGTCCTGCTGATCGCGCTCGGCGTGGCACTGCTCTTCAGGCGCGGGCGCCGCTGCCCGGGCTGATGCAGGAAGAACAGGCTCTTGCAGCGATGGATCGGGCAGCGGCCCGTCTAGCGCGTGCCGGCTGAGAGCTGCTCCAGGATCGCGTACGCCGCCTCCACGCGCGCTGGTATCGGAATGCTCCGGTTGGCCAGCATGACCAGGCCAATCCGCCTGGCGGGGACGAAGATGACATAGGCACCGAAGCCGCCCGTCGAGCCCGTCTTGTCGAACAGGCGCGCAGCGGCGCCGCGTTGCGGTACCAGGGCCTGCACGGGGGTGGGGTCGAAGATGATCTCCTCGGCATTGCCGCCCAGCAGCAGCTCACGCGACAGCGGATGCGGAAACTGCTCCCAACCAAAGCCTTGCACCATGCCACCGGCCCTGAAGTAGCCGACCTGTGTGGCCTCGACCGCACGCCGCAGCGGGGCTTCGAGACCGCTGGGATCGATGTTGGCCTGCACGAAGCGGATCATGTCGGAAGCCGTTGATTTGAGGCCGTAGGTCTGCTCGTCCATCGGGCTGGGGTTGACCCGCACCGACTTGCCCTCGCGCTGGCCCCAGGCATAGTCGGCCATCGCATGGGCCGGTACGCGGTAGTGGCTGTGGCCCATCCCGAACTTGGGCAAGAGCAGTTGCTCGACCAGCGTCGCGAAGCGGCCATCGAGCGCAACGGCGGTGGCCGCGCCAAGCAAACCGATGCTCGGGTTGGAATACTGGCGCACCGTGCCCGGCGGGGCCTCGGCCCGCCAGGCGTGGAAGTAGGCCATCGCCGCCTCGTTGTCCCTCGCGGTTTCAGGAAACTGCAGTGGCAGGCCACCGGCGGTGTAGGTGCCGAGTTGCAGCAGAGTGGCCCGGTCGATCGGCCGACCCCTCAGGCGCGGCAGGTAGCGGCTGGGATGATCGGCCAGTCGCAGCTTGCCCAGCGCCTGCGCATAGGCGGCCAGCGTGGTGGTGAACATCTTGCTGATCGAGCCGATCTCGAAGATCGTCGCGTCGGTGACCGGAGCCTCACCCTGCTTCGATGACACGCCGTAGTTGAAGACATGAGCTCGGCCATCGACCGTCAGCGCCACGGCCATGCCGGGCACGTCGTGCCGCGACATGAGCGGGCGAACCGTGGCATCGACGATCGATCGAAGCTGCTCGGCGTCTTCGCTGGCGCTGGACGTCAGGGGTGCCAGCAGGGCCAGCAGGCCTGCAAGCGTGAGGCGGCGCAGGTGCTGCGGAAGAAGGTTCAAGTGCGATGTTTCCTGCTGAATGGGAGGCCGCACGTGGTTCGACCAAGGTGCGGGTGCGCAAACTCTAGCGCCTGCGCTACGGCGTGCCCGCGTAGGCCTTGCCGATGCTCGGCAGCAGCTTGGCGGCGACGAGCGCCCGGTCCAGCACCCACAGGCGCCAGTGCTCGTAGCGGTCGGGGCCGTCGTAGTCCTTGCGCATCACCTGGCGGCGGAAAGCGCCGATGGCCTCGCCCATCGCCGCCGGCGTGGTGTGCGACAGGTTCACCACCAGCAGGCGCTCACCGGGCGGCGTCTGGGCCTGCAGTGGCCGCCGGCCGGCCACCAGGATGGGGCCGTCGGGTTGGCCAGGGCCGCAGAGCTTCATCACTTCGGCGCCGCGATCGGGGCGGCACAGCGCGGCGAGCAGCAGCGCGGCCTGGCCGAAATCGTAGTGCTGCTGCAGCAGCGTGCTGGCCGTGCCCTCGGGCTGCGCGCGGGCGTTGGCCAGCGCGCGCGTGGCCGCGGCGGCGTTCTTCACCGGCAGCACGATGAGGTTGAGGTTCTGGCGCTCGATGGCCGCGTCGCGCGCGTTGACCGTGACGGCCAGCAGCCGGCCGATGGCCTGCACCGAGGCCGGGCTCACGCTGCGTGTGAGCACCACCGTGTAGAGCGCATAACCATCAGGTGCAGCGGCATGGCGCTCGATGGGCAGGTAGGCGCTGTCGGCCACCCCGCTGCCGAGATCGATGCCCTTGGTGGGCGGCGGGGCGGTCGAGGGCAGATCGACCTGGGACGGCGGTGTGCTGCCTCGGTGCCCGCAGCCGGCCAGCAGGGCCAGCCACAGGACAGCGACGCAGCGCCGCTTCATGGCCGCGCCTCCGGCTCGTGCGGCGCGCGCAAGCGGCGCAGCAGGGCCAGCAGCTTGCCAATCAGCAGGCGCAGCACCAGCGCGACGAAGCAGAACAGGCCCGCCAGCTCGGCGCTGGGCTCCACCGTGGGGTAGACCCAGTGGAACAGCAGGCCGATCGCCAGCGCCAGCAGCGCGGCGCCTGCGGCCGCGAGCGTCCACTCTTTCACCGGCGCCTCCGGCCAGCGGCGCAGGGCGGCAGATCGACGGCGGCGGCGGTGCAGCCAGCGGACATGGGCGGCGGCCTTTCGGGAGGGCAGCGCCGCAAAGCTTAGTGCCTGGCACGCGCCGCGCAGATCCCTAGTTCTTGGGTTGTGCGCCGGCGCAGAAGGATTAAGTTCGGCACGCCGGCGGGTCGGCGCTTGGAGGTGGGCCATGCGAACGAAGTCGATTGCAGTGCTCGTGTGTTGCACGGCAGGCACGGCCCACGCGCAGGACGCGGGGCTCACGGTCTCGGTCGGCCTGAAGGCCTGGTCGGCAGAGTGGTCGAGCTTCACCTACGAGCAAGGCCAGGCCGTGCCGGCAGAGACGGTGAGCCGCATGCTGTTCATCCCCTCGGTGGTGGCGCGCTGGGGCGATTTCTACGCCTCGGTGAGCGGCTTCCGCAAGAGCTATGGCGGCGACAACAGCCGGCGCGAGTGGGACGTGAATGCCGGCTGGCAGGTGCTGCCGGGCGTGGCCGTGGGCGTGGGCTACAAGTCGCTGGCACAGCTCGGCGGCGGCTATCGCTACGAGCCCAAGGGCCCGATCCTCAGCGCCAGCGCGGCAGTGCCCCTGTCGGGCGCGTGGTCGCTGTACGGCGCGCTCGGGCTCGGGCGGCTGAAGACGCCGCAGACCGGTGACGACAGCATCGTCAAGTTCAGCCCCGGGCCCTATCGCATCACCGAGGTGGGCATCGGCTACGGGCTGCCGGTGGAGCGCCCGGCGCGCTCGCTGACACTGACCGCCGGCTACCGCACGCAGGTGCTGGTGTCGAACGGCATCAACGACGACGGCAGCAAGCGCTTCAACGATCTCACGCAGGGCCTGACGCTGGGCGTGTCGGCCGCGTTCTGAGCGCGCAGGCTCTCAGTTGGGCACCCCTGGCGGCGGCGGCAACAGGCACTGGCCCAGGCACACCTCGCCATCGTAGGAGCCGTAGCTGAAGGGGGTCATGGCGCGGCCGTAGTCGCGCTGCGTTTCGGCTTGCACGCCCTTGGTGACCACGTCGATCAGGTCCTTGAGCTTGAGGCCCGTCGTGCGCAGGTGGCGCAGCAGCACCTGCGTCATCGGGCCATTGCGACCGTGCCCGTCGTAGGCGGCGCCGCCCGAGGCCGTGGCGTACAGCACCGCGGTGGCCGGTGGCGCGTCGGTGATGGGCAGCAGGCCGCTGGCAGCGCCCGCGGTGGCGTCGAGCGAGCGCAGCAGCGCCGAGCGCGTGGCCGGGCGCGCGCCCGCGAAGAGATCGGTGCGGCAGGCGTCGAGCACCACGAGCTGCAGCCGCCCGCGCTTCTCGCGCAGGCGCTCGAAAAGCTCCTGCAGGCCGTAGAGCACGCGCGTGGGGTCGTCCGCCGCGCTGCGCAGTTGCGCCCGCGTGGGGATCAGGAAGTTGGCGCCACGGGCCTGCACGCCATGGCCCGAGTAATACACCACGCCCACCGTCTGCGGCCCCAGCTGCGCCACGTATTCGCGCACGCGGGCGTCGAACTCGGCGCGGTCGCGCAGGTTGCGGTGGCACAGCGTGCGGTAGTTCATCGCGCGCAGCGCGGCGCACATGTCGTCGGCATCGTTGCCTGGGTTGCGCAGCGAGGCCACGCTTTCGTAGTCGGCATTGCCGATCACCAAGGCCAGCCGAGACGGTGACGACGCCGCGCCCGCGCCGCGGCCCTCGCCCGCGCCGCCGCCTGGCAGCGCGCAGGCGCCCAGCCACGCGAGCGTGGCGCAGGCGAGCAGGGTGCGGTGCATGGCACGCATGGCGGGGCTCCTGCCGTGAGAGCGGCAGCCGAGTGTAGGCAGGCCGGGCGCGCGCCGCCAGCGATCCAGCGCTGGCGGCGCAGACACCCGCGGGTGCCGCCGCTCAGTGGCCTCGGCTGCAGGCGGTGAATTCGCGGCGGTAGCGCAGCGGCGTCATCCCGACGCGGTTGCGAAAGTCGCGCGTGAAGTGCGGCTGATCGGCATAGCCGCACACGTAGCCCACTTCGGCCACGGGCGTGGCGGTCCTGATCAACCACCACGAGGCCGAGCGGCACCGCGCTTCGCTCAGCAGCTGCGTGTAGGTCAACCCAGCGCGGCTCAAGCCGCGCTGCAGGCTGCGCGGCGCTTCGCCTTGGGCCTGGGCCAGGGCGGGCAGGGTCAAGGGCCTGGACAGGTCTTGGCACAGCGTGTCAAAGCTGCGTTGGGCATGCGCAGGCCATGCGCTCGGAGCGATGACTTTGCTGCTTGGCAGCACACCGCGCTCAGGCAGCTGCGGCCGCCGCGCGATCCGCGTCCAGGCGATGGTCCATTGGGCCGTGAGGCCCAGCTGCGCAGCCGCCGCCAGGGCCGCCGCGTCGGGCTCGGGGCTGACCATCACATCGCCGGCGAGGGCCGTGAGTCCGGTGGCGCCGATGGCCTGCAGCAGCGCCATCAGCACGCCCAGCACCACCAGGTCCTCGGCCGGCTGCGGCGGTGGGCCGCCGGCTTTGGGCAGGTGCGCGAGGCGCACAACCTGGTCCGACAGGGCCAGCACCTCCACCCGGTGGCGCGAGTGGATGTAGCGCTCCAGCCGGGCCCAGCGGGCCAGGAGATCGGGCACGTCACGGGCCGACACCAGTGCGCTGTGGGTGGGCTCGTCCGCAAACCGATGCAGGCCGCGCCCCAACTGCGCCAGACAAGCGATGCCGCCTTGCGCCAGCGCCGAGGCCACGAGTTGACGCTTCTCATCCAGCGGGACGGTGGCGCTGCCTGCCGCGGATCGCGAAGTGCCTGCCTCGGGGTCGAGCCCCAACTCGCGCATGCCTTGCGCCAGCACGCGCAGCATCGCGGCACTGGCGAAGTCCGTGTCGGGGTGGGCGGGTGCAGGGCGTTTCAAGGGCAGGGGGGTGCTGGCCGGTCAGTGGCTGCGCCGCATCGATTGGAGCATCAAGTCCTTCAACTCGGCCGCCTGCATCGGCAGGCGCTGAGGGCGGAGCCCGATGGCGTCGCGCACCGCATTGGCAATGGCTGCGGCGGAAGCGACGATGGCGGTTTCGCCCGCGCCCGATGGTGGCCATGCGCTGTCGACCAGCACCACCTCCATCGCGGGGACATCCGTGATGCGCGGGATCGGCGAGTCCGAGAACTGGGTGGCCGCCACCGGCAACCGCTCGATCAAGGCCATGCCGAGCCCCCAGACCAGGTTGCCTTCGCACTGCGCGCGCACCTGGTCCGGGTTGATCACCAGACCGCAATCGTGCGCGCACCACAGCTGGCGCACCGCCACTTGCCCGGTCTCGGTGTGCACCTCCACATCGGCCACCACGGCCGCGTAGCTCATGGCCTTGTAGATGCCGCAGGCCACGCCGCGGCCGCGCAGGACGCGCGATGACGGCGGCAGGCCGCGGCCCCATCCGGCCACTTCGGACACGCGCCGCAGGACGCCAGACAGCCGATCGTCGGTGATGTGGTCCAGACGAAACTGCACCGGGTCTGCGTGCAGATGGCGCGCGCAGTCGTCCATGGCGCACTCGATGGCAAAGTTGTTGGGCCCGGCGCCCAGGCCACGCCACGGGCCGGTGAAGACCGGCAGCCGTGCAAGATCAAATTCCGTGCGCACGGCTGCAGCGCGGTACGGCAAGCTGGCGCCGCGGGCCACGCCATCGTCGCCCAGCATGTCGGTGAGGCGCTGCAACCAAGGGGGCACCACGGCGGCGGTGAACAGGATGTGGCTGCTGGCAAAGCTGTGCCACCAGTCCTGCAGGCGGCCATCCTTCAGCCGGGCGCGGATGCGGTGGCTGGAGGGCGGCCGATTAAAGCCGAGCTGGAACTCCTGCGCCCGGCTCCACTGCACCTTGACCGGCCGCCTGGCCGCGCGCGCCAGCACGGCCGCCTCCAGCTCCACGGTGCAGATCGTCTTGCCGCCGAAGGCCCCGCCCACGCGCATGCCGTGCACCAGCACCTGCTCCGGCGCCAGGCCGAGCCGCTTGACCATCACGTCGCGCTGGTAGAACACGTCCTGCGAGCCCACCCAAAGCTCAAGGCGGCCCTGGGCATCGAACTGCGCCACGGCAGCGCGCGGCTCGATGGCGGCGTGTGCGGCCAGGGGCACGTCGATGCGCAGATCAATCTGCCACGGGCCGTCGGTGGCGAGGGTGTCGTCGCGCACCTGGTGCGAGCGCCGAGGGCTGGCCGCGAGGCGGCGGTCGATGTCGATGGCTTCGTCGATCGCGCCCTGCCCAACGGACGAATCAAGGTCCCATGCCAGCGCCAGGGCCTGCTCGATCCGGTCCAGGGATCCCGGCGTCGTGGCGATGATGCCCAAGCCCATGCTGCTGCCCATGGCCAGCAGCGGGTCGGTCACCAGCGCCACGAAGCCCGGCACTGCACGGGCTGCGGCCTCGTCGGACCGCAGCAAGCGGGCACCCAACTCCGGCGAAGCCGGTGCACGCAGCACGCGGCCGAACAGCATGCCGGGCCGCCGGACATCCGCAACGTAGAGCGGCTCGCCGCACACGATGGCCCGGCCTTGCTCCAGGGGCATGCGCAGCGCGGCCGCCAGCGCACTGCGGCGCTGCAGCGATCGCAGCTCGGCCAGCGGCCTGGGCGTGGCATTGAGCAAGCCTTGGCTCTGGCCCTTGGCCAATGCATCACGCAAGGCGGCGCAGGCCTGGGCCAGGGGCACGGCATAGTCCTTCACCGACTCGCTGCCCACGGTGGCGCGCACGGGGCCGATGTTCGATGTGTTGTGCAGGCGCACGTCCACCATGTCCCAGGCGACGCCCAACTCCAGGCAGGCGATCTGCTTCAGCGCGGTGAGGATGTTCTGGCCCATTTCCACGCGCGGAAGGACGAGGGTCGTGCGTCCGTCAAGGTGGCGCAACCAGCCCACGGCGTCTTCCAGCGAGGGCGTCGGCCGCTTGGGAATCACCGGCCAACTGCAGCCGCTCAGGCTCGGCACCACGGCCACGAACAGGCCGGCCGCGCCCGCTTGCAGGAAGCGGCGCCTCGTCGGTGGCCTGGCCTTCATGACGAGAGGCCCGCGGCCCGCTTCACGGCCTGGCGGATGCGCTGCTGCGTCCCACAGCGGCACAGATGGCCTGCCAGCGCGCTGTCGATCTGGCTCGCGTCGGGCCGCGGCGTGCGGCGCAGCAGCGCCACCGTGCCCATGATCTGGCCGGCCTGGCAGTAGCCGCACTGTGGCACGGCTTCGTCG
>Ga0268298_10000682_pt1 | contig 43041 bp, 30 predicted proteins | sample WWTPWeurt_MetaG_FD_194462 | JGI IMG/M metagenome (GOLD analysis project Ga0268298, IMG submission 194462) | Activated sludge microbial communities from WWTP in Nijmegen, Gelderland, Netherland - WWTP Weurt | ecosystem: Engineered > WWTP > Aerobic digester > Activated sludge | place...
TGCCCAGAAAACCCGGCCTCCGCCAGCCTTCTTGGCCTGGTACATTGCCGCATCTGCCCTGGCCAGGAGGTGATCGGCGCTCTGGTTTGGGCTTGCAATCGTTACGCCAATGCTGATGGTTGTGGTAATCTCACCTGCTGCAGTCTTGATTTTGGTTCGTGCGATCACCTTGCACAGCCTGTCAAACAGCATGACTTTATGCTCTACACCAACCCCTGGAGCCAACAGTAAGAACTCATCCCCGCCCAGGCGTCCCAGGACATCGTATGCTCTCAGTTGAGCCAAAATTGTCTGGGTGACGGACTTGATGACCTCATCTCCGGCCTGATGACCATAGATGTCATTAATTTGTTTGAAGTGATCGATATCAAAATAGCCAATACACAAATTTTCGTCCTGAACGGTCTGGGCGCTGCGCTGAACGCGGGATAGTTCCCTCGAAAGCTGGTCTAAAATGACCCGCCGGTTATAGACTTCGGTCAGCGTGTCGTATGTGGCCTGACGAAACATCATCTGTTGGGTTTCATACAACCGGTTTTGCAGTTCCAGGGTTCTTTGTCCAACCCGAATTCTGGCGAACAATTCATCCTGATTAAACGGTTTGCGGACATAGTCATTGGCGCCTGCTTCGAGGCCCGAAAAAATATCACTGGCTTCATCTCTGGTCGTTAGCAGAATAAAGTAGTGCGGCTGGTCATAGAATTTTGACCGCGCCCGTTGAATGACTTCAAGCCCATCCAGTTTTGGCATAACCCAATCTAAAATTACAAGCCGCGGGCTGTCTTCTTGCTGCAAGACTTCCCAGGCAGCCTGACCATCCTGAACAACAATCGGCATGTAGTCCCATTTCTGCAGAACGCCTGCGATGATGGTCCTGGCTGTCAGGTCATCTTCAGCTACCAGGATGCGCATGTCCCGTGAGTGCCTGCTGGAAGATGCCTCTGGTGGGTTAGTCCTGGTCTCAGAGCTGGCCTGCTCTAAAAACGCCCCGCCAGTGCCTTGTGAGGAACTGGGAGGCGGGAATTTCAGGTCACCAACACTCATCACGGCAGATTAAACTCCCTGGCCAAAGCATCTTTCAAACGGGCAAATTCAAGCTCCAATAACTCTATCAAGTTCTGGGCCAGGGTCAGCCTGCCTGCTTTGCAGGCTTTTTCGATTTCATGAGCCACGGCACACAGAGCCTCACCGCTGATATTGGCTGAAGCGCCTTTGATGGTATGGGCCTGGCGTTCTGCATCCCTGGTTTTGCCGTCTGAGAGATAGGTTTTTAAAGACTTGATTTGCTGTGGAATGTCATTCACGAAACCCGTTACGACCAACAGCGCCAATTCGCTGTCGTTTATCAGTCGGCGCATCAAGTCATCGCGATTAAATATGACAGCTAAGGGCTTTTGCGAATTCATTTCCCCGGATTGTTCAGTCTCATCTGGGTCAGCAGGATCGTTTTCGATTGTCGTTGGCAGCCAGCGTTCCAGGGCAGCAGCCAGAGCCATGGGTTCAACCGGTTTGGTGACATAGTCGTTCATTCCGGCTGCGAGACAGCGCTCCCGGTCACCCTGCAGGGCGTGGGCTGTCATGGCGATGATCGGGATTTGATGGTTTCTGCCGCGTGACTTGTTGCTGCGGATGTGTTGGGCCGCTTCCAAACCATCCATTTCTGGCATCTGGACATCCATTAAGATCAGGTCGTAGTGGATATTTTCCAGGGCTTTGATGGCCTCTGCTCCATTGGCAACCGCATCTGCTTTGTACCCGAGCTTTTTTAGAATCCCCAATGCCACCTGCTGGTTGGTAATGTTGTCTTCTGCCAACAGCAGGCGTTTGTCGGAGTGCAGGGCGATTTGTTTGATCTCGCGAGCCGAATGGCGCGTCAGGATGGACGGGCTGCCCGTCTGCTTTTCTGGCCCTGGTTGGGGCTGCTCGCTCGGGGTGAGTGTAATTGAGAGGACAGACAGCAGATCCTGATAGCGCAGGGGTTTGATCAAGTAGCCTGCAAAGCCAATTTTTTCAAAGCGGCGTGCGTCTCCGCGTTCCCCAAGGGACGAGAGCAAGATTAGCCGGGTTTCGGCGAGCTGGCCGTCATTCTTAATGATCTGCCCAAGCTGAGCGCCGTCCATATTGGGCATCTGATAATCCAAAATAGCGATTTTGAATGGGGAGTTCGCTTTTACGGCCGCTGCCAGTGCGCTGAGGGCTGCCTCGCCCGTCTCTGCTTCGGCAGGGCGCATTCCCCAGGAACTCAGCCGGAGTTTCAAAATTTCCCGGCTGGTGGCGTTGTCGTCCACAACCAGAATTCGAACATCCTTCAGGCTGCTGAATGGCTGCATTTCAACTTTCTGGATTTCGTTTGAAATTTTCAACTGGATCGTAAACCAAAATTCAGACCCAAGCCCGAGCTGGCTTTTCACGCCAATTGAGCCGCCCATCAGTTCTGCCAGTTGTTTTGAGATTGCCAACCCCAACCCGGTGCCGCCAAACTGGCGGGTTGTGGATGCGTCAACCTGGCTGAATTTCTGGAAGAGAAGGTCTAGTTTGGTTTCTGGGATACCAATACCCGTATCGCGCACGCTGAATTTTAGTTCGATCCGGTTGTTCCGTTCATACATCGGGACAACCTGAATGACGATTTCGCCATCCTGGGTGAACTTGATGGCGTTGCCAACCAAGTTGGTCAGGATTTGGCGCAGCCTGCCTGGGTCACCGTTCAGCCGGGCCGGGACGCCAGGATCGACCGCACAGATCAGTTCAATCCCTTTTTGATGGGCCCGGATTGCCATTGTGGAGGCAAAATCATCCAGCAGGGTGAATAAGTCAAAATCCAACATCTCCAGATCGAGTTTGCCCGCCTCTATTTTGGAGAAATCCAAAATATCGTTGATTAGCGACAGTAAATTTTCTCCGCTGGAACGGACAACTTCTGCGTACTGGCGCTGCTCGGGATCCAGATTGGTGTCCAAAAGCAGGCCGGTCATCCCTATTACGCCGTTCATGGGTGTCCGAATTTCGTGGCTCATGTTCGCCAGAAATTCGCTCTTAGCGATGTTGGCCATTTCGGCTTTGACAGCCAGTGTCTTGGCCCGCCGGATGGACTCTTCAAGCTGTTTATTGGTTTCGCGCAGCTCGGCCTCAATTCGCTTGCGCTTGGTGATGTCCTGGTGGGTGCCAGACATCCAGGCTGGTTTGCCGTCTTTTGTCCAGGCAGAGACCTTGCCGCGATCCAAAACCCAGACCCAGGTCCCATTTTTGTGGAGCATACGGGCTTCGCATTCATAATAATCCGTTTCGCCGCGGAAGTGCATCTGCAGCAGTTCGCCTGAAAGCTGCACATCGTCGTTGTGGGTATACTTGACCCAGGTGTCAATCGAGGTTGGGGAGATTTCAGCGAGGGTATACCCCAGGATATCAGCCCAGCGTTCGTTGAAGACTGTTTCCCCCGTCTGCACGTTCCATTCCCAGGTGCCAACATAGGTTCCCTCGATGATGTCTGCCAGCCGGCGGCGTTCTTTGGCCAGCTCAGCCTCAACCCGTTTGCGTTCGGTAATATCAATCATCACGGTCAGAAAATACTCTTTTCCCTGGCTGGTGATGGTTTCGCCGGAAAAAAGCCCAGTTAAAATCTGTCCATCTTTGCGCCGGAACTGGAGCTCAAGATCGTTAATCCGGTTTGTAAACTGAAGCTGGGCGATCACATTTTTCTGCTCTGCTGGATTAACAAACAGCCCGATATCCAGGCTGGTTTTTCCAATCACATCCTCCAGCTCGTAGCCAAGTGTCGTCAGGAATGCCTGGTTGACATCGGCTATTTTTTGATCTGGAATGGATGAGAGCGCCATCAGTGTTGGGTTGTTGCGGAACAGGCGCTCGAAACGCTGCTGGGCATCCTGCTCACTGCTCAGGTCTTTTGAAACTCCGAAGATACACGTTTCGCCGCTCCAGGATCCAAACCAGACCCGGGTATCAGCCGGGATCTGCATACCCGTTTTGGTGACAATCGGCAGGGGGCAATTGGTCCGTTCGCCGCGGAACATTGCCCCAAAAATTGCTTCTGCTTCCTGTCTCCGATCGGCAGGGTTCAAGTCGAGAACATGCAGCGCCTGGAGCTCTTCAAATTGATACCCCAATTTACGCGTCAGGGCGGAATTGCCAAATCGAATTTCGCCCTGCGGCGAGGCGACCACAATCACGTCGTCAATGGTTTCAAAGAAGGTGCGGAAATTTGCTTCACTTTCTGCCAGCGCTTGCTCGATTCGTTTGCGCTCAGTAATGTCATGAATAATTGAAAATAAAACTGGCTTCCCCCCCGAATTGATCGGGGTCGAAAATGCTTCCACGGTCCGAATTTCTCCCGAGGCAAGCCGGTGTGAAAAGATAAAACTATTCGCTTTGAGGTGCAAAGCCCGTTCGCGTTGAGCGGCAACCTCTTCAGGCGACATCATATTGATCTGATGAATAAACATCGATTTCAGTTCGGCGATGCTGTAGCCATAAAAATTGCTTGCTGCATCATTGGCATCCAGGATCTGGCCGGTTTGGGGTTCGACGATCAACATTACAGCACTGTGATCAACAAACATACTGCGGAACTGCATTTCGCTGACTTTCAATTCATCCTGCTGGCCGCGGATCAGTTTGTCGGCCCGGTATAGTAAGACATACACACTGCCCAATACCATCGTCAGAAGAACACCGATGACGCTCCCGGCCAATGTCATCAGACGCGTGAATGCTGCCTGATCGGCTGTGATGTCAACCATGACCAGCATATTTCCAACCTCGCTGCCTGTGAAATCGGTCAAAGGAATGGCTGTAACCTGCCATTCTTCCCCTGCCAGGGATATTTTTTGGCTCCGCTGCCCGTCTGCAAACTCCTGAGAATTTTCTTCCATCCAGGTGATAAAAGAATCTGAAATTTGGGCTTTTGTGGAATAAACCACGACAGTATTTTGGAAGCGATCCCAATCTGACTGCTGCCCCAACAGCCGCAGATTCTCATTCCAGACAGCCTCGTGGAGGTTTTCTTTGCCGAGGATAACGCTCAGGTCAGTGCCGGGCGGGATGTCCAGTTCCTGGATTAGTTCAGCCACACTTTTACCCAATTCCAGAAAGCCGATCAGGCTGCCGTCCAGAAAAATCGGCTGGACTACCCATAAGGTCAAGGTGTCGCTCGGGTCAAATTCGCTTCCTGAGGCAGCCGTTTTGGATTTGGCTGAGACCTGGACCACAGCATTTGAACTGCCCAGGTCGTGGCTCTGAATTGAAAGATCGCACACCAGACATTTCTGGTTTGCGTTCAGCAGATTGATATGATTCAAATGATAATCTTGCCGGATGCGATCAAGAGTAGGCTGCCAGCCGGCCAACAGGCTGGCAGGATCGCCTGTTTGAATGTCTTTTTTTAGATCGAGATCAGAGCTTACCAGATGTAAAATTGTGGAAAGCGTGGCGACCTGGTATTTCTGAATTATATTGAAGTTGAGTTCCACTTTTGTGATTTCTGCCGCCACCCGTTCATTTCGTACTTCTTGCTGCTGCAGCCAAAAAAATACGCCTATACCCCCGAGCAGTATGATCAGCATGCTGGCCAATGGGATCAGCAAACGCGATAAAAGTGACATTCGCGATGTGAAAGTGCGCCGGCTGGCCAGAAAAATAGAAATGATACCAATCAGCACAATCAGCAGTAAGCCCATCGGAACAGCAGCCTCGGCGGCAGTGGTCCAGCCCCAATCATCGGCAGCGATATCGATCCCCAAGACGGCAACTATATCTTTGCTCGCCGGGTCGGTGATCGGAACAATGGCAGAAACCCATGTCCCCCAGCGATCGGTGTAGGGCCCATGCACCAGTGCTGTTTTCGTTTCAAAGGTACGCAGAATGCCCTCTGGCGCTTCGGTGTAGACTTGCCCCGGCGGCGAATAGTCGGGCGAATTTGGAGATTCGGAATCGATATAAAAGAAGATGTCCCCATTGGGTTTTTGGCCCATCAAGTAGATGAAATGATACTTTGTTTCGCCCTTCATGAGGGAACCAAAAAACTGCTTAAGCTGCAGGTAGTTCAGATTTTCCAGGTCTTGCTCATTCCCATGCAGCTTTTTGATACTACTTATATCCAGAGTTCGGGTCACCAGGCTGGCTTTTTCGAGTAAATCCGCCCGCATTTGCCGGTCAGCCCGATCCAGCATCCAGGCTGCGGCTGCCGCTCCCAGGAGCGTCAGGCAGACCAGAATGATTATCGCTGATGCTTTTGGCAGCAACATCAGTTTCGATTGGATGGAATGGACCAGCTTATTGGGTGTCTTCATTTAGTCGCCTTGTTGGATGTCAACTTCGAGGTTTTAGTATTGCCAAAACAGCATGGACAAATTGATTCCCGCTAAAAAAACCTGAGAGGATTTCATTTGGGTAAAAATTTGTCGCTTCGTTCAGGTCGCGGCGGTTGTATGTAAGCAGTAAATAATGATTTTCGGGCAGATCGAAATGCAGATTGTTCGCGGCGGAAATGGCGTCACTGGCAAGCGCCCATGCGTCAATCACGACCAGACTCTGATCCTGGGGATGCTCCAGCAGGTACATTTTTGCGCCCTTGAAGTCTTTAAATACCAGGATTTTGGGGTTAAAAAAAACAATCCCCAGAAGGGCTTTGATGGCTTCAATCCTGAGCGTTGACCCGATTATCAGGAGGGGAGGCGGATAAGGAGAAAGAATTTCAGAAGATACCTCTTCTTCCACTCTCTAATTTTACTTGCACACCCGTCAGATCAGAATATGCGAAAGGATGAAAAATATTAATCTAAAAGGATTAATAAAACAACCCCAGTTCGGGTTAGTAGTCTGTCAAGTATCAATCTATAATTTGCTTTGGGTGTTTTTGGGATGGCGTACCACCCAAAAATCTCTTATCCCCGGTTCAGGATGAAGTTTTGCCCAGGTCTGCAAGGCCTTCGCGCAGCGCGTATAAGGCAGCCTGGGTACGGTTTGAAAGATGCAGCTTGACCAGAATTGTGCTGATGTGCGAGCGAACGGTATTTTCGCTCAAATGTAAGAGCTGGGCAATTTCAAGATTGGATAATCCTTGGGCAATTTGTTTGAGCACTTCAATTTCTCGCCCCGAGAGATGTTCATTTAGCTGTGCTGGAGAAGTCGATTTGTTGAGTTCGCTCAGTATTTTTTGGGTCACCAGGGGGTGGAGGGGGGAGTCACCGTTGGCTACATCTTCAACGGCCTGCAGGAGCTGTTGAGGCGTCGAGTCTTTGAGCAAATATCCGGAAGCCCCGGCTTTTATGGCTGGAAAGACTTTGTCGTTTTCAGCAAAACTGGTGATCACCAGGATGCGGGGATGGGAATCATGGGCTTTGATCAGCCGGATTGCATCCAAACCATTCATCACAGGCATGACCAAATCCATCAGAATTACATCTGGTTTCAGGCTGGCAGCCAGTTCAACTGCAATTTCCCCATTTTCAGCTTCGCCAACGATCTGGATACCGTGTTTGTTCGTCAAAAAAGCACGAATTCCCTCGCGAACCATGGCGTGATCATCTACAAGCAAAATTCGGATATTTTTTGACATTCAAAACCACTCGTTTCTTTTTAGATCGTGCGCCAAAGTCTATTTGCCGTCAGTTCTGGATAAGAATTTTTTTGGGTGGTGTAGCCACCCAAAAAACTCCCAAAATAACCTCTAACCCGAATTGGCGTTATCAAACTGCTTTTGGGCAGGTTACTGATAGTGTTGTACCGTTCTTGGGGGTTGAGCTGATCTCCAGCGTGCCGCCAATTTTTCGAAGCCTTTCTTGCATGATACTGACCCCAAATCCGGCTGTTTTCACTGCTGGGTCATAGATAAAGCCTTTCCCATTGTCCTGGATTTTGAGATTGACGGATGTGTTTTCGATCTGAAGCGTCACCCAAACATGGTTTGCCTGGGCGTGTTTGGTGATATTGTTCAAGGCTTCAATCGTTACCCAGTACAGGCAGTCTTCAATCGGGTCGCTCAGCCGGCATTCATTGGTGACAGAAAATTCAGTTGCGATGGCGACCTTGTTTTCGACAACATCCAGACGGTGCTGAATAGCGCGGATGAGTCCTTCGGCCCTTAAGATTTCAGGCCGAAGTTGGTAGATCAGCAGCCTCATTTCCTTAAGCGCCTGTTGGGAGATTTGTGAGAGGCGGGCCAGGTATTCTTTGACCAGAGTTAAATTGCCTTGAGAGGCCATATCGTATCCGGCTTCGGCAAAAAATGCAGCGCTGTACAGGGTTTGCGTGACCGAATCGTGCAGCTCGTGAGCCAGGCGCGAGCGTTCTTCAAGCAAGGCCGATTTCTCGCCCTGTTCAATCAGGTGATAGTTTTCGATAATCACACCAATATGGTTCGCCAGGGCCGTGAAAAAGGTGATTTCCTCAATGCTGAAAATGTTTTTCTCGCCGTCCCGCACAATCCAGAGCACACCCAGGGTTTTTCCCTGGGCCTCAATGGGTGCTCCGATATAGATTTGGGGTTTGTCGGGAAATGGAAGCTGGTGTTTTAAACAGCGCGGATCGGCTTCCATATTGGGAAGGATCAGGATCTGGCGATTGGCGATTATCCACCCTTCCCAGGTCGATTCGAGCGGCCGTGTTTCGAGCTCCGATACCAGGGCTGCAGCGTACTTGTGGTTGGAGATCGATCCAATTCGATTTTCTTCCTGGTTATACAGGAAAATACCGCCGTACAGGCCGTCCAGGGCAAGGTAGACCTCTTCTAAGGCAAAGTCTAAGCGTTCTTTGAGACTTTTTATCTGACTGGCGACCGAGATGACATTGTAAAGTGTTTCCAATTCCTTCGTCCGCCGGGTGCCATAGCTTTCCAGAGCTTCCATTGTGCGCATCCGCAAGGTGGATAAACCGCCAATTGTTGCAATCGAAAGCAGCAGGTCTTGCTGGGTTTCGTTCAAGCCGCCCCTGGAATTTGAACCCAGAACCATAAACCCTGCCGGTTCAAACTCGGAGAGGATAGGGACAAGCACGTTGTTTTTTGGCAGGCGTTCCCAGAGATTATGATACGGATCGGTGGATAGAATAAACCGGGAAAGCTGCTGTTCGTCCAAGTTGAAGCGCACGCCGGGCTTTTTCTGAAACTCGAGAAAATATGGGTTGTCTTTCAGAACACACTTTTCATTTCGCTCAGGCTGGTCGGAATACTGCTGGTAAGCATGGTAGCCCCCGTTTTCGTTCAAGATGATGGTCGCAAAACTGGCTGAAAAGATTGTCAGCGCATCCTGTAGAAAGATCTGCATGGCTTCTTGAGAAGAAGTGGATTCTCTGAGGTGTGAGGTGAATTTGATGATCGCTTCCTGCTGGGAATTGAGCTGACGCATCTCCGAAATTAGTTTTTGATTCTGAAGTTCGGTTTCAACCCGGCGGGTAATATCGGCGGTCACCATGACTGTACTCCAGTCTGAAAAGGGGAAGGCTGCCGCGCTGACATCGGCCCAGACCAGGCTGCCATCTTCTTTTTCTATCCCGGTTTCGACATGGTAGACGCGTTCTTCTCCGTGGTAGACACGTGTGCTGGCAAATTCAGAAGCCGGTTTACGCGTGCCATCCGGTCTGAAATAACGCCTTCTCGTGTTGTACCCTCTCGCCATTTCCTCGAACGACATCCCCAGGAATTCTTCCAGAGACCGGTTTGCTTTTACAAGGGTGTGGTTAATATCCAAAACAGAAATACCAACCGGGATGATATCCACAAGCAGTTCTAATTTGTCCCGGCTTTCAACCAGGGCCTTTTCTGCCTGATGGCGTTTTGTAATATCGGTCAAGAAAGCAATTGTCCGGGCGGTTTCGCCTTCATCTTTTTTAGGAATTGTCATGCTGCAGGCCAGAAAAACTGTCTTGCCCGAACAGGATCGGATTGGAAATTCGGTTTCGATCGTCCGGACGCCATTGGCGAAAGCGATCAGGTTCTCAATGAATACCTGCAGAGTTTCAAAAAAGACATTATTTATAAAATTGGCAAGAAAATCTTCTTTGCTTTTGAACTCCAATAAGGAAATACAGCGCTGATTGAATCCCAGGATCTTAATTTTGCGAGCGCAGGCATCAACTTCATCGGGAAACATGTTGAAAAAAATCTTAAAGTCCCCAATGCCTGCCGCACGCTGTTCTTTGAGATAGATATCGAGGGCTGAGAAGTCAAGTTCGCAAATTGCAATTCCTGGGTTATCAAACAGGCGCTGGAACTGGGACTCGCGAAGAAATAATTCGCGTTTAAGTCGGTCGGTCTGGTCAGCGGCTGTCCTGGTTGTACTTAATAAGCGCTGCACCAGGGGCGTCAGCCGCCCCAGTTGGCTGGTTGTCAGGCAAGTTGCTGCCCCGGCGTTGAGGAGTTGGACTGCTTGCGCCTCGCTGCCTGTCCGGTCGAGCACAATGAAGGCGGGCGGGCATTTTGTTTGTTGGATCAATTGGATGGCGGTCAGCGGGTTGAAACCAGGCAAGTCATTGGCGCAGATGGCTAGATCCCATTCGTTTGCATAGAGGGCAGATTTCAGGGCTTCTGGTTTCTGGATGAGTTCGTGAATGATGGAATAGCCCGCTTGCTCCAGATATTGAAGGGCCGGGGCTATGTCGGTTGGAGAGTGATCAATCCATAGTACTCGTACTGATCTTGCCATAATTACCTTGTTGTTTTTTTCTACGATTCGATATCAGCCAGAAAACCCATATCAGCCAGTGCGCTGACAACTTTATCCACAGCGCCGGCTTTAACAACGATGGTGGTGGGGCCCAACGGGTCGCCCAGGAAGCGGGCAGCTTTGGAAGTTCGCAGCGCCTGGAGGGCTTCAGGGCTGGACAGGCGCAGCACCACCAGGTGCTGCAGGCGGGCTTCAAGCCCCTGGCGTTCCCAGCGCTCGAGGGCCCGCACCAGGTTGGGCGGGGTGGAGCGGGCAAAACGGTTTAACAGCCCCAGCAGCTGGTTGGTGGTCAGGCCTTGCTGGCGGGCTCGGGTCAGCGAAGCCGGGGTGAGCTGATAGATATACTCTGCGGGCCCGCCCGATTCCCAACTGTTGAAGCGCGAGAGCTGGTAGCGCAGCCAGCGCGGCGCCAGCCGCGGGACTATAAAACGAAAATCGGAGCGCACCTGGATTGCGGCATCTTCAGCGGGCAGGCCCTGAGGAGATCGAGCGTGCAGAAGGTCATCGGCCCAGCCAGAAAACCGGAAGGCCGTGACCGGAGCGCCGGGTTCGTTCTCGGGGTCAGCGGGCAGGCCCAGGTCAATCACGCCCAACCAGCGCAGGGGGCTGCAAAGTACAAAGCGCAGCAAGGCGCCATCCACCTGATCCCAGTGTTCAAAACCGCGCAAGAACTCACCACTGGCCTGGTCGCGCAGGTACCAGGAGTCGTAGTCGCCAGCCGGGCGTTGGAAATCCGGGTAGCGCAGGCGGATATCTTCGATAAAGGCCCCCAAACTCCAAAAGGGAGGGGGTTCAAGGCCGTCATTGCCCGGGAGGGTGCTGAGAAAATCCAACACAGCCTGGCGGGAGCGCAGCGGGTCGTTGATCCATTCGCCCTCGGCCTTCAGCCCGGGGATCAGGCGGACGTCATTGAATAGTTCGCTTTTTAGCCAGCCCCGCAGCAAGGCCAGCAGTGCATCTGCCCGGCTGGATTCCAACCACTGGCGCGCCGGCTCAGGAATGGGCATGCCGGAAGCATCCAGCAGACCCGCGGCACGCAGCAGGGCCTGAAGTGCTTCTATTGAAGGCGCAAACCGTCCCCAGCTCTGGCTGAGGGTTTGGAGTTCGCTGGCTGGCAGGCCAAGCCGGAGAGCTGCCAGCAGGGTGCAGGCATGGTCGATGATGCCATCGTTGGCCGGCAGTGAAAAGGCGCGCTCCAGCGGGGAGGCTGCTCGCCCCAGGGCGGCAGCGGCTCCGCTGAGCGGAGCCGGCAGCAGTTCGGCCAGATCATCAGGGATGTAGGCGAACTCTTCCGGGCCGTTGGATGTTTCGAAGAAAGCCCGGCCCACAAGGCCGCGGTACCAGAGCATTTCAGCGGGTGAAGCCGGGCTGCGGTGGGGTTGTTCCCGGTCGCGGCGGGCGGCGCCCATCTCGCGCAGGGCGCCGTATTTGCGGGTAAACACAGGCCAGGGCAGGCGGCTGCTGTGGTTCAGCAAGTCGTCAAGGGCGGTGCGGGTCTCGGCAGGCAGGTCGCCCACCACCTCCACCGCCCGGTCGCGCTCCAGCAGCAGTGCCGCCAGGCGCGGCAGTCCGCTGCGGGCATCAGGAGCGTCCAGGCTTTCGCCCCAAAGTTCCGCGATAATACGCAGATGGCCAAAATCTTTACCCTGCAGGCTTTTAATGAAATCAGGCATAAGGCCAACACCAGGCTGTATCTCGTCAGGCGACGACTTGCAGCGCTCCCGGGAGCATTTCGATTTGCAGACTGCGAATATTTGAGCCAAAACCAGCGTAGATCTCCCCGTCGGCGTGGATCAGGAGGGGCGCATTGGATTTGAGTTCCATGCGGGTCAGCTCGCCCATGGAGATGCTGGAGAAATGAGCATGGGTGCCTTTCAACACTTCGGGCAGGATACGCAGCATGGTTGGGCGTGAAACATTCCGGATCCGGGTGTAGTTGAGCACGCCATCGTTATTTTTTGCCCCGGGCGCCAGCATAAAACCACCGCCTTCGCGTCCGCTGTTGCAAACTGCCAGCAGGAGGGTCTCCTCTGTCCAGCTCTCGCGGTCCGTTTTAACTTCCATCCGGGGAGCGGTGTGGTTGAGGGCGATGGTTTGGAGTACGGCAGCCAGGTAGAGCGGAAAGCCGCGCAAGAAGGAGATTTTGCGCGAGCGGATGGTTACGGTGGCGTCAAAGCCAATCCCGATGGTATTGTCCCAATAGATCGTGCGGCCAAGCTGGTCGTGCATCAGGCCGATGTCAACAGCGCGGGGAGTGCCCTGCAGCACCTGGCGGATTGCCAGGGCGGGTTCTTTGTTCATGCCCACGGCAAAGGCAAAATCATTCCCGGTGCCAATGGGTACGACACCCATCTGCGGCCTGCGCTCAGCGGGGAACTGCATCAGTCCATTCATTACTTCATGGACGGTGCCATCGCCGCCCGCCGCGATGACCAAACGATAACCTTCTTCACCCGCCTGGCGGGCCAGTTCGGTGGCATGCCTGGGATAAACTGATCCGGCCCAATCTGCCCCACCCAGCTCATCTACAACTGCCCGCAAGTCTGAGGCAGTCCGCCAGGCGCGGCCCAAATCGGCGTTGGGATTGACGATGATTTTGACTTTGTTTTGAGGCATAAGCAAAATTTTACCACCTTCCAAATGGGATTGCAGTATCAGGGGTTCATTTTGGGCGAAGCCCAAAATGAACCCCTGGTTTAAAAACTTTAAAGTGAGTAAGCAGGAATAACGATCTGGCCTTCTTGTGGGTGGCCCAGGAAAGTCACCCGGTCGGGGTGGTTGGCAGTCAGCCAGGCCGTATAGGCGGCGACCAGGGTGTCCAGTTCGGAGGATGTGTGCAGGTTTTCCAGCGGCAGCACGCCTTGAAGCAGGCGGTGGCGGGTGATTTCTTCGAAGAAATCCATTGGGTCGGCGATGCGCAGTTTTTCGGCGTACAGGATAAGCTGGCGCTGCAGCCGGCCTTCCAGGGTGTTTTTGGGCAGAGGCGGTTTTTTCAGCCAGGTGGAGAAAGTGGCTTGAGGATAAACTTCGATGAAGCGCAGGTCAGCCGGCTCCGGGGCAACCGGATCGGCCGGGGGGAGGGCGCTGAAGGCCCGATACCCAAGGCCTTCCATTCGCCGGTAGAGCTGGAAACCGACCTGCATCCAGGTGGGTGCATCTTCTTCGTGGCGGGGGGTTTGGGGGCAGCTTATCTTCAGGCGGCGCATCTGGTATTCTGCCAGCCGGAAATCATTCCAGCGGCCTGGGCGGGGCGGCGGGTTGAGTTGGGCGCGCACATCTTCCTGGTCCATCAGCCCCTGGTTGGGCTTCTGTGGAGCGCAGACTGCCACCACCGCCTGGCGCTGGCCGGCCAAAAAAGCCAGGATGTCGTTCAGGTTGCCTTCACCCAGGGCCAGCAGACGCAGGCTGCTGTCGATGGCGGTGTAGGTCAGCGGGCGTTTACCCGCTGTTGGATCGATACCGATATAGGTTGTTTGGCTGCTAAACATAAGAAACCTGCCGTTGAGGTAAAATCAGGATAAGTGTCACTATAATAAGAATACACCCGTCTTTGACTCTGTGCAAAGGCTACGCTATACTTATATCATATCAAATTCCCAGATGGGAATTTCCGTCTGGTTTGAAACCGGATTTCATCATCCGGAAAAATATCTATCCACCGTACCTTCTCAATAAATTGGGGTATGGGGTGTTTTTTGTGGGCTTCGCCCACAAAAAACACCCCACATCCCCGGATTATTGAGATGATACTATCACCTGATTATAGGAGGTTTTTCGAATGGCTGAAGCTTTCAAGCTGACTTATGCGACCATGTTCAATCCCCCCGAAGAGCTGCATACCCGTTTTGACGCTGCCCTGGCTGCTGCCAGAGCCGGTCTGGGTAAAGAATATGCAATGATCATCGATGGGAAAGATGTTTATGCGGATGAAAAATTTGAAGACCGCAGCCCTGTCAATACGGATGTCGTTCTGGGCGTCTTCCAAAAAGGCGCGGAAAAGCACGCCCACGCCGCCCTGGCGGCTGCCCGCAAAGCCTTCCCAATCTGGAGTCACACTCCCTGGCAGGAGCGGATCGCCCTGCTGCGCAAAGCCGCCGATTTGATTGATGCCCGCCTGTTTGAAATTGGGGCGGCCATGGCGATGGAAGTGGGCAAAAATCGGATGGAATCGCTGGGTGATGTGGCTGAAACCGCCGACCTGATCCGCTATTCCTGCTATCAAGTTGAGCAGAACAACGGCTTTGTGGTTGAAATGGGCCGCGACCCGCTGGTGGGCTATACTGCCACCAATGTCTCGGTGCTGCGCCCTTATGGCGTCTGGCTGGTTGTCAGCCCCTTCAATTTCCCCACCGCCCTGACCGGCGGCCCTGCCGGGGCAGCCCTGGCAGCCGGCAATACGATTGTGATGAAGCCTGCCACCGACACCCCCTGGGTGGTGCGCCTGCTGGCCGAATGCTTCCGCGATGCCGGCCTGCCGGATGGCGCAATGAACTTTGTGACCGGCCCGGGCCGCACCATTGGTCAGGCGCTGATCGAGAGCAAAGAAGTTGACGGCGTGACCTTCACTGGTTCGTACGATGTGGGCATGAAGATCTTCCGCGATTACGCCAACGGCGCCTGGGTTCGCCCGGCTGTGTTGGAATTGGGCGGCAAGAACCCGGTCATCGTTACAAAGAATGCGGACCTGGAACGGGCAGCCATCGGTATCATCCGTTCGGCATTTGGGCTGCAGGGGCAGAAATGCTCTGCCTGCTCCCGGATCTTCATTGAGGAACCGGTTTATGATCAATTGGTGGCGAAACTGGTGGAACTGACCAATAAGCTGACAATTGGCGACCCGACCGACCGCAGTGTCTACCTTGGCCCAGTGGTCAACAAGAGTTCCTACCAGGATTACCAGCGTTTTGTTGCCAGCCTGGCCGAGGCCGGGACGATTCTAACGGGCGGCAAGGTGCTGACTGAAGGCGAATATGCCAAGGGCTACTTCTGCGCCCCCACCCTGGCGGCCGATGTGCCCATGGATCATCCGCTCTGGAAGGAAGAGATGTTCCTGCCCATCACCACCATCGCCAAAGTCAAGAGCATGGAAGAAGCCATGGTCTATGCCAATGATGTGGCTTACGGCCTGACGGCTGGCATGTACGGCTCGGAAGAAGAAGCTAACTGGTTCTTTGACCATATCGAAGCCGGCGTGACCTATGCCAACCGCCCCCAGGGCGCAACCACCGGCGCCTGGCCTGGTTTCCAACCCTTTGGCGGCTGGAAAGGTTCGGGTTCTTCGGGCAAAAACGCAGGCGGACATTACTATGTCCAGCTCTATCTGCACGAACAAATCCGCACCCTGATTCGCTAAACAATAAATTGATGAGCGTTACAACACCCGCCTGGGTGTTGTAACGCTCTGATGCTGAAATCATGGAAAAGAGCCGGCTGGGCACATTCTTTTTGTTGATCGGGCTTGTGATGCTGATTTTGTTTTTTGGAACAGATCAGAGCCAGAATCCGCAGTATATCCTCTTCTTCGGCGGCACACCGCTGACCGTTCTGGGGGTTTATTTGCTGTGGTCTGACCGCAAACCAACCGAGCCTACAACCCGTTTCTCGGGTGTGCGCCGTCTGATGAGCCGCCGGACTGATCCACCCAAGGGCAAGCTCCCGCCCAAAAAAGACGATAAAAAAGGTTTCTTTCGGATTCCCAAAAAATGACAAAAATTTGTTCCCTTTCTGAAGCGATTGCCCAATATGTGCAGGATGGCGACCTGCTCTATGCTGCTGGTTTCACCCACATGATCCCGTTTGCCGCCGGGCATGAAATTATCCGTCAGGGCCGCCGCAATCTGACCCTGGCGCGCGCCACGCCCGATTTGATTTATGACCAGATGGTGGCGGCAGGCTGTGCCCGCAAGGTTATTTTCTCCTATATGGGCAACCCGGGCGTCGGGTCGCTGCGCTTTGTGCGTTCGGAACTGGAGGCAGGTCGGCTGGAATGGGAGGAATATTCGCACTTTGGGATGATCTCGCGCCTGCAAGCCGGGGCAACCGGGGTACCCTTTATGCCGATGAACCCGACTGCAGCTGGCGACCTGGAACGCGCCAACCCCAACTACCGCACGGTGGTGGATCCTTATTCCGGTGAAACCGTGGTGGTGGTTCCAGCCCTCAAGCCCGATGTGGCGATTGTACACGTCCAGCGCTGTGATGCCGATGGCAACGCCCACATCTGGGGCATTATCGGCGAACAGAAAGAGGCTGCCTTTGCCGCCCGGCATGTGATTCTGACCACCGAAGAAGTTGTTGACCCGTCCATTATTCGTTCGGACCCCAACCGCACCCTGATCCCTGGGCTGGTGGTGGATGCCGTCTGCCATGTGCCGTACTGCGCCCATCCCTCGTACACCCAGGGCTATTATGACCGGGATAATGCCTTTTACCTGGAATGGGATGAGATCAGCAAAACCGGCGAGGCTGTCCAGCGCTATCTGGATGAGTGGGTTTTTGGGGTTAAGGACCGGCAGGAATACTGGCAGAAATTGGGTGAGGCAGTCCATAATCGGCTGAAGATTACCAGCCGGATCAGCGCCACCGTAGATTACGGGCAGTACTGAGTGTCTGTGTCTGCTTTGCCAGCCGAGATTCCTTACCAGGTCTTTGCGCCTGGTAACCCGCCCGGCCGCCCGGGCGAGGCTGGCTGCGCGCCGGCGTTCTTTACACATGCCAATGGCTATCCGCCCGCCTGTTACACTCCGCTGTTGGAGCGGCTGGCTGTGCGCCGGCAGGTGCTGGCGATGGATCTGCGCCCGCTTTGGCCCGGCGAGCAGCCAAAAAAATTGAAGGACTGGCGGATATTGAGCGCAGATGCCCTTGAATTTTTGCGCCAGCGGGCCTGCGCACCCGTCATCGGGGTGGGGCACTCGGTTGGGGCGATTACCCTGCTGCGGGCTGCCCTGTCCCGCCCAGACCAGTTTTCGGCCCTGATCTTGATCGAGCCGGTGCTCATGCCGCCCTGGGTTGTACTGCTCTGGCAGGTTATGAGCGCGTTTCATCTGGCGGAACAGGTTCATCCACTGACGAAAAGCGCTCAGCGCCGGCGGCAGATTTTTGCCAGCCGGGAAGAACTTTTTCGGGGTTACCGGCGCAAGTCGATTTTTCGCTACCTGGATGATGCCAGTTTGCGGGCCTATACCAACGGGCTGGTGGAAGATTTAGCGGATGGGCGGGTGGGGCTGCGTTACAGTGTGGATTGGGAAGTCCAAATTTACGCCACCGGCGTCAAAGCCGACCTGGATTTGTGGTTTGGCCTGCCCAAATTAAAAGTCCCGCTGCTGATTATTCGGGGCGCAGAAACCGATACCACCTGGGCTTCTACGGCCCGCCTGGTACAAATGATCCGCCCGGCAACCCGGATTGTGACGCTCCAGAAGGCCACCCACCTGGCCCCGCTGGAACAGCCGCAGCTGATCGCAGAGATTATTGAGAACTTTTTGGGGGAAGTTGGTTTAACCCAACAGGAGCAAAGACAATGAACGCAGTAACCTATTCCGCATCCGAGCTAATGGTCGTCAATTCCGCCCGCCTGCTGCGCGACAGCGATGTGGTCTTTGTGGGCGTGGGCCAGCCAAACCTGGCCTGTAACCTGGCCCGGCGCACACACGCCCCCAACCTGGTGATGATTTACGAAGCCGGCGTGATTGGGGCTCAGCCCGCCCGCCTGCCGCTTTCAATCGGCGATCCAACCCTGGTGAGCGGGGCGCTTTCGGTTTGCAGCATGTATGATATTTTCGCCTTCTACCTGCAGCGCGGCAACGTGGATGTGGGTTTTTTGGGCGGGGCCCAAATTGATCGCTTTGGCAACATCAACGCCACGGTCATCGGCCCATACGACCATCCCAAAACCCGCCTGCCGGGTTCGGGTGGTTCGATGGAAATTGCGGCCTGGGCCAGCCGCTGTTATATTCTCACCCCGCACCAGAAACGGCGCTTCCCGGAGAAGCTGGATTTTCGCACCTCGGCTGGCTTCCTGGGCGGACGGGCAGAGCGCCAGGCCGCCCGCCTGCGCGGCAGCGGTCCGCTGGCGGTGGTCACCGACCTCGGCATTATGGAACCGGATGAAAACGGCGAGCTGGTGCTGACCGCTTTGCATCCCAATGCCACGGTGGAACAGGCCCAGGCCAATACGGGCTGGGCGCTTAAGGCCGTGGCCGAACCCCGCCGCACCGAGCCGCCTTCGGCTGAGGAGCTGCGGATTTTGCGTGAGGAACTGGATCCCCAGGGGATTTATCTGAAATCGGCAGCCTGAGAAAGAGGTAAAATATCATTATGACACTCCAACAACTTTTCCAAACCCATTTTGCATCCCAGCCCACTTTTTGGGCTGAAGCTCCCGGGCGGGTCAACCTGCTGGGTGAGCATGTGGACTATAACGGCGGTATGGTTTTGCCAGCGGCGATTGACCGGGCGGTTCGCCTGGTGGGCCGGCCGACTCAGGATAGCCGGGTTTCGCTGTATGCGGCTGACCTGGATAAATCCGTCAGCTTCAGCCTGGAGAACCTGATGGAGCAAAAGGCCAGCCTGCCCAGTTGGGCCCACTATCCGGCCGGGGTGGCCTGGGCGCTGCAGCAGGCCGGATACCCGGTCGGCGGTTTGCAGGCTGTATTTCAGTCGAACGTGCCGATTGGGGCTGGGCTCAGCTCATCGGCAGCGGTGGAAGTGGCCTTTGCCAGCGCCTGGCAGCTTTTGCACGGTTGGAGTGCTGATTGTATGACGATTGCGAAACTCTGCCAGCAGGCCGAGAACCGCTATGTGGGGGTCAATTCCGGGCTGATGGATCAGTTTGCCAGCGCCTGCGGGGTGAAAGATCATCTGCTTTATTTTGATACCCGCAGCCTGGAGTGGAACCCGGTTCCGCTGCCGGCAGGTACGGCGGTGGTGATTGCCGATTCGGGTGTGCGCCGCACCCTGGCTACTTCGGCTTATAACGAACGCCGGGCTGCCTGCAACAAGGCGGTTGAACTGCTGAGTGCGTATAAGCCGGGCATCCAAACCCTGCGGGATGTCTCGTCGGTGGAATTTGCTGCTTACAGCGAATTTTTGCCCGAAGATGTGCGCCAGCGCGCCGAGCATGTGGTCAAGGAGATCTGGCGGGTGGAGCAGGCTGTGCGCGCCCTGGATAAAAACGATCCCAAACTGTTCGGTGGGTTGATGTACGCCGGGCACCAGAGCTTGAAGGTGTTGTACGAAGTGAGCTGCCCGGAGCTGGATGTGCTGGTGGATGCCACCCGCACCATTCCTGGCTGCTACGGCGCCCGCCTGACCGGGGCCGGTTTTGGCGGCTGCACCGTCAATCTGGTGGACGACGCCCAGACCGAGGCATTTATTGCCCGCCTGCAGGCCGAATATAAGGAAAAAACGGGCCGGGATGCGGCCATTTATCTCTGCCACGCCAGCGATGGCGCCCGGGCCGGCTGGGGGTAAGGAAGAAGCCTTCGGTCCTACGGCGCTAAGGTCCAGATGCGCAAAACACCGTCCAGACCGCCGGTGGCGAGGATGTTTGCCTGGGGGTGAAAGGCGAGGCTGGTGCAGCCGCGGGTATGGCCAAAAACGTCCAGTATGCTCGCCTGATCGGCCGCGGACCAGACCGCAATCCGGCCGGTGCTGCTTCCAGCGGCAAGCAAACTGCCCGCTGAATTGAACGCCGCGGCCCAGAGGAAGGGACGCCCTGTCCATCTGCCTGGGACGATCAGGGTGTAGGCCAGCTCGCCGCTGGTCGCATCCCAGACCTGGAGCTGGTTGTCCAGCTCGGCGGCCGCCAGCCAGCGCCCATCCGGGCTGAACTCGATATTGAAGACCGAAGTCTCGGTGCGCAGTGTGCGCACCAGGCGCTGGGTCTGCGGGTCGCGCAGGCGCAGCAGGCCAAGATCCACCGAGGCCAGCAGAGCGCCGTCCGGACTGAAGCGCACGGCGGGCACGGCTACCGCGCCGCCCACCATCTCGGCGAGTAAATCAAGTTTCGCCTCGCCAGTGGTGCGAAAATGGGTCATGTCCCACAAGCGTACCATGGCGTCGTTGCCCACGGAGGCCAGGCTGGCCCCGTCCGGGCTGAACATCAGGCTGTTGGCGCTTTTGCGGTGTGCCTCCCAGCTTGCCAGCAGCACCTCGTTGAGCGGGTCCCAGATCTGCAGGCTGCCATCTCGCACAGCCATCGCCAGCCGCGGGCTGGAAGGTGGGCTGAAGGGGTCAAAAGCCAGCTGGCTGGGCCGCAGCCCCACCGGCAGGACGGCTGCCTGGGCCAGGTCAGGATAATGGTAGATGTAGACCTGACTGCCCGCAGCGACCGCCAGCAAGCTGCCATCTGGCGACCAGGCGAGAGCCAATACATGATCCCACTGCGTATAGAAGATTTCCGCAAGCAGATACGGGTTGGCGGCTGTGGGCGAAGGTTCGGGCGTATTGGTTCGGGTTGGGGTAATGTTTGGGGTGCTGGCAGGGGCCGGCCGGGTTTGCGTTGGGCTGGGCGTGGGCGAGGCTGTTGGCGAAACCGAGGGCTGCGGCGCGGCAGTCCGGGCGATGGCTGGGGCGGCAGTCACTTGCGCGCTGCCAACCCCGCCGCAGGCTGCCAGGCAAAGCAGTCCCACAATACCCAGCGCGCTAAAGAAGCGCAAAAACACCAGAACTTCTCATTTCCCCATTTCATTGACCCGGGTTCGCAGCGCTTCCATCTGATTTTGGAAAAGGTTGAGCTGCGCCTGGGTTTCGGTCAGTTTGGTCTGTTCAGACCGGATAAAGCGGGTGTAGGGGGCTATGGCTTCCCGAATCCGCAGCAAACTGCGGCTAATTTCCTGGTCAAACTGCTTGCGCAGCGCTTCGGTCAAATCGGTGCGCAGGGTGGTCAGCTTCTGGTGCAGTTCATTTTTGGCCTGCCGCCGGCGAGCCGGGATGACCAGCAGACCCAGAGCCGCCACAACGCTGGCGAGTAAAATGCCGGTCACATCGGCTGCCACCGTGGTTGCCAGGATGGTGATCAGCGTCCCCAGCCCAACCGCGCCAACCTCTACCGCAGCCAGGGCCGCTACAGCGGTCTGAGCGCCATCGGCGATGGCGCTGGCTTCCTGCTGGCGGTCGTAGGTCTCCACCACGCGCTGCGCCTGGCGGCCGACGGCTTCCAACAGGCGGTCACGCTCGCTGTGGAAAGCGCCGGTTCCCGGGTCGCCCACAATTCGTTCACTGTGCGCCTTGCGCCGGTCTGCCAGGTGCCCGGTCACCGACTGCCACTGGCGGAAGTCGGACTCCACCAGCCAGTCAATCAATTCCTGCACCTTGCTCTCGATCTGTTTGGGTGCGTCCAGGCCCACCTGTTTTTCGAAGTCGCGCTGCACAGCCTGGCGGTCGAGTAAATTGAAGATCCGGGAAACTCGGATGGTCTGGTCGAAATAATCTTCGCCGCGCTGCTCCATTTCGTAGAGCACATTTTCAATATCGGCCATGCGGAAGTTGAAATCGCGCTGCATGTCTTCCTGATAGAGTTTTAACTGGGTCTCAATATCATTCAGGCGGGCAAAGTCGGTTTTCAGCAGGTCCAGGCGTTGGGCTGTGTCCTGCAGGAACTTGTCCACCAGGCTGCGGCCCACCCCCAGCGGGTTAGCGAATTTCAGGCGCAGCCGGCTGTCCTCGTCCAGGGTGCTCTGGATGTAGCTCTCCAGCGGCTCGAAGCGGCTTTGCTGCCAGAATTGGGGTTCCCCCAGCTTGGCGCGCAGCGCCAGCCGGACGCTGAGCGGGAAGATTTCGGGCACCAGGCCAAACAACTGGCGCGCCTGGTCGGCGACAAACTGCTGCACTTCGGTCAACTCGGCTTCGCTCTGCAGGATATCGACCTTGTTCAGCACGATGACCACTTTCTTGCCCCACTCCTGGGTCAGTTCCAGGAAGGCCCGCTCGCTTTCGGTAAAAGGCCGGTCAACAGAGGTGATGAACAGGATCAAGTCGGCGCGCGGCACAAAATTGGTCGTGATGACTTCGTGCTGGCGGATTACGGCGTTCGTGCCGGGGGTATCTACAATGCTCAGCTCATTCAGGATTGCGGCTGGGGCTTTGAGGATGTGCAGGTTTTCGTTTTCTACGCTGCGTTCCACCTGCTCGCCAAAGCGCAGGATGTTGATCTGGGCGGTGGTGGGGGTGACACCTTCTTTGAGGATCTTTTGCCCGACCAGGGCGTTGATCAGCGAGCTTTTGCCCGAATTGAACTCGCCCACCACCACAATCAGGAAAAGATCGTCCAACTGCTGGATCGATCCGCCGAGCGTCTTCTGATCTTCGGGAGCCGCACCCAATTCCACCAGGGCAGTCCGCAGATCGTTCAGCAGCAGGCGTTCGTCTTTGAGCAGTTTTTGCTGTGCCTCGTCAAGTATTTTCATGGGTACCTCAATCGTGTTCGAGCAGGGTTTCAAGCGCTGCCCGTACAGCTTGCAGGCTGGTTTCAAGGGCCATTGAAGGGGCGGCGCTTTTCTGCTGGGCGGTTTGTTCGGGCAGGGATGGCAGGTGAATGAACCCGGCCGGGATACTGGCCTGACCCTGGATTGCCAGGTGGTGTAGCAGGGTGTAGAGCACCTGGTTGCACAGGTAGCTGCCTGCCGTGAGCGAAAGCTCAACCGGCACTCCGGCTGCCCGGATGTTGTGGAGGATCTGGCGTACGGGCAGGGTCGCAAAGTAGGCGGCCGGCCCTCCGGGGACGACAGACTGATCCACCACCTGTGCCCCGGCATTATCGGGGATGCTGAAATCGAGTAAGTTGACAGCCACCCGTTCGATCGACACGGCTGGCCGGCGGGCCGCCTCGCCCAGGCAAAGCACAGCCTGCGGCCTGACCTGCTCCATGGCAGCCAGCAGGGCGCGCGGGCCCGCCTGGTAATCGACGGGCAGGACAGCAGAAGATATTTCCAGCCCATTGATTGGGCTGGAGGACAGCGCCTTTACCACCTGCTCAGATGGGTTGATGGCGCTGCCTCCAAAGGGTTCAAAACCGGTCAGTAATACCCGCATGCGGCTTAGATCAATTTGTTGCGCTTGAGGGCCGCATCCAGAATCATGTTCACCAGGGCGGTGTGGTCAATTCCGGCGGCTCCGGCTTCCATCACCAGGTCAGAGATCCCCGGAGTCAAACCGGGCAGCGGGTTGATCTCCAGGATGTAGGGCTTGTAGTTGTCGTGCATGTCGAGGCGAAAATCCACCCGCGAGACATCCAATGCGCCGGTCACCCGGAAGACAGCAGCTGTCAGCCAGTTCAGCTCATCCAGCATCTCTTTTTCGAGCGGTGCTGGCACCAGGTATTTCAGCTCGTCTGGAATTTCGGATTTCAGGCGGTTGCCGTAAACCACATCAGACACTTCGAAGGGTTTCAGATCCACTTCCAGCGGGGGCAGGAAGGTCAGTCCGGCTTCAAGGCGCGGGCTGTCCCAATCCTCGGGGATACGGCGGGAGACGGGGCCTTCCAGGTTGCCGACCACACCTACTGTGACCTCACGGCCTTCGATATAGGTTTCTACCAGGGCGGTCTGCTGATAGCGTTTGTGAACGTAGGCGATCTGCTCGCGCAGTTCGGCTTCATTATAGACGATGGATTTCTTGGAAACCCCCATGCCTGTGCCTTCGCGGCTGGGCTTGACGAACATTGGAAAGGTCATATCTTCGGTCAGCGGCTCATCCACCCGCTCAAAGGATTGGAAGGGCGGGGTGGGCAGTTCGTGATAAGTCAGGATACGCTTGGTCATCGGTTTGTCCAGCGCCAGCGCCAGGGTCATCACTTTGGAACCGGTGTACGGGATGCGCAGCATTTCCAGAATGGCGGGCACATGCGCCTCGCGGCCATCACCGAAATGTCCTTCACAGATATTAAAACAAATGTCGGGTTTATACTCTGGCAGTTTATCCACCAGGGACAGGTTGCCTTCAAAGAAATCTGCCTCGTGCCCACCGGCGCGCACAGCATCCACCAGCGACTGCACAGTTTTCTCTGAGTCCAGGTCAGCCCATAAGTCTTTGGGCATGCCTTCGAACTTCGGGGCGTTCATTTTCAAGTTCGCAAGGACGGCAACACGAAATTTTTTCACTTTACACTCCTTCTACGGGTTAGGTTGGGTACAACCGCATTCGATTATATTGCAAACCGACGAGATGTATAGGGCATATCTTGGGTACTTTTTATATACGTTTTCCAGGCTGCCGGGTTGCAATTGAGCGAAAGTCGCTGGTTGGATTCAGCTATAACCGACGCTCCAGGTCGTGAAAGGTGCGGCGGCTGTGTGATTTTGCTCCAGTTTGTTCGGATAAAACAGACCTTCATTGCACTTGGCGGAGACCCTTTTCTGAGGTATGATCGCGTTCTGAGTAAGTCTAATTCTTCAACCCAGGCCGCAGTGTGAATAAAACAACAACCTCCACCAGTTTTTGGCGCCTTTTGTGGCGCGTCTATGCCTATCTTAAACCCTATTCCTGGCTGACCATTATCGCATACCTATCCCTTTTGGGCATTTTGGTATTGAACCTGGTCATGCCGCAAATTATCCGCTGGATGATTGATCAGGGTATCGGCAGCCAGGAGACCAGCTCGCTGGTCTGGGGGGCGCTGGGGCTGTTGGGGATTACGGTGGTGAAGGGCATCCTGACCTATATCCAGGGCCAGTTTGCCGAGGTGGCTTCGCAAAATGTGGCCTACGATTTGCGCAACGCCATCCAGCAAAAGCTGACTTCATTGTCCTTCTCTTTTCACGATCAAATCGAAACGGGCGATCTGCTTTCGCGGGCGGTGCAGGATGTGGAACGGATCCGCTTTCTGACCGGGCGGGCCACCATCCGTCTGCTGGACGGCGTGCTGATTTTGCTGGCGACCGCCGGGGTGCTGGTCTGGATGCAGCCGCGCCTGGCGCTGCTGGTGATTGCAACCATGCCGCTGCTGGCTTACCAGGCCTTGCGTTTTGGACGTCAGTTCCGCCCGCTGTCATTGGAGATTCAAAAACAGATCGGCGTGCTGACCACCAGTGTGGAGCAGAACCTGCGCGGCATCAAGGTGGTCAAGGCCTTTGCCCAGGAGGAGGCCGAAATCGAGCGCTTTGACGCTGCCATGCGCAAATGGATCAGCCTGGCTTCCCGCTCAGCCCGGCTGCAGTCGCTGATGTCGCCGCTGCTGATCCTGATCGCCAATTTGGGCATGGTCTTTATCATCTGGTACGGCGGGTCGCTGGTGATTAGCGGCGCGCTCAGCATTGGTGAACTGGTGGCGTTTACGGCTTACCTGGGCCAGGTGGTGGAGCCGGTACGCCGGTTGGGGTTAATCATCCCGGCAGTGGCAATTGCCAGCTCTTCGGCAGAGCGCATCTTTGAGATTTTGGACGCCGTACAGGATGTGCGCGATGAGCCAGGCGCCCAGCCGCTGGCGGCAGTGGAGGGCCGGGTCTGTTTTGAGCAGGTATCCTTTGGTTACCGCAGCCGCGAGACCCTGGCGGCGGTGCTGAGCGGGATTGATTTTGAAGTCCAGCCCGGGCAGGTGGTGGCGCTCCTGGGACGCACCGGATCGGGCAAATCCACCATCATCAGCCTGATCCCGCGCTTTTATGACCCCACTGCCGGGCGCATTACGGTGGACGGCGTCGACATCCGGCGGATCACGCTCAATTCACTCCGCCGCCAGATCGGGATTGTGATGCAGGAAACGACTCTGTTTGCCGGTTCGATTCGCGACAACATTGCCTTTGGCAACCCCCAGGCTTCGGAAGAAGCGATTATCTGGGCGGCTGAGGCCGCCCAGGCGCATGAGTTTATCCAAAAAATGGCGCAAGGCTACGCCACCCGGGTGGGTGAGCGCGGGGTGACCCTCTCCGGCGGGCAGCGCCAGCGGATTGCGATTGCCCGAGCGCTGTTGATGGACCCGCGCATTTTGATTTTGGACGACGCCACGGCCTCGGTGGACACCGAGACTGAGCGCCTGATCCAACTGGCATATGCCCATCTGATGCGGGGACGGACAACTTTCATCATCGCCCACCGCCTGACCACAGTCCGACAGGCGGATTTGATCCTGGTGCTGGAGAACGGGCAGATCGCCGACCGCGGCACCCATGAGGAGCTGCTGGCGTCTTCGCCGCGCTACCGCGAGATTTACGAGCGCCAACTGCGCCCGCAGGAAGGGGTTGGATCATGACATTTTCAATTGGCTCCACTGTTCCCGGCATGGGCCCACGCGGCGCTTTGGAAGATTTTGGCAGTAAGGAAGTTGAGCAGGGGGCGCTCTTCAACCGGCGGGTGGTCCAGCGGATGCTGGGCTATCTCAAACCCTACCGCTGGCAGATGCTGCTGGCTTTTATTCTGACACTTGGCCAGACCGGGCTGACCCTGCTGACGCCCTATTTGTTCAAGGTGGCGATTGACGGGTATATCAAAAACGGGGATATCGCCGGACTCAGCCAGGTGGCGTTGGGTCTGGCTGCTGCCTTTGTCGGGCTGTATATTGCCTCGGCCGGGCAAAGCTTTTTGCTGACCTGGGTGGCCCAAAATGTGCTGGCCAATTTGCGCTCGCAGCTTTTCCGCCATCTGCAGGCCCTGCACATCGGCTACCATGACAACCACATCGTCGGGGTGACTGTCTCGCGCCTGATTAACGATGTAGCTGAGATCAATGACCTGCTCTCGCAGGGGATCATCACGCTGTTAGGTGACCTGCTGACCCTGGTGGGGATCATCATTGTTATGTTTACGATGAGCCCGCGCTTGGCCCTGTTGACCTTCACCGTGCTGCCGCTGATGTTCCTGGCGACTTACCTGTTTTCACGTCAGGCGCGCAGCGCCTTTCGCGAAACCCGTTCCAAGGTGGCGGCGGTGGTGGGCGACCTGGCCCAGGAGATAAATGGTATTCGCGCCATCCAGGCCTTTGCCCAGGAACAAAACACCCAGGAGCGTTTTCACCGGGTCAACGTCCAGAACCGGGATGCGTATATCAACGCCATGTCGCTGTCGTATGTCTTTTTGCCCTCGATCGAGTTTCTGGGCGTGCTGGCGACGGTGATTGTGCTGCTGTTTGGGGGGCTGGCTGTCCAGCACAATGAGGTTACCCTGGGGGTGCTGGTGGCCTTCCTGTCGTATGTCACCCGCTTTTTCCAGCCGGTGCAGGAACTGAGCCGCCTGTACACCACGCTCCAATCGGCCATGGCGGGCGGCGAACAGGTGCTTAAGCTGCTGGAAACCAAACCCGAAGTTGCCGACCAGCCGGATGCCATCGAAATGCCGCCGGTAGAAGGCCGGGTGGTGTTTAAACAGGTTTCTTTCCGCTACCGTCCTGAACTGCCGGATGTGCTCAAGGAGATCAATTTCGAGATCCAGCCAGGCCAGACGATTGCGCTGGTGGGACCAACCGGCGCCGGCAAGACTACGATTGCCAATCTGGTGGCCCGCTTTTTCGATGTCAGCGAAGGGGTTGTCGAGGTGGATGGGATTGATCTGCGCCGGGTGACCCAGGTTTCGCTGCGCAAGATGGTGCGGGTGGTGCCGCAGGATCCATTCCTGTTTTCGCGCACCATCTCCGAAAATATCCGTTTTGGCCGTCCCGAGGCCAGCGATGCGGAGGTGCGGGAGGCTGCCCGCCTGGCAAACGCCGCTCCTTTCATCGAAGCACTGCCGCTGGGTTATGAGACCCGGATTTTGGAAGGCGGCGTGAATGTCTCGGTCGGGCAGCGCCAGTTGATTGCGATTGCGCGTGCCATCCTGGCCGACCCGCGCATCCTGATTTTGGATGAGGCCACGGCAAACATTGATACCGTCACCGAGGGGCTGATCCAGGGCGCCCTGGACCGGCTGCTCAGGCAGCGCACGGCGATTGTTATCGCTCACCGTCTCAGCACCATTCGCAAAGCCGACTGGATCTTTGTGATTGACGGCGGCAGGATCGCGGAACAGGGCACCCATTCTGATTTACTGCTCCAAAAAGGGGTATACTTTCAGCTGCACGAAAATTTAGGAGCTGCATAATCAACGAAATTTTGGGTAGAAGTTTTTTCGGGCGAAGCCCGAAAAAACTTCTACCCCTCTAATTGAGGTGATCAGCAGAGACAAAGGAAGAAAGCTGTGGCTGATGAGTTTTTTTCGGGTGTAGTGCGTGCTATTCAACATTTGCACACAGGCAGAGACCGGGAGCGACCGGAGTCGGGAGGGCTGGATCCGAGCCTGGCTCTGCTGCGCAACTGGCAGGCTGCCCGCCTGCGCCACACCTATACCGATCTGCTTGAGACGCCCCGTTTCCGTCTGGCCTGTGTGTATTTTCTGGAAGATGTTTATGCGGCGCGCGACTTTACCGCCCGCGATCATGATATCGAGCAGTTGTATTCGCTGGCAGAGCGTTTTATCCCCAGTCATTTCCTGGTTTTGTTCAAGGCGCTGCGTGAGTTGAATAACCAGGTGCGCGAGTTGGATGCCTTGCTGCTGCAAGCGCTGGTGGAAAAACTGAACCTGACGGACACCCTGACCGCCGAGATGTATGCCGAGGCCTACCGGTTGTGTGACAATTATGAGGACCGCAAATATCAGATCGAGCTGCTGACTGCGATTATCCATGATGTAGGGGCCGGGGTGCGTGATCCGCTGGTTGGGCCGACGCTTAAGCTGGCCAGAATTCCTGCCAGCCTGGGTGGCTGGAATGAGATGTACGAATTTGCTATCCGGGGCTATGAGGCCTTTCGCTCGATGCGCCAGCCAGGTGTCTTTGCCCATACCATCGAGAGCCGCGAGATGAAGATCCTGGACAATATTTTTAACAGCCGGGATAACCCGTTTGATTTACACTGATCGAATCGCCCGGCGGCGTTGTCATCCGAGCGATTTGTTTTTCTTTAGAGGAGTGCTATGTTTCATGGTGGTGGTTGGTTTAGCTTTTTAAATCCGGATGTCAAGAAGGCCAATATTACCTGGCCTCTGATCCGCCGGGTGCTGCAGTATGGTAAGGCTTACCGGGTCCGGGTGGCGATCGTTTTGGGCTTGATCCTGACCAGCACCGGTCTGGGGCTGGTTTCGCCGTTGATCTTGCGCGACCTGATTGATCACACGATCCCGGAGAAAAATACACAGCGTCTGATGCTTTTGGGCTCGGCGCTGCTGACGATGCCTCTGTTTGGGGCTGCCATCGGCGTAATTCAGCGCAGACTGAACTCCCAAATCGGTGAAGGTGTGATCTATGATCTGCGCCTGGCGCTCTACAGCCACCTGCAGCGCATGTCCCTGCGCTTCTTTACCCATACCAAAGTGGGCGAGTTGATGAGCCGGCTGAACAATGATGTGATTGGGGCTCAAAACGCCATCAGCAATACCATTGTCAGTATCATCACCAACTTCATCCAGATGGTTGCGGTGCTTTCAGTTTTGCTGGTGCTGGAATGGCGGCTGACCCTGCTGGGTCTGGTGATTTTGCCGCTGCTGTTGATCACGGCCCGCCTGGTGGGGGCCAAACTGCGCGAGATCTCGCGCCAGCAGATGGAAGCCAACGCCAAGATGAACGCCATGATGAATGAAACCCTGAATATCAGTGGGGCGCTGCTGGTGAAGCTGTTTGGGCGCGTGCCGGATGAAATCGACCGTTTCCAGAGCCGGGCTGTGGATGTGCGCGATTTGGGTGTGCAGCGGGCCCTGATTGGGTCAGCCTTTTTTGCAATCGTCGGTCTAATCACGGCTGTGGGGACGGCCTTTGTCTACGGCCTCGGCGGCTATCTGGCGATCCGGGGTGACTTTTCGATTGGGGCGATTGTGGCTTTTGGCTCTTATCTAGGCACGCTGTACGGCTCTTTGCAGGGCCTGGCCAGTGCTCCGGTGGAATTTGCCCAGTCGATGGTCAGCTTTGAGCGGGTTTTTGAGGTGATTGACCTGCCGCAGGAGATTCAAGACCAACCGGATGCCGTGCTGTTGACCAACGCCACCGGCAAACTGGTTTTTGAGCAGGTCTCGTTTAAGTACGAGGCCAACGAGGCCAATCTGCTGAAAGAGGTTGAGCGCATGGGGATGCAGTCGGTAACGGCCGCCCTGTCGGGTGCCGCGCCAACTGCCCGTAAACCCAATCCCGGCCTCGATGAAGCGCCTGTTGTTACCCAGGCCCGACCCAGCGCCCTGGTCAATATTTCCTTTGAGGCCGAACCTGGCGCTCTGATCGCTCTGGTTGGCCCGAGCGGGGCAGGAAAGACCACCCTGACTTACCTCATCCCGCGCCTTTACGACCCAACTGCCGGCCGAATTTTGTTGGACGGGCACGATCTGCGCCAGGTCAACCTGGACTCACTCAGTGATCAGATCGGGATGGTCACCCAGGAAACCCACCTGTTTCACGATTCGATCCGCACAAACTTGCTCTATGCCCGCCTGGATGCCACCCAGGATGAGCTGGAAGCGGCCTGCCGGGCCGCCAATATCCATGATTTCATCCAGGCTTTGCCTGAAGGGTATGACACCATTGTGGGTGAGCGCGGTTACCGTCTGAGCGGCGGCGAAAAGCAGCGTCTGGCCCTGGCACGCGTCATTCTGAAGAACCCGCGCATTTTGGTCTTAGATGAAGCGACCAGCCATCTGGATAGCGAGTCGGAAGCCTTGATTCAAGACGCCCTCAAGCGGGTGATGGTTGGGCGAACCAATATCGTGATTGCCCACCGCCTGAGCACCATCCTGGCAGCGGACCTGATTTTGGTGATGGACCGCGGTGAGATTGTCGAGCGCGGGACACATAACGATCTGATCGATCTGGGTGGTCTGTACGCTGGTTTATATCAGACGCAGTTCAGCCACAGTTCAAAATAATCTGACAGGTGTTTTGTGTGAGCCGCAAAACACCTGCTGTGTTTAAGAGGTGAAAATCATGCCCAGCATACCGTTGCCAAAGGACTTACGAATTAACGCTGCCCGTTTTCTGGCCGACTTTGAGGCCCTGGCGGCAATTGGTTCCACCCAGGACGGCGGGGTCAACCGCCCAGCCCTGAGCGAGGCGCATCTCCAGTCGCGGGGCTGGTTCCGCGAGCGGGCAGAACGGGCCGGGCTGGCGGTTTCGGTGGACGGGGCCGGCAGCCATTTTGCCCGGCTGGCATGCGGCCAAAACCCGGCACGCAGCCTGCTGCTGGGCTCGCATCTCGATTCGGTGCCCATGGGTGGGCGCTTTGACGGCGCCCTGGGGGTGGCTGCTGCCCTGGAAGTGTTGGAGACGGTGTGGGACGCCGGCCTTCACCTGCCGGTGGATCTGGAGGCGGTGGATTTTACGGACGAGGAAGGTACCCTGGTTGGCCTTTTGGGCAGTGCAGCCCTGGCAAATCACCTTCAGCCGGCGGAGATCCAGAACCCGCGCGGCGGCCGCCAGCGCTTGCTGGATGGTTTGCAGCGTGCCGGTCTGAGCGAGGCCGGTTTGTTCCAGGCCGGGCGTGACCCGGCCAGCCTGGCGGGCTACCTTGAACTGCATATCGAACAGGGCCCGCGCCTGGAGCGTAAAGGTGTTCCGGTGGGGGTGGTGACCGCGATTGTGGGCATTGTTTCCTACCGGCTGGTCTTTGAAGGCCGGGCCAACCATGCCGGAACAACCCCGATGGACGAACGCTGTGACGCTGGCCTGGGGGCGGCGGGCTTTATGCTGGCGGCGCGCCAGCTGGTGGTCCAGTCTTTCCCGGAGTGTGTGGTCAATGTCGGCGCCTTGAAGCTGGAGCCAGGGGCGTTTAATATTGTCCCTGGGCGGGCCGAGCTGGCGCTGGAGTTTCGTTCGGCCGATCAGCAGACGCTGGACCAGCTCCAGCAGGCGCTGCTGGCCCTGGCCGAGCAGGAAGCCCGGGCTGCCGGGCTGAGCCTGACGCCGGTCTTTTTAGGCCGGCATGAACCGGCTCCGATGCATCCTGCCATGCGCCAGGCGATCGGCCGGGCTGCCGCAGATCTGGGGCTTGTCACGCTCGACCTGCCTTCAGGAGCGGGCCACGATGGTCAGAGTCTGGCCAATCTGTGTCCCACCGGCATGATTTTTATCCCCTCGCAGGCAGGTATCAGCCACTCGCCGCACGAATTCAGCGCCTGGCACGATTGTGTCAACGGGGCCAATTTGCTGCTTCAGGCAGCGCTGAATTTTAATCCCTGAGATCGGGTTGGGGCTATACGCCAATCCAGCCGCAAGGATCAATTTGTGGATTTCCCAGACAATTAGGATTTATGCTATACTTTTAATGTGGAAAATAAGCGTCAACTCTGGCAGGAGTGGGCCAGAAAACTGCATCAATGGGGATTAGCCGGGCCAGCTATGGATTTGCTCCAGGCGGGTGGGCCATTGCGCATTCTGGCAGCCCAATTTGCTTATCTGGGCCAGCCTCTGGTCGATCCGTTTTTAAAACGTGACACACTGGGCGCACTGGCAGCTTTGTTGGAATCTGATGCGGAGGCGCATTCCTTCGTTGCCTATTTGCAGGAGGAAGAAAAAGCATGAATCTATTTTTTTTGTCAGCCGGACTGCTGGCGCCTGTCTTTTTAGTTGTTTTTTTTATTCTGCTGCTGGTTTTTTCGGGTTTGGCCAAGAAACAGCGCCGTGAACTGCGTGAGATCCCTGGGTTCCTGCAGCTCCGCAAGGTGGTGGGGCAGGCCGTTGAGGCTGGTTCCCGTCTGCAGATTGCGCTGGGCAGCCGCGGTCTGTATGATCAGGATGGCGCATCGGCGTTGGCTGGTCTGACCATTTTGCAGCGGATTGCCCAGGCGGCTTCGATCAGCGACAGCCCACCGATCGCCACTTCTGGCGACAGCCAGGTAGCGCTCTTAAGCCAGGATACCCTGCAGACTGCCTACCGGTCTGCCAAAGCTGAAAACCTGTATAACCCGCTGGCTGGCCGTTTGGCTGGGGTGACCCCATTATCGTACGCAGCGGGCGCCATGGCAGCCATTCACGACGAGCAGGTCTCTGCCACGATTGTTTTAGGCCATGTCGGCGGTGAAGTTGGCTTGCTGACCGCAGCCACCGAACAGACTCGCGGTCAATCGCTGGGTGGAAGCGACAACCTTTCCGGGCAGTCTGTACTTTATATGGCAGACCAGGAGCCCATCATCGGCGAAGAAATTTTCGCTGGCGGCGCTTATCTAAGTTCAAACCCATCTCACCACGCCAGTCTGCAGGTTCAAGATATTGCCCGCTGGGTGGTTATCGTGGCGATTTTGTTGGGCGCAGTCGCCCGAATGGTAGGTTTGCTGTGAAGTTCTCATTTTCAACGATTAATGCTGCTGTGGCAATCTCAGCCGGACTGATTGTTCTGCTGGGGTATTTTCTGCCTGGTTTGGAATTTATCCGCAGCACTGTTCTGGGCTGGGCATCCATTACGGCAGGTTTTGCACTCCTGGCGGGGGTGCTGAATCTGCTCTCGGTGCATTGGGCAAAAATTACGCGTACGGGCGGAACCGCCCAAACTCGCCCGCTGGGCGTGTACAGTGTCGTTCTGCTGTCTGCCTTTCTGGTTACCCTGATTGTGGCCGGGATTGCTGACACCAGCGCATGGGCGTTGTGGATCTACCAGTATGTTCAAGTTCCGGTTGAAACTTCGCTGCTGGCGTTGTTGGCTGTGACCCTGGCGGCTGCCAGCGTGCAGCTTTTGCGCCGCCGTTTTGATGTCTACACTGGTCTTTTTATGGCAGCAGCCCTGATTGCTCTGATTGCTTCTGTTCCGCTGTTTGGGGTGGGCGAGGTTAGCTTGCTCAGCCAGGCGCGCGGCTGGTTGATCCAGGTGCCGGCGATGGCAGGTATTCGCGGTATCCTGATGGGTGTAGCTTTGGGGTCAATTGCCACCGGACTGCGGATTTTGATGGGCGCTGACCGCCCATACGGGGGTTAATTATGGCTGATATCCGCTGTCCGATGTGTGGAAAGACCAATACTGCCGGGCGAGAAACCTGCCGGTATTGTAATGCACGGCTGACGCCGTTGATCGCCCAGCCTCCGGCGGCTTCCCGTTCGGGTGCTGAGGATGTGCCAGATTGGTTGAGCAGCCTGCGGGATGGCAGCCAACAGGATCTTGGGCAGGAGTCTTCTTTTGATGGAGAGAGCGAAGCCCCGGATTGGCTCTCGCGCCTGGGCGGTGACGCAGCCGCTGCGCCTGCTCAGACAGAAGCTGTGCCAGACTGGTTTGCCAACCTGGATGGGGCCGATCAGTCCCCATTTGCCAGCCCGGTTGAACCGGCTGCCCCTGCCCAACCGGCAGCCAGCATGTCCGACGCTGGCGACACGCCCCTGCCAGACTGGTTTATGACCTCTGATTCTTCGAACAGCACCCTGGATTGGCTCAAATTACAGGATGAGCAGGTTGCTTTTTCTCAACAAACTGAGCTGATCCAACCGGCTGCGCCCGATCTGCCGGCAGCCCCGGCAGGCGATGCAGCCGAATGGCAGGCTGAAACGGATGTACCGGACTGGATGGCTGGCATTCAAGGCCAAGGCGATCTGGCCGGCTGGCTTTCCGAAAGCAGCGAGACGCCAGCGGCTGATCGTTTTGGCCTGGGTGATATTGGTTCTAACACCTTCTCAACCGAACCAGCTGCCGAGGAGAGTGAACTGGAATCGGCGGAATGGCTCAGCGATGATCAGACCGGGCAGAGTATTGACGATTGGTTTGCAAAAACTCAGGGTTCGGCTGCGTTTTCGCAATCGGCACCCCAGGCTGCCCACACCCCCGCCCAGCCGGCCCCAGTCGAGCACTCTGGCGGACTGCCCGACTGGCTTTCCAGCTTGAACGAGGCATCACCTGGCAGCCCGGAGCCGGATCAGGATGATGGCAGCCCCGACTGGTTGGACCGGGTGCGCGCCCGCCGCCAGGCAGACGAAGACCGGATTGCCCAGGTCAGCCCGAATGAGGTGGTTAACCCCTTTGTTTTATCGGATGATCCGGAAAATGACCTTTCTTTTGACTGGTTGAATGGATCCAGCACTGCTGACGAGCAGGAAGCCCTGGCAGGCAGCGTCTTTGCCGCAGCCTCAGAGCCAGAGCAGTTTGCGCCGGCTGTGCCTGCAGACGATACCCCGGACTGGCTCAGAAATTTGAACAATGACTTTGGGGCGGTCCGCTCACCGGCTGTAACCGCCAGACTGCCCGAACTGGATGACGAAGAGCATTTTGAGGCTGCTGCGCCTGTTTCTGGCGGACAAGACGAGCCTGATTGGCTGGCAGAATTGACCGGCACGCCGGGCACACCAGTCACGCCAGTCACAACTGCATCTGTGCCGGCCTTTATCGGGGATGAAGATCCTCTGGAAGTGTTTGATGAACAGCCCGTTTACAGCCAGGCGGCGCCGGATACCAGCTTTGGTGTCACCCCCGACTGGTTGTCGAGTCTTTCTGCTGAAGACGCCCCGCCTGCTGCCCAGGTCAGCGAGGCGGAGCCCTCCGAACAATTGGAACCTGCCAACCTGCCGACCTGGTTGGAGGCTATGCGCCCGGTGGATGCCGTAAACCTGGAGGCATTTGACGAAGCTTCGGAAGCCCGGATTGAAAATGCTGGCCCGCTGGCGGGTTTGCGCGGGGCTTTGCCGGCTGAGATTGCCATGCAGGGTGTCCGCCCGCCTGCGCCCTATACGATAAAGCTGCCGATTTCTGCCGATGTTGAAAACCGGCTGAATGTTTTGAAATCCCTGCTTGAATCGGAAAACAGCCCCACCCCGCAAACTCAAAAGGCTGCCCTCTCAAGCAGCCTGCTGGTGCGGGTGGCAGCTTTCTTTATTCTGGTGTTGGTGGCGGTGCTGGCGTTGTATATTGGCCCGGATCAGTCCAGCCCGGTGTTGCAAATGCCGGCCCCGGCTGCTGTACTGGGTTTTCACCAGCAGTTGTTAAACCTGAGTTCAGGTTCGCATGTTCTGCTGGCGCTGGATTTTGAACCCGGCTATTCTGCCGAAATGAATACCATGCTGCAGCCACTGCTGGTTCAGCTTCAGCGGCAGGGCGTCTTTGTGACGGCGGTTTCCTCTTCTATTTCGGGTGCTCTGATCATCGAGCAGGCTCAAAATGACCTGGCCGCTTCAACTGGCGATCCGCTCAACCCCTGGCGGGTGCAAAACCTGGGGTATTTGCCGGGCGGCCCGGCCGGGCTGCTGGCGTTTGCCCTCGAGCCGGCCCGGATCATCCCGGTGGATGTGATCGAACAGAAAACCTGGGCAGACGCAGGCCTCAATCCGGCGGCAGGGATGGATAATTTCAGCCTGGTGATTGTCGCTACTGATAGCACCCGCTCGGTCAGCACCTGGGCCGAACAGGTTGGTCCGCTGCTGCAGCAAAACGAAATTGAACTGTTGATGGTTTCCAGCGCCCAGTCTGCGGCGGTGATTGAACCTTTCTTTACAACGTATCCCCCGGTTGTCGATGGCTATCTGGGTGGATTGAGCGACGCCAGCTATTATTTGCTGGCCAACCAGCCCAATGCGGCAGCCAATGGGCCGCTGCGGATGTATGAGTATGCCTACAGCGCGGCTCTGTTGGCTGTTGTATTATTTGTTGTTATCGGCGGGATCATAAACCTGGCGGCGGCTTCGTTGGGTGTGCGCAAGCAGCCCAAAGGCCGCTCCGGACGTGGCGAGGCGAAAGCATGAATTCTTCCAGTTTGTTCGATCTCATCGGCCTTGTCGTTGGGTTTGTATTGACCCTGATGGTATTTAGCTATGTGTTTGGCGACAACTTTTTGTTTCGGTTTGCCACATACACATTTATCGGGGCTGCCGCCGGGTATGCAACTGCGGTGGTTCTGCGGACTCTGATCTGGCAGCGCTATCTGATTCCCCTGATTCAAAACCCGGGCGAGAATTTTGCCATCACTGCCCCCGGGTTTGTCCTGGGGATCTGGCTGCTGCTCAAAGCCTCGCCGCGCCTGTCCAGGCTGGCGAATATGCCGATGGCGCTGCTGGTTGGCGTGGCGGCGGGGACCGTAATCGGCGGGGCCCTGTTGGGCACACTGTTTCCACAGGCCAATGCGACCATGAATGCCTTGAATATCTCCACTCGAAATTCCCTCCAGTTGTCGAACAGCGGGCTGGATTTGATCGTCTGGATGATTAATGGGTTGTTTGTTGTTTTTGGCAGCGTCACAACCCTGGCTTATTTTCAGTTTGGTGGAAAAGCGCCAGCCGGTCAAAGTTCGGCTTTGCATGGAATTATCCTGCGGATGGCGCAAATTGGGAAAGGGTTTATTGCCGTGGCTTTGGGGGTGCTGTTTGCGGGCGTTTTTGGAGCGGCCCTGATGGCATTTGTGGATCGGGTGACCTTTTCCTGGAATGCCATCTGGCAATTGATCGGTTTGTTTTTCCCTTTGACATAAACTTATGAATCAACCTACACCCACTTCTACCGTTGCCACCGCCGAATCGTTGCTCGCGATTGATATCGGGACGATCAACACCCGGGTCGCCCTGTTTGATGTTGTTGAAGGGGCATACCGCTTTATTGCCGCCGGATCTGCACCAACTACAGTCTATGCTCCTTACCGGAATGTCACCGAAGGGTTTAATTTGGCGATTGACAATCTGCAGCAGCTCACCGGGCGCCAGTTAATGGGCAGTGATGCCCAACTGATCATTCCCAGCCATCCCGATGGGTCGGGTGTTGACCGCTGTGTTTGTACCCTCTCGGCCGGCGGGCCGCTGCGGGTGATTGCGGTGGGGCTTTTGGAAGACGTCTCTTTGCAGAGTGTGCAAAACTTGATCGCCACCACATATGCCCAGGTGGTAGGTTCCATCAGTCTCAATGACCAGAAGATCACATCCCAGCGGCTGGACTCCATCATCCGTTTACAGCCCGATATGATCGTTATTGCTGGCGGCACAGACGGCGGCGCAAGCCACTCGGTTGCCGAACTGCTTGAAGCGGTAGGGTTAGCCTGCTACCTGCTTCCCAAAGAACAGCGTCCCGAAATTCTCTTTGCCGGCAACCAGGCGCTGCTGGAACCTGTGAAGGCAGAATTGGCCCCACTGGCCTCTTTTCAGGGAGCGCCCAATATTCGGCCTTCCCTTGAAGCTGAGCAGCTTCTCCCGGCACACAAAATTCTCTCCGATGCTTTTCGTAAGGCGAAAATTCGCCGGCTGGATGGCCTTCAGATTTTAGATGCCCAGACGGGCGGTTTTTTGATGCCCGGGGCAGCGGCCTTTGCCCGGACGATCCGTTTTATTGGCAAGGATCTGGAGCACAAGCGCCGGGGCGTATTGGGAATTGACCTGGGAGCCGGATCGACTGTATTGGCTGCCAGCTTTGGCGGCGACCAATACCTGGATGTGCGCGCCACGCTGGGGATGGGGGCTGGTCTGCCGGCCCTCCTGAAGCAGACTTCGCTGGCCAACATTACCCGCTGGCTGGATGTGGAGGTCGCTCCGGCTGTTTTACAGGATTATATTTACAACAAATCGTTGTTCCCCGCCAGTCTGCCGGTTACCACCGAGGAACTTGCCTTTGAACTGGCGATCGCCTGCGAGATTTTGCGGGTCGCCATTGCGAAAGCCCGCTGGACACCGCCTGCCCGGCTGGTGGGCGCCGTTCATGGTTTCCTGCCGCCTTTCGAATCTATCATGGTTACCGGAAGCACGTTTGCGCAGGCCAATTCGAACCCACGTCTGATGCTCACCCTGTTGAATGCCATTCAACCTGTCGGTTGGACAACCTTTGTGCTGGATCAAAACCAACTGGCTGGCATGCTTGGGGCCGCCGCTGAAGTGGCGCCGCTTTTGACGGTGCAGGGTTTGCGGGATGCCAGCAGTTTTGTCAATTTAGGCATGGTAATTGCACCTGTAGGGAGAGCCAACCCTGGCGACCCTGTTATCCGGGTGCAGATCAAGTATTCGGATGGCAGCGAGACCGAAAACGAGATCAAATATGGGACAATCGACATGATTCACCTGCCCCCCGGACAAACTGCCACGGTCAAACTTCAGCCGCTGCACGGCTTTGATATTGGCATGGGGCTGCCCGGCCGGGGGGGGACGATGAAAAACGTCTCTGGCAGTGAAATGGGCCTGGTTGTGGATGCACGCGGCCGCTCGCTCGGGCTGCCCGAAGATGGGTTTGCCCGCAGAGAGCTGTTGAAAAAATGGCTTTCCATGCTGGCAAGCTGATTTCTGAGAAAGGATAAGATCAACATGGAAGCCTCCATCCGGCATATTATCCCCATCACCACCATTGCCCGAGACCGCGTCTTGCCCAAGGCGGGGCGGGTGATTGTCCGAAAGGGCCAAAAGGTGGCCCCAGCGGATGTTGTCGCAGAAAGTATCGTAGCGCCAGCCCATATTTTGCTGGATATCGCCCGCGGGCTGGGTGTGCCCGCCGATCAGGTTGGCCAGTATATGCAGCGCAGATCTGGCGAGCAGGTAGAAGCGGACGATATTATCGCTGGCCCGGTGGGCGTGGGCAAACGGGTTGTACGCGCCCCAAAAGCGGGCAAAGTGATTATTACTGATTCGGAACAGGTCTTGCTGGAAACCCAGGGCAGGCCGTTCGAACTGCGGGCTGGCTATTCGGGTGTCATCACCGATCTGGTGCCAGACCGTGGGGTGCGGATCGAAACCACGGGCGCACTGGTTCAGGGTGTGTGGGGCAACGGCCGAATGGATGCAGGTGTCTTGACTGTTTTGGCCAGCAGGCCGGATGAGCCCCTGACAAGCGACCGTCTGGATATCAGCATGCGCGGGGCAGTGGTCTTGGGCGGGATCATCACCTCAACCGATGTCTTCAGCATGGCGGCTGAGGTGCCTCTGCGGGGTATTCTGGCTGCCAGCATGCCTGCAGAGTTTCTGCCGGTGGCTTCCAAGTGCGCTGTCCCGATCATTCTGCTGGAAGGTTTTGGGCAAATCCCGCTGAATACGGCGGCCTATAAGCTGCTTTCCACTTCAGAACGCCGCGAGGCGATGGTCGTGGCAGACACCTGGAATCCATACACCGGCGCTCGTCCAGAGGTGGTGATCGCCCTGCCGACGGCGGGTGATCAGGCCTATCCAATTGACTCGGTTTCGTTCAGGGCCGGGCAGACTGTTCGGGTTGTCCGCTCGCCTCAACGCGGTGCAGTTGGGTTGATTCACAAGCTGCTGCCGGGCAAAGTCTTTTTGGCGAGTGGTTTAAGCGCGGTTTGTGCCGAAATTCGGCTTGAAAATGGCGAGAATGTGGTTTTGCCACTAGCGAACTTGGAAGTTTTAGTGTAGATTTATAAGAGATCAGGTTAGAAAATCTCAACAGCCTACATTCCGGTTATTGAGCCAGGAGAGAGAGAAAATGTCTTTACCCTTTGAGAATATTGACGACACGGAAGAAATTGCAAACGAAGATGCGGCCGCGGAAGGCACTCCTCCGCCCAATAATCGGATCTTCATCATCATCGCAGCTGCGTTGGGCGGTATCATTGTCCTGGCACTGCTGTGTGTTGCGATCTATGCCATGGTCTGGCAGCCCCGCCAAAAAAGCAACCAGATTGCCCAACAAAATACGGCTACGGCTCAGGCGATGCTCCTGGCCCAGAGTGTGTCCGAGACCGAAGCGGCAGACCTGGCAGAAAAAGCCGCCAAAACCGCCAAGGTCACCCCTTCACCTTTGGCCCCCACAGCCACGCCCACCCGGGCCGCTGCCACAACAGCGCCAACCTCCACCCCGGTTGTTGGGCGGGCGGTGACCTCCACCGAATCGGCGGCTGTTACGCCCAATTTGACGGCAACCGTTTCTGAGCTGATGACCCAGGCTGCCCTGTCGCAAAAGACCGCCAGCCCCACCTCCTCCGGTTTGCCAAATACTGGGTTTGCCGATGATATCGGTCTGCCTGGTTTGCTTGGGCTGGCGGTTGTCCTGGTGGTGGTAATTTTCCTCGCCCGCCGTTTGCGCTCCTGATTTCTGGGCGAACAGTCTGAAACCAATCGCGGGAGTTGTTTGCTGAACAGCAAACAGCTCCCGCTGTTATTTAAAGTCAGTCGGAAAAAGTGATTTTTGGGTGTTTTTTGGGTGGCGTAGCCACCCAAAAAACACCCAAAATAACTTTACGGGGCGGAAAATCTCCTGGCTTTCATTTCATGTTAAAATGGAGCCATGCTCAGCCCTAATCTCGCGCCTGTCTTGAAGGAGTTGTACCCTCTGCGCAACCTGTCGGATGCAGAGATCAATTTAGTCATGGCTGCTGCCGAGCTTTCTCATCTGGCAAAAAGCAGCACCCTCAAGGAGGTTGGGGATAAGGATACTCCTTTCTACATCCTGTTGAACGGGCGCCTGGGTTATTCTGAGCTAATAGGTGAGGATGCCCGGACGAAACCCGTGATGGTGCGGGTGGGGGAGTTTTTTGGCGCAGATGCGCTGCTCTTTGCCGTTAACCGCAGCTTTGAGGTTGTGGCGGTTGAGGCAGCTCAGCTGATCTCTATTTCGACTGCAAACCTGGCAAATCTGCTGGTCCAGATCCCGGCTTTAAAAACAGGACTGCTCGAAACCCTTGCGCTGCGAAAAATTCTGCAGCGCAAAGCTTTTGCCTGGCTTCAAGATACCGAGCAGGTCAAATTCCTGGCAATCAAGCATCCGGCAGTTTTGCTTGAATTTCTTTTTTGGCCTGCAATTTGGCTCCTGGGTGGGGCGTTTCTATTGTTTTTGGGGCTCCAGATGCCGATTGCCTCGTTTCGGATCGCCTTTACCACCTTTGGGGTTATCGTCAGCCTGGTCGGGCTTTTGTGGTCGATCTGGCAGGTGATTGATTGGGCAAACGATTATTATGTGGTGACTGACCAGCGGGTGGTCTGGCTGGAACAGGTTTTTGGTCTGTACGAAAGCCGGCGTGAAGCGCTGCTGAGTGCGATTAAATCCTCCGAGGTGAAAACAACCCAGATCGGACGAATTTTGGGGTATGGGAATATCACCGTTTTTGCGCTGATGGGGCAAATTTCGATCCTGCACGTGGCAAACCCCGATCAGATCAAGGTTGTGATTGACCGGATGCAAAAAGTCGCCAACATACGCCTGCAGCAGGAAGATACCCAGGCCATGGAGAAGGTGATCCGGCGCAAGATCGATCCGCCGCCCTTCAAACCTGCAGCGCCGCCGGCTCCCAAACCCAGTACGCCAAAGCGTAAAGGGCTTAAGCTGCTTGAACTGAACGAGTATTTCAATTTAGATGAGCGCCTGGTGAAGAATGATGTTATCACTTACCGCAAGCACCGGATTATCTTGCTTCTGAAAGTTTTCCCACCCCTGTTATCGCTGCTCCTGTTGGTCGTTGGCGCAATCTGGCTGATTTATCAAAACCTGACAGGCGTTTCCACTTTCCCGACTGCGCTGACCACGGGGCTGATGGCCTTTATTATCGCTGGAGGACTTTTCTTCTGGTTATGGTACCAGTATATGGACTGGCACGATGATATTTATGTCAT
>Ga0268298_10000683_pt1 | contig 43032 bp, 38 predicted proteins | sample WWTPWeurt_MetaG_FD_194462 | JGI IMG/M metagenome (GOLD analysis project Ga0268298, IMG submission 194462) | Activated sludge microbial communities from WWTP in Nijmegen, Gelderland, Netherland - WWTP Weurt | ecosystem: Engineered > WWTP > Aerobic digester > Activated sludge | place...
ATTAAGAAAAAAGCGCCCGGTCATTTCGATGTGTCCTCAGAAGCACTCAAGGCCAGGCACATCGACATAAACAAAAAGCTGGAGGGCAGTGCCGCCACCGTAAGCTCTATAGATCTGGACAAATCTGTTTCTGCCTCGATCAAGCACGGCAAAGACTCCGTCAGCATGGAAAACATCAAAGGAATCAAAGTCAATTTGCAAAATGATCTCTTCGGTCTCAAGACGAATATGACCATTACTCCATCCAAAATATCACTGGAGAAAGGACCCGACGGACTGCCTGCCGTCAAGCTGGAGTTGACCATTCCCGGTGGTGCCCCGACTCAGTTTACAGTGCCCATGTCGAAACTACGCGGAGAACAAAAGAAAGCCGGTTAAGCATGCCCAAGTAAACGAAGAAACGGCAAATCTCAAGAGCAAATTCCACAAAACCTTAAGCTAGCCCGGCGCCCGCCTCTCCCTGCTATATTATTGTTAAACCGAACTAGCTCAAAGAGGCCTTTAGAGGAATTGCATGGAACCGGTGTCCAACTTGCCAGAGTGGGAGCGCAGACTATTTCAGCCCGGTGGTGGAGACGCCTTTCTCTTTTACGTAGTCTTTGGGCAGTTCCATCAGCCTATGACCATTTCGGGAAGTCATTACAAAACAGCAGGCTTACCCAAGCAGGTGACACTGGGACTCTATGAAAGAGAGAATGAACCTCAAACGCTGGAATCCTTCGTTCAAGGCTTCCTGGCCCAGAAGCTGAAGGAAGAAGAACCGGAAATTTTTGCCGCCGTTACCGAGGCACCACAATGCCTTGTCATCAGTGGTACCGTGGAAGACCCGGACAACCTCAACTACTTAAGAGATACTCTGGGAGTCATCTCAGCCATGCTGGACAATGGCGGAGTGGCTGTCTATGACCCCCAGAAATTCCACTGGTGGAGTCCTAAACATTGGAAAGAAACCATCCAGAGACCAAAAGACCCAGCCTTAAATCAACATGTTTCCATCCTCATTTCTCTTGAAAATGAGAAGTCCGGAGACAAAAATGGACCGGTCTGGCTCCACACACGAGGGCTGCGCAAATTCGGCAGGCCGGACTTGAGCCTTAGAAACCTGGACCAGTCACGCCTGGACGCCGGTGTGGACCTTTGCAATTACTTGATAGAAGACCAGATTATGGGCTTGCAATTATGCGAGGGTCAAACCCTTGATGCCCCGGGACTACCCATCGGTATAACATGCCATCCGACTGGAAATCTGGAAGATCCGGATTTCAACAACGTGCATATTGAGATCCGATTACCTTGATCCGTTCCCATACTGAAGCCGAATTGAACAAAGGATTAAACCCGGCAAGAGTATATAAAACACACCAGAAATCAACATAAGACAACCGGTCAAGCTGATATACTCTAGCCGACACTGGTAAAAACTATTAAGCCCTGACCCTGAGACCTTTGTCTCTCGGTTGGCAATTAACTGGAGGCGTTTTCATGAGTACCCTGGTTGTAATTGGCTACGACGACATACACAAAGCCCAGGAGATGCGCATACATCTTCTCAAGCTGCAAAGAGACTATTTGATCGACCTGGAAGACGCGGTGGTGGTGGAACGTGATGCCAAAGGCAAAATCAAACTGCACCAGATGATCCCCATGACTGCCATGGGTGCTATGCAGGGCGGATTCTGGGGCACTCTCATTGGCTGCCTCTTCTTCGCTCCAATTTTCGGCATGGCCGTAGGTGCCGCCGGCGGTGCTATTTCCGGCGCTCTCGCCGACGTTGGCATCAATGATGATTTCATGAAGGAACTGGGTGAAACCCTGACTCCCGGCAAATCAGCACTTTGTGTTCTAATCAAGCAAATGACGGAAGACAAAGTTCTGGATGACCTGCATGGAACCGGCGGCAAAGTGCTGAAGACCAATCTCTCAAAAGAAGACGAGAGCAAACTGCAAGAAGCTCTGGGCACCGCCCGCAAAGCCGCAAGCGAAACAGCCACGGCAGCCGTATAGATAGACTCAAAAAAAGAAAGACGAAGTCGGACATGTTCCGGCTTCGTCTTTCTTTCTGCAACCGGAGCTAGAATACAGAAGAGCCGACGCCACCACTTGCGGTGCCGGCTTTATTTCAGATTAATTTTCCACTTCTGCAAAATATTCTTAGCCGCATCGCTTTGCTTAATTTGCTCAGTCACACCCTGCATCTCCGCATTGACACTTTCGTTACTCAATCCAGCCAGGGAATATCTCATAAGATTATGTATTTGATCGTAGTAATCGAGACCAAGCTGTTCAAAAATTTCCGGCACATTGGCAATACGCATCAAGCGCCAGTCGCCAAACATGCCTGACTTAGTGAGCTCCAACTTGATCACGAACTCACCATTCAGTTTGGGGCTGAAAAATGAAAAACCCACCCGGGCAATTTCACCACCACGATCATCACTAAATATCTTACAACTGCTCAAACCCCGAAAATTTTCACGAGTCAGACCATATTCGTTTAATAGCAGACGAAGCTGTTCCTGGCGCTGGCTGGGATGACAACCGAGCAGTCGCCCGGGTAGCGTCTCCGGATGCTTATAGATATAGGTCCACATCCGATCATGGGCGACTCGCTTCAGTCGCTCGGCTGAACTGCCGGCGGCGCGACTGGCGACATTCAGAAGAGTCTTTACATCATCCGGTCGAACCGCAGGGGAAGCCGCCATGGCCGGGGCAAATATGGGCAAAAACTCGATGCCTGTCGGGACCCGACCAAGCTGATGTAACCTTCTCTCAGGCAAATCCAGATTTCCCAAGGTTACAGACCTGCGCACAGCGCCTTTGAGATCCCGGGCCAAACCGGTTACCACCAGGGCGATGGCACCACGGCTGACCTGAACCTGAAAACTTGTCAGGCCGGGCGTGGATTCAGCCGGTCGGAGAATCAGATCGGCGAGAAGGTCATCTATGAATCCGTCAATATCAACCCTGCGCTCGAAATTCTCGCGGTCGTGCTGGTAGGCGGCAAAAGCCGCGTCCTGAAGTGCATACAAGGGAGTCGTCATCCATAGCAAATACAGGGTCGAGAAAAACAAACCCAGGCATATAGCTATAGAAATGACTTTGCGCAACACCATACACCGACGCAAGATTGAGGGGCGCGGAAAGGAAACAGCCTCCAATTATGATTCATGAATGGACTTTTCGTAAAGGGAAGGTCTCTCCGCTCTAATGAACCGGCGCAAACAGGCTGGAATCGATATCCTTCTCCTTTGTACCCTCCTCCAGTATTACTTTTGGCAAGGCTTGCTTGAGCATTTTAATTTCAGCCGGGCTCTTATCACGAAGGCGCAAAAGTAATACCGAAAGCTCAGGAAGAGCCTTCAGTCGACATAAACCTTTCACTGTCACCTTTGTGTCGGCCAGGTGCAGGCGCTTGAGCTTTTTCATCTTCAATATGTTGTCGATACAAGCATCGGTGACGTTATTGCGAGAAAGGAAAAGCTCCACCAGTTCCGGTAGTTGCCAGACCTCCGCCACCAGCTTGTCGGTGACGAAACAACTGGCCAGACCGAGAATCTTCAAACTCTTTAGCTTGACTAGATGGGGAGCCACACCATCGCCCAAGTTGGAACTGGAGAAAGTCAGCCTGTCCAGCTCCGGCAAACTACTGAGAGCTTGCACCGAAGCAGGACTGATGCGCAGAAAAGATACATTGAGAGACTGTAATTTGCGCAGTCTGGCAAACTGCTTAACTCCCTCATCTGTCAAATCCGTTCCATTGGCGTCGAGATAGACCAAATTCGCAAGGGCTGAAATTACTGCAGCATCCTTATCTTCTACTTCCAAACTGGCAAGCTCCAGCTTCCGCACATACTGCCCGGGAATAGAGGCAAGCGCACTGCAATTAGTAGCACCAAAGTAATTTAGCTTGAGATAGATCCGGCAATCGGCCGGTATCTGGACCGTGCCCATGGCATAGGCCGGACGAGTGATTACCTCATCTTGAGCCAGGAGCTTGCCTCGCGGTCGCACCACTAAAAAACATCCAATACTCTGCGCCGGAAATCGCAGAAGCACTTTATCGGACCGGACTTTGGAAGCTCCGCCGGAGTTCACCGTCCTACCGGCCTTATTCTGCATATCCCCGGCCAGAACCGAAGCACTGCTTGCCAGCAGCAAATAGAAAAGCAATGAAGCCCGAAGAAGCAAAAAAATGAAACCCTGCATGATATCAGTTTCGCTTGCCAGTGAGTAACGCCTGCCGAACGCCAATCTGATGCCTGAGACAAGTCTACCACCGGTGATGGAAGCGGAGATTAATACCCACCGCTTTGTGCAAATGTTAGGATCAGACCATGCCTATCGGTCAGTTTCCCCTTGAATTTCATACAATCTTTGAATTTCTTGCAATCGGGCTTGGGTTCCGCCTCTTTCTGGCCAGAAGCAAGGGGCGGAGCAGTCTGCCTGAAAACAAACGTTATCCACTCATAGCGGGAGCACTTCTGGGTGCCCTCATAGGCGCTAAAGCCGTGGTAGCTCTCAATCATCCGGAAATCTGGAACTCCGGCTGTCTGGACTTACTGGCCAGCGGCAAGGGCCTGGTGGGGGCCCTTGTCTTCGGTTGGCTCTTTGTGGAACTGGCAAAACTCTTCGCCGGCATCAAAGAAAAGACCGGCGATACTTTCGTAGAACCGCTCCTCCTTGGGATTTGCCTTGGCCGTATCGGTTGTTTTCTGAGCGGCAAGTTCGACCAGACCTACGGCATAGCCAGCCCGGATTTCAACTTGCTGGGTAGGACCATCAACCTGGGAGTAGACTTTGGTGACGGCGTTCTGCGTCATCCCTGCCAACTCTATGAAATAGCAGCCCTGTTAATCTTCTGGCTCTGGTTGGCAATGAACCGAAACATCCCACTCTTCTCAGAAGCGGGCATGCAATTCCGCTGTTTCATGCTCTACTACATGGCTTTCCGCTTTTGCATCGACTTCTTCAAACCGGTGCCCCATCTTTATTGCGGTCTCAATGCCGAGCAGATTTTCTGCCTGCCGGTAGTGATAATCTGCCTCGGCTCTATAATATGGAAGCTAGCCGGTCCGCCAGCCAAGAAATTCATGAGGTCTTGAATCAAAGTGTCTCCTCCCATCAGCGAACGTCCCTACATCTTTTACGAGCTGACCAATAGTCTGTGTAGTTCCTGCCTGAAGAAGGTGGAAGCCAAAATCATTTTTCAGGACGAGCGCGTTTATATGCTTAAGACCTGCCTCGAGCACGGTCTTGAGAAAGTCCTCATTTCCATCGACATCGAATATTACAAAAGAGCCCGCAACTTCCTCAAACCACCCCAGACACCGTTGCGCTTTAATACGGCAACCGTACATGGTTGTCCCTACGACTGCGGACTCTGCCCTGATCATGAGCAACATAGCTGCCTCACTCTCGTGGAAATCGCCGAGCGTTGCAATCTCACCTGTCCGGTCTGCTACGCCGATTCATCGCCAACTAAAGGAGGCTTTCGCAGCCTGCCCGAGATTGAATTCCTCCTGGACGAGCTGGTCAAAAATGAAGGCGAACCGGATGTAGTGCAACTTTCCGGCGGTGAACCAACCATTCATCCACAGTTCTTCGAGATAATGGATGCCGCCAGAAAGCGCCCGATTCGGCATCTGATGGTCAACACCAACGGCATCCGCATTGCCAAAGATCGCCATTTTGCAGAGAAACTCGCCGCTTACAAAGATGGCTTCGAAGTCTATTTGCAATTCGACAGCCTCAAACAGCAGGCTCTCGAGGTCTTGAGAGGGGAAGACTTAAGACAAGTGCGGCGGCAAGCCCTCGATCATCTAAACGAATTCGATATATCCACTACCCTGGTGGTAACACTGCAGAAGGGTCTCAACGATCAAGAAATAGGCGAGATCATCGACTTCGCCCTGAAAGAGCCCTGCGTTCGCGGAGTAACCTTTCAGCCGGTGCAATCGGCGGGACGACTGGAGACCTTCAACCCGGCCAAAGACCGCCTTACACTCTCGGAAGTACGGGCGCAAATACTGAAGCAAAGCCCTATATTCTCCGATGCGGATATACTGCCAGTGCCCTGCCATCCTGATTGTATAGCCATGGCCTACGCTCTCAAACTGGAAGACAAAGTCGTGCCGCTTTCGGGGCTCATTTCCCCGGAAGAATTGCTCAAAGGGCGAAATACCATTCAATATGAGCAAGATCCGCTTATGAAGGAAAAACTCTTCCAGCTCTTTTCTCTCAATCAGGCCGAGAAAAACACCTCTCATGCCGTGGGCGACCTGTTGTGCTGCTTGCCGAAGCTGGAATTTCCGACAAAACTGTCCTACCGCAATATTTTTCGAGTGATAATTATCGAATTTCTTGACCGCTACAATTTCGATGTAAGATCAGTAAAACGCTCCTGCGTACATATCATGCACCCGGATGGACGGGTCATTCCTTTCGACACCTACAATATGTTCTACCGAGAGAATCTAGAGGTCGGGCAAATAGCCAGAAACGGCATACAAAAAGCTGAAGTAAAACTGGACAGGATCAATTGAAATGGCGAAAACCTACACCCCGGAAGAAAAGAAGCAGAACTTCGTCAATTACTTCTCCTACACAGTGGGCATTCAGGTGCTGGTGTTTACAGGTTGTATTCTGGCCAACTATTTGAAGGTCAATCTAACGGTCTTACAGGCAATGTACGGCTTGCTGATGATGACTTTTAGCCTCTATGCCGCCATTCCCTTTTGCCTCTCCCTCTACTTCCTCACCTGGAACTTCAGAAGCGGAAAAGCCCTGGGGCTTTTCACCGCCTCCATCGTTTGCCTGCTCGTATCGGCAACGGGCTGTTCTCTGGGCAACAAGCTCTTGATGTAAATTAAGAAGCGGGATTGACAAAGCCTTGCCAATCCCGTCGGATTTTTTTTAGTTGCAGATCAAATGAGAGTTTTTATTTGGCAGAGCTCGCTGAAACAGGAACTGGAATGGGCTCCACCGGCGACTCCACCAGAGATGGAACCACGGAAATATTGAGAACTTCGCCCAGAGCCTTGCGAGCCAGCTTCTCACAGTGCTGCTCAAAAGCCGTGTCATTAGCCCAGCTCACCAGACCAATCTTGCGCAAGAAGGCAATGGTATACCAGGCCGGATCTATCTCCTCAACCCGCATACCGGCTTTAGCAGAGCCCGGGCATCCGTGGTGATTATTATGCCAGCCTTCGCCCATCGTGATTAGAGCCAGCCAGAAATTATTGACGCTATCATCGGTGGTGGCAAAATTGCGGTAGCCGATTTTGGGAATATGGGATAGCAAGTTGAAGTAAAGCGTAACTTGCTGAATAATCAGCCCTGCCGCCAAACTACCAAGAGCAGCCGGCAGTCCCCAGATCATCAAGATCGGTACGCGAAAGAGGAAACAAAGAAAACCGTTCAGGATGTGACCGCGTTGCACATTGCCGCCCTGGTCCAGAAATCTGTACACAGGATCTTTGATGAGGTCTTTGCTCATCACTTCAGGGTCTATATGATCAGGATATTTCTCATCAAAGATCCAGCCGTAAACGCAACGTCTGAAACCGTACATGAGAGCGTGCGGGTCTTTTGCCGTATCGGAGTAGCGGTGATGGGCCCGGTGCAGGGTGGCCCACCATATTGGCGAAGTCTGAAAGGCAAGATAGCCGGAAGCTACGAAGAAATACTCCACCGCCTTGCTGCAATGGAAAGAGCGATGGGAGAGGAGTCTGTGATAGCCGATGGTCAATCCGAGAGTATGGACCACGTAAGAAAGGAAGAAAGCGAGGAGGAACTCTTGCATGTACTTGGATCTCCCGGCGACAAACGCCAAAACAGGGTGAAAAGGCTAATCGATAAATCAGTCAGCATGACAATTCCGGTCAAGCACTGGCACCGGCATTGCCACTTAAATATGAACAGGAAGCGCGAATAAAATAGGAGAATCAGCGATAGAGAGCCGACTGCGGACGGCCTCTGCGAATGTCTTGACTCAATTCACCCTGTTCAACAAACTTGTCAGACCACTCAGTAGACAGCAACTGATCAAAGAACTGCTGGAGTGTTTCAGGAACTTCAGCAACCTGGAGCAGTCTTCGATTATCATCATCCGGGCCCGGATATTGATTCCAGACCAACTTATCTATATCCATACCCTTGCGGTTGTAGTAATTCAGAAGAGCCAGACCGACTTCCTTAGAAACGGTCAACTTATCCTGAATCTGCCAGTCACGCAAGATAGTGCGGCCGATGCCGATGACATAATAAGCGCGCTCTTTCTCAAACTTAGGCTCATCGATGAAGAAGGCAAAACTGGTCTCATCGACGTTATCTATGTAGAGCTCACTTCTAATCTCAAACAATCTTCCCGAGGCGGATGTTATGGAGGTCGGACCAAATCCTGAGCTCATCAAATGTAACTCCAGGACACGCAGCAAGTGAGCATTGAAACTCACTCCTTTTTTGTCTGCCTGAAGTTGCAGCTGCTTACGATATTCCTCGGGTATACGCAGGCTGATGTTAGTGGTCTTAACCTTATCTCTGGTCATCTTTACTCGTTTACTCACAAATTACAATTTGTAGTCATGTGAATACAAATTGTAGTTACTCGCTATCATATCACGGCTGTCGCAACCTCGTGGAGCCTTTAAAGGAGATCCGAGATTGGAAGCACATTAAACCTGCAACACAGCCGCGAAGGCTGAGCAGGGCGCACTTCCAACAAAGAGGCTGCTTTACACAAGGTCTTAAACAGAGGCCTGGCCACCGGCAAGTGCCATGTGCCGGCTACTTCATCAAGGCTACGCGCCAGTGACCATTTCGAAGCACAAACTGCACATCGCCGGTACTGCCGGGCACCAGGTAGCTGCCGGGCTGCCCCTTGATCAAACCACCGGGCAAAACCTTAATGCGAGCGCTGGTAGCGGATTCGGTTGCAATGACAATGATACTGGTGGTACCAATCACCTCAGATGAAGGCGGCAATCGATTTTCACCTTTGGCCCCTTCTCCTTTCACAATGGCCACGTTGTAAACCCTGCCCTTTTCTAAAGAAGCGAGATTGACAGGGCCCCTGCTCACACTGGTGGAACCCATCTTTACGACCGGATTTGACTGCCCGCTCCATTCTTGGATAAACCAGGCATTGTGTTCTTCACTGCTGGGGTCGAGGTCTAATTTGTTTTCCTTCTGCACCTTGTGAGAAATCGCCAGGTTTGTCAGCCAGTTGGCAGCAACTGTGCGCGTACCGCAAAAAGCACCGGCCTGCGAGGACACGGAAACCGGAATAGTATGGCAACCAACCAGACGACCGAAACTTGTGGGGACCGGTCTGGTCATGGAGATCCGACAAACTTGAGGGGCGGAGCCGCACTTCACCTCGGAAGCGTAGGAGAGAGTGCTGTTCTCACCATCATCCTCGAAGTACCGACCGTCAACTATACTGCGAGCCGCCATTTTTCGAGCCATTTCTTCGGAGCGCTTAACGTCGGCTTGTCCCGGCATCAAACTGCAAAGATAGTAAGCTCCGGTGAGGGCCGAATTGTCGGCGACGGTTTGCAGTTGAGCGCGCACATAGAAAGCATGACTGACATCAATGCCGATGCTTCCCACAATCAGTAAACCGAGGCAGGTCAAAAGCAGTAATACGGAAGCCATAGCCCCCGATTGATTGCGCAAACCTCTCCGCCGTCTTGATTTAAACATTTTGGTCCTCGAAGAAAATTCAATCCAGCTTCTCTGTAGACTGCGCACTGATCAAGAAATAACGCCCCAAACCAAGGATGTCCGGCTCTGGGAAATGCCTGCAGCCGTATGCATCAGGGGCATAATTAACCTTCATGGTCACCGTCGGTGGTATCTTCTCCGGAGAAAACTCCACCAACTCAAACTGCTTGTAACTGTTCACTACTCCGGGATACTCGATGGAGAGCACTACGTCCGCCCAGTTGTTGGCAAGGGCATTGGGGTTATGTGTATAAGTAACCGCAAATTTCCTGGCCGCCTGGGCACTGGCTTGCTTCAAAGTGCAATAAATCATGTAGGCCTGTACGCACTGAACGCAAACGTAGATAGCTACGATAATCAGAGGAATGATAAACATGAAAGATGCAGCCAGCTCTGTGGAATACTGCCCGCCTCTACCCCTGCGCAAAATCTTCATTAGTGAACACCGTGGTCTAGAAAAGGGGGCTGGTAGAAGTGGACTTGATTGAAATCTGGCCGGCCAGCTTCAATGGGTCGGGATTGGGAAAGAGAGGCAAACATGGATCGCCTGCACCTGGCAAATAACTGCAGGTGACTGTGACAGACCGTGGCAAGGACTTGGTGGTCCAGCCGCCATCCGGTATCGTAAATTGCTCGTTGCAGCTGACCATATTGGGAATGCGAATACGACTGAGTATCCGCTGCTGCTTCGACTCCGACTGAACTATACTTGGGTCTTTGGCAAATTCATCAGAAAGCGCATGCGCTGCCAATTGAGACGCTTCAGTCATATTTACGCCAATCACATAGGCGTAACAGACTTCCAGAACAGCCCATATAAGGAAAACAATCATGGGAAGGAAGAAGCAGCAGGAGAGCACAGCTTCAACCAGTATGCCCCCTCGCAAGCGGCGCCGTCGCAAACGCAATAAATTCACCTCGCAAGCTGGATGAACCGCCGATAATCGAGAGCCGCCTAAAGCATCTTAGCAACGGCGACCAACCCTTGTCAAGCACCGCAAACACTTACCAAGCAAGCAACTGCGGACCTTTCACCGCATCAAAATTTACCAACCTGGCACCGCTCTATAAACAATCAAACAAAGAGCTTCAGTCTTGACCGGGCCCCTGCCGCTCTCTCAATACCTCGATAGATCCACACTCTTTCCCTTCCGTCTGGAACTGATCAATCAGCCCGCTTATAAGAGCACGGGTACCGGGTTTCGATTCGATCTTCAAGCTGGATACCCGGCAGGACACCACCATCGCCTCACTTTTATCCCCCAGCTTTAACTCAGAACGCCCCAGCGAAAGGGCAGGCTTGCCGTCTGCCTGACCGACTCCCAGATGGATTCGGCTTCCACCGGCCGCCACCGCCTTCAATGTACCAATGTCGCCTTGCCTCAGGTCGATGCGAGCAGCTCCACTGCTTTCCATGTCTATTGAAGAGCATTCAACCTTGTCCAGGGTCAGTTGTCCGCAATTCCTACTCTTGATGCGGCAGCCATTTCCGGCCGGCTTAAATTCATGAATTCTCAGCCTGCCGCCGCTATCAACCACAAAATCCGCTTCACTATTGATTTTCCCGATGTCGAATTCACCCCGTCCTGAAATCAATAGTTGGCAATTTCCCCCACTCCAAAAATCCATCTTCGCGGGCAAAGATCCCTTCCAGGTCAGGTGCAAGCATCCCTGAAAATCTTCCGGCAAAAGAATCTTGACCGTATCAACTTCAAGGTCACTGCCCTTAATGTTCATAGGCTTAAGCCGATGTCCATCCAGAAACATTCCGCGCTCGTTCATGTCGAAGCCCACTGAGTCAGGTCGGCTCAGTTTCCTTTCCACGGGCATCTTCTTACCACCCATGTAAATTCCCTCGCCGGTGATATTGATGCAAAACCGTTCCGCCGGTAAGGGCGCCGGTACAGTGCCCATTCCTAATAGATTATTGCCGTTACTGGTATGGTAAAAGCCCGGATAGCAGCGGGCAACTTGGGTCTGACGCACAAGACCGGTGCTCTCGCAATGCCAGTGCCCGGGGTAGTTGGCTCGCACTTCTATATCGGAACGCTTCTCGTGCACAAGCAGGAAGTCACAGTTGAGCAGATCAATGTTCAGAGACGGCGTACCAAGGGGCATTTGCGCCAGAGGAGCCATTTCTAAACCGACCAGGTCTTTAGTTGGATTTTTCCTGCGGTCAGACTCTATAGCCATAGCCTGCGGCGCCCAAAAGCAAGGCAGCAGGGTTGCGGCTCCCAGAGCTGACAACAAAAGAAAGTGACTGCGCCGCATCATAAATACTAATGAACCAAAACCGATGGTGGAGACCCGGGCAAAAAGACCTACCGGTGCCCGCCCTATTTTAGGAAGGCCGGCAGTGCGAACAGGTGCTACGACTGCCCTGAAACAACAATGAAACAATTATCACATAGGGTTGTCATACCGACCCCATTCTTTCTTACGGAACTAATTACCATGGCTCAAAATACAATGTCCCGCGTTGATTCCGCACCGGAGCAGGAGCACAAATCAGGCTACCAGGTGCTTGAGAATGGCAAAGTCCTGGCCCCCTGCGAAGGTGGGGTATGCAAACCTCCCATGGACGAAAACAAGTTCATGAAAGATGTTCTGGTCACACCGGAGAACCAGGAGGCCTGGAAACAGTGGCGACAGTCCCACCCCAATGGCTCCAGCGAACTGTTCCATCCGGTCGAAGCCACAGGCGGCAAGATGACAGCCGGTGACAAGGCCAAGTTTCCCGGCATAAACCTCTTCGACTCGGAAAGGTTCGATGTGCCTGAAGCAGTGCTCAAGGCAAAAGAAACCGGCAAGGCCGGCGAAAAGGTGGTCGAGCCTGGCAATATCAAACCTCAAGAGGGAGTGAAACCATCCACAGAGCAATACCCTTCGCTAGACGAAATCAAAAGAAGCAGCCTGCTCAATTTAAGACGCAACAGCACCATTCAGTGCCACGACTCCGGACAGAACCAGAAACCCGAACTGGATTTCAGATCTCTGGACAGCCTCTTCAAACAGAAACCAGGAAAGGATCTCAATTCTCTGGAAAGTCTCCTCAAACAAGACGGGGCGCCAAAGCCGCCTAAGCCAGGAGAAGAGCAAAGGCTCGACAAAAATTCAGCTCAATACAAAGAGCTAGAGCAATTCCTCAAAGGCTTAGAGAATCAAGGTAAAAAGGACAGCCCCAAAAACCAACCCGCCGAAAATTCTCAAACTCCGCCCGCCGACAAAGCAGTCGACAAGCCCGCTGACCAACCTGCTGAAAATTCGCAGACCCCGCCTGCCGACAAATCAGTCGACAAGCCCGCTGACCAACCGGCAGAGAATTCGCAGACCCCGCCTGCCGACAAATCAGTCGACAATTCAGTGGATAAGCAGGCTGAGAAAAAGGCCGACCTGCCTAAATTGGAAGAGAAGCCCCTTTCCCCGTTCCAGCAAGCCATCAAAGATTCAGGGGCTTACACCCTGGATAATCTGCAACCGGCCATGAATGCCGCAGCTAAAGACAAAGCCGGCGTTGCTTTCATGATCGTGGGTGAAAACAGCCCCGGCTCGAAAGAACTACTGGCAAAATTACCGGAACTGCAAAAACAACATCCTGACTTGAAGTTTGTCGTGGTCAATAAGGACGAAATAGACAAGAAGGTGAATGAGAATCCGAAAGACCAGGAAGCACAGAGTTGGAAAGGATGGATCGATCACAATCTGAGGGATTGCAGCGGTAAACCAATCGACTATACCTTCACCAGCGTCCAAACCCTGAAAGCAGACGCAGCCGGCAAACCAATGCCCGACAAAGTGACAAGCACGCACTGGGGTGCTGATATCGAAGCAGGCTTAGCCGACCAATCTCGCTATGCAGCAGCCGGCACCGCCCGTAATGCCGACAAGTTCAAGCTGGCCATGAGCGCCGACGATACAGCCAATGCCGTAAAAGCTCTCGAAGCTCTGAAACCGCAAGGGGAAGCGGCAGCAAACAACCCGGCGGAAAACAAAGTCCGCCAGGAGCAATTTCTAAAATCCATCAAACAAGCCGACAGTATGGATCCCGAACTGCTGGCCAAGCGGAAAGAGGAAGTGCAGGCCCAACTGGAAGAAGCCAAAAGAGAACAAAAGAAATTAGACTACGAAAGCTCACCCAGCGACAAACCGGCTGATACATCCAAGCTGGACAAACTAAATCTGCAGTTGCAGCAAGTTGAAACACTTGAGAAAGCCCCCGGTCAATTGAGAGCGGAAATGGGTTTCGAAATGCTCAACCAGGCAAGCAATGAAAAAAATCCTGCGCGACAGGAAGCGATGAAAGCTCTGGCAGGCGAACTTTTGCGGAATTCCATCAAAGCAGATCCGGAACTGGCTAACAATGAAGACTTCAATTGCCGACTCTTTGCGCAGGGCATCGATGCTGCCAAACTGGCGGAGCAGGCCAAGAGCAGCAGCCAGGTTCTAAACGCAACGCAGCTAGCAGGAGCCCTGGAGCGCGCGGCCACTGCCGGTGTAATCAACGACAGCAATGTGAAGCCCGTCAGCCACGACCAACCAAAACCCGTCAAAAACGAAACCGACCTGAACAAGCAGGTTCCGCAAGAAATCGAGAAAGTGGGCCCGGAGAAGAAATTGGAAGCCCCGGCTAAAACAGTCTATGACGGTGCCGGCTACAAAGATGCGCTGGCAGAAGCACAAAGAAGAGGTCTGCCGGTAGTCTTCAAGGTTGGAGCGGAATGGTGCCCACCCTGCCAGAACTTCGAAAGAAATATGGCAGGCAATCTGGAAAACACCTACAAAGACAAAGCCATCGTAGTGAAAGTAGACTCCGATCGAAATCCCGACATTGCCCGCGCACTGGGTGCCAACAGACTGCCTACCTCCGGAGTGGGTTATGTAGATGAGAGCGGCAGACTGCGCATTCAAAACTCCTTCGTGGGATTCAGCGGCAACCAGGACTGGATGCGTCGCATTCAAAGCGGCATGACGAGCGCCCAGACCAATATCAATCGCATGCCCCGCTGAGGTATCCGGAACCGATAACGGTCAAATTTCAGGATTTCGCAAATTCACAGGGTATATCGGTCACTTGACCGATGTACCCTGAAAGGTTTTCTGGAAGCGGCGGAAAAACTCCGCCATTCAACCGATACTCGCAAGCAAGAACTCCTGAGAGAATCTCAGTAAATAGGGTGATCACGGCCCAGTCGAGCCTTTGGAACAAAAACACTTTCTGCGTTATATAACAAAACTTTCCTGGCAAGGCTTAGAGGCACCGCCCCAGGGTACAGAAGATATGGAATCCCGAGTACTTGCTGCCGGCTATCGAACCATTTAAAGAGAGAATGAACGAAAACTCGAAAGATATTCCGCTGTGCGCCCAACCCGAACTGGTACAGCGCCCGGAGGGACAGGCGGAAGCGGTGAGCCTGGCGGAGCCCTCGAAAAATCCACGTCTGGTGGTTGAGCCTTCTGAGGAAGGGACCGGCAATACCATAGAGCTTACCGGCGACACCCCTGCGCCAGGGTCAGTAGCTCCCGCCGATGAGCCTCCCGAGAATGCGGCCAAAGTAGCCGCCCCCGGCCTGGTTCAGAATCGAGCCAGTTTTACCAGACGCTTCCTGGCCCTGGCTCTGGACACCGGTGTTATCGCCTCTATGGGCTCGACCATTGCATTTGTGGGCTTTCTCCTTTTGCTCCAGATAGCCAACGCCACCGGTGTGGAGGGCGCTAATTTACCCCTCGGTGAACAAATCTTTCTCAGTCTGCAGGGGGCCCTCGTCTTCTGGTTTACTCAACTGATGCCTTTCTTCAACGCCTTAACAGCCGTACTGGGAGGCGGTATAGCGCACTATTTCACCTATACGCTGGCCAACAATGTCAATCTGAATGCCCCGGGACTGCCGCAGTTTTTAGCTGGCGGCATCCTCTGGATAATACTCACCGCTAACTGCGTACTCTCGGTCTTCTATCACACCCTTCTTACGGCATCACCCCTCAAAGGCACCCTTGGGCAGAGACTGCTCAACATAACCGTGGTGGGAGCCGGCGGTAAAGGTCTTTCAATAGGTCAGTCTTTACTGAGGACGGCCATCAAACTGGTGGTCTGCGTAGTGGTGTCTATGCCCCTGGCCGTGCTTCTTACGAGAGCACCGCTTTTCTTTGTTTTGCTTTTGGCAGGCATCACTTTTCTGGACCTATCAAAGAAGGGTCGCTCGGCACGAAGCCGGTTGGAGTTCCTGCTTAGAAAAGCCTGTCACAACTTTAGCGTCCTGGAAGGAGGCAAAGAATCCTTCAATACCCTTACCCTCTCAGAAGACGAGAACTTGCCGGCTCCTGAGAAAAAGCGACTGCAAACCCACAGGGATCACATTCTGATTCGCTACAAACCCTATGCCGCCGTGAGCCGCTGGCTGGAGCAACGCTTCAGCCAGACCAATCAATGGTTGTCGCTGGCTATTGTGATTGCCTCTTTTGCTACGTTCTGGATTGTAGCCTTTTTCTGCACCACCACCCTGAACGCACTGGGCATCACGCCAGAGGTCTTCTTCAACATTCTCAAATCACCTACAGCGGCCGTCAATGCCCTGGGCAGCGGTGGTGCCGTCGGCGTGGCTTCCAATCTGGTCAACTATGTCTGTGCCCTCCTTTTTCTACTGGCCTCCGCCATCCTGGGTAGATTTCTGGTCTTAGCAGCCTACAAGCCTTCCCACCTGCGTTTCGATGACGAGGGTATTCGCTTTCAGCGTTATAACAAGTTGACCAATACTTACATCGACACCGAGAGAAACCGCTGGCAAGATCTTGTGCATGTGGGCATGCAAAGAATAAGCGGCAGATCTATTCAAGGGGAACCAACCCTCTTACTGACCTGGAACAACGGCAGGACAACCAGAGTAGAACTCTCTTCCGTGCCCACCATGGACGAAAAGGCTCTCATTCTAAAAGCCATAGACCGCTGGCGCAAAGACGTAACCATCGATGCCGAAGTAATCACCTCGCTGGAAATTCCGCCCGAGTACAGTTATACCGAAGTCTGGCTGCAAGCACTTTGCGCGCCGCCCAAGCGGGAGCGCTTGAAGCCCCTGGCCGAAGGAGCAATACTCAAAGAAGGCAAGTACACGGTAGAAAGCAAACTGGGGGCGGGAGGACAGGGCGTGGCCTATCTGGTCAAGGACCATGTCGAGAACAAGGCGGTGGTACTGAAAGAAATGCTCCTGCCGGTCTTCGTAGACATGACAGTGCGAAGACAGGCCCTCGATCGTTTCGAGAGCGAATGCCGCATTTTAAGAGCCCTCGACCATGACCAGGTGGTCAGACTGATAGACTTTTTTGTAGAAGATCACCGCGCCTATCTGGTGCTCGAATATATTGACGGGCGCAACCTGAAAGATGAAGTAAAACTAGGCAAGACCTTCAGCATCGCAGAGGTTAAGCGATTGGCGCTGGAGATGTGTAATATTCTCCAATACCTGCATGAGCAGACACCACCGGTAGTGCACCGCGATTTTACACCGGACAATCTCATGCTTACAAAAGCCGGTGCCCTCAAGCTCATCGACTTCAACGTGGCCAATCAGCAGGAAGAAACTGCCGCCGGTACGGTGGTGGGTAAACAATGCTACATGCCCCTGGAGCAGTTCCAGGGAAATCCCAGCCCTCAGAGCGATATCTACGCCCTCGGCGCTACACTCTACTACTTGCTCACAGGTCTGGAACCGGAGCCCCTCACCTCTTCCCATCCCAGGGAGAGCCTGGTCTCTTCCGGTCTTCCCGAAGAAGCCATTGATGCCATTGATGCTCTGGTGGCAAAGTGCACCGCCAAGAACCTGAGCGAACGCTTCCAGAACATAGAGGACCTGAGAGAGGCCCTGAACCGGTTGAACGATTAAAAGTAAACGCCAATTCGAGGATCAAGCATGGCCGAATTTCAAATTGCCATCAAGTACCAGCCCCCGGCACTGCACCGCTCCTTTCTGGCCATGTGCTTTCTCTTGCCGGTCTGGAGCATTCTATTGCCACTGGGCTTCGGGATTGCTACCACCTGGTTCTTTCTGCATCTATCAGAACCGGTGGCGCCGGTGGCCTTCGTCTTCTCTTTGATATTTCTCTTCCTCTACATTATCGGCTACCTGGCTTCGGCTGCCAGCGAAGACAAGTTTATCCATGTGCAAAAGGAGGGCGTGGCCGTACCGCTCTTTATGCTGCCCTATCTCTCTTTCAAACGCCTGCAACCCTGGCAGGAATTGCGGGCCGCTCACCTGGTCAAGACCGGCGACAAACAAGTGCTGATGCTTACCTTTCAAGACGACAAGACCATCAAACTCAATACCAGGCATCTGGATAATTCCAAGCTGGAGAGTTTCCTTCTGGCCCTTGAACTGTGGGGCAAAAGTTGCAACCGATCGCCGGAACTACTGGCCTTTCAGTCGGAATTGCAAGCCAATGCCTCCGGCACGGGCGAACTATCCTATACCCATATCTGGCAGGATGAGCTATCAAGACGCTTTGCCAGCACCAGTTTTGTGCCCCTGGAGCCGGACCAGACGCTCCAGCAGGGCAAACTGAAAATAGTCAGGCAACTTGCCTTTGGCGGCTTCTCCGCCGTTTACCTGGCCCAGAGGAACGGGCATGAGCAGGTCGTTCTGAAAGAGGCTGTGGTGCCGGAAAACGCTGATCCACGAGAGAAAGAAGTGGCCGAGAACCACCTCAAGCGGGAATCCCTCATGCTCTTTGCCGTCAAACACGAGAGTATTGCCCGGGTGGAAGATTACTTTGTGGAGGACGGACGCTACTACCTGGTCATGGAATACGTCAGCGGACAGGACCTCAGGCAACTGGTGCGCCAACATGGACCCCAGAGCGAAGAACAAGTGCTCAACTGGGCCATTCAGACGGCTAGTGTGCTGGACTATCTACACAAACTGGACCCACCCTTGATTCACCGGGACTTGAGCCCGGACAATCTGGTGCTCAGTAATGAAGGAGCCATCAAGGTCATCGACTTTGGTGCTTCCAACGAATTCGTCGGCACAGCCACCGGTACGCTAATAGGTAAGCAGGCTTATATGGCACCGGAACAGATTCGCGGCAAGGCCAGTCCGGCCAGCGACGTCTACGCCCTGGGTGCCACCATTTTTTATTTACTGACTGGCAAAGAACCGAAACCCCTCACACCGGCAAGACCTCGCCAGTTCAACGACAGGGTCAGTGAAGACCTGGACAACCTGGTGGCCCGCTGCACGGCCTATGAAATGGAAGAGCGCATTGCCTCTGCTTCCACCCTCCTGGACATGTTGAGAGCACTGGCAGGAGACACGGCGTCCACTGCGACAAATACAGTGACTAATAAGGTTTAGGTTTGCCCTTATCCAGGCAAACTGAAATTAGCCCCCGACAAAATAGACTTATGGAAACCGGCAAAATGAAGCAACCAAAGCAAAGAACCCTGATGTTGTGCTTACTTTCAGGTCTCATCAGCCTTACATGGAACACCTGCGGCAAAACTCCGGCCACCGCCGCTGGCGCCGAAGAGAAAGGACGCCCGGCGAAAGCAGCCAAGCCTGGTGCCAGCATCAATTTTGCCACCGGACTGCTTACCTCGGCCCAGGCTCAGCAAATTCTAGGGGGCGATGTGCTTCCCAGCCCGTCCAATACTTATCGAGACGCCAAAACCGGCAATGCTAAATGGGTTAGTAATGCCAGCTTCCTCCTGAAAGAAAATCCCGCCGTCAGTCTCGGCCTTCTAATCAGGCACGAAGAGTCTGCCGCCAGTGCCCGGGCTCGCTATGAGAAGGCCCTCAAAGATAGTAAAGGCAGCGCCGTGAACGGACTGGGAGCACCGGCTTACCGAACAAGTAAACCGCCGGAACTAAATTTGCTGAAAGGTGCCAACTGGATTGTCATCACAGCCGGCACCAGTGAAAAGGCCAATAACGGCGCAGAAGAGAAATTGGCTAAAGCGGTGCTACCGAAAATCAAGTAGCTGACCTTCTTAAAACATTCAGTGCACGCTTTGAGCGCTATGGGAGATCTTCGGCGCCGAACCGTCCGCTTTGCCGTTCAAACCGGCCAGATAATGAGCCAGACTCTTCAGTTCCGTATCATTAGCAGCCAGAGGCGGCATGATGCCGTGATAAGGATTCTTTTCCGGGTCTTTTTCTTTGAGCATGTTGAGGAAGCCCACTACGCTCTCCTCATCCCGGTCGCCGATCATACGCTTCATGCTGCGATAACCATCGACGGTGTGGCAGCTCATACATTGATAGCGGTAAATCACTTCTCCGGGGTCGGCCTTGCACTCGGGAGTATTGGCCAGAGCAGAGGCCCACTTGCCCTTATTCAAGAAACCGGCACTGGTAATATCCGGCACTTCGGTTTTGCGAATACCGTTGGAATACATATAGTTGTAGACCACATAAGGTTTACGCAATAGTTCACGCATCCACTCCGTGGTTCCGGTCACAGAGAGTCCGCATATCATGAACAAAATAGCGATGCGGAAGGTGAACCCCCGGGGATTGAGATAGGGACCAAAGAAGGCAAAGAGAATAATGGTTCCCGAGAGCACCATACTCAAGTAGAGAGCCCGGGCCAGAATCGAGAAGTTACCCAGACCGGAAGTCTGAATACCGGTGAAAATTGTCTGTACCGCTGCCTGGGGAATCTGATTGAGGTACCAGAAAGAGACAATCGGTCCAAGCAGGAAAATCGGGATCAACCACTTGGCACAAAAGCGCACCATGTATGTCCGGAAATGCGGATCGGGAATGCGGGAGGAAGTGACCAGGGCATACATACCGGCAATGGCAGCCATGATAAGCATACGAATGATCAGTCCCGGGAAATAGGTGGGGTTCAAGAAACCATCCAGCCAGTTGTGGCTTTCAATCCACTTACCGGGTGTAAGCATGAAGGTGATAATGCCGTTGATGATGACCAGGGTCATGATCGAGAAGACCATGTACAACCGGGCAAGCAGAAGGTGTGTCTCTTTGGAGACACGATCCCAGGTGTAATAGTAGACAAAGGCGGTGGCCAGTTCAGCGACAAAGAACAAGTATTCAAGGGCCCAGGCCAGGGTAAAACTCTGGATGAGAGAAGCCGTGCCGTCCGGACTGACAAGGGATATGGAGAACCAGATGCCCACCCCGGTCACGGCACCGGATACGGTGGTAATGATCAGGAAGAAACGGGAATGCCCCTTCAGGTAGTTATAGAGATTTTCATTCTTGCGCTTGTAAGCAATTTGCTCAGCCAGGGCAAGAAAGGCTCCGCCACCCACGGCAAAGTGGGACAAGAAAATGTGAACAATAGATATTATGCCGATAACCCAGGGTCCACCGAGATAAGGCACAACCCAGATTGGATAATTCATGACAGAGCTCCCCAAACACTAAGTGCAATAGCGGCTATTGCAATGATGACACCATAAGCAGTTGCAAGTTTAGACATTGAATTCGACTTACCCTGGTCTAGCAAAGGCAAGACGGCAAAGGCAAGAGCGGCAATGCCCATAAGTAAAATCCCGAAGAGTTCGCCCTCGATTGGACCAATCATAGGCGGTACCAGTTTCAAGAACTGGAACATGGACAGGAAGTACCACTCGGGCTTAATACCGATTGGCGCCGCACCAAAGGGATCAGCCTCGGGACCGATGCCCCAGGGACAGAGCATGACCAGTACGAAAAGCACGTTCAAAGCAAGAATCCAGACCAGGATATCTTTGAAGAAGAAGTTCGGGAAGAACTTTTCATAAGTCTTCTTCGCTGACGGCAGATTCTTGAAAGCATCCGGTTCAGACATGCCGTGCATCTGCACAAAGAGCAGGTGCCCACCCAGCAAGCCCAACAAGCAGATAGGCAACACAGCCACGTGAATGACAAAGAAACGGGAAATGGTAGCCTGTGAAATTGCCTCGCCGCCCCGCAAGAGATCAGCGATAATGCCGCCCAGAACCGGTGTCTTAGCCGCTACATCAAGACCAATCTTGGTAGCAAAAAAGCTGACATCGTCCCAGGGCAGAAGGTAACCGGTGAAACCAAAAGCCATACAGAGCACTAACAAGAGAAGACCGGAGAGCCAGGTGAATTCACGGGGACTGCGGTAGGCTTTCATAAAATAGGTGGAGAACAAATGCAGCACCACCACGGCAATCATCAAATTGGCGCCCCAGCTATGCAGGGAGCGGATGAACCAACCAAAGTCAATCTGAGAATTGATCTTGAGAATGGAAGCATGGGCTGACTGGATCTCCGGCACGTAGTAGACCATAAGCAAAATACCGGTCACCACCTGCACCGCCAGATAGATAGCGGCAATCCCACCCATGTAGTACCAGACCGAATGCCGGTGGATTGGTACTTTCTTCTTCTCGGCCAAGTGCAAGAGCGTGCTGAGAGCGAATCTGTCTTCCAGAAAGCCGAGCAGTTTATTACCTCTGCGTGTGTCCCCTACCATGATGATTCCTTGTCCTCTTCAATATCAGTTAGTTCAAGCCTGCGACACCACGATCTTGCCGTTCACGACCTCGGCTTTCAAGGGCGCCAGCGGCTTAGGCGGCGGTCCGGCAACGTTCTTACCGGTATGCGAATCGTACTGCCCGCCATGGCAGGCACACCAAATAGCGTCTTTATCGTTGCGATACTGCACTGTGCAACCAAGATGGGTGCAAATGGCCTTGAAGGCATGAATTTCGCCGTCAGGCGTATGTATTACAAGAGCGGGAGTAGAACCGAAACGGAAGTTACGCCCCGAGCCCTTGGGTAATTCATCGACTTTGCAAACTTCCAGGCTGGTGACCTTGGTCTGCTCATCCTTATCGGAGGCTTTGGGTTTTAGATAACTATATATAGGATAGAGGGTCATGCCGCCCCAGAGCAAAGCAATTCCTCCCATGGCGGTGCGCATCATTGTGCCCCGACCAACCTGTCCTTCCCCCAGAATGTCCAGGTCCCAGTGGCTATCTGTCTCTGCATGACTATCACCAGCCGCAGGGTTCTCTGAGGACTTATCTTCCTCTTCAATTTTGGTGGCTGCATTGTCTTCCATCTTCCGGTTTCCTCTTTCCAATTTTTCTACTGGGCGGCTAAACGCTCGCCGTCCGGGGCCTGAACCGGCGCAGCAAAGGCTTTCACACAAAGCTTACTGAGCCAGACCAGATAAACAATCAGGGCCACTGCTGAAACCACAAATGTAATGAGCAAGTCCCACTGCGTGGCCACCGGCACGGTACTGGGCTGTACATGAGTGAGGAGCCACACTCTCAGCTGATGGCGATTGAAGATCATGGCTAGAATAGTGAGGGCGTTGGCGGTCAGCCCCACAAGAAACATCTTTTTATTGGCATTGGTGCAGGCCATGGCCGTGGCGATAATGGCTACCAACATGAAGACCATGGAAGCCCCGAATACTGCCGTGCCAATTGTGTCGCCGCCCATAAAGCGCTGGGCCATACCGGCCGGCAGACTCTTCAGATACCAGAAGCCTACCGGCACTTGCAAGAGCGTGGCGCCCAGATAAAGCTTGGAGCCGAAGACAATCATATATTTGGAGAAATCAGCATCGCGCTTGGCGATGTATAGTCCAAAAATTCCCAGAGTCATTCCAGCCACGGCAAAGGATGCCACCAGAAAATGCAAATAGCGAGGAATAAGCTGAGGATCGCCAAGATTGAGATTCAAGCCGTTAGCATTGTGGCTGTACATGGAGAGCCACTTCTCCGGGGAGAGCATGAGGGTCATATTGTTGGAAAACAAGAAACCCACCAGGGCAAAGCCCACACTCATTACCAGAAGCAGCATGGATGATTTGACGATACCGGCGGTATTCTGCATGGCGCCGTTTTTGAAGTAACGATAAATCACTACATAAGACATGTAGTAAGAAATAAGAACGATAAAGATCACAGAGATCCACGGCACCGCCATCAAAATTGACGATGTGTAGAAAGCCGGACCATACAGTAACTGTACAAAGAGAAGCGGCACAATACCCTGGGTTACCGCAAAGGAAATGAAGAGCGGCAGGGAGGTAGCGAGGGCCTTTCCGGCTCTATATGAAAAACTTTCCTTATTGTTTCTACCGCTAAATATTAGGGCGGCGCTCAAGAAGCCACCGCCCAGAACAACATTCATCGGCAAAGCATGTAAGAAGAAACCTAGAATGAGAAGGGTCTCAAGAAGCCATACGGGAGCGGGAAAAGGCAGCGGTTGAAAGAGGGGAACGATTGAACTTGGATCCATTGTCGGTTACCAGAATTGTGTTGCGATATGTCAATTGAGCATTACGCAGAGTCGTTGTCTGGGGATATTTTGTCACTCACCTGACCCTGAATCATCCACAATCCGGATTTTCGAAATAATCGGATAGAATGCTGCAAAAGCCTTACGCCAGCCAGCATTGACGGCACTTCCGCCATGATTACGTTTGCAACGATTTTGAAAATTACTCTATCCTTAAGTGCTAATCCGAAAGGATGATCACGAGGGATGATTCCGCAATAAGTCTTTCGGAGGAGTGCGGCAGCCAAAACTCGAGAAGCCCTCTAAAACAGCTTCTGAAGACTCTCCGGGCAGCGGACCGGACTGGCATTACTGGCAGTTTGCAAGCAAACGATCAGCCCAGAGTTTACGAAAATGAGCAATGCCTCTATCACTTTGATAGAGATTTTCATCACCGGCAGCCATCACATTAGCCGGCTTCTGACTCAATACCACGGCCCTGTCCTGATTCAAGATAACTGAATTTTGCGCCTGCACAAGCAGGCCAAACAAATCGGACAGCACGGGCAGAGTGACAAACTTTTGATAACCGCGCAAGTAAATGCGGGTCTCGTTATCATCGACCGGCACAAAGGCAATCATTTGCATGAAACGTCCAGGCACTATGGCCAGCCGCCAGAAAGCCGGGAATATGAAGCTGATGCCACTGACAGGAGCTTTCTTTCCACCAGGGTAAAACTTGATAGTTTCCGCATCCAGCTCAAACTCTACAGAGCGACTCACATCGAGATTGCCGCCGATTGTGTTGGCATGAACGAAGGGCAGGTGAGCGTAATCAAGCTGATTTTCCACACAGCGTGTGATGTGCATGGGCCAGGTATGACACCGCTCACTGTAGACAAGACCGGTTTCGGCGCCTAATTCTTCAAACCATGGGGGTTCTCCCGATGGGGCGGCAGAACCATAATAGTGCCAGATGAAGCCGTGTCGTTCCAGGCAGGCAAGCACCTCTACCTTGAGATTCTCCGCTCCCTTGCCGGTCTCCGGTATGTGTTTGCAATCGCCTTCGGCACTGAAACGAAAACCGTGGAACGGGCATTCGATACAGCCCTGGCGCAGGCGACCGAGACTGAGGCTGGCGCTACGATGGGGGCAGCGGTCCGCCATGACCACGAGTTTGCCCTCGTTTCGCCAGAAAACCAGATCGCGCCCCAGCACCCTCAAAGACAGGGGCTTACCGGATTTGACCTCATGACTGGCAGCCAGCACATACCAACCCCGTGGCAATTGCATAAATTGCGCCCCTCTCAAAAGTAATTCAACCACCCCATGACGACCATCATGATTTAAAAACCAGGCCAAATCCTAGCAGCACCGCTCGCCACTGGTCCCCAAGAATTCCTGCCGCTCCGGGAGCGACCCACCGCAGCTCCCTACTTCATGAGTGAGCCAGGAGCTACAATTATGTTCAGCGGACCGGAAGCGGTAGTAAAGAGACGCTCTCCCCGGCGCAAGCTCACAGGCTAAATGCCGGCCCACAAGGTTTCCTCCAATCAGGGTACCCAAAATGTTGCCATCCACTACAAGTAAAAAGCACCCTTGCAAACGACCTCTGAGCAAGGTGGCCCTCATGCTGTCGGTACTGAGCCCGGCATTAATGGGCGGCAGCCCGGTCCTGGCTGAGAAACCGGACGAATCGGAAATGCTCTTGCAGAAACTTCTTGACAAAGAAATATCCGGCGAAATTGCGCCTTCCTCAAGTCGTCCGGAAATCTATTTGCATATCGGTGAGCAAGTTAAGAAAGTAGAGGATGGACACCTTTCTTCCTTCAAAGCGGAAAGCAAAAGCGCTGAGGGAGTCAAGCCCGGGACCGGCAACCATGACGGCAACTGCCTTCTCTATGTAAGAACGGAAGAAAGCCCGGACAAAATCCGCATCCTGGCCAAATTGAACGGCTTTGAGAAAGGCACCATCGACATTTTTGTCACTAGTTCGGAATTTTCCATCAAGGGCTTCGAAGCCAGTCAGATTCGTGGCAAAACTCAGAAGCAGGAACTAATGAGCGCCCAAAAGAATACCGCCTTCGAAAGAACCTTCAGCTTACCCCACCAGGTGGAAACCAAAAGTGCTCGTGCCGTTTTCCACGGCGGAGAAATCGAAGTGCTCTTGCCCAAGCAAAGCAAACCGGGCGAAGCAATGTGACCGACAAACCACTCAGACTACTTATTTTAGGCGGCACGGTATTTTTGGGCCGGCATCTGGTGGCTTCGGCATTGCAGGCCGGGCACCAGCTCACTCTCTTTAACCGGGGCAAATCCAACCCTTCTCTATATGGCGGCCGTTTGTCACCTGAAAATCCAGCGGTGGAGCAAATATTCGGTGATAGACAGGTAGATCTGGACGTTTTAAAAGGGCGGCATTTTGACGCCGTCATCGACACCTGCGGTTACAACCCGGTTGATGTGGAAAAGTCCTGCCTGACCCTGGAAAGCTGTGCGGAAAGATACATCTTCGTTTCCTCCATTTCAGTTTACAAGACCGAGGGGCTACCCCCCGGAGCCAGCCTGAGCGAAGCATCACCGGTAGTGGCACAACCGGTGCCGCCGGAAGAAGGCAACTATGCCACAGAGAAAGCTCTCTGCGAAGCAGCCGTTTCAAAGATTTTTGCCCGGCGCGCTCTCATTCTCAGACCCGGTCTGATCGTCGGGCCCTACGACCCCACCGATAGATTTACTTATTGGATCAGAAGAATTCGCCGGGGCGGCTTGGTACTGGCCCCGGGGGCACCCACAAGACAGGTGCAGTTTATCGACGGTCGTGACCTTGCCGACTTCATAATTACCCTCGCCCAGGCAGGAGAAAGCGGCATCTTCAATGGAGTAGGACCGGATAAGCCGCTGACGATGCAGGAATTACTTCTCTCCATAAAGGACAGGCTGGCCCATACCAGTGAAAGTCTCAGTGACACGGCCAACTTTTCCTGGGTGAATGATCAAGCCTTGCTCAAAATGGATGTCGCTCCCTGGATGGAGATGCCGCTCTGGCTGCCGGAAGCAGATGAAACCGCCGCCATGCTTAGAGTCAGTACCGAAAAGTCTCTGGCCGCCGGGCTCAAGATCCGCCCCCTGGTTGACACCATAGACGATACCAATACTTTCGACCTCGGTCGCGGTCCGGACTATGAGGCCAAGGCCGGTCTCGTTAGCGAAAAAGAGACGAGCATCCTCTCCTCATTTAATCCCGGGATGCAAGCCAAATAGTTCTCAAACAGTTAGGATGGATTTACAAAGGCGACTCGATACCAAAGACGCTCACTGTTTTCCCTTAGACGAGAAGATAGCCATGACAGAATGCTTCAATTGCGCGAAGAAATTGGAATCCGATTGGAACTTCTGCCCCGGTTGCGGCAAGCAAGTGCAAGCTGTGGAGAACTCCTCAAAAGGCAGTGCGGCTCCCGGACCGCCCGAATTTCCAGGCTCCAGCTATTCAAAAGCAGGTGTGCGGACCCAGGTCTTCGAGGTAGTGGTGCGACAGGCCATGAATGGCGCACCATGGCGAGAAATCTGTGCCGGTCCCATGGCCATAAATAACATCTCGGAGCAGCAAATAGAAGAGGAAGTGCGCCGCCGCCAGGGTGACGATCCCACCGCACCGGTCAGACGGCCGCCACCGCCGCCGCCTGCAGACAGCGGCCTACTGCAGGCCGCTCCACCCCTGCCGAGCCCTGACTGGCAGAGACTCAAGTCGCTTCTGAAAGACCTTGCCGGTAGAAACGATATGGAATTAGTGGAGCTCATCAAAGCGGAAATGGCCGAACAAATGGCCCCCCTGCTCAAAGAAATCGATGAACGCTTACTGGAAGCGCGACGCAGTGAGGCAAATGCAAACATCGAGAGTGATATGAGCCGAGAACTAAATAGAACTCGTGTGGACTTAAGCCAAAACCAACCACCGGGTCCCCATCACATCAACTGGGGGAATAACTCCTGAGCGACTCCACTAAAACTGGTTCTTCATCTGCTCCGGTGAAGGCGGTTGCCCTTTGTCGTAATAATGAAAAATCATGCGATCCAGCCTGAAAGAATCCGGTTTAACGGCAAAATCGCCACTGAAAGGGGAGCCGAAGACAAAGACCAGGAACATATTCAAGGCAAGTGTTAGAGAAACCAGAACGGTCATGAGAACCTGCGCTTGCAGATGCTGCACGGCAAAGAAATAAGTAAAGACAACCGTCAGGAAGCCACCGACAAGTAAAACCACCCAGAGCAGCGGTGCTACGCCGTGGGCAGCACTGGTAATACGGGTGCGCCGACTCTCGGTCATACTGCAGATCTCGCTGACCAACTGCTGATGGAGGGTCTTTTCCGATTCGCTCACCGGCTGAATAGATGAAATTTCATGCCAGAGAGCCCAGACCGTAGAAAAGGCCTGGACGCTGTAGCCGCCACTCTCCATGGACTTCCATTCGTCGCCCACTACCGCTTCGGCATACTGCCGACAAAGACTGCGCAGACGGCCGCGCTTTGGTTCAGGCAAACCGGAAGCACACAAATATATATTGGCCAGACCGCTGGCTTCCTTGTCCACCAGCACCCGCAAGTCCTGGGTGTGTTGCATGGTATCCACAACCACAAAACCAAGCACCACTGCGTAGAGCGTTCCTACCACGGAAAGCAGGTAGCCTGCCACTTCGTGATAAGAAACGAGGGAGTCGAAACTGACTCGCTTGCGCACCAGGAGCATACCACCGACAGACAAGATGATGGTAGCCAGAACGGCCAGAAACCCGATCAGATAGGTATTCACGATTCTAGATCTTCAAACCTGAGTCATGGGCGATGCGGGGAGGCTCGGAACCGGTGTCCTTAACGGATGCATCAAAGCTGCGATCTATGCCTGAAGGCATGCCCTTGCGCTCAAAGAGGCGCAACCATTTTTCCAGACGCAAGGTCAAGTCGGACTGCCCGGACAGATCGCGGTAGACTGCGATGGAATCCACTCCGGTAGCCAGCACGCTTTGAGCGTTGGCAAGAACGATGCCGCCCGCCGCCACCAGCGGAAAATCCAGAACCTTGCGCCAGCGCAAGAGCGCCGAGAGTCCCTGATGAGCTTCTCGTTCCGGAGCATCGTCAAAGAAGATCGGTCCCACTGTTATGTAGGAAGGCTTGAGGGCTAAAGCTCGCGCCACCTCCCAGTAAGAGAGGGCAGTCACACCCAGCTTCAAGCCGGCTTCCGCCACCCGACTCAAATCTTGCATGACCAGATCTGCTTGACCCAGATGAACGCCGTGCGCACCGTGCTTGATGGCAAGGTCGGCATAATCGTTGACAAAAAGCTCAGCTCCGGCCTGCCGACAGAGCCTGGCAGACTCACGGATCTCTTCACTGAGAGCCTCACCGCTCAATTCCTTGATGCGCAGTTGAATATGTTTGACACCGGCATTAACCATGGTCTCAACCATGGCGAAACTATCCACGATGGGATAGAAGCCCATATTGTTGGCTGGTCGGAATGACAAACGATGGCGTCCTTCCTCCCCGGAGAGAGTCAACCAGGGCAAGGTGGACTGATCGCAGGTCCAGTTACCGTGGCCGGTCGGACCGTTACCGCGGCCGATATGGGGAGCCTGATCAAGGGTCTGATTTAAATATGACTTGGCGATGATCAAACCATCGAGGATGCCGTGACCAAGCGCTACACCGGCAGTAATGGCGCTGGAAAGCGTATCGCCGGTACCGAGGGTACTCTGGCTGGTGCGTTTGAGGCTGGTCAACCACAGGCCGGTCAGACCATTGGTAAAGTAATCCTGACTGAAGGAACCTTTGCGATCTCCGCCTTTTAGCAAGACCGACTTGGGACCGAGTGCCACCAACTTCAGACCGAGCTCTTCGATGAAGGCATCGAGCAAGCCGCGATCATCGCCGCCGGGACAAGCCTCTGCAGTGAGACCCAATAGGGTGAGGGCATCTTGCAAATCAAGGGTGAGCAAATGGCACAGGGGCAATAAGCGCTCCTTGATTCCTCGCAAAAGCGGCGGCACAACGGGCGTTTCACCTTCGACGGTAGTCTGACCGCGAAAACTGCTGTCGCCTTCCAGGCGACTGAAATCAGGATCGTAAACAAGAAAGGCCGGCTTGTGCTGCTCGATGAATTCCACCAGGGCATCCACCTGGGCAAGATTATCGATGTAACCTAACTTTACGGCGGCGGGATGCAAGTCATCGGCCAGGCTGTAGAGTTGCCCTCGCAGAGCGGCAACCGAGACGGTTTCAGCCACGCTGGAAGAGAGGGTATTACCGGCACAGACGGCAGTAGCAACGCCCGCACCGTGCACGCCGAGCCCCATCATGGTTTTGATGTCTGCGGCCAGACCACGACCGCCGCTGGCGTCAAAGCAGCCTATAGTCCAGGCTATTTCTTTCGCTATCACTTAGGATATATCCCCCTCAAGTCCGACAACGCCCACATTATCCTATTTTCGCCGCCCTCTCAAGGGCGGTCCACTAATGACCAGGAGGCTGGAAGCGGCTAGAAATCTATTTTTCGGCAGAATTTATAGCGAGTTGGCGCCGCTTGCAAATCCGATCAATATTAATTGCATAGCCGGGGCGCTAAACGGGCACTAAACTATTGATGAAAGAAAAGGTTGAGACTTTCGTACTGGACTTAAACAACCTGCGGGATCGCAACATCATGCGCTTCCTGGGTTTCACCTGGCCCGTCTGGGGCATTCTTTTGCCGGGGCTTGTTTTCGCCTCCTCTCCCGAGCATAACACCAAAGATATCTTCTGGAATTTCATCATCGCCGTGCAATACCCGATGCTGTTTGTTTCTATGGCGGCTCTGCTTTTCTATCTGCGCCGCTTCCGGCGCATCATCAGGGTGAAGGTTATAACACCGGCCAATTACGGCAAAGATCGCAGTCTCAAAAAGAGTTCCAACATCGAGCAAGTTTTCCTGGCCGGCCACCGCGAGGATGAGACGCTTAACATAATCACCGCCAGAGATGGCTGGGGGTTCAAGCGCAAGGCCAGTGTGCTTTGTTCCAGTCTGGAACCGGCGGCCATAGACAACATTTTAAAAATCCTCGACCAAATTCCCCAGTCCGGCGAGCCCAACTCTGAAAGTCAAAATGAGACTGCCGCCCTTACAAGCAGCGCACAGAGGCAAACACGCACTAGCCTGGTCAAGCGGAAGCGGCATTGGCTGAAAGAGAAGGAAGGGCATGCGCTGACGATCAACTACGCATCTCACATGATGACCCGTCGTCTTCTTGATACCCTGAAAGAAAACGAGCATTACCTGTGGCGAGCCTGGAGCATCAGTTGGGGACTAATATTTATACTAGTCCTGAGCGTCAATTTGCCCAACATGCTGCACTGGTTTCTTACTCATTTCGCCGGTCTGCCGCCAAGCACGTCGCCCACCAGTCTCATTGACAGCCGCGTTCTCGGAGCCCTGGCTCTCACTCCCATTTTCACAATTTTTGTGGCCACCAGCCCTTTGCTTGTACCGACAGGACTGGCTCTCGCCTTTCTCGCCACCAATACCTGGGGACAGTTGGCATTAAGCCTGGGAGTGCTTCTGGTAGGTCTGCGCCTGGCTACCTTCTTCCTCAAACCGAACCGCATCATCGCCGATAGCAAAGGCTTAAGAGCGGCTCTCGATCTAGGTTTTCGAGAAATCAGCTTCAATTCGCTGGACTGGCAGAGCCTCACTTCCATCACCCTGGATCGAGCCGAGCACACCGACCCGTCAAAGTGGCTGCTCACCTTTCATGCCGGGCAGAACCTCCTGCAGATACGCCTGGGCGGTATGGATCAAACCAGCAAACTATCGCTCTTTAAAACAATTGAAAAATACGCCCCGCAAGTAAGCAGAGATGCAGACGTGGAGACCAGCCTCACCCAGGGTAGCGCTCAGAGCTTCACCGATCTCTGGCTCAGTTCTCTGGCCACTCCGCCCAAACGAGAGAAACTGGCGCCCCTGGAAACAGGGCACATTCTGAAAGGCGGACAATACATGATTCAAAGGCAATATAGCGCCGGCGGACAGGGCTTGACTTACCTGGCCCATGCCGTGGATGAGATGGGCGACACCAATAGCGAACAAAACTGCAAGCTAATTATCAAAGAATCGATGCTGCCTCTCTACGTTGATGACGAGGCCAGAAGAAAAGCAGTGGAACGCTTTGAGGCTGAAGCTTTGCTTCTGAAGAGCCTCGAGCACGAAAAGGTGGTGGCTCTCGTGGACTATTTCATAGAAGATCACAGAAGCTACCTGGTACTTGAGCGCATCGCCGGACTGGATCTCAGAGCTGTCATGGAATTGAAGGAAGGGCGGCTCGAAGGACCTTTCAGCGCGGAGGAAGTGCTCAAATTAGCAGCGCAGATGTGTGACATTCTGCAGTTCCTGCACGGGCGCACACCACCGGTAGTGCATCGCGATTTTACGCCGGACAACCTGGTCATGGACGATCAGGGTAATATCAAACTGATTGATTTTGAAGTAGCACATGAACATAATCAGGTACAGCGCACCACGGCCACCGTAGTAGGCAAGCACGCCTATATCCCCCCGGAACAGCTAAGAGGGAAACCGGAGCAAGCCTCGGATCTCTATGCCCTTGGTGCCACCCTCTACTTTCTCAACACCGGCCACGACCCTGAGCCCCTGTCACGTTCCAGACTGCCGGAACTTCAGGACGGCGGCGAACCCGGAAAAGAAAGAGAACTACTTTCCGAGATCATCCAGGGACTGACGGCTCTAGAACCGAGCAAGCGCCTCACCCTGACAGAGCTCAGAAGGAAGCTAGGTCTTTGCCAGTTACAGGCAGATGATCAAAACCAGGAAGCAGAGAAGCAAGAAGAGAAGTTAACCATTAAAGTGCCGCAACCGGAGAGTCTGGTCAGGGAAAGAGACTGATGTCCAACACCGAAATCATTCTGGAATACTCGGATCCCACCGCCGACACAGGCAAGAAGATCATGCTTTTCACTTCACCCCTCTGGGGTATCCTGGCGCCCCTGGCGGCAGTAGCCTCGATTCCCATGACCGGCTTCGATCCCATGTGCTGCTACTATGTCTTCGGCTTCTTTCTGATCACGGCCGGTTGCCTGGGCGCTACCATAGCCTTTGCAGACAATCGCATCATCATCTCCAAACGAGGACTGAGAGTACCGCCCCTCCTCACTTTATTTGCCCTCGGCAGAGATGAAATTCCCTGGACTTCCATCAGTTCGCTGGCCGTGGAAGAAGACCGCAACTTCGATCCCACCGAAGCGCAGAGCCTGGTTACAAAACAACTGGTGCTCAAGCTGAAAGATAAAGACACCATTTCACTAAGGCTCCACCAGCTAAAAAAAGAGCAGGTGGAACAACTGGTGCTCTCCCTTTCTCTCTGGCTTGATGAGAAGGTGGCTCTGCCGCTTCTGGAGATAAAGGAAGCAGCCGGAGCGGGCGGCAAGCGACTGGAAGACAAGCGGCGCAAGCGAGAGGGAGATTCCGATTTGCCTTCCGACATGACCTTCACCCAGCTCTGGCAAAGTGAATTGCAGAGTCGCTATTCAGCCACAGCCTTTATGCCTCTTGAACCGGATCAGACCATTCGAGACGGCACCTTGAAAATCATCCGCCAGATTTCCTTCGGTGGTCTTTCAGCAGTCTATCTCTGTCAGCAAAATCAAAAGGAATTGCGGGTCTTGAAAGAGTCGGTGGTGCCTCTGAACAACAAAGCAAGTCTGAGGGACAAGGCCCGGGAAATGTTCCAGAGAGAGGCCGCCATACTCATTAAAGTCGAACACGAACAGATTGCCAGAGTGGTGGATTTCTTTACCGAGGAAGAACGCACCTACCTCCTGCTGGCCCATATTGAAGGGGTTAACCTGAGGCAACTGGTACGAGAGACCGGAGCCCTGCCTGAGGAAAGAGTGCTTTCTATAGCCGCATCGCTGCTCTCGCCGCTGCGGTACCTGCACGCATTGACACCACCAGTAGTGCATCGCGATATCAGTCCGGAAAATATAATTTTGGAAGAAGAAGATCGAGCCGTGCTAATCGACTTCGGCGCCGCCAACGAATTTCTGGGTACGGCTACGGGCACCCTGGTAGGCAAGCAATGTTACATCTCTCCGGAACAATTTAAGGGCAAGGCCTGCACCGCTTCCGATCTCTACTCCCTGGGAGCCACACTCTACTTTCTCATCACCGGTGAAGACCCCACACCCATCAGCAGTTCCTCGCCGGCAGAGAAACGACCGGAGATAAGCGCCGGCACCGACGCCCTGGTGAAAGATCTGACCGCCCTGGAGATAGAAGATCGCATCAAGACCGTGGAGGAATTGCAGGTGCGCCTCACCCCCTTGCTTTCGACCGGGGTGGGAAACCTACCATAGTGATGCTGTGAACCGTCGTTGCCCTTGAGACGGATCTGTCTATACTGACAATCACCCCCCAAGTAAATTCAAACAGATAAAGAGGTTAAGGCATACCATGACCTTAGAAACCAGGCCCGGGCCGCAACGCCAGGGGTCTCAATTGAACCGCGGCAACGGATTGGAGGCCGCAACCGGACAGAACACCGGCGATGCAGGCAGGCTTAATCTCTTAACGGCCTCGCAAGAGCAAGAACCGGTCTCAAAACAAGTCAACAAGCTGGCGCAGTCCGGCGCCAATCTAACAAGCGGCGGCTATTTCGTCAGTCGTCTGGCTGAACAAGAGACAGCCCTGGCCAAGCAAACTGCCGCCGATCCGGTGAAGGCTTTGAGCCCCGCCACCAGAAAGGAGTTTCTGGCAGCCAGAACCGACCTGGAAGCCAAACTCGGTCCGGCGGTGGGAAGAGTGAAAGAGCAACTGACACAGCTCAAACTGGCACATCCCGGCACTATTTACGAATACCAGGCACCGGCTATCACAGGGCCTCGCAGTCGCGACGAGAAATACTTCCGGGTCAAACCCGGCGCCACCTTACCGGCCCCCATTCAGGAGGCCATGAACACAAAAGAAGCATTGAACCAGGCGCGCTTGACCCTGGCTCGCACCGCCGGCAATGGACTGGGCATAAGCAAGTCGCCCCAGCAGCTGGAAGCAGCCATGCATCTGAACAATCCCTATCTTGTCAGAAGCGGGCTGGCGAACGAAGCCGGCCGTATGGAACTGGCGGCAATGAAAGTGCAGAGGGAATTGCACAGCGAACTTGGTAAGGCCGGTCAGAACGTGTCACGAAAAGTGCTTACCGCCACTGCCGCTTTCGGCACGGCCTTTGCCGCCAACAAGCTGGTAGATAAAGCTCTCTTCCACGACTCCTCCCCCGGTTTCTTCACCTACGCAGCCGACATTGCCTCTCCCGCAGTGCTTTTGAGCGGACGCAGCTGGCCCTTCAAGGTGGGTGTCATGACCGTCAGCCATGCCCTCGGTAAAGGCACGGACCTGGCCTCAGTCAGGCGCAACACTAACAAAAGCTAGAGAGCCAGTTGACTCTTGTCTATGGAAGAGGTGCTGAAACCTCTTTGCTCATCAAAGGTGATGCGAATACTGCCGCTTTCATTGGTCCAGAAAAAGATTCCGGCGCCGGCATTCACCCTTCTCAGGGTGTCGTCGTAATTGGGGGCAATTAGATCTATATCGCCATCCAGACGAAGGTGAAAGATAACCTCGCCCGCTTCCGTGTTTACACGGTAGAAGCCGCCATCGCGCACCGTCTGCGTGTAAGAAGAGTAGTCATTGTAGATGGTGAGATCGCCATTTTGATGGTGAATCTTGCCCACGCCGCCGCCCAGATCTACTTTCAAATCACTGGGCAAGCGCGAGCCGAAGAGAGAGAGTTCGGATGACTCCGGAGAGCCCGCACCGGCTAAAAGATTTTTAGGCGCCGCGGCAGCATTAGCGCCAACCGAGGCCGCGCCCTGACTGACTAAATTAACGAGACCTGCCATGAGGTCGGAGTTGTCATTCTCCTTGCCTTCAATCTCGTCTGCAAGCGAATCAAGGGACAAGCCCTGTTTCGGGTCGGGAGAAGCGCCGGAGGAGTGAGAATCGGACATTTAGATTTGGTATCTACTTTACAAGCCGGGCGAAAAACATAGCATCTATACACAAGCGATGCGAACTCAGGGCGTAATTATAGCGGCAAGTCTTGCCGGTCTGCGGGGCAAGCTTCTCATAAGCGTCACATTGCCCCTGTTGACCCGCCCCCCTCTCTTATGCCCTCAGGCGGAACCACAAGCTCTGTCTATGCCACTGTCATTACGATTGACGGGAATCGTGGCCACCACATGCACTTCCTGCCGGCGCAGGGTGGTTCTGGCTCGATGACTGACGTAAGGGTTTTCATCTTCCAGCAGAATGGCCAGAAGATTAGTGGGCAGGGTATAGCTTTCAGCCAGACAATAACGCACATCGGCACTGGAATCCCGAATCAGTTTGCTCAAAAGTTCCAGGGAGGCGCTTTCATTGGCAGCCACGGCAGCCCGCACCTCACAGTCATCATGCTCGCTCAAGGCCTGCAAGGCTGCCGCCGGCAAGCGTGGATGCTCAGCCAGGCGCCGCAGAAGCGGCAAATGCTTCTCGGCTTCCCCTACAAGAGACTCCAGCACAGAGGCTTCCGTCTGGGGATCATTGACAGAATGCCATATGTTATCACTGCTCATATTTACACCGTAACAATGGGAGTTTGCACCCACTCCAAACCTGACTGACTCTGGTCTGAAACCACTCTGCATTCAGGAGCGAACCGAAGACTTCCTTAAATGATCCGAGGCTACTGGGTTTCCCGTTTCCGCCAGGCCTTCACCACTACCATAGTACTCCTGAGAGCGCCTGCCTATCAGGGAAAACTCATATCTTCTTCTATGGTTGCCCCTTACCTCCTGAGAGGGAACGGCTCAGACAGCCGAGGTACAACCGACAACCCAGCCCAAAGCCGCACACAAAGCCGGTTTCCAGAGAAGCAGCCAGAAAGGCAGTACTAAACAGGCTCAGACAGAAGGCTTTCCGGGCTTCCGGTCACCCGCCTGACACCTCTGCAGAGCTCGGCGCCGTTAACATTTCGCAATCAAGACCCCGCCTTTGCGCAAAAAGTTACTTTCAAGTCCTGATGGAATCCAGTTTTAATGCCGGCTCGGTCCTCTCTTAACAATCGGAGTCCGGAGCGAAAACCCCAAGCCACGCCATTTTCGACCTCTCTTGCGGCTTGCAAGAAAAAGCCGCAGGCAACGCCCCCTGCCTAACCCATAAAAATATATAGCCAAACCCAAACCCCGGCTGCAGAGCCCCGTTCAATAATGAATTAGGGACACAACGCGTGGCTGTTTTCATCGCTAGCAAGCGCTAAGGGAAAACAGGCTGGAAAAACCTGAATTTCCAGAGCTGAACCACAACCTTCATGAGCGAGCATTCGGGTATTGGCAATGACCACACAAAACGATGATGGCAATGCTCATGAGGACAAGGAGAACCCACGCAACATCCTGCCTCTAAAAGTCGCTAATTTTCTTAGCAAAATGCGCATCGCGCAAGCCCAACAACCCAAAGAACCAGATAAAACACCACCCATCCCAGACGTTAATTACGATCTCTCGTTCGCCTATTCCTTTCATTGGGAAGAACCAGGTCGTCAGATAAAGGAGGCACTAAAAGTGTTACTGAATCGAGAAAGCGAAAACCAGGAAGATACAAACGCGGTAAAAACTGCCAGGAGGCGGGCGCCGAGCCAGACCATCAAACAACCGGCCGGCGGCGAAAAACAGCTCAACACTGCGGCCCTTGAAGCTGCCCGAATTCGCTATCTTCTGGCTATCAATCCCAACACCCCTCCACCAGTGCTGGAGCATCTCACGCGCAACGCGCCTATTCCTCTGCTCGAACGCATTGCCGAGAATCCACGCACACACTCCACCACCCTGGCCCGGCTGGCTACTCATGAAGACTTCCAGGTCAGAGCGGCCGTGGCGGAGAACCTGAACACCTCCATAAAAACAATCTGGAAGCTGGCAAGGGACGTGCACGCCGACGTGCGCTTCCGTGTAGCCGAGTGTTACTGTGTGCCCCTGGTCGTGCTGAAGGTCCTGGCCGAAGACGACAATCCCTTTGTCGCACACAGAGCCCAGAAAACAGTCTGGCGCATTCTCAAAGAAGTGACCGAACTGCGCACGGCTTAAGCCGTTTGAAAGAAACAAGGACCGCTATCGGTGAAGCTGTTTGCCCCGGCAAAAACTGAACCGATAGCGGTCTAATTTTTGGCATAGTTTCTGCGTTTTTTCAAAGAAACCGGACAATTAGCCGTGATGGCGCCATTGCTGCCTGAGCAGGCGATTCAGTTCGGCTTGAATCTCTCCTTCGGCAAATTGCGACTGGCGCATGGCACACTCTTCCAGTTCGTCCCGATCTTGCGAAGCCTCGTAGGTGAGGGGCTTGATCAGACTCATGTGCCATTTTGTAGGCAATGAGCCCAGGTTGAGAGGAAAGGGCAACCAGGGGAAGAAGGGCGTCACGGGAAAGGCGGGTAAACCGAGGAACTTAGCGGTTCTCTCCATATTGGTTAGAATCGGCACGGCTTCGTCGCAACCAAGTGTGGCCAGAGGGAAGATCGGCACCCCTTCTTCCACTGCCGGCAGGAGTTTGACCCAATCGAAAACATTCAAGCGGTCGCGTCCCATATAAGGCTTGGCCAGACCAGGCACGCCTTCAGGGAAAAGAGCCACCAGCTCGCCCTTGGCAAAAAGACGCTTCATATTGGCGCTGGAGAAAGGAACAAAACCCAGTTCCAGGAGGAAACTGTGCAAGCGCTCGTCCTTGATCCAATCAAGATCGGCAACCAGATGCACCCGGCGCGGATTCTGCCTGGACGACATAAGGGCATAGAGAAGCATAAAGGCAGGCCAGGGCAAGAAACTGCCGGAGTTACCAACAATCAAGGCGGCGCCGTCCCTGGGAAGTTTCTCCAGGCCGTTCATTTCCACCCGCCACCAATCGTGGAAGAGAAAGCTCAAGAAGGGCTCGACACGAGCCAGGACCCGCATATCGAAGCCATGGTAGCGATCGGACTTGACCGATTGCTTGAGAAAATCGCGGTAATTTGAAAGAAACTGACTCACTTTCCTGGTCCTCTGTTTGTTTAACTTGCAGTTTGAAAAATCGACCTAAATTTAGGGGTTATTGTTGGGTTCTTTCTCCGTGTCTAAAAGCTTTTCGGCGGCGCCTCCGGTGAAAAAGAAACGGCGGCGCCTGAGCATCTTGTTGAGGTCATCTTGAATTTCGTATTGAATTTCTCGGGCCAACTTCAAGACCAACTTGCGGTCCGACGCCTTTTCCGGCGGATAATCAAGCTTGATCGGCTTATGAACATGAATCATCCAGCGCACCGGCAGCGGGATCAGCATGAGAGGAAAAGGCAGCCACGGGAAAGTAAGCGTCACAGGAAAAAACGGCATCTTGAGGAAATTGGCCACAGACTTGAGATTGGTCAGCTCCGGATAGATCTCATCGCCGCCCAGGGTCGCCACTGGAATCAAGGGCGTGCCGGTGGCCAGGGCCAACTGCACAAAACCCGGATGAAAATCCAACACCCGGTAACGTTCGCGGAAGGGCTTGCCCACGCCGCGGATGCCTTCCGGGTAGATACCGACCAGCTCACCCATCTCTAGCAATTTGCGGGCATTATCGAGGGTGGCACGTACCTGACCGGTCTCCTTCACCCAGTCGGCCAGGCCGGGCAGGGAAAAGAACCAGTCGGTGACCAGATAGCGGATGCGCCTGGGGGCACGGTGCTGCCCTGTCATGGCCATGGAGATCATGGCGCCGTCCAGAGGCAGGAGCCCCGAGTGATTGCCCACAAGTATGCCGGGGCCGTCGGCAGGGATGTTTTCAATGCCCCGCACTTCTACTTTGAAATAGTCTTCGAAGAGAAACCGGAAGAATGGTTCCCAGCGAGCATAGGTTTCAAGGGAGAAGCCGAAGGGATCCGGTTCGCTCTCATAACGCTTGACAAAAGCAGGATTCCCCCTGGCTAATCGAGCCAGAGGGTCTTCCGTGAACAGTCGTGTCAGCGATGCTTTCAATCGTGGCCTCTAACGCTTCAGAGGCAGATTTTCAGGTTCTTTCAGGCAAAAAACACCTGAAACCTTTATCTGCGAATGATCTTACCGAGCAACCAGAGAAAACCCAGAATGCCGGGTCCAAACGAAATAATCAAAATGAAGCGCTTGAGCAGATAGCGCATCAAATTCTTGCCTTTCTCCGAGGCATCCTCAGAACCACCATCGACCTCGGAATCGTGCTCTTGTGTCTCGAATTCTTGCATTGCATTACTCCAAATAAAATTTGCTCGTTACTCCACCGACTCGGGGAGAGAAGCGGGTATTTGAGGCACCTGGGACACTTGTCCCGGGCTCAGTATAAATACATATAGTGATTGGGAAACTGCTTTACAGTTTTTGCTTAAGAAACATTTACTTGCAACCTGACTCAGGCCGACCTGAGAAATTCAGGGCGGACCGGTGCGATAATGCATGTTCCGGCGCCCTCACTAGAGTCGCCAGGCGAGAATTCAAGCGCCAGCGAACCCACCAGTCTTCAAGAAGGAAAGTACGATGCAACCAGATTTTGAGCAAATGATGCGCTCCATGGCCAAAGCCCAGGAACAGCTGATGAAAGTGCAAAACGAGCTGGCCCAGGCAACCGTCGAAGGTCAGGCCGGAGGCGGCGCCGTCCGGGTGGTGTGCAACGGAGAATTCCAGTTCAAAAGCTTGAAAATCAAACCGGAAGCCGTGGATATGAGCGACCTGACCATGCTGGAAGACCTGGTCTTGACGGCCCTGAATGACGCTGCCATGAAAGCCAAAGAAATGGGTCAAACCAAGATGCAGTCCTCCATGGCCGGCATTCCCCTGCCGCCCGGCATGAGCCTCTAGACGAGCATAGATGTACTTCACACCGCCTCTGGCCAGGCTCATTGAAGAATTTCAGAAGTTTCCAGGCGTCGGGCCCAAGTCGGCCCAACGCATGGCCTTCTTTGTCTTGAACATGAGCGAAAAGGACGTGCACTCCATGGCCCAGGTGCTGGTGGAAGCAAAAGACAAGGTCAAACACTGCAGCCAGTGTTTCCATTTATCGGCCAATGATCCTTGCGAAATTTGCACCAATGAAAGGCGCGACAAGGGCACCATCTGCGTAGTGGCAGACAGCAGAGACGTCATTGCCCTTGAGAAAACCCGAGAGTACAAAGGCTTCTACCATGTGCTGAACGGCTTGATCTCTCCCCTGGAGGGACGCGGTCCGGAGCAGCTTCGCATCAGAGAGCTTCTGGCTCGCACTGCCGGCGGTGCCCTGCGGGAAGTGATCCTGGCCATCAACCCCACTATCGAGGGTGATGCAACCGTGCTCTATATCAGCAGCCTGCTCAAACCTCTAGGCATCAAAACAACACGCATCGCTTTCGGCTTACCGGTAGGCTCCGATCTCGAGTACGCCGACGAAGTGACCTTGACCAGGGCCCTGGAAGGCAGAAGAGAAGTTTAAACAGCCCTTGAGCAAAGCCAGAGAAACCATTCAAGAGCTGGAAAAATCATGCACTTTCGTCATGTATCAGGCCGACCTGGTAAGAGTGGAGGAAGGTGATGGGCAGGCCCCTGCCGACCTGCCCGCTGGAACTTTGATCGACAATAAGTATCAAGTTCTCGGGCTTCTGGGCCTGGGCGGCATGGGTGCCGTCTACCGGGTCAAACACCTGGCCCTCGATAAAGTGGTGGCACTGAAGACCTTTATTTCAAAAAACTTCTCAATGGAAGCCTGGCAACGCTTTGAACGAGAAGCCAAAGCTATCGCCAGGCTTGACCACGCTAACATCATCAAAGTGCTGGACTTTGGCATTGCCGAAAACAACTTACCCTATTACACCATGGAACTGGTGCAGGGTGAGTCCCTGGCAGACAGGCTGAGAAGAACGGGGTCTCTCAGTTTAACGGAACTACTGTTCGTCTTCACCAGATTGGCCGATGCGCTGGAACATACGCACAAGAAAGCTATCTTGCACCGTGATTTGAAGCCGGGCAATGTCTATCTGGAACTGAAAGGCGGACAAATTCAAAACATCAAACTGGCCGACTTCGGCATTGCCGCCCTGGCCAATCAAAATAGGGAGGAGCAGGCTCTCACCGCCAAAGGCACTATTTTCGGCAGCCCCCTCTATATGAGTCCGGAGCAAACCCTGGGCGAAAGGCTGGATCAAAGGAGCGACATCTACTCCCTGGGCTGCGTTCTTTATGAATGCGCCATGGGCTTTCCTCCCTATCACGGGGATAGCGCCCTGGCTACAATCATTATGCACCAGACGGCAGCCATACCACCTATCGAAAGAGATGACCTGCCCGAATGGCTCCCTGCGCTTTACCTGTCCATGATGCAAAAAGAGAGGCAGAAGCGCCTGCCGGACTTATCGGAGATCCTGGATATCCTGGACTTCCATCTAGCGGCTTCCACCACTGGCAAGAAGGCAGACAGCAACGGGCAAAGACCAATCCTAAAAAAAACAAAAGACCCAGACAGAAGCAAGCCTGCTGAAAGACCCAAGACCGCACCACTATTAGTACCACTCTTCGGCTTGCTGCTGGTTGCAAGCGCGGCACTTTTCTCTATACTGGCTCCTCATAAACCCGAGCACCCGTCTCCTCGGGAAGTAGCTGCCACTGCCGCAGTAAGTGAAAGCAAGAAAGAGCCGCTGATTAGTTGGCGGCCCCTGACGGAGAAACCAGGAAAAATCCTAATCAACTTCCCCAGAACCACCATCGGCAGAATCACCTACTCCAACGGTTTCAAGTGCGAGGCAGCTGGACCGGTGGAAGTAGATGCGAGGGAGCCGGTCACACTCCATCTCACCAATCTCTACCCGCAGAGCGCAGAGGAATTAGCCCTGCTGCCAAACTCATGCTTCGACGATCTGCACCAGAGCAAGAACCTGGCTAGCGACTGGGACGACAGCTACTTCGAAGTGCTCAGTCACTTCCTAAAATTGAAGCACCTGGAAGTTTACGACTCCATTTGCACCCCCAGGACCATAGGCTATTTAAACAACCTGCCTCACCTGCAAGCGCTGCGGCTGACCAGTTCCAA